>Ga0316217_10000235_pt1 | contig 82759 bp, 76 predicted proteins | sample 1anoAmetaG_FD_203633 | JGI IMG/M metagenome (GOLD analysis project Ga0316217, IMG submission 203633) | Freshwater microbial communities from Trout Bog Lake, Wisconsin, USA - 1anoA | ecosystem: Environmental > Aquatic > Freshwater > Lake > Hypolimnion/Profundal zone | place: USA: Wisconsin...
GGCCTCCTGCGGCGCGGTCAACGGCATGCACGACTCGTTCACCCCCCTGGGCGGCCTGGTGCCGCTCTGGCTGATGGAGCTGGGCGAGGTGGTGTTCGGCGGTGTGGGTTCGGGCCTCTACGGCATGCTGGTCTTCGCCATCATCGCGGTGTTCGTCTCCGGGCTGATGGTGGGCCGGACCCCTGAATACCTGGGCAAGAAGATCGAGGCCTTCGAGATGAAGATGGCCTCCCTGGTGATCCTGATCCCGGCGGCGGTGGTGCTGGTGGGCACCGCGGTGGCGGTGATGGTGCCGGCGGCGGCGTCCGGGGTGAGCAATCCCGGCGCCCACGGCTTCACCCAGGTGCTCTACGCCTTCAGCAGCGCGGCCAACAACAACGGCAGCGCCTTCGCCGGACTGGCGGTCAACAGCACCTTCTTCAACGTCGCCACCGGGCTGGCCATGCTGGCCGGCCGGTTCGGAGTGATCGTGCCGGTGCTGGCCATCGCCGGCTCCATGGGCGCCAAGAAGCGCACCCCGCCCGGCCTGGGCACCCTGCCCACCCACACCCCCCTGTTCGTCACCATGCTGGTGGCCGTGGTGCTCCTGGTGGGCGCCCTGACCTTCCTGCCCGCCCTGGCCCTCGGGCCCATCGCAGAACAGCTCGCGCGGTTCTGACCCCGGCCCTGAGGAGATTTCGATATGCGCACTTCCAGCTCCACCGGCGAAATCCAGCCCGGCCCCCTGTTCGAACCGGCGATCCTGCGCCCGGCGGCCCTGGCCGCCCTGCGCAAGCTCAACCCGCTGCACCAGCTGCGCAACCCGGTGATGTTCACCGTGTGGATCTGCAGCGCCCTGACCACCCTGCTCTACTTCCAGGCCCTGGCCGGGCACGGCGAGGCCCGCCCGGGATTCATCCTGGCCATCGCCCTGTGGCTCTGGTTCACCCTGGTGTTCGCCAACTTCGCCGAGGCCATGGCCGAGGGCCGGGGCAAGGCCCAGGCCGACACCCTGCGCAAGTCCCGCCGGGACGTGAAGGCCAGGCTGCTGCGCAACGGCCGGCGCGGCGAACCCGCCGAGCTGGTGGACGCTCCGCGGCTGCGCATCGGCGACGTGGTGCTGGTGGAGGCCGGGGACACCCTGCCCGGCGACGGCGAGGTCATCGAAGGGGTGGCCAGCGTCAACGAGAGCGCCATCACCGGGGAATCCGCCCCGGTGATCCGGGAGTCCGGCGGCGACCGCTCCGCTGTCACCGGCGGCACCATGGTGCTCTCCGACTGGCTGGTGGTGCGCATCAGCGCCAACCCCGGCGAGTCGTTCCTGGACCGCATGATCGCCATGGTGGAAGGCGCCAAGCGCCAGAAGACTCCCAACGAGATCGCCCTGGACATCCTGCTGGCGGCCCTGACCATCATCTTCCTGCTGGCCACCGCCACCCTGCTGCCGTATTCGGTGTTCAGCGTCAAGGCCGCCGGCCAGGGCAGCCCGGTCACCCTCACGGTGCTGGTGGCCCTGCTGGTCTGCCTGATCCCCACCACCATCGGCGGGCTGCTCTCGGCCATCGGCATCGCCGGCATGGACCGCATGGTCCAGGCCAATGTCATCGCCACCTCGGGCCGGGCGGTGGAGGCCGCGGGCGACGTGGACGTGCTGCTGCTGGACAAGACCGGCACCATCACCCTGGGCAACCGCCAGGCAGTGGCCTTCATTCCGGCCGACGGGGTGAGCCGGGAAACCCTGGCCGACGCCGCGCAGATCTCCAGCCTGGCCGACGAGACCCCCGAGGGCCGCAGCATCGTGGTGCTGGCCAAGGAGCTGTACGACCTGCGCGAGCGCGACATCCAGGCCCTGGGCGCGAAGTTCATCCCGTTCACCGCCCAGACCCGCATGAGCGGGGTGAGTTTGGAGGGCCGGGAGATCCGCAAGGGCGCCACCTCGGCCATCGAGGAGTACGTGCATAGCCGGGGCGGGGCCTACCCGGAATCCCTGCGCATCGAAGTGGACCGCATCGCCCGGGAGGGCGGCACGCCGCTGGTGGTGGCCGAAGGCGCCCGGGCCCTGGGGGTGATCCACCTCAAGGACATCGTCAAGGGCGGCATCAAGGAGCGCTTCGCCGAACTGCGCGGCATGGGCATCAAGACCGTCATGGTCACCGGCGACAACCCGCTCACCGCCGCGGCCATCGCCGCCGAGGCCGGGGTGGACGACTTCCTGGCCCAGGCCACCCCCGAGGCCAAGCTCAAGCTGATCCGCGACTACCAGGCCGGAGGCCGGCTGGTGGCCATGACCGGGGATGGCACCAACGACGCCCCGGCCCTGGCCCAGGCCGATGTGGCGGTGGCCATGAACTCCGGCACCCAGGCGGCCAAGGAGGCCGGAAACATGGTGGACCTGGATTCCAACCCCACCAAGCTGATCGAGATCGTCCGGATCGGCAAGCAGATGCTGATGACCCGCGGCTCCCTGGCCACCTTCAGCATCTCCAACGACGTGGCCAAGTACTTCGCCATCATCCCGGCCGCCTTCGCCACCACCTACCCGGCCCTGAACAAGCTCAACGTCATGGGCCTGCACAGCCCCGAAAGCGCCATCCTGTCGGCAGTGATCTTCAACGCGCTGATCATCGTCGCGCTGATCCCGCTGGCGCTCCGCGGGGTCAAGTACCGGCCCCTGGGCGCGGCGGCCATCCTCAGGCGCAACCTGCTGGTCTACGGGGCGGGCGGCCTGGTGATCCCGTTCTTCGGCATCAAGGCCATCGACCTGCTGCTCACCGTCTCCCACCTGGTTTGAGGTATCCCATGTCCCTGTCCCTCCGGCCCGCCCTGGTCACCTTCATCGGCCTCACGGCCATCACCGGGCTCGCCTATCCGCTCGCGGTCACCGGCTGCGCCAGCCTGCTGTTCCCGGCCCAGGCCAGGGGCAGCCTGCTGCTGCGCGACGGCCGGGTGGTGGGCAGTTCGCTCATCGCCCAGCACACCGAGGACCCGCGCTGCTTCTGGGGCCGGCTGTCCAGCACGGACGGCTTCCCCACCAACGCCGGCGCCTCCGGCGGTTCCAATCTGTCGCCTGGCAACCCGGCCCTGGCCGCCCGGGCCGAGGCCCGGATCCTGGCCCTGCGCGCCGCCGATCCGCAGAACATGCAGGCGGTCCCGGAGGACCTGGTCACCAGCTCCGGCAGCGGGCTGGACCCGCACATCAGCCCGGCGGCGGCCAGCTACCAGGCCGCCCGGGTGGCCCGGGCCCGGGGCCTGCCCCTGGCGGTGGTGCTGGACCGGGTCGCCCGGAACACCGAAGGCCGGCAGTGGGGGGTGTTCGGCGAGCCGCGGGTCAACGTGCTGAAGCTTAACCTCGCCCTGGACGCCCCGCACTGAGCTACTCTGTAAGGGTGGAACCCAAACGCCCAAATCCAGACGACCTGCTCAAGAACGTACAGGAGGAGGAGGCCCGCTCGAAGCGGGCCCGCCTGAAGATCTTCTTTGGCATGGCCCCGGGCGTCGGCAAGACCTACTCCATGCTCCAGGAGGCGCGGATCCGCAAGGACGAAGGGGTGGACGTGGTGGCCGGGGTGGTGGAGACCCACGGCCGCGGCGAGACCGCGGCGCTGGCCACCGGGTTCGAGTTCCTGCCCAAGCGCGTGCTGCCCTACCGGGGCGTCCAGCTTGAGGAGTTCGACCTGACGGCGGCGATCCAGCGCAAGCCGGCGCTGATCCTCATGGACGAGCTGGCCCACACCAACATCCAGGGCTCCATGCACGCCAAGCGCTGGCAGGACGTCATGGACCTGCTGGACGCCGGCATCGACGTGTTCACCACGGTGAACGTGCAGCACCTGGAGAGCCTCAAGGATACGGTGGCCCAGATCACCGGGGTGCTGGTGCGGGAGAACATCCCGGACACCCTGCTCAACCGGGCCGACCAGATCGAGCTGGTGGACATCCCCCCCGAGGAGCTGGTGGAGCGCCTGAAGGAGGGCAAGGTCTACGTGCCCGAGCAGGCCCAGCACGCGGTGGAACGGTTCTTCCGCAAGGGCAATCTGCTGGCCCTGCGGGAGCTGGCCCTGCGCCGCACCGCCGAGCACGTGGACGCCGACATGCGCCGCTACATGGCCAGCAAGGGCATCGTCGGCAAGACCTGGGCCGCCGGCGAGCGGCTGCTGGTGTGCGTCAATTCCAAGCCCGAATCGGCCGCCCTGATCCGGGCCGCCCGGCGCCTCTCGGAATCGCTCAACGCTCCCTGGATCGCCGCCTATGTGGAGAGCGGCCGGCACATCCGCTACTCCGAGGACGAGCGCGCCCAGCTCGAGGAGAACCTGCGCCTGGCCGAGCGGCTCGGCGGCGAGACCTCGGTGATCCAGGGCGACCAGTCCACCGCCGAAGCGATCATCGACTTTGCCACCAGCCACAACGTCACCAAGATCATCATCGGCAAGCCGGCCCACTCCCGCTGGCGGGAACTGCTCACCGGCTCGGTGATGGAGGACCTGGTGCGCCGCAGCGGCACCATCGACATCCACGTCATCACCGGCCGGGAGGAGCGGGAGGAGGCCAAGGCCGCCGACAAGTCGCCCCGCCCGCCCGCCCTGCCCGCCCTGTCCCACTACCTGTGGGGCGCGATGGCGGTGGCCCTGGTCACCGGCATCTGCATGCCGCTCCAGCGGCACCTGGAAATGGCGGACGTGGTGATGGTCTACCTGGTGGGCATCCTCCTGGTGGCCAGCCGATTCGGCCGCTGGCCGGCCCTGGCCTCCTCGGGGCTCAGCGTCCTGGCCCTGGATTTCTTCTTCATGCCGCCGCGGTTCTCCTTCGCCGTGGGCAACATCCGCCACCTGGCCACCTACGCGGTGATGCTGCTGGTGGGCCTGGTGATCGGCAACCTCACCGAGCGCATCCGCTCCCAGGCCCGGCTGGCCCGCAACCGGGAGAACCGGATCCGTGCCCTGTTCCGCCTGTCCGGCGACCTCACCCGCTCGAGCGGTTCGGCGGCCATGGCCGAGACCGCCATCCGCAACGTGGCCACTCATTTCCAGAGCCGGGTCTCGATCTACCTGCCGGGTCCCGGGGGCCGGCTGGTGCCCGCCTCGGCCGCGGACAAGCACGCTGTGGGGCAGGACGAACTGGGGGTGGCCCAGTGGGTCTACGACCATCATGAGCCGGCCGGGCAGGGCACCGACACCCTGCCCGGGGCCAAGGCCCTGTATCTGCCCCTGAAGGGCGCCCACGAACTGATCGGCGTGATGGGCATCCAGCCCACCGAGGCGGACCGGATGGAGCCGGACCAGCGGCACCTGCTGGAGGCCTTCGCCAACCAGACCGCGGTGGCCCTGGAACGGGCCATCCTGGCCGAGCGCAACCGGGAATCCCAGCGCCAGGTGGACCGGGAGCAGCTGCGCAACGCCCTGCTGTCATCGGTCTCCCACGATCTGCGCACGCCCCTGGGCGGCATCACCGGCGCGGCCTCGACCCTCCTGGCCGACCGGGGCGAGCTGGCCGGGGAGGCCCGCAAGGAGCTGCTGGAGACCATCCACGAGGAGGGCAACCGGCTGCAGCGGCTGGTCACCAACCTGCTGGACGTGACCCGGCTGGAATCCGGCGTGGTGGACCTGGCCAAGGACTGGGTGCCCATCGAGGAGGTGGTGGGCTCGGCCCTGGACCGCCTGGGGCCCCAGCTGGGCAACCGCGCGGTGAAGCTGGAACTGCCGCCCAACCTGCCCATGGTCCAGGTGGACCCGGTGCTGCTGGGCCAGGTGATCATCAACCTGGTGGAGAACGCCTGCAAGTTCTCGCCGGCCGGGCTGCCCATCGAGATCAAGGGCTGGGCCACCGAACGGGCCGTGACCCTGTCGGTCACCGACCACGGCCCCGGCGTGCCGGAAGGCCAGGAGGAGCGGATCTTCGACAAGCTGGTGCGCTTCCCCCAGGGCGAGGCCCGGCCCGGGGCCGGCCTGGGGCTGGCCATCTGCAAAGGGGTGATCCAGGCCCACGGCGGACGAATCCAGGCCACCAACCGTCCCAGCGGCGGCGCCCAGTTCCTGCTGAGCCTGCCCCTGGGCACGGCGCCGCCGGCCCCGCCCAGCGAAGAATAGCGGCATGAACCCGGCCGGACCCCTCATCCTGGTCGTGGAGGACGAACCCCAGCTGAGGCGCTACCTGCGGGTGACCCTGGCGCCCCAGGGCTACCGCGTGCTGGAGGCGGTCAACGCCCGGGAAGGCGAGCTGCTGGCCACCAGCCACCATCCCGACCTGATCCTCATGGACCTGGGCCTGCCGGACCTGGACGGCCTGGAACTGACCCGGCGGCTGCGGACGTGGTGCACCGCGCCGATCATCGTGGTCTCGGCCAGGGGCATGGAGAACGACAAGATCCAGGCCCTGGACGAGGGCGCCGACGACTACCTCACCAAGCCGTTCGGCTCCGGCGAGCTGCTGGCCCGGATCCGGGTGGCCCTGCGCCACGCGCGGCGCGAGCCGGGCGCCGGCGAGACCCCGGTGTTCGAGCTGGGCGAGTGGCGGATCGACCAGGCCAGGCGGGAGGTGACCGTGGCCGGCCGGCTGGTGCATCTCACCCCCAACGAGTACAAGCTGCTCACCACCCTGGTCAAGCACGCCGGCATGGTGCTCACCCACCACCAGCTGCTGAAGGAGGTCTGGGGCAGCGTGCAGGGCGCCCAGCCGCACTACCTGCGGGTCTACATGGCGCAGCTGCGGCTGAAGCTGGAGCCGGACCCGGCCCGGCCCCGGCACCTGATCACCGAGCCGGGGGTGGGCTACCGGCTCAGGATCGAGTAGGCGCGGGCCGGCCGGTCAGCCCGGAAGGTGCATGCGCACCGAGGTGACGATGACGCCGGGCTTCTGCATCAGCTGCGCCTTGATCCGGAAGGCCATCTGGTTGTGCAGGAACCGCTGCCACCATTTGGGCGTGACGAATTCGGGCAGGATCACCGTCAGGCTGACCTCGGGCTCGGCCAGGCGGAACCGGTCGATCTCCTCCAGGATCGGCTCGACGATGCGCCGGTAGGGGCTCGGCACGCTGCGCAGCGGCACCCCCATGCCGTAGTAGGCCCAGTCCGCCCGCAGCTTCTGGATGGCCGGGCTCTCGTGGAAGCCGTCCGACCCCAGATCCACGGTCAGCGCCTCCACCCGGTTGCCGGAAATGAGCCGGGCGTAGGCCAGCGCCTGCACCAGGCCGGCATGGAGGCTGGACACCAGGACGATGGCGTGGTGCTTGCTGGGCAGGAAGGCGTCGGTGCGGCTGGCGGCCAGGGTGGACTTCACCCGGATGTAGTGGCGGTGGATGTTGAAGAAGATGGTCACCAGGATGGGCACCAGGACGATGACGATCCAGGCGCCGCCGGCGAACTTGGTGATGGCGATGTCGAGCATGACCACGGCCGAGGCGAGGCCGCCCACCCCGTTGACCATGGCCTTGGCCTGCCAGTTCCGGCCGCGCTTGCGGTACCAGTGCACCACCATGCCGGCCTGGCTGATGGAGAAGCCCAGGAACACGCCCAGGGCGTAGAGCGGCAGCAGCACATCGGTGTTGGCGTGGAAGATGAAGATCAGGGTGCCGGCCAGCACGGAAAGGATCATGATGCCGTTGGAGAACACCAGCCGGTCGCCCATGCTGGTGAACTGCTGGGGCAGGAAGCCGTCCTTGGCGTGGAGCGCCGCCAGGCGCGGAAAGTCGGCGTAGGCGGTATTGGCCGCCACCACCAGGATGGCGAAGGTGAAGCCCTGGATCATGTAATAGTAGACCTTGGCCGGCAGGCTGAGCACGCCGGCGGTGCCCAGGATCTGGCGGGTGAGCTTGGACAGCAGGGTCTCCTGGACCAGCGTCGGGTCCAGGCTGTGGTGGTAGGTCACCCCGTAGTGGTGGCTGAGCAGGGTGATGCCCATGAACATGATGCCCAGCAGCAGCACCATGGAGACCATGGTCTTGGCCGCGTTCTTGCCCGAGGGCTCCTTGAACGCCGTGACGCCGTTGGAGATGGCCTCGACGCCGGTGAGGGCGGTGCAGCCCGCGGAGTAGGCGCGCATGAAAACCCAGATGAACGCGAGCCCGGCCAGCTGCTGGGCGTGGCCCACCGCCACGTGGACCTGCTCGACGCTGGGGTCGGGCGCCAGGGGCGCGCCGAAGATCCAGCGGCCGAAGCCGATGGCCAGCAGGACCATCACGCAGGAGATGAAGCCGTAGGTGGGAATGGCGAACAGCTGGCCGCTCTCCTTGACCCCGCGCAGGTTGGCCAGGGCGATGAAGGCGACCGCCAGCAGGGTGAGGGTCACGTTGTAGCCGCTCAGCCCGGGCAGGGCCGCGGTGATGGCGGCGATGCCGGAAGAGACCGACACCGCCACGGTGAGCACGTAGTCGATGAGCAGGGAGGCGCCGGCGGTCTGGGCCGCCAGTTCGCCGAGGTTCTCCTTGGCCACGATGTAGGCCCCGCCGCCGCCCGGGTATTCGATGATGGTCTGCCGGTAGCTGAACGCCAGCATCACCAGCAGCAGCACGATCCCGACCGCGACCGGCACCGAGAGCCCGAACACCGCCGTGGCCGCCAGGCCGGTGGCGACGGCCGCCCCGCCATGGCCCAGGGCCATGGAGAGCGAGGCCATGATCTCCTGGGTGGCGTAGGCCACCGAGGACAGGGCGTCCGAGGAGAAGACCGCCAGGGCGATGGGATTGCTGATCTTGGTGTGGGCGGTTTCATCGCTGGCCAACCGTCGGCCCAGCAGAAGACGTCGAAAATCAGCCATGTGCCCCCAGGGAACCATCCCCTTCTCGAATCCTGAACGATTGCGCAGTGAGACTTAAGGTTAATGGCGGGGGCATCAAGGGATCGTCAATATGAGGCCTTCCGGTATCAAGATTTTGTATGGAGTTTTCAACGGGTGGGCAGGCCAACAATCGGACGGGTTGGTATTGCAAATAAACCCTTATCCAGAAAGCATTCCCTTGCGAAAGTGACACAATTAGATCACTCTCTTGCTTGCGGGGGAGCCGATGATGAAGCTGGTGCCGGTCACAGAGGTCAAGCGTCGGGCCACGGAAGTCATCGCCGGCCTGAAGAAGAGCCACGCCGCCGTGATGGTGACCGAGAACGGGCGGGAAGCGGCGGTCATGGTGGACGTGGAGACCTGGAACCGCCTGCAGCGCCGGCTGCAGATCCTGGATCTGGTGGCCAAGGGCGTCGCGGACCTCAGGGCCGGCCGGGTGATCTCCCAGGAGGACGCCAAAGCCCGCCTGGCAAGGTTCGCCCTTTGAAGGTCCAGTGGACGGAGCGTGCCTTCCTCGACCTGGAGGACCTGCTGGAGTTCATTGCCGTGGACAATCCTGCGGCAGCCTCGCGGCTGCATGGCAGGGTGCTCCGGAAGACTGACACGCTCGCGAAATTCCCTGATCTCGGCCCCATGTCCATGGAAGCGGGCGAGCCATTCCGGGAAGTCCTGGTCAAGCCGCTCCGGATCCTCTATCTCCGCGAGGAAACCACCGTCTCCATCGTCGCGGTATTCAGGGAAGAGGCTGAACCAAGCCTCCGCATGTGAGCGGGCTCTGACGGCAACCGGCTACCCGAACCACTGCGGCCCGTTGACCCGGAACCTCGACCCCAGCCGGTAGCGCGTCCCGGGGTGGATGCAGCGGACAAAGGTGACGACAACGCCCCCGGCCCAGGTGCGCCGGGTGAGCACCAGGCACGGGGTGTCCGGCCGGACCGCCAGCAGCTCGGCCTCTCCGGCGGTGGGCTGGACCGCGTCCACCACGTGCTCCACCTCGTCCAGCGGCACCGTCGCCACCAGGTACTCGGAGAACCCGGTCCGGCCGAAGTCCTGGTCCAGGAAATCCGGCGCCGCCGCCGGGTTCACGTAGCGGTCCTCCAGCTGCACCGGCACCCCGTTCTCCCGGTGCACGCAGACCGCGTGGAACACCGAGTCGCCGGTGTCCAGGTCCAGGGCCGAGGCCACCTCCAGGGTGGCGGATTCCCGGGCCAGGCGCAGCACGTCGCAGCCGTACTCGTGGCCCCGGGCCCGGGTCTCGGCGGCGATGCTGTTGATCCGCAGCAGGCCCGACTGGGGCCGGGGTTCGGCCACGAAGGTGCCCACCCCGGCCTGGCGCACCAGGAGGCCCTGCTCGGCCAGTTCGCGCAGGGCCCGGTGCACGGTCATCCGGGACAGGCCCAGTTCGGCCACCAGCTCGTGCTCGGACGGGATCCGGTGCCCGGGCTGCCACTGGCCTTCGTGGATCCGCCGGCGGATGTCGTCCTTGACCTGCTGGTACAGGGCGCCCGAGGCCATGGTTCAGCTCAGCATGGGCAGGTTCAGGCCCTTGTCCCGGGCGCAGGCCCGGGCCAGCTCGTAGCCGGCGTCGGCGTGGCGCATCACCCCGCTGGCCGGATCGTTCCACAGGACCCGCTCCAGCCGCCGGGCCGCGGCGTCGGTGCCGTCGGCGACGATGACCAGCCCGGCGTGCTGGGAGAAGCCCATGCCCACCCCGCCGCCGTGGTGCAGCGAGACCCAGGTGGCGCCGCCGGAGGTGCTCAGCAGGGCGTTCAGCATCGGCCAGTCGGACACCGCGTCGGTGCCGTCAAGCATCGCCTCGGTCTCCCGGTTGGGGCTGGCCACGCTGCCGGTGTCCAGGTGGTCCCGGCCGATGACGATGGGCGCCTTGAGCTCGCCGCTGCGCACCATCTCGTTGAAGGCCAGCCCGGCCAGGTGCCGCTCGCCCAGGCCCAGCCAGCAGATGCGCGCGGGCAGGCCCTGGAAGGCGATCCGCTCCCGGGCCATGTCCAGCCAGCGGTGCACGTGCCCATTGTCCGGGAAGAGTTCCTTGATCTTGGCGTCGGTCTTGTAGATGTCCTCGGGGTCGCCGCTCAGCGCCACCCAGCGGAACGGGCCCTTGCCCTGGCAGAACAGCGGCCGGATGTAGGCCGGCACGAACCCGGGGAAGGCGAAGGCGTCGGCCACGCCGTGCTCCTTGGCCACCTGGCGGATGTTGTTGCCGTAGTCCACCACCGGAATGCCCATGGCCTGGAAATCGAGCATGGCCTGTACGTGCACGGCGCAGGAGGCGCCGGCCGCGGCCACCAGGCGCGGCTGCTGGAGCGGGTCGGCCTGGGCCGCCTTCCACTGGGCCACGGTCCAGCCCGCCGGCAGGTAGCCGTTGACCAGGTCGTGGGCCGAGGTCTGGTCGGTGACCAGGTCCGGGCGCAGGCCCCCGGCCCGGGCCCGGCGGACCAGTTCCGGCAGGATCTCGGCGGCGTTGCCCAGCAGGCCGATGGACACCGCCCGCTGGTCCCGGCAGGCCTGCCCGACCATGGCCAGGGCCTCGTCGAGACTTCCGGCCTGCTGGTCCAGGTAGCGGGTGCGCAGGCGGAAATCCAGGCTGGTCTGCTGGCATTCGATGTTCAGGGACACCGCGCCGGCCAGGGTCGCGGCCAGGGGCTGGGCCCCGCCCATGCCGCCCAGCCCGGCGGTGAGGATCCAGCGCCCGGCCCAGGAGCCGCCGTAGTGCTGGCGGCCCGCCTCGGCGAAGGTCTCGAAGGTGCCCTGGACGATGCCCTGGGCGCCGATGTAGATCCAGGAGCCGGCGGTCATCTGGCCGTACATGAACAGCCCCTTGCGGTCCAGTTCATGGAAATGCTCCCAGGTGGCCCAGCGGGGCACCAGGTTGGAATTGGCGATGAGCACCCGGGGCGCGTCGGCGTGGGTGCGGAACACCCCCACCGGCTTGCCGGACTGGACCAGCAGGGTCTGGTCGTCCTCCAGGTTGCGCAGGGCGTCCAGGATGGCGTCGAAGCACGGCCAGTTGCGGGCCGCGCGGCCGATGCCGCCGTACACCACCAGGCTCTGCGGGTGTTCGGCCACCTCAGGGTCCAGGTTGTTCTGGATCATCCGGTAGGCGGCCTCGGTGAGCCAGCTCTTGCACGTGAGTTCCGTGCCCCGGGGGGCGCGCACCACGCGGCTGCCGTCCTGCCGCGGATCCTTGATCTCGTTGGCCGTGCTCATGATTGCACCCCCTGGGATTGCTTCGACAGCATGTGCGCCAGCCTGCCGTCGCCGTAGGCTGTGCCGGCGTCCAGCAGGGCCCGGGCATCGGCCAGCAGCCGCGCGCACCGGGCTTCCATGTCCGCGGTGAAGGCCGCGTCGGTGATGTCCTTGAGATTGATGAGCACGTTCCAGATCCCGCCGCGCACCCCGGCGTGGCCCATCTGCAGGCCCACCAGGGCGTCGGTGATGGAGGCCGGATTGCCGTGCTCCATGGCCACGCTGGCCGCCCGCATCACCTGGAGGCAGTCCTGGGCTGTGGCCCAGGGCACCTCAACCGCGAGCTTGAGGCCCTGCTGCATCCGGGCCTCCCGGACAGCCTTGTCCTCCGGGCTGGCCTGGGGCAGGCGCCGCGCTTCCATGTAGCTGTTGAAGGCCTGGGTGTCCTCGTCCACCGCCAGCAGCAGGCGGTCCTTGAGCCGCTGGCCCTGCTCCGCGGCCGGCAGCAAGGCCTCGTCCCGGCCTTTGCCCTGGCCCAGGTTGGCCACCATGGAGGCCAGGCCCGCGCCCAGCGCGCCGGCCAGGGCGGCGATGGAGCCGCCGCCCGGGGCCGGGGTGTCCCGGCTGACTTCGTCGGCCAGGTCGGCACAGGTCATGGCCACCAGCGCCCCCTGGGGCCGCTCGGGCAGGCCCAGGACCTTCTTCTCCGGCTCGAACGGGGACACATCGGCCAGTCCCATGGAGAACACCGCGTTCTCCAGCAGATCGGGCACCGGCACGAACGGCGACTTGCCCTGCCGGCGCAGGTAGAACCGTCCGGCCTGGACCAGCGCCTGGACCGGGACCAGGCCGACGATCTCGCTGCCGGTGACCACCAGGCCGCGTTCGGCGGCCAGCTTGCGGGCGGCCTCCAGCACCGCCTCGGGCGGCGTCACCTGGTAGTCGGTGAGGTTGATGGACAGCTGGGCCCGTTTGTAGGTGTCCACATACCAGCCGATGGCCTTGCAGTGGGTGAACATCCCGGCCCGGTAGGCCTTCTGCCCGGCCACACCGTGGCTGGCATCGATATCGTTGAGCCCCAGCAGCCGGCGCAGGTCGTAGCCGTGGCTCTCCCGGCAGTGGACCTCCAGCGATTCGAAGGTCGAGCCGTCGAACTCGCAGTTGCCGCAGGGGAAGCAGTCCTCCTGGTAGCGCAGTTCCCGGCCGCTGGCGTAGAAGGGGCTGGTCTGGCCCCGGCGGGCCACCCGGCCCTTCTCCCGCAGTTCGAAGGCGATGTCCGTGGCGTGGGCCTTGTCCCGGCTGTTGAGGGTGACGTTGTAGGCGATGAGGAACGGCCGGGCGCCGGTGATGAGGGCGCCGGCCCGGGGGTCGAACCGCGCCGGGCCGCAATCCGGGGCCCACTGGGGATCCTTGAGCTTTTCGGCCAGTCCCTCGTATTCGCCCTTGCGCACCCGGGCCAGGTTCCGCCGCTCGGGGCGGCTGGCGGCGTGCTCATAGAGGTAGACCGGCAGCTCCAGCTCCCGCCCCACCCGCTCCCCCAGCCGGCGGGCCAGTTCGGCGCACTGGTCCAGGGTGATCCCCGCCACCGGCACGAACGGGCAGACATCGGTGGCCCCCATGCGCGGGTGGGCGCCGTGGTGGGTGCTCATGTCCAGCACCCTGGCGGCGGTTCGCACCGCCTGGAAGGCGGCCTCCAGCACCGGCTCCGGGGCGCCGACGAACGTGACCACGGTGCGGTTGGTGTCGGCGCCGGGATCCACATCCAGCAGCCGGATCCCGGCCACGGCCGCGATGGCGTCGGTGATGGCCTTGATCCGCACCGGATCGCGGCCTTCGGAGAAATTGGGGACGCACTCGACCACGGGCTGGGACACGGACACCTCTCGAAAAGGGGACGGCGGAGCGAGGGAACCAGTATAGACCTGTCTATACATTTCAACGGAGCTTTTTTGCCGCCAGGGAACCCCCTACCCGAATTAGTCATGAATAGAACGGCGCATGCCGCAAGGAGAAATGATGAATTTCAAGCTATTGCCCATCCTGGCCTTGGTCGCCAGCCCCGTCCTGGCCGAGGAACGCTGGCACCTGGACCTGGGGCTCAACCACCGCCGGAGCCAGACGGTGAGCTACCTCATCGGCAGCCAGAACTACCGGTTCCAGCGGGACCCTGGCAGCGCCCTGTCGCTCCAGGCCGGCTACCGGGCCTGGGACTTCGGCCAGTCCGACCTTGCCTTCACGGGCGAGTACCAGTTCAACAAGTCTTTCAATGGCAGCGTCACCGCCAGCGGGCCGACCGCTAACGGCAAGGGCACCGGCGACCTGGACATCCGCTACTTTGCTCCGGGCGTCCAATGGACCTTCCACCGGACCCTGGACTTCGGGGCGGGCCTCCAGTACCGCTTCACCCACCTGGACGACGGCCTCACCCCTGCCAGCAACGACCGTCCCTGGCTCAACGTCCAGGTCGGCTACACCTTCCGCAATGCCGCTAAGCTCAAGCCGCATGTGGCGCTGAGGCTGGCGGCGGCGGTCACGTCCTCCCGCGCGCCAGTCCTGACAGCTGGCGGGACCAGCGAAGATCCCAGGCAGATGCTGCGCTACCTTGAAGGCAACAGCGAAACCAGCCTGAGGTTCGGGGTCCGGTTCTGATATGTCCTATCGCGCCAGGGTGATCTTGAAATCGCCGGGGGGAACTTCGGGCGGCTTGTGGCCATGGGCCGCCGGGGCCGGCGCCAGGGGCGCGCCGCCAGCCTCCCGGCCCTTGCCGGAGGTGATGGACATGGCGCGGGTCATGTTGGACCGGGACATGTCGCTGGTGCTGTTGATGCCCTCCAGCTTGAGCTTGAACTCGCCGACGTTGGTGGCCCGCTTGAGGGCCTCCTCGACGGTGATGAGGCCTTCCTGGAGCAGGAAGTAGAGGCTCTGGTCGAAGGTCTGCATGCCGTACTGGGAGGTGCCCTGGGCGATCACATCCTTGAGCCCCTTGGTCTTCTCCTTGTCCTCGATGCAGGCCTTGACGGTCTCGGTGGCCACCATGACCTCCACCGCCGGCACCCGGCCCTGGCCGTCGGCCCGGGGCACCAGGCGCTGGCTGATGACCGCCCGGAGCACCTGGGACAACTGAATCCGGATCTGTTTCTGATGGTGGGGCGGGAACACCGAGATCACCCGGTTGATCGTCTCAGCGGCGTCCAGGGTGTGCAGGGTGGAGAACACCAGATGGCCGGTCTCGGCGGCGTGGATGGCGGTCTCGATGGTCTCGTAGTCGCGCATCTCGCCCACCAGGATCACGTCCGGATCCTGCCGCAGGGCGGCCCGCAGGGCGGCGGAGAAGGACTTGCAGTCGGCCTCCACCTCCCGCTGGTTGATGATCGACAGGTTGTCCCGGTGCAGGTACTCGATGGGATCCTCGATGGTGAGGATGTGCTCGGTGCGGGTGGCGTTGATCAGGTCGATCATGGCCGCCAGGGTGGTGGACTTGCCCGAGCCGGTGGTGCCGGTGACCAGCACCAGGCCGCGCTGCTCCTCGCAGATCTTGCCCAGCACCCGGGGCAGCATCAGGTCCTCGATGGAGAAGATCCGCCGGGGGATGACCCGCAGCACCATGCCCACGGTGCCCCGCTGGTTGAAGATGTTGCAGCGGAACCGGCCCAGCGCCGGCACTGAGTATGCCAGGTCGATGTCCATGTTCTCTTTGAATTTGGCCTTCTGCCGGTCGTTCGCCATGATGGAATACGCCATGGCGATGGTGTCCTCCTGCATCAGCTTCTTGAACTGGGTCAGCGGGGTGAGCCGCCCCTTCACCCGGCCGACGGGGAAGTTGCCGACCTTCAGGTGCAGATCGGATCCGCCCAGGTCGACGATGGTCGTGAGCAGTTCGTTGATGTGCATGACCGGCCCCCGGGGACTGCCTGATAGATATCCTTTCAACAGTCTAGACATATTCCCTGAAATGGGTGCTACGGGAATTGCCGCGGGCCTGTTAAAATCAAAGGTTCTGCCCCGGATGTTTCGACCTCCGGGCGCCACGTTCTTTCCAAGGACCCGCATGACCGCCATCGAGAAGATCCGCAACATCGCCATCATCGCCCACGTCGATCATGGCAAGACCACGCTGGTGGACGCCATGTTCAAGGGTGCCCACATGTTCCGGGACAACCAGCGGGTCCAGGAACGCGCCATGGACAGCAACGACCAGGAGCGGGAGCGCGGCATCACCATCCTGGCCAAGACCACCGCCCTGCACTGGGGCGGCTACCGGTTCAACATCGTCGACACCCCCGGCCACGCCGACTTCGGCGGCGAAGTAGAGCGGGTGCTCAGCATGGTGGACTCGGTGCTGCTGGTGGTGGACGCCTTCGACGGCCCCATGCCCCAGACCAAGTTCGTCACTCGCAAGGCGCTGGCCCTGGGCCTGCGGCCGATCGTGGTGATCAACAAGATCGACCGGCCCGGCGCCCGCCCGACCTGGACCCAGGACGCCGTATTCGACCTGCTCATCGAGCTGGGAGCGACCGACGAGCAGTTGGACTTCTGCTGCGTGTTCGCCAGCGCCAAGATGGGCTACGCCATGATGGACATCAACGACGCCAGCGAGACGCTCGACCCGCTGTTCGACGCCATCGTCAAGCACTGCCCGCCGCCCACCGGCGATCCCGAGGCGCCGCTGCAGATGCTGGTCACCCTCATGGACTACAACGATTTCGTCGGCCAGATCGGCATCGGCCGGGTGGTCAACGGCCAGATCAAGGTCAACGAGCAGGTGGCCCTGATCAAGCGGGACGGCACCATCCAGAGCCACAAGGTCACCATGCTCTACGGCTTCGAGGGCCTGACCCGGGTCAACCTGACCCAGGCCTCGGCCGGCGAGATCATCGCCCTGGCGGGCATCCCGGATATCCGGGTCGGCGAGACCATCGCCTCCCTGGAGACCCCCCAGGCCCTGGAATACGTGGAAATCGACGAGCCGACCATCTCGATGATGTTCGTGGTGAACAACGGCCCCTTCGCCGGCCAGGACGGCAAGTACACCCAGAGCCGGCGCATCCGCGAGCGCCTCATGAAGGAGCTGCAGTTCAACGTGGCCCTGCGGGTGGAGGACACCGAAAGCCCCGACAGCTTCAAGGTCTCCGGGCGCGGCGAACTGCACTTGTCGGTGCTGATCGAGACCATGCGCCGGGAGGGCTTCGAGCTGTGCGTGAGCCGGCCCGAGGTGATCCTGCACACCGACCCGGTCACCGGCGAGAAGCTGGAGCCCTACGAGGACCTGTCCATCGACGTCCCCGAAGTGGCCATGGGCATCGTCATGGAGAAGCTGGGCGGCCGCAAGGCCGAGATGCAGGACATGGGCCAGGAACTGGGCCGGGTCCGGCTGCACTTCAAGATCCCCAGCCGCGGCCTGATCGGCTACCGCTCGGAATTCATGACCGACACCCGGGGCGAGGGCATCATCCACAGCCTGTTCAGCCACTACGGCCCGTACAAGGGCGAACTGCCCGGGCGCAAGAACGGCGTGCTGATCTCCATGGACCAGAGCGAGTCGGTGGGCTTCGCGCTCATGAACCTGGAGGAGCGCGGGGTCATGTTCATCCAGCCCGGCACCAAGTGCTACGAGGGCATGGTGGTCGGCGAGCACGCCCGGGAGAACGACCTGGTGGTGAACATCGCCAAGAGCAAGAAGCTCAGCAATATGCGTTCATCCGGCAGCGACGAGGCGACCCGCATCACCCCGCCCCGGGAGCACACCCTGGAGCAGGCGCTGGAGTATATCGCCGACGACGAACTGGTGGAAGTGACCCCCAACTTCATCCGCATGCGCAAACGGATCCTCTCCGAGAACGAGCGCAAGAAGGCCGAGCGGCGCAGCAACAACTAGACGTCCGGGTCCCGGACTTGGGCCCTGTTCGCTTCCGGTACTCGTCGCGCGTTCGCGCGCCTCGCCGGAAGCGTTTCGGCTTCGGGCCTTGGCTGCGTGTGCCACTGGGTTGGAATCGGGCAGGGGCCTGGATTCAAGGAACAGCCGTCTTCCTCCGGGCCTCCAGGCTTTTCTCCGTGCCTCCGGGTTGAGCTTTTTCCCCCATGCACCCCGCGGATTGGATCGTGCCGGGCCATTTTCCTGGCTGGGCTATACTGTTCGGGTGGCTGGAGGCGGTCCCATTTCAGATTTGCTGCAAAGGATCACCGTGAACCCCGATCAGTGCGGCGGCCGCCCCTGCATCCGCGGGATGCGCATCCGGGTCATGGATATCCTGCAGCTGCTTGACATCGGATCAGATCCTTGAAGAAATGCCCGATCTCGAGCTGGATGACATAAGGGCAGCATTGATTTACGCATCCAATCGCCTTGACCATCCTATCTTCGCTGCATGATTCTTTGGCTGGACGCTCACCTTCCACCGGCCATCGCGCCATGGCTGGCGGAAAGGTTTGACGTTTCCTGTTCAGGTCTTCGCGACCTGGGTCTCAGGGATGCCGCGGACCGTAAGATATACCAGGAAGCCCGGCTGAAAGGCGCGGTTGTCGTCACCAGGGATGCAGACTTCATCCTCCTGCAGGCACAGTCCGGCCCGCCACCCCAGATCCCGTGGTTGACATGCGGAAACACGTCCAAGGCCAAGCTGAAGGAAATATTCGCGGTCTCACTGGCTAAGGCATTGGTGCTGCTGGAACAAGGCGAACCGTTGGTTGAGATCGGGTAGTCTGGGGCCCCGGCAGCGGAATCAGCGCCTCCCACGGGCTCTTATCAGCGACTTTAGCGGAGCCTAAACAACGCCAAGGAGTTGAACGCACCAATCTTGCGGTCACGAAAAACATCATTATATGTCCGCCATTTAGGGCTGTATTTTACATTTACGCTGATAATTTCATGGGAAATGATGAAAATGTGTTCATTCAAAATAAATTGTGCTTCTGAGGTTGCGAGTGGGTCCTAAAAAACTAAATTAACAGTTCAAACCCACCATGGTCCCAGGCGCTCACCCGTGGACCCCTGCAAAGGAAAACCTCATGAATAGGATCTTGTCCACCCTGTTGGCGCTCGCTCCCCTGATGTGCGCTGCGCACCCCCCAGCCGAGTCAGTCATCATTGCGAACACGCCCGTTCCGGTCCAGGGCACCGTGAATGCGATCCAGGGGGGAATTACCTTCCAGATCCAGATCGATCTGCCCGGGACCTCCGTCGCGCACCTCATCAACGGGAGTGGGAAAACCGCCATCATCCAATTCGTTTCCTTGGATGTCTACGGTGGCGCAGGCATCAATCCAAGAATCTACATTGCTACCCAGGCTTCCAATGATTCCGCTGCGAGCGGCATCACGCTTACCTCCGCCAGCATGAACGCCGGGATTGGACTCACCGACTACAACGAGCAGACCAGGGTCTGGATTCCGCTGGTCAACAACGGTCCTGAAGGCCAGGACACCTTCACCTCCGGCAGTGGCATGGTTTCAGTCGGATGGGATGCCGTCGCAGCCATACCGGTGCAATTGATCTCCGCGCCCGGTACCGGAATCGATATCTCCTGGGGCAATAGTAATAGCGCCATCCTTCCGGCATCCTGCACCCTTTCCGGGTACATGTATTAAATAGTTAATTGTGTGCTCTGCGGGGTCACTCACCGGGAAGGCCATGGATCGACTACGAAAGATCCTGGGTGCTGCGGGGAGCCTCGATCGGCAAGGCTGGCCGGATCGCCACCACGACCAGGACGGTGCCGGCCTCAAGCGCCGACACCGCCGGCGCCGGCGCTCCGTCCGGATCGATCCTGAGCAGTTCCCCTGCCGCCACCCGGCACTCCGGCGACCTGACCCAGACGCTGCCCCGGACCGGGTAGACCAGCAGCGTCTCGGCCGCGGGCAGGAACGCCGGCTCCGGCCCGGGGCGGAGCACCAGGACCAAGTGGCGCAACCTCCGGTCAGACATGACATTGAAATCTCGGCAGGGGCCGTCCAGCAGCCGGCCGCGGGTGGGCCAGTCCCCGGAGAAGGCCGCGGGGACCAACGGACCGGGCAGCAGGACCCGGCCGTGGATGCCGTGATCCAGTTCCAGGCCGTTGCCCTCCAGCAGCAGCAGGGTCCGGTCCAGGCCCGGGAAGGGGGAGAAGGGCCCGTCCTCAGTCACGTCGGCCATGCTCAGCCGCCAGAGGAACCCGCCGGCCAGGGTCGCGCCCGGCGGCTCGATCATCAGTTCGGTGGTGGAGCCGCGGCCGTTCTTCCAGGGCATCTCCCGGAACTGGCCGGGGCCGGTCCGGGTCAGGCGCACGGGGTCATGGAGCGGCCAGGACCGTGCTGGAGGCTTGCAGGGTCCGGCCCGATCCGCCGATCAGCACGAAGGCGCCGTCCCGGGCGCGGCCATAGCGGCCCTTGTCCACGTGCAGCTCCGGCCCTTCGTTGATGTTGAGGGTATGCGGGTCGCCGGGCCGGCCCTGGCTGATGTAGATGCTGCCCCCGCCCGAGCCGCTGGCCATGGCGAAGGTGACCTGGAGCGCCAGGCCGTTCCGGTCCGGCAGGACCAGCAGGTCGACGGCCTGCCCGGACTCCAGCAGGTAGCCCTCCCCCTGCCGCTTGAGCCGGGCCAGGTCGGTCGTGCCGCCGGCCGGGCGGATCTGGATCTCGCCGGCGACCCAACTGCCCATGGCCACCTTGCAGGCCTGGGCGGCATGGTTCTCCACCCGGCTGGGCTGGGGCGCCGTGACCACTGCCGGCCGGCCGGCCAGGAGCGGAAGGACGAGGAGGGCCAGGAGGGCGGTGCGCATGCGGACGGAGTTCCGATTCAATAATGAATTGATTATGGGTACCGTCAACCCCGGGTCGCCGCTAGCCCCGGGCGTAGCGCTGGAGTTTCTGGATATCCAGGATCCGAACCACCGGGAAGGTGCTCTGCACCAGCCCAAGGTCGGCCAGCAGGCGCAGCGCACGGCTGAACGCCTCCCGGCTGGCGCCGATGCACTGGGCCAGGTCCTCCTGGGTCTCCCGGAACTCCACCAGGGCCCGCCCGGGGTTCCGGCCCTGGTACTCCAGGATCAGCTGGGCCACCCGCTCGGGCACGGAATGCAGGCTGAGGGTCTCCACCAGCGAGATGAGGTGGCGGATCTTGCCGGCGAAATGCTGGATCAGGCACATGGCCACGGCGTTGTTCCGGCCGGCCATGAGCCGCAGCGGCAGGGCCGGGATCAGCCAGCACTCGGTCTCGCCGTGGGCCTCGGCGCCGGAAGCGGCCAGGCCGCCGTCGAACACCTGCACTTCGCCCACGCAGGTGCCCGGCTGGAGGATGTCCAGCACCTGGACCTTGCCCCGCCCGTCGGTCCGGAACACCTTGAGCGCCCCCTGGATCACCACGAACACCCCGGGCATCGCATCGCCCTGGCTGAACACCGGCGCGCCGTCCGGGTAGCGCCTGAGCTCGCTCACGCCGGCCAGTTCCTCCGCCTCCGCCATGGGCAGCCCGGCCAGGTAATCGATCCGCCTCAAGTTCACCACAGCCTGCCCCATTGGCTCGCCTTCCCTTCACAGTGATTTGTATCACACCTTCCGGGTTTCGGGGAACAACGGTTGTTTTCCAGAGCAGACGGGTGGCTTGGAAACGGGGCCATTCGACCCGCTTTTCAACGCGCGCAGCCTGCCGGAACAGAAAAGCCCCGCGATGCGGGGCTTTTTTCCGGTGGAAGGGTGGCTACTTCACGCGCTCCATGAAGGTCCGGTCCACGGTGTTGACCCGGATCTTCTCCCCGGCCTCGATGTAGGGCGGCACGCCGACGGTGACGCCGTTCTCCAGCTTGGCCGGCTTGTAGGAGCCGGTGGCGTTGGCGTTCTTCATGACCGGCTCGGTCTCCACGATCTCCAGGACCACGCTGGGGGGCAGGGTGATGTTGAGCGGGTTTCCGTCATGGAACTCGACTTCCACCTGCATGTTGGGCTGCAGGAAGGCGGCGTCGTCGCCCAGGAACTCCCGGGGCAGTTCGATCTGCTCGTAGGTTTCGTTGTTCATCAGCACGAAGTGGTCGCCGTCCTCGTAGAGGTACTCCATCATGTGCTGCTCAAGACTGACCTTGTCCACCTTCTCGGCCGAGCCGAACCGGTTCTCCCGGTTGAGTCCGTCCTTCAGCCGCTTCATCTTGGTGGCGATGCGGGCAGGCAGGTTGCCGGGCGTCTGGTGCTCGACGAAGGTGACCCGGCAGAGCTCGTTCTCGAAATTGATGATCATCCCAGCCCGAAGCTGCACAGCGTTGATGAACGGCATGGAAGACTCCTTGTTGGATTTCGCGTCCCCGCCAACCAAAAACGGCCCCCGAGGGAACCCAGGGGCCGCTTGTTCTTGGTGGGCATACCAGGATTCGAACCTGGGACTTCTACCGTGTGAAGGTAGCACTCTACCGCTGAGTTATACGCCCGCGGTTCATTAGAATAGCAAATCCAGGCGGTTTGTCCAGTGGGAGTTTTCAAAAACGTCGCGTCGCCTTGAAGCGGAGGGTCTGGGGATTGGCCTTGCGCGCCCATTCGCCGGCCACCCCGCCCGGTGGCTCGCCCGGGAGGCGGGACACGTAGCAGTATCGCTGGTTGTAGCGGCGGAAGCCGAAGGCGTTCAGCACGGTCACGGTGAACGACCAGTCCTTCCAGTCCCGTTGCAGTTCCAGATCCAGCCCGTGCTCACGCCGGGCCGCCGGTCCGGCCTCCGTGAGCGGGTAGCTGCCCAGGCGGCGCAGGGTGATCCGCGCCGAGGTGGCGCCGTCCTTCCAGCCCACGGCCAGGTAGCCAGTCTGGCCCACGGCCCCGGGGACCTGGTCCAGGCCGGCGGGCGCGTCCAGGAAGCGGGCCTGGTTCCAGGCCAGGCAGCATTCGCAGCTCCAGTTGCCGGAGCGGGCCAGGTTGTGCCATTCCAGGCCCTGGTGCCGGGCCGGGCCCCGGGACCAGAACCCGTTCCAGGCCGGGTCCAGGACCGTCCCGGCTTCCAGGTCGACCCGGTACAGGGTCACCCCGCTGACCCAGGGGCCCAGCGGGCGGGTCTCGGCGCTCAGATCCGTGCCGGTCGCCCGGGCCATGGGCGCCGCCGCCCGCAAACCGTCCCCCGGGCGGAAGCATTTGCCATGGCTGAGGCTGAACCGGGTGTCCGGACCGGCGGCGCACGCCAGGCCCAGGCTCGGGCTCAGCAGGGTGGAAACGGCCGTCCGGGCCGGGGCCGGCCAGGGGAACTGCCCGAGCACCCGGTTGATCTGGGTGTCAAGGCGCAGCCCGGCCCGGGCCCGCCAGCGCCCCAGAGCCACCGCGCTCTGCCCGGACAGCGCCCCGTGACCCAGTTCGGCGCTGGCCGCCAGGAGCGGCTGGAGCCGGACTCGGTCCTGGGTGGCGTGGATCTCGGCGGCGGCCAGGTGGTCGAACCGGGCCTGGAACCCGGCCTGGTGCTCCCACCGCCCGGAGCCCCGGTGCCGCCACTGCCGGCTCCCCTCCAGTCCCAGGAACCCGCGCCGGTCCAGCAGTTCCAACTGGTCGCCGCGGACCGGGTCGCGCAGGAAGCCGGTGCAGCCAGCCCAGACCTGCAACGCGGAAACGCCTGCGTAGCCCTGGATCCGGGTGGTGGTCCCCGGCCCCTCGCGCCTGAGCCCGGCGCCCAGGAACAGCCTCCGGGTACGGTTGCCGTCCCCCAGGTGAAGATCCGCCGCGGCCAGGCCGGGCGGCAGCGGCCGGAGCGGCGAGGGCGCGCCGCCGTCGCCCCGCTCCAGGGTGCCCAGCACCGCCAGCTGCCAGGCCAGGTCCCGGTCCTCCCGGCCCAGCAGCCAGGCCCCGTTGAGCCGGCCGGAACCGGCCGGATCCCCCCAGGGCCGGCCGGCGCGGGTGGCTTCCAGGGCCTGAGTGCTGGTCGCCCCCAGGGCCGGCCGGGAAGCTGCCCAGAGCAGGCGGGCATAGCGGTCGGTCTCGGCGAGACCGAGTTCCAGCCTGGCCAGGGGCCGGTCCACCCGGGCGGCCAGGTCCCGCCGCACCGCGCCGGCGATGGCGAACGCGCCCGCATCGACAGCGCTCGAACCCCGGCGGTAGCGGGCGGGCCCCTGCAGTTCGGGGATGGCGAAATCCAGGTCCAGGTAGCCGGGCCCCCAGACGGTGACCGGCAGGTTGGCCGGGATGCCGCCCAGGGTGACGCTGAAATCCGTGCCCCGGTCCAGATCGAAGCCGCGCCCGAACAGGTGGGCGGGACCGGCCGGCGGTTCGGCCGCGAGGGCGCCAGCTGCCGCCATGACACCATAGACCCACCGCGCACCCGCCCGGCCAGCCATGGACACCTCCCGCTGCCTTCCAGCCCACAGGTGCCCCGGACCGGACAAAGGCTCCACGGGCGCCCGGCGGGCTTTGCCGGTAGACTGGCGACGCCCGGCCGGTCCGGCCGGACCCCGCCCAGGCCCCGAGGTGCCCCGTGATCTATCCCTTCCAAGGCATGTCGCCCAGGCTCGGCAGCCGGGTCTTCGTCGCGCCCACCGCCACGGTGCTGGGCGACGTCAGCCTCGGCGACGATGTGTCCATCTGGTTCAACTGCGTGCTCCGGGGCGACGTGAACGCCATCAGCATCGGCGCCCGCAGCAACATCCAGGACCTCTGCTGCCTGCACGTCACCAACGAGCGCTGGCCGCTCCTGCTGGAGGAGCAGGTGAGCATCGCCCACAACGTGATGCTGCACGGCTGCACCATCCGCAAGGGCGCCCTGGTGGGCATGAGCACCACCATCATGGACGGCGCGGTGGTGGGGGAAGGCTGCCTGGTGGCCGCGGGCTCGCTGCTCAAGGAGGGGTTCCAGGCCCCGCCGCACACGCTGGTGGCCGGCTGGCCGGCCAAGGTGAAGGGGGAGCTTTCGAAAGAGCAGCTGCAACTGGTGGAAGGCATCTGGCCCCGCTACGTCCGCTACAAGGAGGCCTACTTCAGGGACGGCTGGGCCATGGCCGCGGCGCCCCCGGCGGCGTTCCCGGAACCTGGATTCGGGGACGGGCACCCTTTCCCTTGACGCCGAAGGGAAGATCAACATTTCTTCTAGCGCCAAGGCCGGGGTCTGCGGCTAGACTTTCCTTCTAATTATGCCAACGCCCATGAATCCACTCCTGATCCTTCGTGTCCACACCGATCTCCGCCTGGGCCTCGGCCACATTGCCAGGGCCCTGGCCATCCAGGAGCAGTGGCGCGGCCTGGGCGGCTCGGCCTGCATCGCCATTTCCGGCGACCAGCGGGCCCGGCGGGTGGGCGCGGGCCAGCACCCGCTGCTGGACCAGCCGCTGCCCTGCCCCGCCGTGGACCTGGGCGATGATCTCCACGCGGGCCTGCCGGAAACGCTCAAGCGGGACGCCTCCGTGGTGCTGGTGGACCACTGGGAGGTCACCCAGGCCGAACTGCAGCAGCTCCGGCCGCTGAAGGTGGCCGTGATGGAGGACGAGACCGACGCCCACGAGAGGGCGGACCTGCTGTTCCAGCCCTTCCTGGAGGGGGTGAGCTGGCCGGTGGCGCCAATGAAACTGGTGAACGGCCGCAAGATCCGGCCCCTGGAGACCCAGCACGGCGCCTGCCGCATCCTGCGCGGCGGCCAGTTCATCGTGGTGGACGGCCAGGCGCTCCAGGCCCGCCCGCGCCGGGAGCCGCTCCAGCCCCTGGCGGTGCACAAGCTCCTGGTGAGCTTCGGCGGGACCGACGGCCCGGGCCTGGCTCGCCGGGCCTTCGAGGTGCTCCGCTCGCTTACCGCGTCCGGCCGCTGGACCGGCTCCTGCACCCTGCTGGCGCCCCAGGGGCTGGACCTGGCCCCCTTCCCCGGCTGCCGGATCCTCCCCAGCCTGCCCGGCCTGACCCGGCGCATCCCCGAATTCGACGCCCTCTGGTGCGCCGGCGGACTGACCCTTTGCGAAGCCATGTGCATGGGCATCCCGGCCGCCACCTGGGCCCAGAACGAGCGCCAGCACTTCATGCTCTCGGACATCGCCCTGCACAACGGCTGCCTGGACCTGGGCCTGGGCACCGAGGCCGACCCCGGGGCCACGGTGGCCTCCCTGGAGCAGTGGCTGGGCCCCGAAGGCCAGGAGGCGCGCCAGGAGCAGGTGCGCGACGGCATGGCGCTGGTGGACGGCCAGGGCGGCAGCCGGGTGGCCCAGGAGCTTTGGGCCCTGGCCGCCCGGTGAGCCTGAAGCGTTTGCTTGCAAAATCATCCCTTGACCCTAGGCGGACAAGGCGATAAGGTTTTCTTTCTGCGCACCCGATGATGGGTGTCGCGCTGAATGTGTCCTTACGGAAGTTTCGGAGCATGGCCATGAGCACCTTTTTCCCCAAAGGCCTGGACAAGATCGCCCGCAAGTGGTTCGTGGTTGACGCCACGGGCCTCCCGGTTGGGCGCCTGAGCACCGTCGTCGCCGATGTGCTCTCCGGCAAGAACAAGCCCACCTGGACCCCGTTCCTGGACATGGGCGATCATGTGGTGGTGATCAACGCCGCCAAGGCCGTCTTCACCGGGAAGAAGAACACGACCAAGATGTACCGGCGCACCACCACCCAGCCGGGCAGCATGGTCGAAGTCCGGGCCGACGTGATGCGCAAGACGTTCCCCGGCCGCATCATCGAGAGCGCCGTGAAGGGCATGCTGCCCAAGGGCCCGCTCGGACGTGCGATGTATCGCAAGCTGAAGGTCTACGATGGCGCCGAGCACCAGCAGGCGTCCCAGCAGCCTGAACCCATGACCATCAAGCTCTAACCTTACCGAGGCAACTAATGGCGATTTCCCAGAACTACGGAACTGGCCGGCGCAAATCCTGCACCGCCCGCGTCTTCATGCGCCCCGGCACCGGCAAGGTCGTCGTCAACGGCCGCACCCTTGAGAACTACTTCCCCAACGCCGTGCTGCGCATGGTGGTGCACCAGCCGCTGACCCTGGCCGACCTGGAGAACAAGTTCGACCTGGTGGTCACCGTCGCCGGCGGCGGCCCGGCCGGACAGGCCTCGGCCATCCGGATGGGCCTCTCCCGCGCCCTGCTGGGCTACAACGACCAGCTCAAGAGCATGCTCCGCCAGGCCGGCCTGCTGACCCGCGACCCCCGCATGAAGGAGCGCAAGAAGCCCGGCCAGATGGGTGCCCGCCGCCGCTTCCAGTTCTCGAAGCGCTAGTCTTTGGCAACGCTTTTCCAAACCGGGGAGACTTGTTCTCCCCGTCTTTGTCTTTGACGGATTCCGTCCTCCGGGACGGGGTCGATTCGGGCGGGGGAATCCCCCTCCGCCTCTCATCCCAGGCGGCCCAGCGCCGCGATCACCAGGGAGGCCATCATGGCTGCCATCCAGATGAAAGAACTGCTCGAAGCGGGCGTCCACTTCGGCCACCAGACCAAGCGCTGGAACCCCAAGATGAAGAAGTACATCTTCGGGGCGCGCAACAGCATCTACATCATCGACCTGCAGAAGACGCTCCGGCTCTGGAACCAGGCCGCCAACTACCTCACCAAGTGCGCCAGCGAAGGCAAGACCTTCCTGTTCGTGGCCACCAAGCCCCAGGCCCAGGAACTGATCGCCGAGCAGGCCCAGCGCTGCGGCGCCTACTACGTGAACAACCGCTGGCTGGGCGGCATGCTGACCAACTTCGCCACCATCAAGAAGTCCCTGGACAAGCTCAAGGAGATCGAGGCGGTCCTGAACGACCCCGCGCGCACCGCCTCCCTGTCCAAGAAGGAGATCCTCACCATCACCCGCAGCAAGGAGAAGCTCGAAGCCTCCTTCGCCGGCATCCGCGACATGCGCGCCGTGCCTGACGTGATCTTCGTGATCGATCCGCACCGCGAGGACATCGCCGTCACCGAGGCGGTGAAGCTGGGCATCAAGCTGGTGGGCCTGGTGGACACCAACTGCGACCCCGACAAGATCAGCTACGTCATCCCCGCCAACGACGACGCCATCCGCTCCATCCTGCTGTTCTCCGAGCGCGTGGCCGACTCCATCCTCGAAGGCCGCCAGTCCTTCCAGGACAAGAGCGAGAACGACGAGATGAAGGCCATGATGGCCGAGAAGGCCGGCGAAGGCATCGAGGCCTAGGCAGCACCCATGAAGCGGCCAGGCGTCGGCATCCTTGCTGGCTCCTGGCCGCTCGACACTTAATCCCAGATCCCACACAAGGAGATTCCCATGGCCTACACCGCCCTGGATGTCAAAGCCCTCCGCGACAAGACCGGTCTCGGCATGATGGACTGCAAGAAGGCGCTGGAAGAGAACGGCGGCGACATGGAAAAGGCCATCGACTACCTGCGCAAGAAGGGCCTGGCCGCCTCGGCCAACAAGGCCAGCCGGATCGCCACCGAAGGCGTGGTCGATTCCTACATCCACCCCGGCGGCCGGGTCGGCGTGCTGATCGAGCTCAACTGCGAGACCGACTTCGTGGCCCGCACCGAGGGCTTCCAGCGCCTGGTGCGCGAGATCGCCATGCACGTGGCGGCCCACGATCCCCAGCCCCGCTTCGTCAGCAAGGACGAGGTCACCCAGTCCTTCCTGGACAAGGAGAAGGAGATCGCCACCGAGCAGGCCCTGGCCACCGGCAAGCCGGCCAACGTGGTGGAGAAGATCGTCGAAGGCAAGATGAACAAGATCTTCGAGGAAGTCTGCCTGCTCGAGCAGAAGTTCATCATGAACGACGATGTCACCGTGGCCCAGTACCTCTCCACCAAGACCGCCGAGATCGGCGAGAAGCTGAGCATCCGCCGCTTCACCAAGTATGTGCTGGGCGAAGGCCTGGAAAAGCGCAAGGACGACTTCGCCGCGGAAGTGGCCGCCCAGTCCGCCGCCGCCAACAAGTAGGGCGCGGCCAGATAACGAACGAACGCACAGGCGGCCCCGGGCCGCCTGTGCCTTTTCAAGAGGTGCCGCATGACTAAAGTCGCATGGTTGTTCCCGGGACAGGGTTCCCAGGCCGTGGGCATGGGAGTGGATCTGGCCGCGGCCGAGCCCGCCGCCCGGCAGGTGCTGCAGGAGGCCGACGAGGCCCTGGGCTTCTCCCTCTCGGCGCTCATGGCCGGGGGTCCCGAGGAGCAGCTCAAGCTCACCGAGCACACCCAGCCGGCCATCCTGACCCACAGCACCATGGTGGTGCGCGCCTTCGGCGACCGGCTGCCCCGGCCCGATTTCGTCGCCGGGCACTCCCTGGGCGAGTACAGCGCCCTGGTGGCGGCGGGCAGCCTGAGCTTCTTCGACGCGGTGGGCACGGTGCGCGAGCGCGGCCGGGCCATGCAGACCGCTGTGCCGGTCGGCGTCGGCGCCATGGCCGCGATCCTGGGCCTGCCGGCGGCCGACGTGGAAGCCGCCTGCCGCACCGCCCAGACCCAGACCGGCCAGGTGGTGGTGCCGGCCAACTTCAACGGCCCCGGCCAGATCGTCATCGCCGGTCACGCCGAGGCGGTGGAGGCGGCCATGGAGCTGCTCAAGACCCGCGGCTGCCGCAAGATGATGAAGCTGCCGGTGAGCGCGCCGTTCCACAGCCCGCTCATGGAGCCGGCCCGGGCCCACATGGAGCCGCTGCTCCAGGCGCTCACGTTCCAGGCGCCCGCGTGCCCCCTGGTCAACAATGTCGACGCCGCCCTGGTGACCGATCCCGACCAGCTGCGCAGCGGCCTGGTGCGCCAGATCCCCGGCGCCGTGCGCTGGGAGGCCATCACCGCCCTGCTGCTGAAGGAAGGGGTGACCAGCTTCATCGAACTGGGCCCCGGCAAGGTCCTGGCCGGGCTGGTGAAGCGCCAGGCCAAGGAGGCCGGCCTGGAAGTCAGGGCCTGCTCCGTGGCCGGCCCCGAGGACTACCTGGCCGCCCTCGGCTAGCCCGTGGACCTGGTCTACCTGCACGGCTTCGCCTCCGGCCCCCAGGGCGCCAAGGCCCGGCACTGCCGGGACTGGGCCCTGGTCCGGGGCGTTCCGTTCCACGCCCCGGACCTCAACCTGCCGGACTTCGAGCACCTCACCGTCACCGCCCAGGTGGAGGCGGTGGAGACGTTGCTGGCCAGCTTGTCCGCTCCGCCGGTGCTCGTGGGGTCGAGCATGGGCGGCCTGGTGGCCGCCGCCGTGGCCCATCGCGGCGCGGCGGTGGACCGGCTGATCCTGCTGGCCCCGGCCTTCGGCTTCGCCCGCCGCCGGCTGGCCGGACGGCGCTGGGCCGGCTATCGCCGGCGCGGCCAGATGCCCACCTTCCACCACGCGCAGGGCCGCTGGCTCACCCTGGGGCCCGAGCTGCTTCCGGACCTGCCCCTGTGGCAGGACGATGACCAGTGGCAACTGGCCGTGCCGGTGACGATCCTGCACGGCCGGAACGACGAGGCGGTACCCCTGGCCGAGAGCGAGGCCTTCGCCCGGCGCCATCCCGAAGCTGTGCTGCAGGTGCTGGAGGACGACCACGGGCTGCTGGCCGAGGCCTCCCTGGCGGCGCTGGACGCCCTGCTGGCCGAGGCCTTCCCGGCCTGACCCGGTTTGGCACGAAGCCGGCCGCGGAACGGTGTTGATGATTTTTTTTCCCAGATCCAGCCACCGATGCCCTATGCTTGTCCTTCATTCCGAGCCCCCCGCCCGGTCGAAGGAGGTCACGATGAAGTTGCTGGAGCAGATCATCAACGCCAAGCCCCACCGCCTCATCAGCGTCGGGCCCGACGACAGTGTGCTCCATGCCCTGGGCCTGCTGGCCAAGCATGACATCGGCGCCCTCCTGGTGATGGAGGACGGCAAGCCGGTGGGCATCTTCTCCGAGCGGGACTACGCCCGCAAGGTGGTGCTCAAGGGCCTGCACTCCAGGGACACCCCGGTGCGGGACATCATGAGCGACAAGCTCATCTGCGTGACCCTGGCCCAGTCAGTGGAGGAGTGCATGGCGATCATGACCGACCGGCACATCCGGCACCTGCCGGTGCTGGCCGAGGACGGCTCGGTGGCCGGGTTCCTGTCCATCGGCGACCTGGTGAAGGAGACCATCTCCGAGCAGACCTTCATCATCGGCCAGCTCGAGCACTACATCTCCCACTGATCCGGGTGCCCGGACCGGAATCCTGGCCATATCATCCTGCGGGTCCCGCCAGGCCGTTCGTTGCCGGGAAAACGGCGCTTCGCGCGGTTTTCCCGGCAACGATTGATCCATGGGACCAGATGGTCGTGTCCCAGGTTCCGGGCGCAGGACCGAGGGCCTCGAAGCGGCCCAGGATTGACTTGCCAAAATAATATAATTTGTTTATACTTCCGGTGTGACCTCGCGGTGGCAAGGTCACGCCGTTTTCACTGTCGAAAGGGTCGCCCCGTGCATGCCGTCGCCATCCTCCCCCGATCCGCACCGATCCCCCTGCTCCTGCCGGCGATCATGGCCGTGGCCGCCGGCATGCCCTGCGCCACCCTCCGGGCCGCCGACCCCGTGGTCGAAATCAAGGTCAAGCCGGACTGGGACAATTCGCACGAGGCCACGCCGGCGTTTACACTCAAGCGCAACACGCTTTACAAGTTCATATCGGAATCTTCGCCCCGCGAGGCTGATAAACGCACGCTTTGGGACTTCACGGAGGGTGCGGACCTGGCCGACTTCCAGGGGAAGAGCTTTGTCGAGAGGGCCGTCCTGTTCAAGACGAAGGACAAGCCCGGGAAGCTCATTCTCATGCAGCAGTATTGGTGGGACGAGCAACCAGCTTACGCCAAATCCTGGACCCTGACCATTCGCTGATCGATGCTTCCGGCGCGGAACCCTGAGCATCCGGCAAGGAGGCCATGAAGACCAGCCGGTCTTCGGGCCAGCTACATCCACAGCACCGGCACCAGCCCCGCCGCCGCCAGCGCCCCCAGCAGCGCCAGGCTCCAGCGGCCCGCCTTGTTCCGGGCGAACGAGTAGGCGTAGCAGCCCTTCACCAGGTTGTTGCAGGATGTCGCGATGAGGATGCCGATGGCGGCCACCTGGAGGGTGGCGGTGGAGCCGGCCTCGTGGGTCATGCCCATGATGAAGGGGTCCACGTCGGTGACGCCCATGATGGCGGCCAGGGAGTAGATCCCGCCCTTGCCCAGGTAGGTGAGGGCCAGGTGGGTTGCCACCAGGATCACCACGAACAGGAAGGCGAACACGAAGGCGGTGCCCAGTTCCAGCGGGTTCGGGGCCTGGGTGGGCGCGGGGGCGTCAGGGTCCAGTTCGTCCGGCAGGCGGTGCCAGATGAAGCCGCCCACCACGCCCAGGAAGGCCAGCGCCGCGAACCAGGGCGCCAGGGTCCGGGCCAGGGCCAGGTTGAACAGCCAGACCAGCCCCAGGATGCGCAGGTACATGAAGCCCGACGCGGTGAGGATGCTGCCGGAATAGTCGTGGGGGTGGTGGCCGCCGGCGGCCCGCTTGGCCAGCACCACGGTGGTGATGGTGCTGGAATAGACGCCGCCCAGCACCCCGGACAGGAAGATGCCGCCCCGGCCCTTCACCAGCTTCAGCAGCAGGTAGCTGGCGTAGGAGATCCCGCTCACCGCCACCACCACCAGCCAGGTCTTGAACGGGTTGATCCCGAACGGGCCGAACTCCTGGTTGGGCACCATGGGCAGGATCACCCAGGTGAGCAGCAGGAACTTGGTGAAGGCGGTGACCTCCTCCGGTTCAATCCGTTCGGTGAGGCCTTCCAGGGCCACCTTGAGCTCCAGCAGCAGCAGGCTCACCACCACCAGGGCGCTGGCGAACCAGATGAAGCCCGAGTGGACCAGGGCCCCCACCAGGTAGATCACCAGGCCGGAGATCTCGGTGGTCATGCCCACTTCGGTGCCGCCCTGGAGCTTGTGCCAGTAGGACACCACCATGAACGCGCCCACCACCATGAAACCCATGAGCATGCCGATGATGTTGTCATGGGCCAGCAGGGCCACCACGTAGCCCAGCATCCCCAGCAGCGGGAAGGTGCGCACTCCGCCGAACACCCGCTTGCCGCCGCGCTTGAGCTCCTCCCGCTCCAGGCCGATCAGGAACGACAGGAACAGCACCAGCACCAGCTGGTAGGCCTCGAGCGGCAACAGGGACAGCAGGCGGTTCGGCACGCGGGGCCTCCCGGGCGGGTGGAGCGCTGGATGGGCGTGTTGCGGCTACGCGTGCGGGAAGACCATCTCCTGCACTTCGATTCCGTCGATGGCGGTGAGCCGGGCGGCCATGTCCCGTTTCACGTCGGGGCCGCCCACCAGTTCCAGCAGGATGACCCCGCCGCTGGCGCAGCCGTCCTCGCCCACCTCGTGCAGCCCCAGGCGGGTCTTGATGCTGCCGCCGTACTCCGTGAACACCTTCTGCATCTCGCCGGCGTAGTGCACCCGGTCGGTGATGTGGATCCCGAGAATGACGTGATCGGCCTTCATGGGAATCTCCTTGGCTATCGGTTGATGCCTAAGCATCCCCCTTCAAGGAGATGAATGCAAGTTACTCAGCCTTGTCGCCCTTGACCGCGTCCTTGACTCCGTGGCCCACGGCCTGGCCGCCCTCCTTGAAGCCGTGGCCCACCTTCACGGCGGCATGGCCCACGGCCTGGCCGCCCTTCTTGAAGGCGTGGCCCACCTTCTTCGCGGTCTCGGCCACGGCGTGGCCGGCGGTCTTGAATGCTCCTTTGACCGATTCCTTGGCCCCGGCTTCTTCCCCCCGGGCGCCCAGGGCGACGGCCAGCACCAGCCATCCGCACAGCAGAAGTCGCTTCATGGCTTGCCTCCCTGGGCCATCATGCCCGAATTCCGGATGGACCGGAAACTGGGTTCCGGCGGCGGGGCCATCCCTTCCGCAGAGGGTCATTCCACTTGACACCCACCGGCCCCATTCTATAGTCGGTTCACCTGTAGATAAGCCTGGTCTGATCAAGAACTCGACTCGATAGAGGGGAGGCCGCATCATGGGGCACAGGTTCCGTAGGGCCGTGGCGTTGGCATGGGCTTCGCTGGCGCCGTGGATGCTTCCGGCTCAGGAAAAAATCGATATCCCGTCCCGAACGCCGACCACCTGGACCGAATACGCCCACGGCCAGGGCGGAGCCGTGAAAGTGGCCGGCTACCTCTACCTGCCCAGCGGCGCCAAAGGGCCGTTCCCGGCCATGGTCCTCAAACACGGCAGCGCCGGGCTGACCGGGCCGCAGGGCGACAATATCCGCAGGTGGGCCAGCGACCTGAACGACTGGGGGGTGGCGGCCTTCGTGGTGGACAGCTTCGGCCCGCGCGGCATCGACGAAAGTGCCAGCGACCAGAGCAAATTGAGGAGCCTGGCGGACCTGGCCGACGCCTTTGCCGGGCTGAAAGCGCTGGCCGCCGATACCCGCATCGATGCCAGCCGCATCGGCATCATGGGCTGGTCCCGCGGTGGCGCGGTAGCCATGGAATCGGCGCTGGAAAGCGCCCGGCTGGGCGTCCTGGCGCCCACCGATCCCAGGTTCGCCGCTCACATCGTGTTCTATGGCCAGGCTTCTCCCCAGTATCGGGACAAAGCCACCGACCACGCTCCGATGCTCTTCTTCCACGGCGAGGCTGACAACCTGGTGCCGATCGGGCCCACGCGGGAATTCGCCGAATGGATCAGATCCCAGGGCAACGCCGTCACGTTCCAGGCCTGGGCCGGGGTCTATCACGACTTCGACGTGGAAGGCGGGATCGACGGCTTCGTCAAGGTCGAGACGGCCCGCAATTGCGATGTGGTGGTCGATCTCGCCACGGGCGAGGTGATCCGGATGGACCACAAGCCGGTGGCCGGAGTCTCCGGGTTCACCTTGATCCGCTACATGCGCGGATGCATGGAGCGCGGTGCGGAGCTGCATCCCAACCGCGCGGTACGGGCCGATTCGGTGGAACGGGTGCACCGGTTCCTGACCGAAACCTTCCACCTCCCGGGCTGAGCCCGGCCAGGGACGGCTAGAGCGCGCTCTGCAGCACCGTCAGGATCACCGTGTTGACGATGTCCTCGGCCGTGCAGCCCCGGCTCAGATCGTTGCCGGGCTTCTTCAGGCCCTGCAGGAACGGTCCGTTGGCGCTGGCGCCGCCGAGCCGCTCGGCGATCTTGTAGCCGATGTTGCCGGCGTTCAGGTCCGGGAACACCAGCACATTGGCCTGGCCGGCGACCTTGGAGCCGGGGAACTTCTTCAGGCCGATGGCCGGAATCATGGCGGCGTCGAACTGGATCTCGCCGTCCACCATGAGCCCGGGCCGGCGCTCGCGCACGGTCTTGAGGGCGGCGCGGACCTTGTCCACCATGGCGTGCTCGGCGCTGCCGGCGGTGCTGAAGGAGAGCATGGCCACCTTGGGTTCCACGCCCAGCATGGCCTTGGCGGTGTCGGCGCTGGCCAGGGCCACTTCGGCCAGCTGGTCGGCGTCGGGATCGGGCAGCACGGCGCAGTCGCCGAACATCATGGCGCCCTGCTCGCCGAACTTCGGGTCGGGGTGGATCATCAGGAAGGCCGAGGACACGGTCTTCACGCCCGGGGCGCAGCCGATGGTCAGCAGGCAGGCCCGCACGGTCTCGCCGGTGGTGTTCAGGGCGCCGGCCACGAAGCCGTCGGCCTCGCCGGTCTTGACCATCATGCCGCCGAAGTAGAGCGGGCTCTGCAGGGTCTCCAGCGCCTTCTCCTGGGTCATGCCCTTGTGCTTGCGCGACTCGTAGTACGCGCTGGCCAGGGCGGCGGTGCCGGGGTCGGTGCGGGGATCGCGCAGAGCCACGCCGTCCAGGCGCAAGCCCAGTTCCTTGGCCCGGGCCAGGATCGAATCGGGCGCGCCCAGCACGGTCAGCCGGCAGACGCCTTCCTGCGTGAGCTTGTGGGCGGCGATGAGCGAGCGGTCGTCGACCCCTTCGGGCAGGACGATGTGCCGGGACAGGCTCTTGGCGCGCTCGCGGAACTGCTTGAACCAGGCTTCATGGTTGGCGTTCATGGAATCTCCATTCAATCGTTCAGTTTGGCAGGACGGGGCCAGTACTCAAGGCAGGTTGATGCGGGTATACCCCACCCGCCAGCCCAGGTCCGGGCCCCAGGCGCTGTACCAGAGGGAGAGCGCCTGGCCGCCGGCCATGGGCAGGCAGCAGGAGCGGTAGATGGAGCGGTCCCAGCCGTCGGTATTGGCCAGCACCGGCCGGGCCCCCTGGGTGAAGGCGAGGCCGTCCGAGGACGCCGCCAGGAACAGGTGGCCGCCCTCCTGGGTGCGGTAGATCTCGGTGCTGTCCACCAGCAGCACCGTGGCGCCCTGGAACGGGAAGGCGTCCAGGTGCCAGAGCATCTGGTGCGGCGGGGCCGAGATCCCCTGCACCTCCCGGGCGGCCGACCAGGGTCCCTCGGCCCGGGGCGCGGTGCGCCGGCGGATGACGTAGGGGAACTGGGAACTGTCCACGTAGTACATCACCCACCTGGCCCCGTCGAAATAGCAGGCCGGGGACAGTTCCCGCTCGTCGGCCAGCGGCACGTCCAGGATCACCTTGGGCTCGGTCCAGTGCCGCCCGTCCCTGGAGGACACCACGAACAGGGTGTCGTCCTGGTCGCCGCCGGCGGCCCGGTAGAACAGGTGCAGCCGCCCATCCGGGTCCAGGGCCAGGTGGCAGTCGGAGTTGTAGCGCCGGGCCGCCCTGGGCTTGGGGATGAGCGGATTGACGACGCCCTTGGGCACCTGCCAGTCCAGCCCGTCCATCGAGCAGTACAACGAGGGGTTCTCGTACTGGGCGTCGGAACGGGCGTAGGGGGTGGCGGCCATCCAGTAGGGGAAGCCGTTCCAGCCGCCCTCCTGGTGGAACACCGACGGGTGCACCATCTCGGCCCCGGTGTAGGGCACCGGCGTGGCCAGCGGCGCGGGGGCGTTGGCGGCCCGGGCGGCGAGCAGGGCCTGCACCGCCGGGGCCAGGGTGGCGGGTCCCGGGGTTCCGGCCCAGCCGCAGACCGCCCACAGGACGATCCCGGCCAGCCGCCTCAAATCAGGCCCCCGTTCACTCCGATCACCTGCCGGGTGATGTAGCCGGCGGCGTCGGAGCACAGGAAGCCCACCAGCGCGGCCACCTCCTCCGGGCGGCCCACCCGGGCCATGGGCACCGGGCCCAGGGCCTGCTCCAGGTCCAGGCCCGCCAGCAGTTCCGAGGCGATGAAGCCCGGCGCGACGGCATTGACCGTGATGGCCCTGCTGGCCAGCTCCACCGCCAGCGCCTTGGCGGCGCCGATCAGGCCGGCCTTGGCGGCGCTGTAGTTCACCTGGCCCCGGTGGCCGATGACCCCGGACACCGAGGCCATGCAGACGATCCGCCCGCCGTCCCGGCGCCGGATCATGGGCAGGACCAAGGGATGCACCACGTTGAAGAACCCGTCCAGCCCGGTGCGCAGCACCAGGTCCCAGTCCTCCCCGGACAGGGCGGGAAAGGCGTTGTCCCGGGTCAGGCCGGCGTTGCAGACGATGCCATAGTAGGCGCCCCGGGCCTCCACCCGGCCCTCCAGGGCCGCCCGGGCCTGCTCCCGGTCGGTGACATCGAACGCCAGCCAGTCGGCCTGGCCGCCCGCTGCCTCGATTTCCCGGCACAGTTCCTGGGCCGCCTGCACCCGCCGGCGGCAGTGGACCGTGACCCGGAACCCGTCCCGGGCCAGGCCCAGGGCGATGGCGCGGCCGATGGCGCCGGTGGCGCCGGTCACCAGCACGGCGCGGGACGGGTCCGGAACGGGTCTCAAGGCTGCTCCATGATTCTCAGTATGCCTGTGGCCACGGTCTCCCGCCCATGGCGAATCGCGCAGGAAAAGCCGCGCAGCCCGGAGGGGTCCTCCAGTTCCAGTTCGACCCGGATCTCCAGCAGCGCGCCCGGCGGAAAGGCCGGCACGGTGCTGCGGTAGCCGCGGGCGCCCACCAGGTAGCCGCCCCGGGGGGCGCCGCCGGCTTCCGCCAGGTGGCGGCCCCGGCAGGCGGCAATGGCCTGGGCCATGAGTTCCAGCCCGATCCAGGCCGGCATGGCCCCGGAGGCGTCGGCATACCAGGCGGCGGGGTCCACCCGGGCCAGGGCGGTGCCGCCCTGGGAGCCGGCCTCCGGCACCGACTCCAGCAGGAGCATGGGTGGGCGGTGAGGCAGCCAGGAGTGGAGCGGGGGATCGGCGAAGTGGGGCACCTGGTCATTGTCCCGTCTGGAAGCCGGATCGTCCAGGGAGTCAAACGTTGGCCATGCATCCGGGTTTTGCGGTAGATTGTGCTTGCGCGTCCGGAGCGGAGGCGGACGGCATGGTCCAGGCCTATGCGAAAACACACCTCCCCCCGGAAGTCCAGGTGCGCTTCCGGACGGTGGTGGAAACCGAACTGGCGAACCTGCATGAAGGCAACTTCGCCCGCTACCAGATCCGGCCTTCGGAATTCGCGCTTTGGCAGGGGGCCCCCAAGACCAAGGACCGGCCTTGAGGCCGGGACTGAGCGATAAGGGCAGTGCTGTTCCTGGAAGATCCAGAGGTACATGGCTGCAAAGGTCTAGTGCCAGGTCACAGGATCCCCCCACTCCCCAGCCAGTCCACCCCATGCGCCTGGAACCGGGCCGCCGACCTGGCAGGATCGCCATCCTGCTCCCGCTCCAGCGCCCATCGGGCCTGGCGCGCCAGCAGGGCCAGTTCCAGGGTCCGGCCCAGGGTGAGGGCGAACCGCCGCGCCCCGGCCGGTTCGGCGCCGGCCCACCAGGCCTCGGCCCGGTCCAGGGCGGCCCGCACGGCCTGGACAGGGCCGGCCTGGCCCTCGCCCGGCAGCAGGGCCTCCAGGTGGCACCGGAAGGCCGGAAACCCGCAGCCGGCCATGGCCTTCATGGCCTCCAGGGACAGCACGTCGGTGGTGCCCTCCCAGATGCTCAGGACCTGGGCGTCCCGCAGCAGCGCCGGCAGCCCGGTGTCCTCCACGTAGCCGGCGCCGCCGAAGCACTCCAGCAGTTCGCTGCAGCCGGCCACCGCCTGCCGGGCGGTGGTGAGCTTGGCCAGCGGGATGAGCAGCCGGCGCAGGGCCGGTTCCCCGGCCCCGGCTTCGGCCTGGCCCAGGATCTCCGCGGCGTGGAAGGCCAGCTGGAAGGCGGCCTGGGCCTCGGCTTCCAGGCCGGCCAGGGTGTCCAGGTGCAGCGGCTGGCGGTCCAGGGTGGCACCGAAGGCGAACCGGCGCCCGGCGTAGTCCCGGGCCAGCATGAGCCCGCGCCGCAGCAGGCTGGCGGCGGTGAGGGCGTTCCAGGTGCGGGTGATGTCGAGCATGGGCGCCATGGCCCGCACGCCGTCGGCCAGGGCGCCCACCGGAGTCGCCGCCATCCCGTCCAGGTCCAGTTCGGCGGTGGGCAGCTTGCGGGTGCCCAGCTTGTCCTTGAGCCGGTTGACGGTGAAGCCGTTTGCCGAACCGTCGGCCTGACGGGTCTCCACGTAGAACAGGGCCAGGCCCTTGCCGCCCGGAGGGTTGCCCCGGGGCCGGGCCAGGACCAGGGCCATGGGCGCGGCGGCGGCGGAGGTGAACCACTTGCGGCCGTACAGCCGCCAGGCGCCGTCAGGATCCTGGCGGGCCTCGGTGGTTGACAGGCCCACGTCGGAGCCGCCGGTGCTCTCGGTCATCCACTGGCCGGAGGTCCAGAACCGGGCGGGATCGCGGCTGGTGAGCCGGGGCACGGCGCACCGGACCAGGGCCTGGTTGCCGCTGGCCAGCAGGGTCGCCGCGGCGCCGTCAGTCATGGCCAGGGGACAGGTGTAGACGTCGCTGGAAGGATGGAACAGGTGGACCAGGGCGGCCTGGTGGATCCGGGAGTACGCCCCGTGCCGGCGCTCGTAGGGGATGGCCACCAGGCCCCTGGAGGCGGCGATGGGCTCGGCCTCGCGCCAGAGCCGGGTCAGCTCGATCCGGTCGACCCGGTTGCCCCAGGGATCGAACGGCACGTGGCGCGGCTCCTGGCAGCGGTCCTCCAGGGAGAGGGCGTGCAGGGCCAGGGCGAGATCTCCCATCTCCGCCAGGGACGGCTCGAGCTCCGCCAGCACCTCCCGGGGCAGCGCCCGGCGCAGCCAGCCCCGCAGCGCCGGGTCGGCGCGGTAGGGCTGGGGCAGCTGGGGGGCGGGCTGGAGGAAGGGCATCGCCCAGGCAATGTACACCTTTCCGGCGCATGGAGAAAGCCGGGCGCGATCCCTTTATTTGGCCGGTCGGACGGTCTGCAGGTACTGGTGGACCTTGGCCGCGGCCTTGCGGCCTTCGGCGATGGCCCAGACCACCAGGCTCTGGCCGCGGGCCTGGTCGCCGGCGGCGAAGACCCCCGCCACGCTGGTGCTGGCGCCGGTGGTGAGCACGTTGCTCCGGGCGTCCATGTCCACCCCCAGCTGCTCCAGCAGGCCGGCCCGCTCCGAGCCGACGAACCCCATGGCCAGCAGGGCCAGCTCGCAGGGAATCTCGAACTCGGTGCCGGGCAGCGGGGCGAAGTTCGGCGCCGGGCCCACCCGCACCGCCTGCAGGGCGCGCAGGTTGCCGTGGCCGTCGCCCAGGAAGGCGGTGGTCAGGATGGCCCAGTCGCGCACGCCGCCTTCCTCCTGGGAGGAGGAGGTGCGCAGGATCAGGGGCCAGGCCGGCCAGGGGTTGCCGGCCACGCGCCGTTCGGGCGGCTTGGGCAGCAGCTCGATCTGGGTGATCTTCGCGGCGCCCTGGCGGATGGAGGTGCCCAGGCAGTCGGAGCCGGTGTCGCCGCCGCCGATGACCACCACCTGCTTGCCGTTCGCCAGGATGTCGGTCCCTGCGGGGATGGCGTCGCCGGCCACGCGGCGGTTGGACTGCTCCAGGAAGCTCATGGCGAAGTGGACGCCCCGGAGCTCGCGGCCGGGCACCATGAGGTCCCGCGGCCGGCGGGCGCCGCCGCAGAGCACGATGGCGTCGAACCGGGCCCGCAATTCGGAGCCGGCCAGATCGACCCCCACGTGGACCCCGGGACGGAAGCTCACGCCCTCGGCCTCCATCTGGGCCATGCGCCGGTCGATCAGGGTCTTCTCCAGCTTGAAGTCGGGGATGCCGTAGCGGAGCAGGCCGCCGATCCGGTCGTCCTTCTCGAACACGGTCACGTCGTGGCCCTTGCGGGCCAGTTCCTGGGCGGCGGCCAGGCCCGAGGGGCCCGAGCCGATCACCGCCACTTTGCGCCCGGACCGCGCCCTGGCGGGCCTGGGCAGCACCTGGCCGTCGGCCCAGCCGCGGTCGATGATGCCGCGCTCGATGTCCTTGATGGACACCGGGTTGTCGTCGATGTTCAGGGTGCAGGAGGCTTCGCAGGGAGCGGGGCAGACCCGGCCGGTGAACTCCGGAAAGTTGTTGGTGGCGTGCAGGCTGTTCAGCGCCCGCTGGGACAGGTCCCGGTAGAGGTGGTCGTTGAACTCGGGGATCAGGTTGCCCAGGGGGCAGCCGGAGTGGCAGAACGGCACGCCGCATTCCATGCAGCGGGAGGCCTGGTCCTGGAGCGCCGGCACCGGGACCGGCAGCTCGAACTCGCGCCAGTCGTGGATGCGCTCCGCGACCGGGCGCTTGCCGTGCTCGGCGCGGGCGATTTCGAGGAATCCGCGGATGTTTCCCATCACACCACCTCCACGGCCGGCACGGGCACCGGCAGGTCGCCCGGGTCCGGCGGCGACAGTTCCGAGATGGGCAGAGCGTTGGTGGCCGGCGAGGCGGCGGCTTCCATGGCCCGGCGGTACTCGCTGGGGAAGACCTTGACGAAGTGGGCGGCCAGCTGCTCCCAGCCGGACAGGATGGCCCGAGCTTTGGGGCTGCCGGTGCGCCGGGCGTGCTCCTCCAGCAGGCCCTTGACCGTGGCCAGGTCCTGGGCCTCAAGCGGGGTGAGCTCCACCATCTCCTTGTTGCAGCGGGCGCCGAAGCTGCCCTCGTCGTCGTAGATGAAGGCCAGGCCCCCGCTCATGCCGGCGCCGAAGTTGCGGCCGACGCTGCCCAGCACCACCACCAGGCCGCCGGTCATGTACTCGCAGCCGTGGTCGCCCACGCCCTCGACCACGGTGGTGGCGCCGCTGTTGCGGATGGCGAAGCGCTCTCCGGCGCGGCCGTTGAAGAAGGCCCGGCCCGAGGTGGCGCCGTAGAGCACCACGTTGCCGACGATCACCTGCTCCTCGGGCCGGAACGGCGAACCCGCCGGCGGCTTGACCGCGACGATGCCGCCGCACAGGCCCTTGCCCACATAGTCGTTGGCGTCGCCGGTGAGCTCCAGGGTGGTGCCGGGCGAGGCGAAGGCGCCGAAGCTCTGGCCGGCGCTGCCCTTGGCGCGGATGGTGATGGTGTCCTGGGGCAGTCCGCGGCTGCCGTAGCGGCGGGCGATCCGGCCGCTGAGCATGGCCCCGGTGGCGCGGTCGCTGTTGCGGATGGCGGTGTCGATCACCACGCTCTGGCCGCCGTCCAGGGCCGGCAGGGCCTGGGCGATCAGGCCGTGGTCCAGCACGTCGTCCAGCTTGTGGTCCTGGCATTCCACGCAGGCGTTGGAATCGGTCCCGGCCTGGGCCGGACGGTAGAGGATCTCGGCGCAGTCCACCTTCCTGGCCTTGGGGTTCAGGCCGTGCTTGCGCGGCTTGATGCAGTCGGACCGGCCGACCATGTCCTTGAGGTTGCGGAAGCCCAGGCTGGCCATGAGTTCCCGCAGCTCCTCGGCCACGTAGAAGAAGTAGCGGATCACGTGCTCGGGCTGGCCGGCGAACTTCTTGCGCAGTTCCGGATCCTGGGTGGCCACGCCCACCGGGCAGGTGTTCAGGTGGCACTTGCGCATCATGATGCACCCGGAGGCGATCAGCGGCGCGGTAGCGAAGCCGAACTCCTCGGCCCCCAGCAGCGCGGCGATGGCCACGTCCCGGCCGGTGTTGATCTTGCCGTCGGTCTGGAGCACCGCTCGGCTGCGCAGCCCGTTCATGGTCAGCACCTGGTGGGCCTCGGCCAGGCCGAGCTCCCAGGGCACCCCGGAGTGGTGGATGGCGGTGAGCGGCGAGGCGCCGGTGCCGCCGTTGTCGCCGCTGATCAGAACCACGTCGGCGTGGGCCTTGACCACGCCGGCGGCCACCGTGCCCACACCGGCCTCGGACACCAGCTTCACGCTGATGCGGGCCATGGGGTTGACGTTCTTGAGGTCGAAGATCAGCTGGGCCAGGTCCTCGATGGAGTAGATGTCGTGGTGCGGCGGCGGCGAGATCAGGGTCACCCCGGGCATGCTGTGGCGGACCCGGGCGATGGTGGCGTCCACCTTGCGCCCGGGCAGCTGGCCGCCCTCGCCGGGCTTGGCGCCCTGGGCCATCTTGATCTGGATCTCGTCGGCGTTGACCAGGTACTCGGCGGTGACGCCGAACCGGCCGGAGGCCACCTGCTTGACTGAGCTGCGCCGGGAATCGCCGTTGGCGTCGGGGATGAACCGGGCCGGGTCCTCGCCGCCTTCGCCGGTGTTGGACCGGCCGCCGATGCGGTTCATGGCGATGGCGATGTTCTCGTGGGCTTCCTTGGAGATGCTGCCGAAGGACATGGCGCCGGTGACGAAGCGCTTGACCAGCTCCGCCGCCGGTTCGACCTCCTCCAGGGGCACCGCGGGGCCGGCGGGCACCAGGTCCCACAGGCCGCGCAGGGTCGCGGGGAACGCCTGCTGCTCGTTGATGGCCCGGGCGAACTCCTTGTAGCTGCCGGCGTCCTCCAGGCGCACCGCCTTCTGCAGGCTGGCGATGGCCTGGGGGTTCCACAGGTGCCGCTCCCCGTCCACCCGGAAGTTCAGGTAGCCGCCGGGCGACAGGATCTCGCCCGCGTCGGGGCCGAAGGCGAAGGCGTGCCGGGCCAGGGCCTCCTGGGCGATGTCGGCCAGGCCGACGCCGCGCACCCGGGAGGCGGTGCCGGTGAGGTATTCGTCGATGACGAACTGGTCGACCCCGATGGCCTCGAAGATCTGCGCGCCCTGGTAGCTGGACAGGGTGCTGATGCCCATCTTGGCCATGGTCTTGAGCATGCCCTTCTTGAGCGCCTTGATGTAGCGCTTGGTGGCCTCTTCCGCGGCGGGCTCGCCCGGCAGGTAGCGCTTCTCGCAGAGGTCCTTGACGGTCTCCAGGGCCAGGTAGGGGTTCACCGCGCCGGCGCCGTAGCCCAGCAGCAGGGCCATGTGGGCCACTTCCCGGGGCTCGCCCGACTCGACCATGATGCCGGCCCGGATCCGGGAGCCTTCGCGGATGAGGTGGTGGTGCACCGCGGCGGTGGCCAGCAGGCTGGGGATCGGGGCGTAGCCCTCGTCCATGGCCCGGTCGCTGAGCACCAGGATGCCGTAGCCGTCCGCGATGGCCCGGCTGGCGGCGCGGCAGAGGGTGCGCAGGGCCTGGTAGAGGTTCTGCTCGGGATCGCCGTCGACCGAGAACAGCATGGGCAGGGTGGCGGTGCGGAAATCGGGGAGGTGGTTGCGCTTGAGCTTGGCCAGGTCCTCGTTGGTGAGGAACGGGTGGGGCAGCTCCACCATGCGGCACTGGCGGGCGGACTCGTCCAGCAGGTTGCTCTCGCCGCCCACGCAGCTCACCACCGACATGACGATCTCCTCGCGCAGGGGATCGATGGGCGGGTTGGTGACCTGGGCGAACTGCTGCTTGAAGTAGCGGAACAGCAGCTGCGGCTTCTCAGAGAGCACCGCCAGCGGCACGTCGTTGCCCATGGAGCCCACCGGCTCCTCGCCGCCCACGGCCATGGGGCCGATGATCTGGCGCAGGTCCTCCTCGGTGTAGCCGAAGGCGTGCTGCAGCACCGGCAGCCGCTCGGCCGGGATGGGATCGGGCACCGGCGCCGGCGGCAGCGAACCCAGGTCGATCTTGTTGCCGGCCAGCCATTCCGCGTAGGGCTTGCGGCTGGCCACGGTGTGCTTGATCTCCTCGTCGGAGACGATCCGCCCTTCCTCGGTGTCCACCAGGAACATCTTCCCGGGCTGCAGGCGGCCCTTCTGGACCACCTTGGCCGGGTCCAGGTCCAGCACGCCGAACTCGCTGGCCATCACCACCAGGCCGTCGGAGGTGACCACCCACTTGGCCGGGCGCAGGCCGTTGCGGTCCAGGGTGGCGCCGATGAGCCGGCCGTCGGTGAAGGCCAGCGCCGCCGGGCCGTCCCAGGGCTCCAGCATGCAGCCGTGGAACTCGTAGAAGGCCTTCTTCTCGGGGGACATGTCCGGGTCCTGGCTCCAGGCCTCGGGCACCAGCATCATCATCACGTGGGGCAGGCTGCGGCCGCTGGCCAGGTGCAGGAAGTCCACCACCTGGTCCAGGGCCTGGGAATCGGAGGCGTCGGGCCGGGCGATGGGGCGGAAGTCGTCCACCACCCCCTGGTTGAAGGCGTCGCTCTTGAGCAGGGCCTCCCGGGCCGACATCCAGGCCATGTTGCCGCGCAGGGTGTTGATCTCGCCGTTGTGGGCCAGCAGCCGGTAGGGGTGGGCCCGCTTCCAGGACGGGAAGGTGTTGGTGGAGAACCGGGAATGGACCAGGGCCAGCCGGCTGGCCACGCGCGGGTCGGCCAGGTCCGGGTAGAACGCCGCCACCTGCTCGGCCAGCATCAGGCCCTTGTAGACGATGGTCTTGGATGAGCAGGAGCAGAGGTAGAAGTCGTCGAAGTTGGCCTGGCGGCCGGCGCGCTTGCGGATGATGCAGAGCACCTGCTCGAAGGATTCCGGGGCGCACTTGCGGCCGATGAACAGCTGGCGGAACGAGGGCATGGATTCCCGGGCCGAGGGGCCCAGGGCGCTCACGTCCACCGGCGGGGTGCGCCAGCCGAGGATGGTCTGGCCGTGGTGCATCACGGCGGCCTCCAGGATCGCCTGGTGGTGCCGGCACTGGGCCGGGTTGGCCGAGAAGAAGCCCATGGCCACGGCGTAGTCGCCAGCATCCGGCAGTTCGATGCCCTCGGCGGCCATCTCCTCCTTGAAGAACTGGTGGGGGATCTGCAGCAGGATGCCGGCGCCGTCGCCGGTGAGCGGGTCGCTGCCGGCGGCGCCGCGGTGGGTCAGGTTCTCCAGGATCCGCAAGCCCTGGCTCACGATCTCGTGGCTCGCCTCCCGCCTGGTGGTGGCCACGAAGCCGAGCCCGCAGGCGTCATGTTCGAAGGCGGGATCGTAGAGTCCTTGGCGTGGAGGCAGCGACATCGGATACGTCCTTGTAAAAGAGGCCCCCCGGGAAGGAGGGGCCATGCTCAAACGGGGAGGCAGGCGGAAACGAGCCTCCTCGGTGTGCGCTCGTCTCTCACGAGTGAACTAATGATGTATAGATTTGGTATAAATTCAATTGAAATTAACCCAACCCAACAGTTATGTAAAACACATATCACTCGCAGATGCTGGACCGGCGCCCTTCCGGGGCTGTCAGGCCCGGCCCGCGACCAGCGTAAGATTGTTGCCGCCGAAGGCGAAGGCATTGGAAAGGCAGACCCGCAGACCGGGCGCCCGGGCGCCGGGTGGCACCAGGTCCAGCGCCGGCAGCGCCGGGTCCGCCTGGCCGTCCCAGATGTGCGGCGGCAGGAGCCCGTCCGGGTTCCAGCGCCGGCTCAGGGCCAGCCAGCAGAAGGCCAGTTCGGTGGCCGCCGCCGCCCCCAGGAGATGGCCGGTGAGCGGCTTGGTCCCGCTGCAGGGGATCAGGCCGGGAAACACCCGCCGCACCGCCAGGCTCTCCATCTCGTCGTTCTTCTCGGTGCCCGTGGCGTGCAGGTTCAGGTAGCCGGCGTCGCCGGGGTCCAGCCCCGCGTCCCGGAGCGCCATGGCCATGGCGGCCTCGGCGCCCAGACCCTCGGGGTCGGGGGAGGAGATGTGGTGGGCGTCGCTGGATTCGCCCACCCCCAGCAGGGCGACCTCCGCCGGCTCGCGCCGGAGCACGAACAGCGCGGCCCCCTCGCCGATGTTGATGCCCCGCCGGTTCAGGCTCATGGGGTTGGCCGGCTCGGCGGTGGCCGCGCCCAGGGAGGAGAAGCCGTTGAGGGTGAGCCGGCACAGGGCGTCGGCCCCGCCGGTGACCACGGCGTCGCACAGGCCCAGGCGCAGCAGGTTGCGGGCCGAGGCCATGGCCTTGCCGCTGGAGGTGCAGGCGGTGGACACGGTGTAGGCCGGGCCGGCCAGGCCCAGGTGGCGCGCCAGGAACCGGGCCGGGGCGCCCATTTCCTGGGCCGGGTAGTGGAAGCCGGGCGGCAGCGCGCCATGGGCCGCCAGGTGGGCGATGGCGTCCTCCAGCACCGGGACGCCGGCGGTGCTGGTGCCCAGCACCACCCCGACCCGGCCGGGGCCGCACCGCTCCAGCTCCGCCGCCACATCGTCGCGGATCTCCTCCAGGGCGGCCAGGAGCAGCCGGGTGGTGCGGGAATCGTCCCGCGGGTCGGGCGGCGCCGGCAGCGGCCCCGCCACCCGGCCCACCCGGGCCGGCCGCCCCGGGATCCAGCCGTCCTCAAGGACCATCCCGCGGGTCTCGCCCAGGAACAGGCCCCTGGCCACCTCGCCCTTGCCGCGCCCAAGGGCGTTGACCAGGCCCAGGGCGGACAGGAACACCTCCGGCCCGGCCACGGTCAGTCCGCCACGGTGCGGATGTGCACGCTCAGGCCCATGGCCGGGTTGTCCAGCACCAGGGACCGGTAGGGCGGCGCGCCGCCGTCCCGGACGACGGTCCAGACCACCTTGCCGTTGCGCAGCAGGGTCCGCCGGGGGCCGTCCTGCTCGAACCGGACTCCGGGTCCCAGGCTCCGTTCCACGGCGTCCGCCGGCCACAGGGCGAACTGCACCAGGGCCGCCAGCGCCCTCGGGTCCAGGTCGCCCGGGATGCTGACCCGGGCGTCCACGGTGGCCGAGGTCCCCCTCACCCGGACCACGAACAGGGTCATGCCCGCGGGGGTGCTGGCCACCAGGCTGAGGGTCCCGCCCTTGTTCTCGATGGCCGCCAGGGCCGTCTCCTGGCGCCCTCCCGGCAGGTGGAACACCACTTCCTGGGTGACGAACAGGTCGGGCCCCTCCTGGGGCAGGCACAGCCGGACCGGCACCCCCGGGGCCAGGTAGACCGGGGCGGCGGCCGGCGGCCGGCACCCGGCCAGCAGGAGCGGGAAGAGCAGGAGGAGAATCAGGTTCGCGCGCAGGTGCATCCGGACATTCTCGCGTCCCGCGGCCCGGATGGGAGGATTTTTCGCCGCCGCCACGTAGAATGGCCGGATGGACGGGCCCAGGCAGGAGCGCAAGCAGCAGAAGCGGCGGGAGGCGCTGGAGCGGAGCCTGGCCGGGCCCGGGGCGCCGGCGGAGGACCTGGCCTTCCACGACCACGGCGACCTGGTGCGGGGCCTGGCCGAGGCGCTGGAGCGCCAGGGCCTGCCCGAGGCCTTCCTGGCCCTGGCCCGGCACATGGAGGAGGACCGGGAGCACTGGCTGCGCCGGCTGGAGCGGATCGAGGCGGAGCCTCCGCTTCGCGCCCGGCGGGCGGAACTGGACCGGGACTACCTGGAGGTGTTCTGCGCCCACTTCGCCCGCTGGGGCGCCGCCGGGGTGCAGGGCGAGCGGCTGGCGGAGATCGAGGCCGGGCTGGCGCTGGCGGCGCTGCGCGGGGCCGAGCGGCTGTGGCTCAGGGGCCAGGGCCGGCCGGTGCTGCCGGTACTGGTGCAGGAGGCGCTGGCGGTGCTGTGGCCGGCGCTGTACGCCCACGCGCGCCGGCACCAGCGGTAGGATTGGGGGATCAAGACAGCAGCCCCTTCGCCAGGGCCCTCAGCCCGAATTCGAAATCCCGCTCGAAGCTGGCGCAGGGGTCCGCTTCGCCCAGCAGCGCCTCGCGCAGGTACGGAAACTCCCCGGCCGGAAACGCCTCGGCCATGGCCTCCATCCGTCCGGGGTCGCGCTCGGAGGGCCCCGCGGCCATCCCTGCCGCGCCCCGCACCGCGGCGGCGATGGCGTTCATCCCCGCCAGCGCCAGCCCAGGCGGCAGCCCGGCGGAGCGCAGGATCCCAAGCAGCAGTTCCACCGGGCGCATGGCCACCGGGGTGGCCGGGCCCCGGGAGAGCAGGATGGGCAGCGCGTTGCCGTGGGCAAGCAGCACGTCCCGGTAGGCCCGGGCCGCCACCATGATCCGCTCCACGGGCGGGTCCGCGGCCCGGTCCCGGGACAGGTCGATCTCGGCCATGACCGCCTCGACGATGGCGTCCAGCAGCGCCTCCTTGCTGGGCAGATGGTGGTAGACCGCCATGGGGTCCACCCCCAGCGCGGCGCCCAGCCGGCGCATGGACAGCGCCCCGGCCCCCTCCCGGTCCACCAGGGCCAGGGCGGCGGCGACGATGCGCTCGCGGCTGAGCGGCGTCGCCGGCCCCTCCCGGCGCCGGCGGCGAGGCGGGGTGTCGGGTCGTATCTGCAGGGTCGGCACGGGATCAGGCTCCAAGGCTGGGTTCGAACGATGCGCCAAGTCTAACGCCGCCCGGGGCCCGCCAGGTCGCGGGTACCCGCTTCCCGCCCCTTCCGGGGCGGACTGCCGCGCCTCCTTGAACCTTTTCACGGCCGGGACTTGACAGCCCAATTCTACAGTGTAGATTTGAATCGTGACATCTTTTCTACACTGTAGAATAAATCTTCAAACCCTCCAGGAGGCCCCATGCGCATCACGATCCTCAACGGCGAGCCGGGCCCCGGCTCGCCCTTCCACGGCTACGTCCACCGGCTGGCCGGATGCCTGCGGGACAGCGGCCACCAGGTCACCCTGCTCGATCTGGCCGCCCTGGACCTGAAGGGCTGCTCCGGCTGCTGGAGCTGCTGGGTGAAGACCCCGGGCCGCTGCGCAAAAGAGGACGACAGCGCCCGGGTGTGCCAGGCCGCCCTGGACGCCGATCTGCTGCTGGCGGCATCCGTGGTCCGGATGGGCTTCACCAGCTCCCTGCTCAAGCGCGCCGCCGACCAGATGATCCCGCTGCTGCACCCGCACTTCCTGATCCAGGGCGGCGAGGTCCACCACCGTCCCCGCTACGCCCGCTACCCGGCCTTCGGCCTGCTGCTGGGCGCCGGGCCGGACACTGACGCCGAGGACCTGGAGATCACCCAGGCGATCTGGCGCCGCTTCGCCCGCAACTTCAAGTTCCGCCCCGTCTTTTCCGCGGTCGCCGACCGCTCCGCCCGGGAGGTGGCCGATGCCCTCGCTGCTGCTGCTTGATGGTTCACCCCGGGGCCCCCGCTCCAATTCCATGAAGATGCTGGCCAGGCTGGCCGAAGGCTGGGAACAGGCCGGCGGCGCGCCCCCGCAGGTGCTGCACCTGGCCCGGCGGGCCGATCGCGAACTGGCCGCGGCGGTCTTCAAAGAGGCCGAGGTGGTCCTGCTCGGCCTGCCGCTCTACACCGACGCCATGCCGGCCCAGGTGATGGAATGGATCGAGGCGCTGGCGCCCCGGCCCGGCGGCGGCCCGGTCCTGGGCTTCCTCATCCAGTCGGGCTTCCCCGAAGCGGCCCACTCCCGGCCGCTGCAGCGCTGCCTGGAGAAGCTGGCCCGGCGCCTTCGCTGCCCCTGTGCGGGGACGCTGGTGCGCGGCGGCGGCGAGTCGCTGCAGCTGCGGCCGGACTGCAGCAACGGCAGGCTGTGGGCGCTGCTGCGGACCCTGGGCGGCCAGTTGGCCCGGGACGGCCGGTTCGGCGCGGCGGAAGCGGCCGCGCTGGCGGGGACCGAGCGGTACTCACGGGTTGCCGCGGCCCTGCTTTCGGCCGCGTTCCGGCTGCCGGCGGCCCAGTTCTACTGGAACCGCCAGCTCAGGCGGAACGGCGCCTGGGACCGGCGCTTCGCCGCGCCTTACGGGCGTGCCGCGGGCAGCTGACCCGTGCGCTCACGGGACGCCCGGCCCCAGGGTGAAGTAGAACGTCGCCCCCTGGCCCGGGGAGCCCTCCGCCCACACTTCGCCTCCGTGCCGGTGCACGATCCGCTCGACGATGGCCAGCCCGATGCCGGTGCCTTCGAATTCGTCGGCCCGGTGCAGCCGCTGGAAGGCCCGGAACAGCCTGCCGTAGTGGGCCATGTCAAAGCCCGCGCCGTTGTCCCGGACGAACCAGGCCCTGCCCCGATCCGGATCCACCGTCAGGCCCACCTCGATGCGGGCGTCCTGGCGCCGGGCCGTGTACTTCCAGGCATTGCCAAGGAGGTTCTCCAGGGCGATCAGCAGCAGCCGGCCGTCGGCCACCGCCCGCAGATCCGGATGGATGGTGACCTCCACCCGGCGGCCGGGATCGTCCGCGGCCAGGCCTGCCAGGATCTTCCGGCACATGCCGGCGAGATCGGTGTCCTGGAGGTCCGGTTCCGAGCGGTTGATCCGGGCCAGGTCCAGCATGTCGTCGATCACCTGGGCCATCCTGCGCACGGCCAGGCGGATCCGCCCAAGGTGGCTCCGTCCGGCCTCGCCCAGCCGGTCCTGGCAGTCTTCCAGGATGGCCTGGCTGAACCCGTCGATGCCCCGCAGCGGGGTGCGCAGATCGTGGGCGACGGAAAAGCTGAAGGCCTCCATTTCCCGGTTGGCCGCCTCCAGCTGGTCGGTGCGCGCCTGCAGAGCCGCGTTCACCCGGACCAGTTCCTGCCGCAGTTCATCCAGGGCCAGGTGGGTCCGCACCCGGGCGACCACTTCCCCGGCCTGGAACGGCTTGGTGATGTAGTCGACCCCCCCGGCCTCGAAGGCCCGCACCTTGTCCCGGGTCTCGCCCAGGGCGCTGATGAAGATCACCGGGATCTCCCGGGTCGCGGGGGCCGCCTTCAGCAGCCGGCAGAACTCGTAGCCGTCCATCCCGGGCATCTTGATGTCCGCCAGGATCAGCCTGGGCAGGGCGGCTTCCATGGTCCTGAAAGCCATGGCGCCGCTGGTGACCGGGCGCACCACGAACCCCTCCCGGATCAGGATGTCCGACAGCACCTGGAGATTGTCCGGCATGTCGTCCACCAGCAGGATGCTGCCCGGACCGCTAGCCATCGCTTTCCTCCCCGGCGCCAAGGCAAGCCTGGAATCCGTCGTAGTCGAAGCGTTCGAGATGCCGGCGCAGGAGGTCCGCCAGGGGCGGGTCGGCCTGTCCAACCTTTTCCAGCAGCCGGTTGAGCTCGGCCAGATCGGCCAGGCCCGCGGCGTCCAGCAGGGCCGACCGCAGGCCGGAGGTCAGCCCGCCGGCGGCGGCCGCGGCTTCCGGCCGCGCGGGCGCGGCGCCGTCCAGCCGGTGCGGTAGATGCGCCATGGTGCAGCGGATCAGGTCGGCCCGCCGCAGGGGCTTGCGCAGGTAGCCGGCAAAGCCCTGGCCGAGCCGGGCCAGATCGTCCTCCAGCAGCGACGCGGTGACGGCGACCACCGGGATATGGCGCAGCCGCGGATCCGCTTTCAGGATCGCCGCAGTCTGGTAGCCATCCTGCACCGGCATGCGCATGTCCAGCAGCACCAGGTCGGGAAGATGCTGGAGCGCCAGCTGGACCGCCTCCGCGCCGTCGGCCGCCTCGACCAGGTCGAAGCCGTAGCCGGCGTAGAACCTGCTTATGAGGTCGCGGTTGAAATCGATGTCGTCCGCGATGAGGATCCGGGCCCGCTCGAAGCGCACGGCGGCGAAGTCGAAAGCTTCGACGGGGGCCGGCGCCCCTGCCTCCGCCACCGCGGCGGAGACTTCGACCTGGCGCAGCGTCACGGTGAAGGTGCTGCCCTCGCCCACGGCGCTGGCCACCGACAGGGTCCCGTTCATGGCCGCCACGAGGTTGCGGGTGATGGCCAGGCCCAGCCCCGTGCCGGCGTAGCCCCCGGCCCGGGCTGCCGGGTGCTGTTCGAAGGGCAGGAAGATGGTCTCCAGCGCGTCGGCAGGGATGCCGATGCCGGTGTCGGTGACGCTCAGGTGGACATCGGGGAGGCTGGAGGACGCTCCGTCCGGGTACTCGGCCCAGGCCCGCACCGTGATGCTGCCGGCGGCAGTGAACTTGACCGCGTTGCCCACCAGGTTGAGCAGCACCTGGCGGATCCGGCCCGGATCCAGAAGCAGGGCCTCGGGGAGCCCCGGGCCGACCTCGCAGGTGAGCTCGAGGCTCTTCTCTGCAAGCTTGTAGGTGAACATCTGGAGGATCTCCCCGGTCAGCTCGCGCAGGGACACGGGCTGGTAGGCCAGCTCCAGCTTCCCGGCCTCGATCCTGGAAAGGTCCAGGATGTCGTTGATGAGCTGCAGCAGCACCCCGCCGCTGGTCCGGATCCGGGCCAGGTAGCTGCTCTGCCGGGGATCGGTGACCTGGTGCTCCAGGATCTCCGAGAAGCCGAGGATCGCGTTCATGGGGGTGCGCAGCTCGTGGCTCATGTTGGCCAGGAAGGCGCTCTTGGCCTCGCTGGCGGACTCGGCGGCAAGCTTGGCGGCCTCCAGTTCCCCGGTGACCCGCTCCAGCCGGCGCCGCTCCGCCTCCAGCTCGCGGTTCACCGCCCGCAGCGCGGTGGGGCTGGGGATGGCCAGCAGCCGTGGCAGGATCGGCCACAGCACCACCGCGGTGGAGGCCGAGATCACCGCGCACAGGACATCGAACGAGGCCTGCCACCAGTCGACCCGCCACCACAGGGCGACCACGTGCAGCACGTGGGTGGAGGCGCAGGCCATGATGAAGCCCCCGAACAGCACGATCACCCAGGAGAACGGCAGGTCCCTCCGTTTGACCGTGAACGCCACCAGGAACACCGGGATGGAGAAGTAGGAGACCGCGATGGAGGCGTTGGCCAGGGCCATGACCATCATCAGGGCCGGGGTCATGCCCTCGGTACGGGCGCCCTGGATCTCCATCCGGCCCGGCATGAACAGGAACGGCAGCCCCAGGAGCAGGGCCAGGGTGGCCGCAGGCGCCAGGACGCGCAGCGCCCGGCGGCCCGTGCGGCGGCGCGCCGGCCCGGGAGCGAAGTCGTGACGGCGCAGGCGCAGGCTGTTGCAGACCACGAAGATCGAGCTGAACGCCATGGCGCCGGCGGCGAACATTGGCGTGAGCAGGCCGTAGGCCGCCACCGGAACCAGGGCAAGATTGTAGAAGAAGGCCCAGATCAGATTCTCGCGGATGGTCTCCAGGGTCGCCCGGGACAGGGCCATGGCCCGCCCGATTCCACGCAGGTCGCCGCTGATGAGCGTGATGCCGGCGGCGGCCATGGCCACGTCGGTGCCGGTGCCCAGGGCGACGCCCACGTCCGCCTGGGCCAGGGCGGGAGCGTCGTTGATGCCGTCGCCCACCATGGCGACCAGCGGCGCCGGCAGGCCCGGCCCGGGCAGCGCGGACTGCAGTGCGCGGACAGCCGCCGCCTTCTCCCCGGGAAGCACCTCGGCCAGCACCCGGTCGATGCCCACCTGGCTTGCGGTCCACTGGGCGGCGCGCGGGTTGTCGCCGGTGATCATCACCAGGTCCAGGCCCAGGCCGCGCAGTTCGGCCATGGCCTCGGCGGAGCCCGGCTTCAGGGCGTCGGCCAGGGCGATGACGCCCACCGCGCGGGCCTCGCGGCCTTCACCCAGCGCCACCATCACCGTGGTCTTGCCCTCGCCGCTGAGCCGGGCGGCCTGGGCTTCCAGGGCCTCGGCCCTGCAGCCTTCGTTGCGGAGCATGCGCGGACTGCCGACGATCACCCGCGCCCCGGCCACGCTGGCGCGGACGCCGAAACCGGGCACCGCCTGGAACTGCCCGGACTCGGCCAGGACCAGCCCCTGCTCCCCGGCCGCGAGCACGATGGCCCGGCCCAGGGGGTGCTCGGAGCCGGCCTCGGCGGCGGCGGCCAGGGCGAGCAGCCCGCCCGGGCCCAGACCGCTCTGGGGCGACGCCAGGATATCGGTCACCCGGGGCTCGCCCAGGGTGAGGGTGCCGGTCTTGTCCAGGACCACCACGCCTACCCGCCCGGCCCGCTCCAGCGCCCCGCTGTCCTTGAACAGGATGCCGTGCTCGGCCCCGGCGGTGGTGCCCACCAGCACGGCTGTGGGCGTGGCCAGGCCCAGGGCGCAGGGACAGGCGATCACCAGCACCGAGATGGCGTTCATCATGGCCTGGGGCCAGCCTACCCGGGCCACCCCGGCCCAGATCGCGAAGGTGGCCAGGGCGATTACCAGGATGGCCGGCACGAAGTAGCGCCCGATCTGGTCGGTGAGTTTCTCGATGGGGGCCTTGCCGCCCTGGGCGTCCCGGACCATGCCGACGATCCGGGCCAGGGCGGTGTCCGGACCGACCCGGGTGGCCTCGAACCGGACCAGGCCCTCGCGATTGAGGGTCGCGCCGATCAGCTCGTCTCCGGGGCCCTTGGTGACCGGCAAGGCCTCGCCGGTGATCATCGATTCGTCGAAGGCCGAGCGGCCCGAGGCGATGATGCCGTCCACCGGGACCTTCTCCCCCGGGCGCACCACCACGACGTCACCCACGGCCACCTGGGAGATGTCCACCTGGACCTCCATCCCGTCCCGGACCACGCATGCCGTGCGCGGCCGCAGCCCCAGCAGCGCCTGGAGCGCCGCCGAGGCCCGGCCCCTGGCCCTCAGCTCCAGGAACTTGCCCAGGCTGATCAGGGTGATGATGCCGGCGCTGGACTCGTAGTAGACGCCGGGGCCGCGCACCAGTCCCAGGGTCGCGGCGAGGCTGGCACCGTAGGCCGCGGATGAGCCCAGCACCACCAGCACGTCCATGTTCGCCGCGCCCGCACAAAGTCCCCGCCAGGCCCTGGCGTAGAAGCGGCGGCCGACCACGAACTGCACCAGCGTGGCCGGCGCCAGCATCGCCCAGCGTTCGAAGCGGAATCCCGCCAGGCCGAAATCCCGGGCCATGCTGTAGGCGATCAGCGGCAGCGTGAGCGCGAGGCCGAACAGGAGCAGGCGCCATTGCCCCCTCAGCTGCGCGGCCCGCACCTCCGCCTCGGAGTCCCCCGCCGTTTCCGGGTCGAAGGCGGGGACCAGGTCGAACCCCGCCCGGCGGATCGCCGCCGCCAGATCCCCGATGCCGGTCCGGCCCGGAATGAAGTCCACCAGGGCCATCCCGGCGGCCAGCAGCACCCGGGCGCTCTGCACCCCGTCCAGGAGCGCCAGCAGCCGCTCCAGCCGGGCCGCGTCAGCCCCGTCCTGGAGGCCCAGGATGGGCAGTTCGGCCGTGCCCATGGCGATGCCGTAGCCGATCCGCCGCACCTGGGCGATGAGTTCCGGTTCGCTGCACAGGGCCGGATCGAAGCTGACCGTGAGCTGGTCGCCGGCAAGGTCCACGGCGCAGGCATGGACCCCGGCCAGCGCTCCCACTTTGCGCTCGATGTGCCTGGCGCAGTTGACGCAGGACATGCCGGTGACCGGGAGCCGGACGGTGTTCATGACCTGCCCCCGTCCGGCAGGGAGAAGTGCAAGGTGGCGCCCTTGCCGGGTCCAGAATCCGCGGCCAGGCCGGAAGCCAGGCGCCGGAACGGGCTTGGGCCGCCCGATGCGGGGCTCGAGGCTGGGCGGATGAGGGTGTTCACGGGCAGGTTCCGGTCGGGGGTCGACAGGTAGAACAGGGGCGCTATGGAATGTTGAGAATTCCACAAGTCTGATGGAGTGTCCGTCCCAGTCAAGCCTTTCCCGCGCAGTTTCCAGGGTCGGCGGGGTTCGCGAGAAGGTTCAGGGATACAGGTTCCAGCTGCAGTCGAGGATCCGCGCGGTGAGTTCGCGCAGTTCGGCCTCCAGGGACCGGTCCTCGTCCACCGGGGCGTACTCCCGGCCCACCTGCTCCAGCCAGGCCCGGGCCGGGCCGGACAATCGCTCCGGCGCCGGATCACCCTGCCGGCGGCGCAGTTCCAGGCCCTGGCGCACCGCCAGGACCAGGGCAGCGCCCACCTGGGCGGTGAGCTCCAGCACCCGCCGGCAGTCCCGGGCGGCGATGGTGCCCAGGCTGACCTTGTCCTGGTTGTGGCACTCGGTGGAGCGGGAGAAGGCCGAGGCCGGCATGGTCAGCTTCAGGGCCTCGGCGGTCCAGGCGCTGGCGGCGATCTGCACCGCCTTGAGGCCGTGGTTGATGGAGGCCCGTCCCGGGACTGCCCCGGAGAGGTTGCCGGGCAGTCCGTTGCTGAAGCGCGGATCCACCAGCAGGGCCAGCTGCCGGTCCATGAGGTCGGCCAGGCCGGCCACCGCCAGCTTGAGCGCGTCCATGGCGAAGGCCACGTGGCCGCCGTAGAAGTGGCCGCCGTGGAGCACCAGCCGGGCCTCCGGGTCGAACAGCGGGTTGTCGTTGGCGCTGTTCAGTTCGTGCTCCAGGTCGCGCCGGACCCAGGGCAGGGCGTCCCGCAGCACCCCGATCACGTGGGGCGCGCAGCGGATCGAGTAGCGGTCCTGCAGCCTCGGCCCCGCGGCGTCGGCCCCGCCCAGGTCGGCGTAGATCCAGCCGGCCGCCTCGCCCTGGCCGGCGTGGGGCTTGAGCCGGGACAGGCGGGGGTGGAAGTGGTCCCGGTTGCCCTGCAGGCAGGCCACCGCCAGGGCGGTGATCCGGCAGGCCAGCCGGCTCAGGTGCTCGGCCTGGCGGAAGGCGAGGCAGGCCAGGCCGGTCATGGCCGCGGTGCCGTTCATCAGGGCGAGCGCCTCCTTGGGGGCCAGGACCAGCGGCTCCAGCCCGGCCCGGGCCAGGGCCTCCCGGGCCGGGACCAGGGCCCCGTCCTGCAGCGCCTCGCGCTCTCCGGCCAGCACCGCGGCCACGTAGGAGAGCGGGGTGAGGTCGCCGCTGGCGCCCACCGAGCCCTCGGCGGGGATCCGCGGCAGGATCCTGCGGTTGATCAGCGCGGCCAGGGCCTCCAGCAGCTCGAAGCGCACCGCCGAGTAGCCCTGGGCCAGGGAGCATAGCCGGGCCGTCAGCACCGCCAGGGTCTCCGCGGCGTCGAGGTTCCGGCCCAGCCCGCAGCCGTGGTAGCGGCTCAGCTGGAGCGGCAGCTCCGGCAGGAGTTCCGGCGGCACCGGCACGGTGCAGGAATCGCCGTAGCCGGTGTTGACTCCGTACACCTCCACCCCGTCCCGCAGCAGTTCCTCCAGGAAGGCCCGGCTGGCCTCCACCCGGGGCCGCAGTTCCTCCGCCAGGGCCACGGGCCGGCCCAGCAGCGCCACCTCGGCCAACTGCTCCAGGGTCAGCGGGGCGCGCCCCAGCAGCACCGGCTCAGCGGTCGTTCCAGAAATCGAAGAAGTTGAACCACTGGTAGGGAGTCGCACGGCACTGGGCCTCCAAGGCTTGAGCATAGCGTCCCGCCCAGTGGGCCAGGGCGGCTTCCCGCCCGGCGCGGGGCAGCGCGATGCGCTCGGCGAAGGGTTCCAGCCGCACCCGGTAGCGTTCGCCGTCGTGGACGCAGAACAGGAGGTGCACCGGGCAGCGCAGCAGGTGCGCCAGCAGGAACGGCCCGCTGGGGAAGGCGGCCGGGTCCCCCAGGAACGGCACCCGCACGATGCGGCCGTTCTCGCTGGGCGGCGTGCGGTCGCCGACGATGAACAGGCACTCGCCCTGGTCCAGCTTCTGCTGCAGGCGGATGGCGGTGTCCGGCGAGACCCGGGCCACCTGCACCAGCCCGGTCCTGAAGGCCGGGTTGACCCGCCCGAGCATCTCGTGGAAGCCGGCGGCGTTCTCGCCGTAGACCACGGCGTTGAGCCCCTCCAGGCCGCGGCCGTGGCCCAGGGCCCGCATCATCTCCAGGTTGCCCAGGTGGGCGCCCAGGATCAGCACGCCCCGGCCGCTCCGGCGCAGGGCCAGGAACGGCTCCAGGTCCGCCGGGTCGAGGTCGATGCCGGAGCGCGACCCGGCCCAGGCCACCAGCTTGTCCACAGTGGCCCGGCAGAAGCACTGGAAATGCCGGTAGACCTCCCGCAGCCCGGGCTTCCCCGGCAGCCCCGGCAGGGGGCCGGACCGCGCCGCGAGCCGGCCCAGGTAGTCCAGGGAGGCCCTTCGGGCCCGGCGCCCGGTGAGAAAGAAATACGGCACCAGCCCTTCCGCCAGCACCCGCACCGCCCGCGGCCCCAGCAGGCGCAGCGTCCCGGCCGCCAGGCGGAAGCCCAGCAGGGTGCCCCGCTCGCGGATCCGGTACCAGGGCCGGGCCTGGCGCCTGGCCAGCAGGCGCGGACTGCGCCACAGCATGCCCAGGAACAGGCAGGTGTGGGTCCGGATCAGCAGGAGGGTGTCCCGCCAGGGACGGAAATGCGAGACCCCGTCCGCCGGGTAGGTGACCCGCACCGGAGCGCTGCGCACCGGCACGCCGGCCCAGTGCAGGCGGATGATGATCTCGGTGTCGAAGGCCATGCGCCGGGGGATCTCCGCCCGGTCCATGAGCGCCAGGGTCGGCGCCAGCGGGTAGAGCCGGAAGCCGCACAGGGAGTCCTGGATGTCCATGGACAGGGTGTTGATCCAGACCCAGAGGTGCGAGCAGTAGCGGCCGTACTTCCGGGAGCGGGGAACGCTCCGGTCGTAGACCGGCGCGCCGGCGACCACCGCCGCGGGATGCTGCCGGCCCAGGTCCAGGAAGGCCTGCACCGCCCCGGCGTCGTGCTGGCCGTCGGCGTCCACCTGGAGCGCGTGGCTGAAGCCGTCCTGGTGGGCCTGGCGCAGGCCGCGCATCACTGCGGCGCCCTTGCCCTGGTTGCTGCCCAGGTCCAGCAGCCGCACCAAAGGCGACCAGGCCGCCAGCCGTTGCAGTTCCGCACCGGTCGCCGGTCCGCTGCCATCGTCCACCAGGTACATGGGCAGCCCGTAGGCCGCCAGGGCCGTCACGGTGCGGGCCAGGGAGGGCCCGGGATCATAGACCGGCAGGACCAGGCAGGCGCGGAAGCTCATGGGCGGAGGCTCATCCCCCGGTCAGGCGCCGGCTTCCATCAGGCCCTGCCCGTTCCGGGCCACGAAGTCCACCAGGGTGCTCACGGTGCGGAAATGGTCCCGCGTGGCGGTGTCCTGCTCGGCCGCGGGCACCTGGAACCTGCGCCGCAGCGCGATCCCCAGTTCCAGCGCATCGATGGAATCCAGGCCCAGGCCACCGGCGAACAGCGGCTCATCGTCGCCGATGCCATCGGGCGTCAGATCCTCCAGCCCGAGGGTCTCGATGATGAACAGTTTCATTTCATGCGGAGTGATGACCATGCCCCCATGATATAGAATTCCTGCCCCCCCCGCTCAGGCTAAATGCCAGCGCCAGGCTCCTCCGGGCCCGGTCCAGGCGTCCCCGCCCCCGGACCGGCCGGCGGTGGCGCGCAGGAAATGGACCGACTGGAGTGTGGCGGGCTCCTCGCAGTTCCCGGGCGCCAGCTCCAGGGCGATCCGCCGCCCGGCGGGTTCGCCCACCAGCAGCGCCACCGCGTGCAGGAGGCCCCTGGGCACCAGCCCGGCCCACGGCTCCGGCAGCACATCCTCGCCGTAGACGTAGAGCACCGGCCCGGAGGGGTCCGCCCGGTACTCGGCCAGCGCTTCCACCAGCCCCCAGCCGAAGCTTTCCGGACCGGCGGCCACGGCGCACACCGGGGCCCGGTTGCCGTGCAGGATGGACCACTGGCCGGGCACCGCATTGTGCACCGACGTGGCGAACAAGGTGGGGGACACCTCGGCTTCCGCCGCCAGGTCCCTGAGGATGCTCAGGGTCCGCTCGGCCTCGCCGTGGCGGGAGGCGAAGACCATCCGCACCGGCCCCGGCGGGCTGATCCGGCCGGCGCAGTGGAAGCAGGCCCGGGCCAGCCGGCTCAGACGGCGCCGCTGCAGGGGTTCCACGAAGGCCACGTCGGGGGTGCCCCAGGCCAGGTCCAGGAAACCGTCCGGGCCGCCCGGCAACGCCACGGGCGGCTCCCCGCCGAACCAGGCGGCGGCGCGCACCAGCGGAATGTCTTGCCGCGGAAGGGTCATGAAGTATCCTCGCAGGCATGGCCTTCTCCTTCTACTGGCACGACTACGAAACCTTCGGTGCCGACCCCAGGGCCGACCGGCCGGCCCAGTTCGCCGGGCTGCGTACCGATGCCGACCTGGAGCCGCTGGAACCGCCCCTGGAACTGTGGTGCCGGCTCAGTCCGGACTACCTGCCCCACCCCGAGGCCTGCGGCCTGACCGGCATCGGCCCGGAGACCGTGGCGCGGCTGGGGGTGCGGGAGCGGGATTTCATCCGCGCGGTCCACCAGGAGCTGGCCCGGCCCGAGACCTGCAGCGTCGGCTACAACAGCCTGCGCTTCGATGACGAGCTCACCCGCTGCACCCTGTTCCGCAACCTGCTGGACCCGTACGGGCGCGAATGGCAGAACGGCAACAGCCGCTGGGACCTGCTGGACGTGCTGCGCCTGGCCCGGGCTTTCCGGCCTGAGGGGCTGGCCTGGCCCGACGGCGAGGACGGCACCCCCAGCTTCCGCCTGGAGCGCCTCACCGCCGCCAACGGCATCGCCCACGAGGCGGCGCACACCGCCCTGGCCGATGTGCGCGCCACCGTCGCCCTGGCCCGCAGGCTCAAGGAGGCCCAGCCGCGGCTGTGGGAATTCGCCCTGAAGGCGCGGAACAAGCACTGGGTCCGCAGCCAGGTGGATCCGGAACACCCCCAGCCGCTCATCCACGTCTCCGGGATGTTCAAGGCGGTCCAGGGGGCCTTTTCCCTGGTCTGGCCCCTGGGTGAACCGGCCGGCCGGCCCAACGAGATCGTGCTGTGGGACCTGCGCCACCCGTTCGAGCCGTTCCTGGACCTGGACCGGGACGCGCTGCGCGGGCGGATCTTCCAGAGCGGCGAGGAACTGGCCCGGCTCGGCCAGGACCGGCTGCCCGCCAAGACCCTGCACCTCAACCGCAGCCCCATGGTGGTGCGGGACCTGCGCCTGCTCACCCCGGCGGTGGCCGGGCGCTACCAGGTGGACCTGCCCGGCGCCCGGGCCCGGGGCGAGGCCCTGGCGGCTCAAAAGGCGTTCCGGGCCCGGGTGCTGGCCGCCTTCGCCGCCGAGGCCGGGCGCCCGGCCCCCTGCCCCGATCCGGACTTCTCCATCTACGCCGGCGGCTTCTTCTCCAGCCAGGACCGCGCCGCCATGGACCGCATCGTCCGGGCCGGGGCCGGCGAACTGGCGGCGCTCCGGCCGGCCTTCCAGGACCCCCGGCTGGCGGAGCTGTTCTTCCGCTACCGGGCCCGCAACTGGCCTGAGACTCTCGCCCCGGCCGAACGGGCGCGCTGGGAGGCCCACTGCGCGGCCCGGCTGGAGCGCCCGCCGGTGGACAGCCTGCTGTCCCGGGCGCAGTTCCGGGCGGTGCTGGCGCAGTGCCGGGCCCTGCATCCGGAAAAGGCCGCGCTGTGGGAGGAACTGGAAGCCTTCGAGAGCGCCGGGGCCCCTGCGGTCAGCTGATGCCCTTGCTCTTGAACTCCAGCGCCATGCGGTAGTCCTCGCCCTGGATGTGCTGGACCAGCCAGTCCTCCAGGAAGTTCATCACCGGCAGGGTGAGGGTGGTGGTGCCGGCCTGGAACTTCGTCACCAGTTCGGCCACCTGGCGCACCAGGTCGGCGTGGATCTCCTTGTGCCTGGCCGCGCCGGAGTAGCCGTGCTGCAGCATGAGCTGCTCCTCCATGCCGAAGTGGCTCACGGTGTAGTCCTTGAGGAAGACCAGGATGCCCTCCAGCTCCTCCCTGCCCTTGCCCTGCTTCATCGCCCCGTGCAGCCGGTTGAAGATCTCGACAAGTGACTTGTGCTGCTCATCAATCTTGCTGTGCCCGGTTTCGAGCCGCTTGTCCCAGACGATCAAAGCCATGAATTCCCCCAGCGCCGTGCTTGCAAGCACTCGGCCATTTATACCTGATTTATTGTTTTCCGCAAGGCTGGCGTTCAGTGCGAGGGGTGGGTGTCCAGCCACTTGCGGGCTCCATCGGCCATCACGTCCCGGTGCATGCGCAGGGGGTCGCCGAAGCTGGCTGCGCCCACCTCCCCGTCCAGCCGGTGGGTGGCCAGCAGGTCCAGGGCTTGCGCGGGGTCCCAGAGCCCTTCCGCGTAGATCACCCGCCCCCCTTCCCGGGTCTCGCCCAGCAGCCGGAAGAAATACTGGCAAGCCACCTCGCCGTCCCGGGGCATGTGGGCGCCGGTTACCACCGCCGCCAGTGCGGCCCGCTCGCCGGGGGCCAGCCCCTCCTGGAGCCGGGTGGCGGCGCGGTCCAGCTGTTCCAGTTCCAGGGCGGCCGCCGCATCGGCGTTGGCCAGCAGCAGCGGGCCCAGCCCGGCGGAAAAGGCCGCCAGCCGGCCGGGCTCAAGACCGGCCGGAGCGAGCGCCGCGTCCAGGATCCCCACACAGGCGTCCAGGATCTGCCGCTGCCTGGGCAGGGCCGGGACCGGGCACCAGGCCGCCAGGCCCTCCCGTGCCGCCAGCGCCAGGGTCCGGACGGCCCGAAGCTCCCCGGCCTGTTCCGGGGCGGCCGGGGCTGAAAGCATCAGCTGCAGCGCCAGCGGCACGTGATCCACCTGCTTGAACCGGTGGTAGAGCGCCGGCAGGATGGCCTCCTCGACCACCTTCACGCCGCCCCGGTAGAGGCTCATCCGGCCCCCGGAGACCAGAAGCACCGGTCCGCCGCGGGCCAGGCGGTCCGCCCTGGCCTTGGCATAGCTGTCCCGGAACCGGGCGTTGAGCTGGGCCAGGGGGTCCAGGGCCGCCGGTTCCGCGGCCGCCGGGGCCGGCACGGCCCGGGCAGGCAGCGTCGGCACGGCCATGATGCAGAGCGCGACCGCCAGTTGCCCCAGGAATTTCATCAAGCCTCCAGCGTCAGGTCTGCGCCCTCCCGGCCAGTTTGCGGGCGAGGAGGTGCAGCAGGTGGGGCTGGCCCAAAGGATCCTCCTGGAGGATCAGGTTCACCGTGGTCTCCACGTCGCCCAGGGCCCGGTGCGCCGTGCCGGCGCGGATCTTCAGGGTCGCGGCCAGGTGCTGCAGCCGGGTGCTGTCCAGGGTTGCGTAGAGTTTGCGCCAGGGGATGCCCCGGCAGGAGCAGCCCCAGACCAGGTCATCCGCCTGCGGCACCACCTGGCGCACGAAGCCCTTGTCGAACCCGCTGTTGTGGGCCACCACAAGGTCCGCGGCCGCCAGCATCCGGCCCACCCGGAGCGCGTCGATGCGGCAGCCGCGCACCATGGCGTCGGTGATGCCGTGGATCATGGTCGCGGCGTGGGGGATGTGCATGCCCGGATCGTTCAGTTCCTGGTAGGTTTCCAGCATCCGGATCAGCCGTCCGGTGGCGGCGTCCACCTCCAGCAGCATCACGGCGATCTCCACCAGCCGGTCCCGGGAAGGGTAGAGTCCGGTGGTTTCGGTGTCCACCACGGCGATCCGGTACGACAGGGTCAAACAGCACCTCGAAGCCCAAGATCATCTCACCCGGCCCCGGGTTCCGGAAGCCCGCAATCGGCTGGCGGACGCCGGGGGCCTGGGGCATAATCGCAGAAGGTCCGGGAAGCCAGGCGGTCACCGGAGCCCCCGCCGCTATAGCTCAGTTGGTAGAGCACCCGCCTTGTAAGCGGAAGGTCTCCGGTTCGAGTCCGGACAGCGGCTCCATTGCGAGGCATGCCATCTGCGTCATGGAAGCTGATACCCGAGCAGGGTGGCCGCGGCGTTGAGCCTCAACAGGAGTCCCGGATCGGCCAGCGCCCGGTGGAAATCCGGTGCCTGGGGCATGGCGCTCTGGGCGCGTTCGAACAGCGCGACCGCCGGCCGGTTGGCGTGCATGGATGAGCAGTAGAGCAAACCTTCGACCGATGGATACCCCGCATGGATGGCTTGCGACCACCGCCGCGCGCGCGGACGAGGCCCCGAATTGATGGCCATCGATGCACCCGCAGCCGTCGGCCAGGTGCCGGTCAGGTCCAGCAAGACCAAAGCCCTGGTCAGGTTGAAAGCCACCAGCCACGGATCGCGGGCAACCCGGTCGAGCACCCGTGTCGCCTGGAATACTTCCGCCAGACAGGTCGTCGGACTGGCCGCCGCATGGAGGATGCCCTTGGCCTGGACCCTTGGCGGCGGGTCATGGTGGTCGAATCGGGCCTGGGTCGGCCCGAAGAACCGGAACTGGCTCCAGGCGCCGGAATGGCTTCCGCCCCGGAAGTAGACCTTGCACAGTGTCGTGCCCTTGCCGAGGATCGCGGTCTGGGCCTTGGTCAGGAGCGGCTCCGGCGGCTCCGGAAGTTTCGCCATCGGTCAGATCTCCTGGGCCAGTTCAGCCAGCATCTCCGGACTCCCGCCAGAGGCGAGCCAGGCCAACGGGGTGACCGGGTCCTCTCCACGGCCGGCCACCAGGTCCTGGTGGGGAGAAGTGAACCACCTCGCCACGGCCAGAGGATGAGCATCCGGCCGGATGCTTGGTATGACTTTTTCAAGGCCACGCACCAGACGTCCCCGCCGGTCCACCTGGAACCTGGGAATGCGCCAGGCCCGGCCCTCCTTGAACCCGTATAGCGTCCGTTCTCGAGTTCCCAGTCGCTGGCGAAGCCGGCCGGTGCTCAGGTGGAGCAGTTTCCCGGCCTGCTCCAGGGTCAGGCATTCCTTCATGAATAGATCAAAATCAATGCGGGTCCGTTCGTTCGCTCCGAGTTCCTCCAGGTCCTGTTCCGGGAATCCCAGGCTGTCGAGCATTGAAGCCTCGCTCCCGGTGAGTTGCGCACGCTGCTCGGCGAGGGGGATGGCCGAGACACCCTTGACGGCGGCTTCCGCGCCCGCAAGCCGAAGCTTGAGTTCGCGCAGGCTCGGCTTCCGGCCGATCACCCGCGTCCGGCTGACCACCGTGCCCAAGGACCCTATCACCAGGACAAAAACTTCATCCCCATCAATCCCGGGGAGTCCCTGGGTGAGTTTCACCCATGCCGGCCCCTCCTGCTCCGCCGCTTTCAGCAGGGTGCGCTCAAGCGTCCCCAGCGCCCGCTTGAGATCCACGTTCAGTTTTACGGTTCCGGCCATTATCGGGCGTCTCCCGGCATCCTAACGAAAGAAGGTCTTCGTTAGCTTCCGTTAGTATAGGCCCGATCCCGGGTGCCCGCAATGCCGGCTGGTCCAGTTCAGACGCCGGAGTAGGCCGAAAAGCCCCCGTCCACAGGCACGACGATCCCGTTGACGAACCCTGCAGCGGTTTCAGAAGTCAGCCACAGCAGGGTCCCCACCAGGTCGCTGGTCTGGCCGAAGCGGGCCATGGGCGTCTGGTCCAGGATCTTGGCGGCCCGGGCCGATGGCTGGCCATCGGGCAGGAACAGCAGGGCCCGGTTCTGTTCCGTGACGAAGAAGCCGGGCGCGATGGCGTTGACCCGGATCCCCACCGGGGCGAAGTGCACCGCCAGCCACTGGGTGAAATTGCTCACCGCGGCCTTGGCGGCGCTGTAGGCGGGGATCCGGGTCAGCGGCCGGAAGGCGTTCATGGACGAGATGTTCAGGATGCTGCAGCCCTGCCGCCCGACCATCTGCCGGGCGAACACCTGGCTGGGCATGATCGTGCCCAGCAGGTTCAGGTCGAACACGAACCGGATGCCCGCCTCGTCCAGATCGAAGAAGCTGGCCACCTCCGGGTCCGCCCGGTTGAAATCGTCCAGCTGCAGGTTGTCCTTGGTGGTGGTCCCCTTGGGATGATTGCCCCCGGCGCCGTTGATGAGGATGTCGCAGGGCCCGAGCCGGTCCCGCACCGTCGCGGCCGCCGCCTCCAGCGCGGTCCGGTCCAGGACGTTCGCGGCCAGGCCCAGCGCCTCTCCGCCGGCGGCGCGGATGGACGACGCCACCGCCTCCGCTGCCTCCAGCTTCAGGTCCAGCACGGCGACCCGGGCCCCGGCCCGGCCCAGGGCCCGGGCCATCGCGGCGCAGAGGATCCCTCCGCCGCCGGTGATCACCACCACTTTGCCTTCATGATCCGCAAACACGGGCAGGTTCACCATGGACTCCATCATTCAGGCCTGAACTTTTTCGAAGGCTTCCCAGAGACCCTGGAGGTAGACCGCGCCCAGCGCCCGGTCGTACAGTCCGTAGCCGGGCCTGCCGGTCTCGCCCCAGATCATGCGGCCATGGTCGGGCCGCGCGTAGCCGTCGAAGCCCACGTCGTGGTAGGCCTTCACGATGGCGGCCAGGTCCAGGGAGCCGCAGGCCGAAAGGTGCGCCGTCTCCTCGAAATCCCCCTGGTCCGTGACCCGCACGTTGCGCAGATGGGCGAAGTGGATCCGCCCCATGGCGCCGAATTCCCGCACCAGCGCCTCCACATCGTTCTCCGGCCCGGCCCCCAGGGAGCCCGAGCAGAGGGTCAGGCCGTTGGCCGGCAGATCCACCAGCCGCAGCAGGCGGGCGAGATCGGCGCGGTTCTTGACGATCCGGGGCAGCCCGAAGATCGGCCGGGGCGGGTCGTCCGGGTGGATGGCCATGCGGATGCCCACTTCCTGGGCCACCGGGATGACGGCTTCCAGGAAATGGGCCAGATGGCTCCAGAGCTCCTCCTCACCCACGGCTTCGTAGGCTTCCAGCAGGGCCTTCAGTTCGCCGGGCCGGTAGCTCGCGTCCCATCCCGGCAGCGTGATGCCCTGGCTGATGTCCAGCTGGTCGACCTCGCGGGTGCTGAAGGCGAGGGTCGTGGACCCGTCCGGCATCCGCCGGTCGAGCACGGTTCGGGTCCAATCGAACACCGGCATGAAGTTGTAGCAGACGACCCGGACGCCGGCGGCGGCCAGGTTGCGGAGGGTCTGGATGTAGTGGGCGATCAGGGCATCCCGGCCGGGCCGGCCCAGCTTGATGTCCTCGTGCACCGGCACCGATTCCACCACTTCGAAGGCCAGACCCTGCCCTTCGATGCGCGCCTTGAGGGCCAGGATCCGCGCCATGGGCCAGACTTCGCCCACGGGCACGTCGTAGACGGCCGACACGATTCCGTGCAGGCCGGGAATCTGACGGATGTGTTCCAGGCTGACCGGATCCGAATCGCCGTACCAGCGGAAGGACATTTTCATGTTCAGACTCTCCAGGGCAGATCCGTTCAAGGCTCAAGGATAGCGGGTAAATTCGAAAATGGATCAGAGGTCCATTATTTTCCCGTCACGTCCTTGGCGATGACGCGCGAACCTGTTCGTGGAGATGCGGCAGGAGCCTTGCCCAGGCTACGGCTGCAGATGATCCGAGTCTTCCGGCTCGGGCGCCGGCTCAGGCTGGACCTGGGCACCTTCTCCGGGCGCAGCCTCGAAGATGGTCGAATAGTTGTCCTCAGCGTAGTTCATGAAGGCATCCAATTCTTCCTTGGAAACATGCTTGGTCATGGGTGGGTATGCCATGTGGGGTTCTCCAATACACTGCTGCGATGGTACTTGGCCGCCGGTGGACACCGGCCGGCGGAGTCAGAGCACGGGCCGGCGGGGGTGGTCGGTGATCCGGAAGGCCCGGGATTCCGGGGTCTTCCAGCCTCCTTCCGGCCCGAACCGGTCGAACTTGTCCAGGGGAAGGCCGTTGGCGGCGCCGGCGCACCGGAGGGCCTCCTCCAGGGTCCGGAACCTGCCCCAGCAGGTGGGACGCTCCCAGGCGCCGCCATCCAGGCAGAAGACATCGAACCGGGGCGGGGTCAGGCTGGCTACCGTCAGAACGAAGGGCCTTTCCCAGTAGGCCAGATGGCTGGCCGGGCGCTTGCCCAGGGGCGTGCTCCAGAACCCCTCCGGCAGCACGGGATCGACGAGTACGCCTTCGACCAGCTTTTCAACGATCATGCCAACCTCCCCCCTCCGGGCCAAAGTTCCAGTACGCGGCGCGGCAGAACATCCGCCGCGCATCCGGAAACTCCCGGGTCCTGATTTGGTGTCCCAAAAATAAGGTCTGGAATCGGCAAATCAAGTGCGAATTCACAATAATTAAATAATTAAAACAAATGAACCGGCCCGGCCCCGAACCGGTCAGAGGCCCTTGACCACCTGGTCGCCGCCCAGCTGCCGCATCTGCCGGAGGATCCACTCCTGGCGTTCGCGCAGGTAGGGGCTGGGGGCGTCGGCGCGGAACTTGCGGGGACTGGGCAGCACCGCGGCCAGCAATGCGGCCTGGTCGGCGTTGAGGGTCCCGGCGGACCGCCCGAAGTACCGGCGGGCGGCGGCCTCCACGCCGTAGACGCCGTCGCCGAACTCCGCGATGTTCAGGTAGACCTCCAGGATCCGCCGCTTGGACCACCCGGCCTCCAGCAGCAGGGTGAAGTAGACTTCGAACCCCTTGCGCGCCCAGGAGCGGGATTCCCACAGGAACAGGTTCTTGGCGGTCTGCTGGGAGACCGTGGAGGCGCCGCGCTTCTTCCGGCTGTGCTCGTTGTGGGCCATGGCCTTCTCGATGGCCTGCCAGTCGAAGCCGAAGTGCTCTTCGAAGTTCTGGTCCTCGGCGGCGATGACCGCGACGCCCATGCTCGGGGCGATCTGCTCCAGGGGGACCCAGCTGTGCTGGGCGTGGTAGCGCCGGCCGGAGGTCCAGGCCTCCACCTGGCGCTCGGCCATGAAGGCGCTGTAGGGCACCGGCAGGAACCTGAGCAGAACCACCAGCCCGGCGCTGGCCAGCAGGAACGCCAGCAGGATGAAACCCGCCCCGCGCGCGATCCGGGACAGGAAGGATCTTTTCTTCATGAGGCATTATGACGGCGCGGCTGCGCCAGGCACAAGCAGGCCTCGCGGAGCAGGCTCCGCAAGGCCTGCTAGAGTGGGAGCGACCCAACGTCCAACCCCTTGCCGGTGCCCATGCTCCAGGATCAGCCCAGCCCTCCTCCCTCGCCGGCCGCCGCGCCATGACCGCCGGCGTGTCCAGTCCCGGGCCCAAGGCCCGGCCGTCCATGCTGCGCTCGGCGGGGGTGGTGGGGTTCCTGACCCTGGTCTCGCGCATCACCGGGATGCTCCAGTCCCGGATGCTGGCCAACTACCTGGGCGCGGGCCTGGCGGCGGACGCCTTCATGGTGGCCTTCCGGATCCCCAACCTGCTCCGGCGCTTCACGGCGGAAGGCACCATGACCTCGGCCTTCCTGCCCACCCTCAACGAGGTGGAGACCACTCAGGGCGAGGCGGCCGGCCGGGAGATGGTGGCCAAGTTCCTGGGCACCCTGGTGGTGTTCCTGAGCCTCCTGTGCCTGGTGGCGATCCCGGCCATGGGGCTGCTCACCGGGCTGCAGATGCTCGGCCGGCTGGCGCCCGGATCCCCCTGGTGGCAGCAGTTCGGGATCCTCCGGGAGGTTCTGGCGGGCAGCCGCCCGGCACCCGTGCAGTGGCTGCTCACCACCACCCTGGCCCGCATCATGTTCCCGTACCTGATCCTGGTGAGCCTCACCGCCGGACTGTCGGCGGTGCTCAACCTGAAGGGGCGGTTCGGGCTGCCCGCCTCGGTCTCCACCTTCTGGAACCTGGCCTTCATCGGCTTCGGCTTCGCCTGCATGAACCTGGGCCCGGCCAGCTGGCGGGCGCCTGAGCGGGCCGCGGTGCTGCTGGCCGCGGCCACCCTGGTGGGCGGCCTGGTCCAGCTGTTCGTGCTCTGGCCGGTGTTCCGCCGGCTGGGCTACGGCTTCCGCTGGGGGCTGCACCTGCGCCACCCGGGGGTGCGCAGCGCCCTGAAGCGCATGGCGCCGGGCCTGGTGGGCACCGGGATCCACCCCATCAACGTGGTCATCTCCACCGTCCTGGCCTCCCAGCTGGCCGTGGGCGCCCAGACCATCCTGTTCAACGCCAACATGATGGGCGAAATGGTGCTGGGCATCTTCGCGGCCAGCCTGGCCACGGTGAGCCTGCCGGCCATGAGCCGGCTGGTGGAGGAGTCGGACATCCCGGGCCTCCGGGCCAGCCTGGCCAGCGCCCTGCGCAGCACCGCGGTGCTGGTCATCCCCGGCTCGGTGGGCATGGCGGTGCTGGCCGGCCCGATCATCGCGGTGATCTTCCAGACCGGCCGCTACGGCTCGGTGGCGGTGGGCTGGACCGCCCACACCGTGGCGTTCCAGGCGGTCGGGCTGCTGTTCATCGCCACCGGCCGGATCGTCGCCCAGTGCCTGTACGCCCTCAAGGACTACAAGCGGCCGGCCTACGCCGCGCTGTTCGGCATGGCGGTCAATGTCGTCCTCTCCATCCTGCTCATGGGCCCCCTGGGCACCGCCGGGATCGCCCTGGCCAACGGCCTGGCCGCCCTGGCCGGCCTCTGCTTCCTCACCGTGACCCTGCACCGGCGGATCGGCGCCCTGCCCTGGCGGGCCGTCCTGGGCGGCTGGTGCTCCATGAGCCTGGCCGCCGCCGGCATGGGCGCCCTGGCCTGGCTCGGCGCCCGGGCCCTGGGTCTGGCGACCTTCCGCGGCCTGGCCGGCAGCAGCCTTCGCCTGTTCCCGCTCATCGCCGGCTGCGCGCTGGCCTATGCCGGGATCCTGTCGGCGTTCCGGGTTCCGGAAGCCAAGTCGATGAAAGATCTGATCTTAAGAAAACTCCGCATCGGCTAGACTCCATGTCCGGGCTGCGCCCGGGCATGGAGTGGGGTGCGGGGGACGCAGAGCGAGCGGCGCGCGGGGGCGGCCCCCCGCGGACATATCAGACCCGCGGCGGCTCCACCCCGTAGGCCGCCCAGCCTTCCTTCACCGGCCCGTAGATGGACGGCACGGTCAGCCCGGCCTGGCGCATGAGCACGGTCATCTGGCCCCGGTGGTGGGTCTGGTGGGCCAGGAGGATCTGCAGGCCGTAGCCGCGCCGCCAGATCTCGCCGTACATGTCGTCCTCGCGCTCCAGGTCGGCGTCGGACCAGGCCTCGATCCCTTTCAGGATGCCATCGGACACCGCGCGGTAGGTCTGGCTCAGCTCCGCCATGGACTCCGGGGGCGGGCCGATGAAGCCGCCCTTGACCAGTTCCGCGCCGGGCATGGCCAGCCCCATGTGGGTGGGCATCTCGATGGCGGATTCCACCAGGTGCCAGGCCAGGCGCCGGAGATCCCGGTGCCCCTTGTCGATGGCCGTGTCCATGAGCCGGTCCGGGATGGTCTCCAGCACGGCCAGGGTATGCTTGGCCTCTTCCGTCCAGGCTTTCCTGAAATCGTCCAACCGCCGGAACATGGAGCCTCCCCTGTGAGCAGTATAGATTGGCACATTTCCCGCGCGGGCACAGCAGACGCGGTGAGCGGGCCGTTTCCTTCTCCGGGAACGCCACCGGCCGTCAGGGGCCGAGGGCCCGGCCCACCGCCTCCAGGATGGCCGCCGCGCTGGCGGGCTTGTGCAGGATGTCCTTCACCTGGAATTTCCGCAGCTGGATGGCCACGTCCTCGTCCCGGTTGGAGGTGATGACGATCACCGGCAGCCCCGGCCTGGCCTTCAAGACCATGCGCGCCACGGTGGCCCCGCTGCAGCCGGGCATCTGGTAGTCGGTGAGCACCAGGTCCGGCGCGGAGGCCGTGATGTAGTCGCCGATCTCCATGGCGGACGGGGGCAGCCACTCCTCGATGGCGTACCGCCCCTCGAGAACTCTCCGAAGGTACAGGCACATCACCCGACTGTCGTCGATCACCAGCACCTTGGCCATATATTCCATTTTCCCCCCCCGCCGGGGGCCCCGTCAATGCGGGCGACGCCGATCGGCCCGGGCCGCGGCGCTCCGGGGCCCGGACACCCGCCGGCCGGAACCTGAGTAGTATGATGGGTGATTCCCTGGAGCTTCCATGCCCGTGCCCATGCTTGAACTCGCACCCCAGAACGCGTCGGTGAAGGAGGCGATCCTCCAGGGGCTTTCCGGCCTGATCGACCGCTCGAGCTTCATCCTGGGCGAGAACGTCAAGGGCCTGGAGGCGGACCTGGCGGCCTACGCCGGCGCGGGGGCGGCCGTGGGCATGTCCAGCGGCACCGACGCCCTGCTGGTGGCCCTCATGGCCCTGGGCGTGGGCCACGGTGACGAGGTCATCATCCCCTCCTTCACCTTCTTCGCCACCGCCGGGGTGGTCTCCCGCACCGGCGCCACCCCGGTGTTCATCGACCTGGACCCGGCCACCTTCAACGCCACCGGCGCGCTGGTGGAGGCCGCCATCACCCCCCGCACCCGGGCCATCATGCCGGTGCACCTGTTCGGCCAGCTGGCGGAAATGCCGGCCATCATGGCGGTGGCCGCCCGCCACGGCATCCCGGTCGTCGAGGACGCCTGCCAGTCCCTGGGCGCCCGGGGCTGGGGCAAGTCGGCCGGCCAGTTCGGCGAGCTCACCGGCTGCAGCTTCTACCCCACCAAGAACCTCGGCGCCTTCGGCGACGCCGGCATGACCCTGGTGCGCGGCGACGAGACCCTGGCGGCGCGGGTCCGCCGGCTCCGGGTGCATGGCATGGAGCCGGTCTATGTCCACCACGAGATCGGCATGAACGGCCGGATGGACGAATTCCAGGCCCTGGTGCTCCGGGCCAAGCTGCCCCTGCTGGAAGGCTGGCACGCCGGGCGGCGCCGGCACGCCCAGTGGTACATCCAGCGGCTCCAGGGCGTCGGCGCCGGCCGGATGGAACTGCCGCTGGAGCGGGTGCCGGACGGGCGGCACATCTACAACCAGTTCACCCTCCGGGTGAAGGACGGCCGCCGGGACGCCCTCCAGGCCCACCTGAAGGGCCTGGGCATCGGCAGCGCCGTCTACTATCCCATCTGCCTGCACGAGCAGCCCTGCTTCAAGGCGCTGGGCTACCAGCGCGGCCAGCTCCCGGAATCCGAGAAGGCCGCCCAGGAAGTGCTCAGCCTCCCGGTCTACCCCGAGATGACCGAGGCCATGCTCGAGGAAGTCGCCCGCGCCCTGGAGAGCTTCTTCAAGTAGGCCGCGTCAGCTGTCCAGCTCTTCCTTGAGGCCGGCCTGGCCCATCTCCACCAGCCGGTCGCTGGCCCGGGCGGCCCAGGGGCTGGCGGGGTAGCTTTCCACCAGCTTCAGGTAGTAGCTGCGGGCCTCCAGCCGGTTCTGGTCGGCCTCCTCCGCCTTGAGCCGGACCAGTTCGCCCTTGTACTGGGTCGTCTCATCGCGGCTGAGCTTGGCCATGTCGTCCTTGCCCGCCCGGGCCAGGAACGACTTCTGCAGGCCCTTGATGTCCTCCTGGCCCAGCCCCTTGTTGCGCAGCGCCTCGGCCAGGTAGAAGTAGGCCCGCTCCCGGTCCACGTAGTCGGGATAGGTCTGCAGCAGGTCCTTGAGCCGCTTCTCGGCGGGCCCGTAGGCGTAGCTGTTCACGTAGAAGACCCCCACCATCAGTTCGGATTCCGCCAGGCGGCGCCAGCACTGGGTGATCTTGGCCCGGGCGTCCACCGCGTAGGCCGAACCCGGCGCCTCGCGCAGGAGATCCTGGAACGCGGTCATGGCCAGCCGCGTCTCGGACTGGTCCCGCTCGGCGTTCTCGATGGAGGCGTAATGGCAGAGGCCGATCCGGAACAGGGCGTAGTCCCGCCGGTCGGACCGGGGGAAGTAGTTCAGGAAGCTCTTGTACTCCACCAGGGCTTCGGGATAGGAGGGCGTGGCGGCGTAGAAGAAACTGTCTGCGATGAGCAGCTTGGCGATGGGGAACTCCTTGGACGAAGGCAGGCGCTCCTCGATGCTCCGCAGCATCTTGCGCCCTTCCTCCCATTTCCCGTTGTCCAGGTAGACCTTGCCCAGGGCCAGGAGCTCCGGCGCGTTCCGGTTGCGGTACGGGTCCGGAGCCACCTTGGGGCTCGTGCCGCGGCAGGCCAGCACGCCGCCCATGAGCAGCAGGGCGGTCAGGGAGAGGAGGACTGTGCTGCGCTGCTTCATGAACATTTCCTTGCTTCCTGGTCCAGCATCAAAGACGGCAGGACCGGCAGGCCTCCCCCCGCGGGGAAGAGGCCGTCCAGCCACTGGGCGGCGAGGCGCTCGGCTTCGGCCCGGCCCCGGTCATGGAAAATTTCGTGGAAGAACCCGTCCAGCCGGTGGCGCTGGAGCAGCCCGGGCCGGACCGCCGACCACAGCGGCTCAGCGCCGTCCGGATCGACCACGGTGTCCTGGCCGGCCTCCAGGAGCAGGATCGGCCGGTCCAGCTCGGCGCCCATGCGCAGCAGTTCCTCCCGCCCCTCGCGCATGGACTCCAGGAAGCCCGCGGTGACGAACCGGTGGCAGAGCGGGTCCTCCCGGTAGCCTTCCACCAGGGCCGGGTCCGAGCACACCAGGGACTTGTCGCCGGGAACGCTCACCGGACGGTGCGGGGCCACCCAGGCCATGAACCGCTGGAGCACCTTCAGGGAGGCCGGCAGGTCCCTGAGCTTGAGCGCCGGGCTGGAAACGATCAGGGCATCCAGCACATCCGGGTGCCAGAGCAGCGTCAGCAGCGCCACCAGGCCGCCGAAGCTGTGGCCCAGCAGGATCTGGGGCCGCGGAGCGGGGGCGGGCACCAGCGGGTCCGCGATCCGCTCCGCCGCGTCGTGCATCCGCTCCTGGCGGAGGAACAGGGTCAGGTCTTCCACCGGCGCCACGATCCCGCCGGCGTCGCCCCGGGTCCCGCCGCTGCGGCCGAAACCCCGGTGGTCCAGGGTGGACACCGCCCAGCCCTCCCGGTTCAGCCACCCCGCGGTGTGCCGGTAGCGCTCGCCGTGCTCCCCGTAGCCGTGGGCGATCACCACCCGGCCCCGGGGGGAGGGCAGGTCCCAGCGGGCGAAGGCCAGGGGGGTGGCGCCGCTGCCGGTCATGAACCCGCGCGAAGTGGGTTCCAGATCGGGGATCGGTGCGCCTGACGGTTCTGCCATCCTTCCAGGATACCTTGGGACGGCGCTTCTTTCCTGAACGGCTTTTCGGCCGGGGGCTGCAGCCGGGGTAAAGTAGGTAGCCGGCCCTGACCGCGAGGCCGCTGTTGACACGGATGGGACATGGATTTCGAGAGCCTCGTAAGAGCCAAGAACGAGCTGGCGCCAAGGGTGGAGCAGCTGTGCAGCCACCTGGACGCCGATCGCAAGTCACTTGAATTGGAACAGATAGAGGAACTGGCCGGGGCGCCGGGGTTCTGGGACGCTCCGGAGGCGGCCAAGCCGATCCTCAAGAAGCGCGGCGCCCTCACCGACGAGATCGCCCTGTCCAAGCGGCTGTCCGGCGAACTGGAGGACCTGGAGACCGCCCTGGAGCTGTCCCGGGACGACGGCAGCATGCTGCTGGAGGCCGAGGCCCTGGAAGTCCAGCTGCGCCAAGACATCGAGGACGCCGAATTGCGGATGATGCTATCCGGCGAGCTGGATCCCAACAACGCCATCGTGGCCATCGCCCCGGGCGCCGGCGGCACCGAGAGCTGCGACTGGGCGGCCATGCTGCTGCGGATGTACCTGCGCTACTGCGAGACCAAGGGCTGGAAGACCGAGATGCTGGACTACCAGGACGGCGACGAGGCCGGGATCAAGGGCGCCACCTTCAAGGTCTCGGCCCCCTACGCCTACGGCTACCTGCGGGCCGAGGCCGGGGTCCACCGGCTGGTGCGGATCTCCCCGTTCGACGCGGCCAAGCGCCGGCACACCAGCTTCGCCGCGGTCTACGTGAGCCCGGAACTGGACGAGACGGTGGAGATGGACATCCCCGACAAGGATCTGCGGATCGATGTGTTCCGGGCCAGCGGCGCCGGCGGCCAGCACGTCAACCGCACCGAGAGCGCGGTGCGCTTCACCCACCTGCCGACCGGGATCGTGGTCAGCTGCCAGAACGAGCGCAGCCAGATCCAGAACCGCGCCACCGCCCTCAGCGTGCTCAAGGGCCGGCTGTTCGAGCTGGACCGGCGCAAGCTGGAGGAGCGGGTGGCCCAGGCCTCGGGCGAGAAGTCCGACGTGGCCTGGGGCTCCCAGATCCGCAGCTACGTGCTGGCGCCGTACCAGATGGTGAAGGACCACCGGACCCTGGCCGAGACCAGCGCCACCCAGAAGGTCCTGGACGGGGACCTGGACGTCTTCATCCGCACCCAGCTCCTGGCAAAGAGCCTGAAACCGAACAGTTGACGCCTCCGTGAAGCCCCACTGCGACCTCTGTCTCGCACCCATCGCCCAGGCGCGGACGGTGCGGCACCTGGACGGGGAGGCGCTGGAGTTCTGCTGCCCGGGCTGCGCCACGGTGTTCGGGATCCTGGGCGCCGATGCCGCCCGGGCCCAGGGGCCCCGGTTCAGGGAAGGGCCGGGCCCCGAACTGCCGCCGGGGCCCTACCTGGAGCTCTGGCTCAAGCTGGACGGGCTCGCCTGCGGCGCCTGCGGCCCGCTGGTGGAGGGCATCCTGCAGTCCCGCCCCGGGGTGGTCAAGGCCATGGTGGAGCCGGTCTCCGAGGTGGCCCAGGTGCTCTACGCCCCGGCCTGGGTGGGCAAGGACGACATCCAGGCCCACTGCGCCCGCCACGGGTTCCCGGCCCGGGAGCTCAGGCCCCAGGACCTGGACGGGGAGCGGCCTGCCAGCGTGCACGAAGCCCTGCGCCTGGTGCTGGCCATCGTCCTGGGCGCCAACGCCATGATGAACGCCATGGTGATGTACGCCGCCTTCGCCGCCGACCACGGGGTCCGCTGGCTGGCCGAGCTGGTGTTCATCGAGCGGGTCTACGAACCTGATCCCCTGCCCCTCTCGGTGCGCAACGGCTTCACCCTGGTCACCGGCCTGACCGCGCTGCCGGTGCTGCTCTACTGCGGCTGGCCGATCATGGCCGCCGGCTGGCGGCGGATCCGCCTGGGCTCGCCCAACACCGACAGCCTGGTCGGCTTCGGCGCCGTGCTCGCCTTCGTGGTCAGCCTGTATTCCGCGCTGGTGCTCAAGACCCACCACGTCTACTTCGACACCGCCTCCATGCTGGTGGCGCTGCTGGTGGTGGGCCGGGCCATCGAGGGCGGCGCCCGGCGCAAGGCCCGGCGCGCCGTGGCCGGACTGCTGCAGCTGGCGGCCCCGGGCGCGGAGCTGTGGCGGGACGGCCAGTGGCGGGAAGTGCCCCTGGACCAGGTCGCCCCGGGCGACCGGGTGCGGGTGAAGCAGGGCGGCCGGGTCCCGGTGGACGGGGAAGTGGTCGCCGGCGAAGGCTGGGTGGACAGCTCCAGCCTCACCGGCGAGCCGCTGCCCCGGGCGGCGGCGGCCGGCAGCGCGGCCATGGCCGGCACCGTGCTCACCGCCGGCACCCTGGAGATCGAGGCCCGGGCGGTGGGCGAGGCCACCCGCCTGGCCCAGATCGTCCAGCGGGTCCGCTCCACCCTGGCCGCCAAGGCCCCCATTCAGCTGGCCGCCGACCGTATCGCCGCGGTGTTCATGCCCCTGGTGATCGCCCTGGCGGTCCTGGCCGGGTGCCTGGCCCTGCTGCGGGACGCCCAGCCGGCCCAGGCGCTCATGGCCGGCGTGGCCGTGCTGGTGGTGGCCTGCCCCTGCGCCCTGGGCCTGGCCACGCCCATGGTGCTGGTGGCCGCGGTGGCCGAGTGCGCCCGCAGGGGCATCCTGCTCAAGGGCGGAGAGGTGCTGGCCCAGGGGCCGCGGATCCGGGCGCTGGTGCTGGACAAGACCGGGACCCTCACCACCGGCACCCTGGACTTCACCGGCCAGCGCGCCGATGGCATGGAGCCTGGGCCGGCCCTGGCCCTGGCCGCGGCCCTGGAGGAGATCGCCACCCATCCCCTGGCGGAGCGGATCTTCCGGGAAGGCGCCGGCCGTTCGGGGAGGGCCGGACTGCCGGAGGTGACCGGCCGGGAGGTCCACCCGGGCCTGGGGGTCAGCGGCGCCTGGGAAGGCCGGACGGTCCTGGTGGGGCGGCCGTCCTGGCTGCGCGCCCAGGGCGTCGCCGCGCCGGAAGCCTGGTGGGACGGAGACGGGCTGGAAGGCTCCCTGGTGATGCTGGCGGTGGCGGGCCGGGCGGTGGCCCTGTGGGGCCTGGGCGACCGGATCCGCCCCGAAGCGGCCCAGGCGGTGCGCGCCGTCCAGGCCATGGGCATTCCCTGCTGGCTGGTGAGCGGCGACCGGCTGGAGACCTGCCTGGCGGTGGCCGCCCAGGCCGGCATCCCGGCCGGGCGGGTGGTGGCGGGCGCGCTGCCCGCGGACAAGGGCGAGCATCTGGCCCGGCTCCAGGCCAGCCTGGGCCCGGTGGCCATGGCGGGCGACGGGGTCAACGACGCCCTGGCGCTGTCCCGGGCCGACCTGGGCATCGCCATGGGCAACGGCAGCGGCGTGGCCCTGGAGAGCGCGGGGGTGGTCCTGGTGCACCGGGACCTGCGGCGCATCCCGGTGTTCCTGGCGCTGTCCCGGCTGGCCCGCCGGCGGATCCGCCAGAACCTGGCCTGGGCCCTGGCCTACAACGCGATCCTGATCCCCATGGCCCTCGCCGGGCACGTCCATCCCATCCTGGCCGCCACCGCCATGATGGCGTCCAGCACCAGCGTCGTGCTCAACGGCGGGCGCCGGCTGTCCCTGGAGGCCCGGCCCCGGGACCTGGAGTCCGCTTGAGCCCAGGGCGCACGCATGGCGACCGCCACCGATGTGCAGCACTGGACCTTCCAGTACCGGGCCGGAGGTTCCGGCCCGCCTCCGGCCGCCGGCTGCTGACGGCGGGCCCGCAAGGTGCTTTGGACCGAAGCCATCACCGGGTAATCTGGCGGCATGGTCTTCCGTCCGGCTGTGGCGTTCGGGCTGATCGCGGCGCAGGCGGTCCTGGCCGCCGGCCCGGGGCGCCAGGCGCCGTGGGCCGCCTGGCGGACCTTCGCCACGGCCCACTACCGGATCCACTTCCCGCCGGAGCTGGAGGACTGGGCCCGGGAGGTGGCCGGCCGCATCGAGCCCATCCACGACCGGGTCACGGCGCTGGTGGGCTATGCCAGCCCCGGGCCGATCCAGGTGCTGCTGCGCGACCCCATGGCCGAGTCCAACGGCCTGGCGGTGCCGCTGGTGCCGGCGCCGTACGTGGTCCTGTGGCGGACCGAGCCCCTGAGCGACAGTCAGATCGGCGGCGCCATGAGCAGCTGGGCCGAAGTCCTGCTCGCCCACGAACTCACCCACATCCACCACCTGACCCGGCCCTGCGCGGCGTCCATGACCACCGGTTCGCTGTTCAGCCTGCCCCTGGGCCCGCTGGCCCTGAAATCGCCCCGCTGGATCACCGAAGGCTACGCCACCCTGCTGGAAGGCCGGGTCACCGGCTCAGGCCGCCCGCACAGCGCCCTCCGGGCCGCCGTCCTGCGCCAGTGGGCCTCGGCCGGCAAGCTCCCGCCCTACCGGGCCCTGAACCGGGACCAGGGCTACCTGGGCGCGAGCATGGCCTACCTGGTGGGCTCGGCCTACCTGGAGTGGCTGGAACGCCAGCGCCCCGGCCAGCCGGACATCCTCCGCGAATTCTGGCGGCAGCTTGCCGGGCACAGCTTCGCCCAGGCCTTCACCGCCACCTTCGGCTTCACCGCCCAGGATGGCTACCAGCGCTTCCAGGCGGAGGCCGGGCACGACGCCCTGGAGTGGGAGGCCCGGCTGCGGACGCAGGGCCTGCGGGAGGGCTCGCTCTGGCTGCGGGTGGCGGGCGGCGTCGCCGACCTGGGGGTGAGTCCCGACGGCACCCGCCTGCTGGCCCGGCTGGAGACCCGCCGGGACCCCGGATTGCGGATATGGGACCTGGACCCGGGCCCCGCGGGCGCCTCCGGGCCGCAGCCCCCCAGGCTCCGGGCCGGCCTGCCCGCCCTCGACCGCCAGACGCCCCAGGACGCCCGGTGGGTGGACGATCAGACCGTCCTGTTCCGGATCCGGCACGCCGACCCGGAGGGCACCCTGACCCTGGGGACCGCGCTGTGGCGGCTCCCCGGCGGGGTGGACCGCAGGCCCGGCCCGGTCCCGGACGGCCCGGCCCTGCGGCCGGAGCACCGCCAGGGGCGCTGGCAGCTGGTCCTGGGCGGCCAGACCGTCCCGCTCCCGGGCCAGCCCGCGGGCCGGGCCTGGGTCGACGCGCCGCGCCGGCTGGTCTTCGCCGGCTGCGAAGTGGACGGCATCTGGAACCTGGTGCGGGTGCCGTACCACACCGAAGGTGAGGCGCTCAGGTTCGACCCGCCCCAGCGCCTGACCCGCACCCCCGGCGCGGCCTGGAACCCGGCCCCGTCCCCCGACGGCCGCTGGCTGTTCTACACCAGCCTGGACGCCCGGGGCGTGGAGATCCGCAAGCTGGACCTCGGCCTGCCGCCCCTGGACCAGCTGCCTGCCCCGGAGCCCCGGCTCATCGATGCGGGGCTCCTGCTGCCGCCGCCCCCGGGGCCGGCGATCCTGCCGCCGCCGGCCCCGGCGCCCCCCGCCACCCCGTACCGGGCCGCGGACAACCTCTGGAACCGCCTCGCCGCCGGGGCCAGCCTCACACCGTCCGGCACCAGCTGGCAGCTGGGCGCCTGCGGCTCGGATCTCCTGGGCCGGCTGTCCTGGCTGGCCCTGGCCGGCCTGGGCGACGCGGCGGGCCCCCGGGGGGCGGTCCTGGGCCTGTCCTCCTCGGCCTGGCCCTGGCAGCCCTCGGCCTCCCTGTTCACGGTCCTGGAGCGCCCCTCCCGGCAGCAGACCGCCCCGGTGCAGGCGGACCGGGAGCGCCGGGGCGGGGAGCTGGCGCTGACCTGGCAGGATCTGGGGGACACCCGCTGGTGGGTGAGCCCGGTGGCCGCCTGGGAGCGGGTCCAGCCGCTGCCGGGCGAGCCGTACGGCCGCGGCTTCGGCGGGCTGCGGGCCGGACTGCGGGCCCTGTGGGCCCGGGGCCCCTGGGGGGTGGACCTGGCGCCCGCCCTGCAGGGTTACGCCGGCAGCTCCCTCACCTCCGGCGGATCCCGCCCGTGGCAGGCGCTGCGGGCCGGTCTGGCGGTCCACCTGGAGACCCCGCTGGTCCCCCTCACCCTGTCCGGCGAGCAGGGGAGCTTCCACGGCAACCCCGTGGAGGCCTTCCACCTGGGCGGCGCCACCACCAGCCTGGTGCCACCGAGCCTGGACCTGGACCGGGTGGCCCAGCCCGCCCTGCCCGCCTTCAGCGCCGCCGGCGACCGGTTCCTGCGCTGGCGGGGCGAACTGGGCGGCACGGTGCGGGTCTACGGGGAGGGGGCCGCCCTCTGGAACGCGGGCCAGGAGCGGGGCCCCTTCCAGCGCGTGCTGGGGCTGGAACTGGCCCTGGACGGGCCGAGCCTGGGCGGGCCGGAACGGGCCGCCCAGCGCCTGCGGTTCCGGCTGGGCCTGCACCGGCCCCTGGACGGCGCCATGCAGGGCCGGACGGTGGCCACGATGACCGTCACCCTGCGGCCTTGATTCATGCTATAAATTATTTACAGACGCCGAGGAAACCGCATGAGACATCCAGCCATCCCTGCCCGCCTGCTCCTGCTGGGGGCGGCAGCCTGCGCCTTCGCCCAGCCGGCCCAGGCCGCCAGCGATCCCAGGCGGGTGGTCTCCGCCGGGCCCTGCACCGTGACCCTCAAGGCCGGCACCGGCACCATCGACATCAAGGTCCCCACCGCCAGCGGCACCCTGAAGACCCTCTGGCAGGGCGGCGACCAGTACCCCCTGGCCGGGGGCCAGGAATACGTGTTCTTCTTCACCGAATCCAAGGAAGGCCTGTTCAGCTTCGACCTGCAGTTCGCCCCGGCCCAGGGCGCCCCATGGTCCTGCCGGGTGAAGACCATCCCCGATCCGCCCTTCATCCGGGTCGAGCCCGCGGGGACGGTCCGGGCCAGCTTCAGCACCGACAAGGCCAGGCCGCTCATTTCAATTCCCTGAAGGTACCGACTACCAGATCACCGGCCGCTCGGCCACCGGCCGGAACATGGGGTCCCCCTCCTTGACCCCGAACGCCTCGTGGAACTCCGGCAGATCGGCCAGGGGGCCGTTCACCCGGCACCAGGCTGGAGCGTGTTCATCGGTCATGAGCTTCTCGCGCAGGGCCTCCTCGCGGATCTTGCTGCGCCAGGTCTCGGCGTAGCCCAGGAAGAACCGCTGCTCCGGGGTGAAACCGTCCGCGGGCTGGGCCGGCCGAGTCTTCCGGGCCAGCTGGAAGGCGTCGAAGGCGATCCGCAGCCCGCCCAGGTCGGCGAGGTTCTCGCCCAGGGTGGCCCGGCCGTTCACGGTCAGCCCCGGCAACGGCTCGAAGGCGTCGAACTGC
>Ga0316217_10000236_pt1 | contig 82544 bp, 80 predicted proteins | sample 1anoAmetaG_FD_203633 | JGI IMG/M metagenome (GOLD analysis project Ga0316217, IMG submission 203633) | Freshwater microbial communities from Trout Bog Lake, Wisconsin, USA - 1anoA | ecosystem: Environmental > Aquatic > Freshwater > Lake > Hypolimnion/Profundal zone | place: USA: Wisconsin...
ACCAGTTCTCCGCGTATCTGGCCTTCCATTGCCACAACGACACCTTGGACATCCGCCAGGCAGAAGTTGCCTGGCCGGCTGCGGAACCGCTGCTGAAACGGGCGATGTCCAGGCTTAGTACCCAACCAGCGAATCGTAGGCTGCTGACTGCGAGCTTCGGTCTTTCGCAAGGAAGCCGGAGTCAGAGTTGTTCGCCCGTTGCAGACGGAGCGGCAGTCATCGAGGCCGTGGATGTTGTAGCAGATGCCGGGCATCTCCAGCAGCTGCGAGAACCACGCAAAGATGCCTGCCTTGCCGTTAGAACCCCCTGGCTTTAGCCATGGGGAGGTTCAGCGTTCACCACCTCCAGCCGTGACAGTGCGGCCCCGGGGGCACTAGAAACCTGAAATGGACGATGCTATCATTTATGTAAACAGCGCAGCAGTGCAGCAGGAGGTGAACGTTGATGAGGCGAGTAGTTCACGGAGGGGGAGACATCGATCTTATCAGAGTGCTACGTCACGACATGCGGGATGTCTCGATGCAGCGGCGTGGCAGCTGGTGGGTCATGGTTATAGTGCTAACGGCTCTGGCCGCGATCATGATCGTGGCGATCCGAGCCTTCAACCCTTGATTTGAGGCAAGAAAGCGGAAAGTGCCCGCCAAGGCGCGAACAGGACCGCCTCGCCAACACTTTTCGCAGCCTTAGCCGGCAGGAGGGCAGTGTCGCACAGGGAACATGTCATTCTCTGCCACATCAGCGGCAAGCTATCTTCAGTGCAATAGAAACCAGGCGCCGCCACCGAGGCCCGCGTAAAGCAAGAGCCCGAACGGGCTGGAGAGGGCGACCCTGACGTCCTGCCCGGAGGGTATCGAGCTGTAACAAAAGAGGTAGACTGCTGCGTACATAGCCAGGGTGTGCGGAAGGTCAAGCGGAAACCAGCGTCCCCAGCCGCGGTACAGGTAATAGGCTACACCGTTTAGGGCCAGCGGTGCCAGCGCCGAGGGAAGCGCCGCGATCGGCCCTGGGCGGCTGATGGTCACGGAGCCGAGGAGCCATCCCCCGCGGGCCTGGTCTCGACGCGGCACGATGCTGAAACCAACGGGCCTCCCCCCGGTGACGGCTGCGACCAGGAGATGGGCGAGTTCGTGCAGTATCGTCCCGGGAAGGGCCCAGCAGATCTGCCAGAAGGTGCCGGCCCTGCCGACCCTCCCCTGCAGCACCGCAAGGAGGATAACTAGCAGCAACCCGACGAAATGATGCCAGGGTTCGGGCCCTTCGACTGCCAGTCTCTGCATGATCGTGCCGTTCATGGAAGCTCCCGATGCTTGGATGAGGCAGCATAGCGCGATTCGTCCCGGGAGGCAACCGCTGACCCATGACTTGCCGTTTTAGCCTTGCTCTGCTATGGTGCGCTTTGAGCTGCAGAGGGGGCTTACTACAAATAGAACCACAGGAGGATGCCATGTTTTTGGAAGGACAGGCCGCACCGGATTTCAAGCTGCCGGGAAGCGACGGGAAGCTGCATTCGCTCAAGGATTATGCCGGGAGGATCCTGGTACTCTTTTTCTACCCGAGGGACAACACGCCGGGATGCACCGCGGAGGCGGTCGGCTTCCGCGAACTGCAGCCGCTCATCGAACAACTGGGCGGGGTGCTGGTCGGCGTCAGCAAGGATTCCCTCAAGTCCCATGAGAAGTTCATCTGCGATTTCAAGCTCCCCTTCACGCTCCTCTCGGACCCTGACGCGGCTGTCATGAAGGCGTACGGCGCCTACGGCGAGAAGGTGAGTTACGGCAAGACGACCATCGGGAGCATCCGCTCCACCGTGATCATCTCTCCCGACGGCACGGTCATCAAGCACTGGGCCAAGATCCCGAAAGCCTCCGAACACCCGGACAAGGTGCTCGACTTCTTCAAGATGCTCGCCAAAGGAAGGTGAATCCCTTGACCGTGGGGGCGAATATCCATGCGCCCGAACCGGCGCAGTTAAATCCCTGAATCGCGCTTTGCAAACTTACGAGTATGAGCTGAATAGTCGGTGAAATTTATTGAACTGCCGCTGGTTGAGTCTGTAGAGGTGAGAGGTTAAGCGGTAACAAATCCGGGCTAGACGGGTAGAAACAGGCGGCGCGTACCAGCGCGCCGCCCCTTTCCGTGGCCTGCAGTTGCTTGATTAGCTCATGCTCGTTTGTGCGCTGCGCTCAATCGACGTAGTTGCTGTTGGTCTCGGCATCCAGAATTTTCAGCAGCATTTCCGGAGTGTAGGGGCATTCGGTGCACTTGTCCTCCACTTCCGCCCCCTCCGGAGGGCTCCACAACAGCATCCAGCGGCCATCCCGTTGCACCTTGGTCACCCTTCCCCGGGCGCGGCTTTCCACGGTCTTCCACATTTCATCCTGGTCGATCAATTCGAACCCGTTGATTTCGCTGGCATAGTTGAGGGTATCCAGGAACCTCACGACCAGGTCGAAATCGATGAAATCTTCCTCCTTGCGCCACCACTTGATAAAAATGCGCTCGGGGTGTGCACTCCTTTCCTGCCGGATCTCCTTTACCAGTTGGTATCCTTGCATGGCCTCCTCCCCTGGGTCCTGCTCCAAGTCAAGCCCAGCATCCATCAAGTTAAATAATACTCCTGTGAAAGGATTCCGCAAGCCTGGCCAAACCGAATCCCCTTGGCTCGCGGAGAGGGCGAGATGCCCGGTCTTGGACAGCCAGGAGCTGCCGGAGCAAATATTTGCAACTAGCGCGGAATCAGGACTATTTTCCCCAGGGTGCTTGCCTCCATCACCTCGTGATGGGCACGGGCCGCCTCGGCAAGCGGCAGCTCGCGGCTTACCACCGGGCGCAGCGTTCCGTTCTCCAGGCCGGCGACGAGGGCCGCGTGCAGGCTCCCCAGGTCGCGCTCGCTCGCCTTGAACATGGTGACGCCCATGATGACCGCCTCACGCGACATGGCGTCGCGCGGGTCGATCTCCACCTTGCCGCGGCTGCCGATGACCACGACCCTCCCCCCGGTGGCGAGCACCCCGAGGTCCGCACCGAGGTTAACGTTGGCGAGCATCTCCAGAATGACGTCCAGACCCGCTCCGCAGGTGAGCTCGGAGGTCTTTGCCAGGTGGCCCGCATCGTGGTGATCCAGCACGGCATGCGCTCCAGCCTCCAGCACCAGCCTGCGACCCTGGTCGCTCCCAGCGGTCGCAATTACCCGCATCCCCGCCGCTCGGGCCAGTTGCACCGCTGCTAGGCCAACTCCGCCGCTCGCCCCGTGCACCAGGATGTTTTCGCCGGCGACCGCATGAGCTTTCTGAAACAGTGCCCGGTAGGCGGCGCCATACGGCACGCCGAGCGCCGCCCCCTGGGAAAACGAAATTTTGTCGGGCAGAGGATGGGTCTGGGACTCGGTGCAGAGGACCTTCTCCGCGTAGGTCCCCGTCAGCGACCAGGCAACATAGACACGGTCCCCCTTTTTGCGGTGTTTGACTCCCGGGCTGACCGCCTCGACCACCCCGGCGCCGTCGATGCCGGGGGTATAGGGGGGCTCTTTGGGCTGCGGGTAGAGCCCGGAACGGATGTAGCTGTCCACCGGATTGACGCCTGCGGCATGAACCCGGACCAGCACCTGCCCTTCGGCCGGCACCGGGTCGGGCAGTTCCCCCATCCGCATCACCTCGGGTGCTCCGCATCTGTCGACGATTATTGCTTTCATGGCCGTCTCCTTATTGTCTGAATTAATTGAGTGTCACGCCAAGCGTTTTCCTGGCAGAAAAGAGAAGTATACCACCTATGCCACCCACCTCAATGCGTCCTTGGACCAGGCCTGTCGGCAATCGGGCGTAAAATTAGTTTCTTCATGTTTTACGGATGACAGATGCTTCGGGAAGTTATAGTATCTCACCTACATGGGATACCTTCCGCCTCCCCAGCCGGTCCATAGCATCATGCCCGCACGCGGGGGACCGCCACCCCCACCCGGAGGAGCTTCATGACAAAGCTGATCGCGCTTTTGGCAGCTCTGCTGGCAGTTAACGGAACCTCCGCGGTTCTTGCCGCGTCACCCGAAGCGGCCTCGGCCTTTGAGGCCAACTGCGACGAATGCCACCCCGGCGGCAGAAACGTCATCACTCCCGCCAAGGACCTCCGGCTGCTGACCCTGAGGGCAAACGGCATCAAATCGGCCCAGGACATCGTCGCCAAGATGCGCAACCCCGGTCCCGGCATGACCAGATTCGACCCCAAGGACCTGCCGGACACGGAAGCGCTGGCGATTGCCGAATACATCCTCGCCACCTTCAAGTGACCGGCGCCACTACCGCAAAAGTGGCCCCCTTGGCAACCGCAACCCGACAGGAAGGTGCTGCATAAGAACTGGCAAAAAGAAACGGATACATAAGCTCATCATCGAACGACTGACTGCCGACCTGGCGCTGTTCTCGGTCGCCGCGAAAACGGCACACGAGGCATCCATCCATGAGGAGAACGTCCCGGACAATAAGTACGACACCCTGAGCCTGGAGGCCTCCTACGTCGCCCAGGGCCAGGCGAACCGCGCCCAGGAGATCAAACGCGCGCTGCATGCCTACCACACCCTCGCGCTGCAGCGGTTCGAGCCGGACGCCCCGATACGCCTCACTGCGCTGGTCACCCTCGAGGCCGAGGACGGGGAGACCAGGACGCTCTTCATAGGTCCCGAGGAGGGGGGATTGAAGCTCAACCTGGACGGGGAGGAGATCCTGGTCATCACGCCTGGCTCGCCTCTGGGAAACGACCTGATAGGAAAGTGCGTCGGCGACATGGTGAACCTGGGGCTTAACCGCCGCAAGAAAGATTTCGAAATCGTTCAGGCCTGCTGAAGGCCGGCGGTACAGCACAAGGAGGTGGTCCGATGCCGGAGAAATTCGTTGCCTTGGTAGTAAAGGAGAGCGCGCCCGGTGAATTCACCCGGCAGCTGCAAGAGAGGTCGATCGACGAACTGCCGCAAGGCGAGCTCCTGGTCAGGGTGCACTACTCGTCCCTCAACTACAAGGACGCCCTTTCCGCGCTGGGGCGCCCCGGGGTTACCAGGAAGTACCCACATACCCCGGGGATCGACGCTGCGGGCGAGGTGGTGGCCTGCTCCGACGGCGCCTTCGCTCCCGGGGAGCGGGTCATCGTGACCGGCTACGATCTCGGCATGAACCACCCGGGCGGCTACGGACAGTACATCCGGGTCCCCTCGTCGTGGGCGGTCCGGCTCCCGGCCGGGCTCACCCTGAAGGAAAGCATGATCATCGGCACCGCGGGGCTCACCGCCGCGCTCTCGCTGCACCGGCTCTCCCAGGCCGGGGTGCTCCCCGAGTGCGGCGAGGTGCTGGTCACCGGCGCGACCGGCGGGGTCGGGAGCAGCGCCGTCTCGCTCCTGTCGACCGCGGGGTACACCGTGGTCGCCGTCACCGGTAAAATGGCCGAGGCCGATTTCTTGCGCTCCCTGGGCGCCCGGCTGGTCCTGAGCCGAGAGGAACTTTTGCGCGGCGCGGAGCGCCCGCTCCTCAAGGAGCGCTGGGCCGGAGTGCTGGACGTGGTCGGCGGCGAGATGCTGGCCGCGGCGATCAAGTCGACCAGTTACGGGGGGGTGGTGACCTGCTGCGGCCTGGCCGGATCGGCGGAATTGCAACTGAACGTGTTTCCCTTCATCTTGAGGGGGGTGTCGCTGATCGGCATCGACTCGGCCCAGTGTCCGGCTCAACTGAGGCAGCAGGTCTGGCAGCGCCTGGCCGGAGAGCTGAAGCCGACCTGCCTTCTGGAGGAGGCCATCGAATGTCCCCTCTCCGGCCTGGAGCGGAAGTTTGCCGCCATGCTGAGAGGGGAGCTGCGCGGACGCACCGTGGTGAGTCTTATCGACGCCTAGCCGCGGCTGCCGGCTCACTCCCGGCTCCCCGCTTTAGCCCGCGTTTGCTGTTGACAACTGCGTCCGGGAATTTTACATTGGCGCCGGATGAATTTTTATTTAATGTGAATGCCCACGATCGTCAGGTACCTGCTGGAGGTCTTTTTGGTAGCCATGAAACTCGGTGAAATGCTGGTCAGGGAAGGAAAGATCACCTCTGGCGAGCTTGAGGAGACCCTGAAAGGACAGGCCATCTTCGGCGGCAGGTTCGGCACCAACCTGGTCGAGATGGGTTTTCTGGACGAGCAGGAACTCACCCGGTTCCTGAGCCAGAAAACCGGGGTCCCCCAGGCCTCTGCCGAGCAGCTCATGAACATCCCCCCCCAGGTAATCCGCCTCCTTCCGGAAAACGCCGTCAGAAAGTACCGCGTGGTCCCCGTCGCCCTCAATAACCGGAAGCTCTCCCTGGCGATGACCGACCCCTGGGACTTTGCCGCCATCGACGAGATTTCCTTCTCCACCGGCTATATCGTGGTACCCTTCATCACGCCGGAACTCCGGCTCATCTGCGCCCTGGAAAAATACTACAACATAAAACGGGAGCTGCGCTATATCCCGGTTGCCGGCGGGGGAAGAAACAGGGGGCGCACCAACAGGCCCGCATTTTCTGAGGAGGGGGCTGTACCGGCCCCGCCGCCCCTCGAACAAAAGGCGGCCCTTGGCATGACTCCCGCCAGTGCTCCGGACGAGGGGGACTTTTTCGAGCTCCCCCCCTTGGACGAGCTGGCTAGCTTTGGGGACATGGACGAGACGCAGACGCCGGTTTCCCTCCCCGGTGTGGGAATGCGGCGGGAGGCCGAAACGGACTACAGCCTGGACGGCGTGCTGAACGGACTGGCACGTGCCTTCGACAGGAACGCCATTGCCGAGCTGATCGTAGGCTACACCGCGCGCCAGTTCAACAGATCTGCTCTGTTTCTGGTCAAGGGCGACCGGGCGACCGGCTGGATCGGGCGGGCGGGGGACCAGTCGCTGCCGGGCTTTGACACTCTCGCGCTCTCGCTTGACGAGCCGTCGGTACTGAAGACGGTCGCCGAGAGCAAGACCTACTTCCTGGGAGCGCTGCCAATTACCCCCTGCAACGGCAAGATTTCCGCCGCGCTGGGAGGGGTGCCCACCACGGAACGGCTGCTGGTGCCGCTCATCATGTCCGGGAGGGTGGTCGCGGTACTTTGCCTGGACGGCGTTGCCGGACAACTGCAGGAAAGTATCCCCGCGCTGCAGAAACTGCTCGCCAAGGGATCCATGGCATTTGAAATTCTTATCCTCAGGAGCAAGATACTTTTGACATAGCCCACCATGGCTGTCACTATGCGGAAAAATAATGCGCCAGGCGCCGGACCGCATTGACTTTCAGCGGCCCTACGCTAGATTATACGGGTACCGGAACGACCATTCTCCAGAACAAACAAGGGTCATCATGCCAGTCACCGCACAGCAGGTCGAGCTGATCCCACTCGCCATCTACACGCTCATTGCGGTCGTCCTCATCCTCGCCCTCCTGGTGGCAGCCTATTACCTTGGCTCCGGCAAGGACGCGGCTGCCAAGGGGATCCCCTACGAAAGCGGAGTCCTCCCGACCGGCAGCGCCCGCCACGCCTCGCAAGTCCCCTTCTACCTGATAGCAATCTTTTTCATAGTGTTCGACGTCGAGGGAGCCTTCATCTTCACCTGGGCCACGGCCTGGGACCTCTTGGGGCTTTCCGGGATGGTCCACATCACGGTTTTCATCACCGTCCTTTTGCTGGGGCTCGTCTGGCTCTGGATCAAGGGGGGACTCGACTGGGGGCCTTCGGCCGCACGAGTCCGTGGCAAAGCGGGAAACCGAATCTAGACAGTGCCGGTTTTTCTTCCGGTAGCGATAGTCCCGGAGCTAGCTTTGAGCCCAACTGAAGACGAAAAAATACCCGATAATGTACTGCTCACCTCCCTCGACGACGTCATCAACTGGGGGAGGGCGAACTCCCTCTGGCCGATGTTCTTCGGACTCTCCTGCTGCTTCGTCGAAATGATGACCTCCTTCACTTCCCGCTACGACGTGTCGCGCTTCGGCGCCGAGGTGCTGCGCGGCACCCCGCGCGAGGCCGACCTGATGGTGATCGCCGGCACCGTATTCAAGAAGATGGCCCCGAGCATTCTGAGGCTCTACGAGCAGATGGCGGAGCCGAAATGGGTGATCTCCATGGGGAGCTGCGCCAATTCCGGCGGGATGTACGACGTCTACTCCGTGGTGCAGGGAGTGAACCAGATCCTCCCGGTCGACGTCTATATCCCCGGCTGCCCGCCGCGGCCCGAGGCGTTCCTGGAGGGGCTCATGCTCTTGCAGAAGAAGATCGCCTCCGACGAGCGTCCGGCCCGACCGGTCTTGCACCTGCGGGGTGGGACCCAGGGGACCACGGCGCCGGTGCTGGTGGACGGGCTCACCAAATCGCGCGACCCGAGAGGACCCGGCATGGAGGGGTGCGCGGTACGCGGCAGCGCCATGCAGCAGCCGAAGTTTCCCGCGCCGCGCTCGGACGAGCTTTGGCGCCCACCGCAGCCAAGGCTCGACTACCCCGACTTCGGCCTCGCCAGCGAGTTGCAGGGAGCCTTCGGGGGCGAGGTCCGGCTCGACGAAGACGCCCGCGACATGCAGAGCTACCGTGTTCCGTCAAGGCTGCTGCCGGCGCTCCTGAAACACCTGAAGGAGCGGCCGGGCGCCCCCTTCCGCCGCCTGGAGGACATCGCCTGCGTGGACGAATCCTGCAGGCGCGACCGTCACAACTTCAAAGACTTCACGGTAAACTACCACCTCACCTGTTTCGACGCCCCCGGACGCCTCAGGATTAAGACCGAACTGGACGGGAGCTACCCCGAGCTTCCCAGCGTCACCTCCGTATTCCCGGCCGCCAACTGGTACGAGCGGGAGGCCTTCGACATGTTCGGCATCCGCTTCACCGGGCACCCAAACCTGACGCGCATCCTGATGCCTGACGACTGGGACGGCCATCCGCTCAGGAAGGAGCATCCCTCCCGAGCCAGCGAGATCCCCCCCTACACGACCGATGACGCGCGCCGGCACGATGCTGTCCCGGCGGGGGACTTCTTCGACCGGGTAGACCCGGAGACCCTTATCTTGAACCTGGGACCCCAGCACCCGGGCACCCATGGCGTGATCCGCTTCATCCTGAAACTCTCCGGGGAGGAGATCGTCGCCATCGAAACCGACATCGGCTATCACCACCGGGGGGCCGAGAAGATCGGCGAGCGGCAGAACTGGCACAAGTTTCTCCCCTACACGGACCGGATCGACTACCTGGCGGGGGTGCAGAACAACCTCGCCTATGTGAACTCCGTGGAGAAGCTCTGCGGCATAGAGATCCCGGAGCGCGCCATCCACATCCGGGTCATGCTCGCCGAGCTGTTCCGCCTGGCGAGCCACCTGGTCTGGCTCGGCACCTTTGCCGCGGACCTGGGAGCCATGACCCCGGTCTTCTACACCTTCACGGACCGGGAGCGGATTTTCGACGTGGTGGAAAGCATCACCGGCGGGCGCATGCACCCGGCCTGGTTCAGGATCGGCGGGGTCGGCGAGGATCTCCCCGAAGGGTGGCTCGCCCAGGTGAACGCGCTGGTGGACTGGCTGCCGGCCAGGATCCAGGAGTACGAGAAGCTCCTCACCGGCAACCCGATCATCAAGGCGCGGCTCCAGGGGGTTTCCGCCATCAGCCTGGACGAGGCGATCGAGTGGGGGCTTTCCGGGCCAAACCTGCGCGCCTGCGGCTTTGCCTGGGACCTGCGCAAGAATATCCCCTACGCGGGATACGAGCGTTTCAACTTCGAGGTGGCGACCGCGCAGGGAGGCGACTGTTACTCCAGGTACCTGGTCCGGATGGAGGAGATGAGGCAGTCCATCTCCATCGTGAGGCAGGCGGCGGCCGGGATGCCGGGAGGGCGCTGGATCTCCGGCGATTACCGCTATGTGCTGCCGCAAAAGCACGACACCCTGAACGACATCGAGTCGCTGATCCACCATTTCGTGAACAGCACCCGGGGCATGTCGCCCCCCAAGGGGGAGTGCTACACCGCCATCGAGGCGCCCAAGGGAGAAACCGGCTACTTCGCCGTTTCCGACGGGTTGCACACCCCGTACCGCATGAGGATCAGGACGCCGAGCTTTCCGCACATCCAGGCGCTGCCGGTGTTGAGCCGCGGCTGGCTGGTTTCGGACTTCCTGGCCATCATCGGCTCCCTCGACTTCGTGCTGGCGGATTTGGACCGGTGAGCGGGGAAAACATGATACCGGACCACCTGAAAAAGTCCCTTGAGGAACGCGTCGCCTCCGCCGTAAGCGCGCGCGAGGCCGCGGTCGACGTGATGAAGGTGCTGCAGTCCCACTACGGCTGGTTGACGGACGAGGCCGTGGGCGAGGCGGCGCAGCTCCTCGGTCTCTCCATGCTCCAGGTGGAGGAACTCGCCACCTTCTACGAGATGATCTACCGCCGCCCGGTCGGCAAGAAGGTGATCCACGTCTGCGACTCCATTTCCTGCTGGGCCGCCTGCTGTTACGAAATCCTGGCGCACCTCCAGGCGCGCCTCGGGGTGGAGTTGGGTGGCACCAGCGCGGACGGCATGTTCACCCTGATCCCCTGCTGCTGCATGGGGATGTGCGGCGACGGGCCGGTGATGTCCGTGGGGGCAAACTTCTACTTCAACCTGACCCCGGAACGGGTGGACGAGATTCTGGACGTTGAGCGTAACAACTAACCAAAGGCTGGCATGGAACTGCTCCTTTTCAAACATAACCGCCCGGACCGCTCGGTGACCTTCGCCGAGTACTGCGACGAAGGCGGCTTCGCCGCACTCAGGAAGGCGATCACCGGCATGACCCCGGCCCAGGTGCAGCAAAGCGTGATCGATTCGGGGCTGCGCGGGCGCGGTGGCGCCGGCTTTCCGACCGGCAAGAAGTGGTCCTTCGTGCCGAGGGATCTTCCCGGGCCACGCTGGCTCATCTGCAACTGCGACGAGATGGAACCGGGCACCTACAAGGACCGGGTACTGCTGGAGCACAACCCCTACAGCCTGATCGAGGGGATGACCCTCGCCTGCTACGCCCTCGGCGCGCATCACGCCTTCATCTTCGTGCGGCGCGGCTACGAAAAGGCGGCGGAGAACCTTATCCGCGCCCTGGCCGAAGCGAAAGAGGCGGGGTTCCTGGGGGAGCGCATCCTCGGCAGCGACATCGCCGTGGATATCGACCTGCACCTATCCGCCGGCCGCTACATCTGCGGCGAGGAAACGGCCCTCATCAACGCCCTGGAGGGGAAACGCCCCAACCCAAGATCGAAGCCCCCTTTCCCGGCCGTGAAGGGGCTCTGGGACGGGCCGACGGTGGTGAACAACGTGGAGACCCTGGCCAATGTCCCCGCCATCGTTGCCAACGGGCCGGCGTGGTTCAAGGGGCTGGCGCTGAACCCCGAAGGGGCCGGCACCAAGCTCTTCTGCGTGAGCGGAGCGGTGACCAACCGGGTCTGCGTCGAACTCCCGATCGGGACGACGCTGCGCCAGATCATCGACGGCCCCTGCGGCGGCATGCGCGATGGGAAAAAGTTCAAGTCCTGCATCCCGGGGGGCGCCTCGACGCAGTTCATGACCCCGGAGCAGCTGGACGTGGCAATGGATTTCGACACGGTGGCCAGGGTCGGCTCACGCCTGGGCTCTGGCGCCATCATCGTCTTCGAGGAGGGGTGCTGCCTGGTGGCGGCCACGCTCAACCTGATCACCTTTTTCGCCCGGGAATCGTGCGGCTGGTGCACCCCGTGCCGGGAGGGGCTCCCCTTCGTGAAGGAGGTTCTGGAGCGGATCGAGGCGGGAGGCGGCGAGGAGCGGGACATCGGCATCCTGCGCGAGCATGTGAAATACCTCTCCTATGCCTTCTGCGCCTTCGCACCGGGGGCGATGGCGCCCTTGGAAGGGCTCCTGAACCACTTCGAGGACGAGGTGCGCGAGCATATTGTGCAACGGAAATGCCCGTTCAAGTAATCCCTCCCCCGCCAGGGGGAGAGAGGTTTCGACAAAGTTAAGGGCACTGAACAGGATACCAATGCCGAAGCTGATCATCGACAACATACCGGTTGAGGTGCCGCCGGGGACCAATGTGCTGGAGGCGGCCCGTAGCGTCGGGATCACCATCCCGCACTTCTGCTACCACCCGGCCCTGGCCTTAGCCGCCGCCTGCCGGCTCTGCGCGGTGAAGCTCCTGGACGGACCGGTGAAGGGAATCCAGATGTCCTGCTCGCTACCGGCCCAGGACGGCATGGTGGTCTCCACCACCGACCCGGAGGCACTCAAGCTCCGCAGCCTGGTCATCGAGTGGCTCATGATAAACCATCCCCACGACTGCCCGGTCTGCGACGAGGGGGGCGAGTGCCTGCTGCAGGACTTCACTATCGCAGGGGGGCATGGCCGGCGCAGGTACCAGGGGAAGAAGCGCACCCACCTGAACCAGTACCTGGGCGAGGGCATCGAGCACGAGATGAACCGCTGTATCCAATGCTACCGCTGCGTCAGGTTCTACCAGGACTACGCGGGGGGGACCGACTTCGGTGTCACCGGCAGTGCCGCGCGGGTCTACTTCGGCAGGTTCGAGGACGGCACGCTGGAGTCCCCCTTCTCGGGGAACCTGGTGGACATCTGCCCCACTGGCGTGTTCACCGACAAAACTGGACGCTTCCGGGCACGCTACTGGGACTACCAGTTTGCGCCCTCGGTCTGCCAGCACTGCTCGATCGGCTGCAACACCGCGCCGCAGGCCTACCACCGCGAACTCATCAAGGTGGTGGCCCGCAGGAACGACCAGGTGAACGGTTGGTTCATCTGCGACCGGGGACGCTTCGAGAAGGGCTTCGTGAACGACCCGGCTAGGCCGCGCGCGCCGCTGATCGACGGGGCTCTCTCCGATTATGAAGCGGCGCTCGACGCCCTTGTCACTCGGATCCACGATTTCTTCGAGGTGAACGGCCCGGGGAGCCTGGCGCTGGTCGGCTCGCCCCGGCTCGCCCTGGAAGGGTGCATCATGCTCGGCGAACTGGCCCGGAATCTGGACGGCGCGCCCCTTTGCTACTTCGCCGAGTCCGGCCCCGCGCAGGGGAGCGCCGCTGCGGCCGGACTGCTGCACCATGACAACGCAGCATCCCTGCTCGACCTGCAGGGTGCCGACTGCATTGCGCTTCTCTCCGTCGACCTCATGAAGGAGGGGCCGATGCTCGCCCCGGCCATCAGGAAGGCCTCGCTTAACGGCGCCAAGATTTTCTGGGTCGCTCCAGATCCGGGCGCGGAAAAACAGTTTCCCTTCCAGTGCACCGTGGTCCCCCTGCTCGATGACGTCCCGCTGCAGGGAGCAGCCAGGGGGGTCGTCGTCTGCGGCCCCGGGTTTAAGGAGCCTGAACTCCTCAACCGGCTTGCCTCGACCAGCGCCAGGCTTGCCCTCCTGCAGCCCGGCCCCAACGGATTTGGTGCCGCTCTGCTCGCCCGGGAGCACGGTGCAGTCCCGCTGTCGGAAGCCCTCGCCTCCGGCAAAGTGAAGGGGATCATCTGTTTCGAGCCCGACATCCCCTCCGTCATGCTGGAAGGGCGCACACTTCTCGCCTGCGCGGACTGGCGCGCCTCGGAAGCCGCCCAGAGGGCGGCCATCTTTCTCCCGACCACCGCCTGGGTCGAATCCGAGGGGACCAGCGTCAATTTCGAGGGGCGCGCCCAGCGCTTTCAGCGGGTGCTGCGCTCGGGGCTGCCGCTCAGGGGGCTTGCCGCCAAATATTACGGCCACACCAAGGACGGCAGGCCCGCGCCCACCGCGCAGCCGGAGACCGCACCCCCCTACCCTCCCCGGGTGCACCGCGGCGAGATCCCGGGGGGGGAGGAGCAGGAGGCCTGGCAGGTGATGGCCCGGCTCCTAGAGAAGCTCGGCGGAGAACGGATCGACCAACCCCTCCTTGGGAAATGGGGTAAACTGAAGGATCTCGATCCCGAGGGCGGCGGCCTGCGCATCCTCGGCTGGTAAAGTACAGTTGCGCCTAAGCCCTCCGTGAGAGCGGGGGTGAGGGGGTCTCCTCGGAGCAGCAGTAATGATCATGGCAACTCCCTCACCCCGACCCTCTCGGAGGGCGAGGGGGAGTCTTTGGAAAGTAGTAGCAGGTGAAAAAAGCAAGAACTCCTCCTGTTAGGAGCTTTGCATCGGGGGAGAGCGATAAGGCCGAACCGCTCAACCGATTATTGGATATGCTCATGACATGGGACGCCATCGACATAGGTTTGATGCTGGGGAAGATTCTGGTGCTCTTCTTCATCATCCTGACGCTTGCCGCCTACCTGGTGCTGGCGGAGAGGCGCATCCTCGCCTGGATGCAGGACCGGATCGGCCCGAACCGGGTGGGCCCTATGGGGCTGTTGCAGCCGCTCGCGGACCTGATCAAGATGCTCGCCAAGGAGGACCTGATCCCGACTGCCTCGGACCGGCTTCTCTTTTGCCTGGCCCCCGCCATGGCCGCCATCCCTGCCATCCTCACCTTCGCCGTGGTTCCCCTGGCGGCCCCCGCCGTCATTTACGGGCACCGGGTGAACCTGCAGGTGTCGGACCTCGGCGTCGGTGTCCTCTTCTTCCTGGCACTCTCCTCCATCGCCGTCTACGGCGTCGCACTGGGGGGGTGGGCCTCGAACTCCAAGTACGCGCTGCTCGGGAGCATCCGCGGGCTCTCCCAGCTGATCTCCTACGAGCTCTCCATGGGGCTCTCGCTGGTTCCGGTGGTGATGCTCTCCCGTTCGTTGCGCCTCTCGGACATCGTCAACGCCCAGGCGGACATGCCGTTCATCGTCTACCAGCCGCTCGCCTTCCTGATCTTCCTGGTCAGCATTTTCGCCGAGTGCAAGCGGGTACCTTTCGACCTCCCCGAAGCCGAGGGGGAGCTGGTCGCGGGGTTCCACACCGAGTACTCCGGCATGCGCTTCGGGCTTTTCTTCGTCGGGGAGTACATCAACATCATAGCGCTCGGCGCGCTCGCCTCCCTGTTCTTTCTCGGCGGCTGGCGCGGCCCGTTGCTGCCGCCGATAGTCTGGTTCTTCATCAAGGTCACCGCGTTCTCGTTCCTGTTCATCTGGGTCAGGGGGACGCTGCCGCGCCTGCGCTACGATCAGCTGATGCACCTGGGCTGGAAATTTCTGACTCCGCTTGCGCTCCTCAACATTCTCGCCACCGGGTGGTGGCTTGCTTTACGATAAGGCGCTGTTCCATGCAATGTTATCTCACCAAAGGGAGGATCTGACGATGAACACAACAGTTGAAGTCGGAGTTGGAGAGGGGTTCCTGCAGCAGGTGGATGTGGCGGACCGGCACGGGCATACACAGCTTATGGTTGCGTCCAGGGAAGGGAATCTTGCCCAGGTGGCCGACCTGCTGAACCGCGGCGCCAGTCTCACCACGCGCAGCGATAAGGGGAAGACCCCGCTGCACTATGCCGCCGCCAACGGCCGGGTCGAGGTGGTGCAGCTGCTTTTGTCTAAGGGCGCCGAGGTTGACCCGCGCGACAAGGATGGACACACCCCGCTCATGCTCGCCGCCAATTACGGCTGCGACCAGACCATTCTGGCCCTGATCAGGCAGGGCGCCGATCCGCTGGCCATGTCGCACTCCGGAAGCACCGCCATGGCTTACGCGGAGCATAACCAGCATCCGGAGACGCTGAGACTATTGATGAAAGCCCTGGCCTCGAACTAAGCAATGCCTGGCTCCATCATCCGCCGCGGACAATAACATCCGTAGGAGCGGCATTCCCGGCGCGCTTGATGCGCGTCCCGGAGGACGCTCCTACGGAGTTCCGCAGTGAGGGATGATCCGCCGAAGGGCGCACGCCAAACTGGCGCCGTGGCTGAGCACATCTTGCAACGAGTACGCGCACCATTTCTGGCACCGGGTAATCAATGGCCATACTTAGCGACATAAAGGAAATACTGACCGGCCTCTCCATCACCTTCGGGCACCTGCTGAAGAAGCCGGTCACCGTGCAGTACCCGGAAGAGCAGCGGGTCATGCCGGCGCGCTTTCGCGGCAGCATCGTGCTGACCCGGGATCCCGACGGGGGCGAGCGCTGCGTCGCCTGCTACCTCTGCTCCGGCGCCTGCCCGGTCGACTGCATATCCATGGCTGCCGCCGAGGGCGAAAACGGGCGGCGCTACGCAGCCTGGTTTCGCATCAACTTCGCGCGTTGCATCCTGTGCGGGCTCTGCGCTGAGGCGTGCCCCACATTGGCGATCCAGATGGTGCCCGACATGCACCCCTGCAAGAGGGACGTCATGGAATGGGTTTACGAGAAAGAGGATCTGCTGATCGACGGCACCGGCAAAAATCCCGACTACAATTTCTACCGTCACGCTGGGATAGGGGTAGTGAACCCGCGCGGCGCCAACACCGACGAGCAGCCGCCGGTTGATGCCCGAAGCCTGTTGCCCTAACGCGAATCTAATCGTGATTAGCTATCAGGTACACGCAGGAGCTTCATGGAAGCGATTCTCTTTTACCTACTTGCAGCCGTTACCCTGGTCGGGACCCTGTGCGCCATAACCGCGCGACAGGCCGTGCGGGCCATCGTCTACCTGGTCACCTCGTTCTTCGCCCTGGCGCTGATCTTCTACCTGTTGGGCGCTCCGCTGGTCGCCGCCTTCGAGGTGATCATCTACGCCGGCGCCATCATGGTCCTGTTCCTGTTCGTCATCATGATGCTTGACCTGGGGCACCCGGAAAAGATGCAGACCCCTCGGCTTAGCGACTGGTGGCCCGCGCTGCTGCTTTTGGTGGTCATCCTTGGCTCCATCCTCACCCTCGCCGTAGTGGGGCACCACCCGGTGCCCAACAGCGGCTTCACCGAGGTGACGGTGCGCGAGTTTTCCCGGGCACTATTCCAGCGCTACGGGGTTGCGGTCGAAATCATCTCCATGCAGCTTCTCTTCGCGCTGGTCGGCGCGCTTTACCTCGGGAGGCGCCGATGACCGTCCCGCTCTACCATGTACTGATTCTCGCCGCTATCCTCTTCACCATGGGGCTTGCCTGCACGGTCGCCTGGCGGGCGAACGTCATCATGATGCTGATCGGCATAGAGATCATGCTGAACGCGGTGATGCTCACCTTCGTGGGCGGGTCGGCACAGTGGGGCATGGCAGACGGGCAGATCTTTTCGCTCATGCTGATGGCGCTTACCTCCGCCGAGGTGTCGCTCGCGCTCGCCATGGTGGTGTACCTGCACCGGCGCAAGCAGTCGGTGAACACGGATGATTTTGACAGCATGAAAGGATGACATGACGACCTACCTCTCTCTCATGCTCCTCTTCCCGCTGCTGGGGGGAGTGATCAACGCGCTGTTCGGCCGCAAGCTGCCGTTCCGGCTGGCGGGGGGAATCGCCTGCGCCGCGGTCTGGGGGAGCTTCGCCTGCGCGGGGCTCGCGACCCTGGCCTATCGCGCTCCGGAAACGGTCCTGCTCGCCCGCTGGTTTTCTACCTTCGATCTCGTTATCCCGCTTTCGCTCTATCTCGACCCGCTCTCGCTCTCGCTTTGCGTAATGATTGGCTTGGTCTGCGGCCTGATCCACATCTACTCGGTCTTCTACATGGCTGCCGAGACCGGCTACGCGCGCTTCTTCGCGCTTTTGAACATCTTCGTCTTCGCCATGCTCACCCTGGTACTCGCGGAGAACCTGGTGCTCCTCTACCTCGGCTGGGAGGGAGTGGGCTTTTGCTCCTATCTCCTGATCGGTTTTTGGTATACCGAAAAGGCGAATGCCGACGCGGGGAGAAAGGCGTTCATCACCACGCGGATCGGCGATACCGCGCTGGTCATCGCCATCGCCTGGCTGTTCCAGCTCTTCGGCACCCTCGCCATATCCCGGCTAAACGGCATGGCCTTCCTGCTGCCGGGCGGTATCATCACGGCGATCGGCCTCTTGTTTCTGGTCGGCGCCATGGGGAAATCGGCGCAGGTGCCGCTCATGGTCTGGCTCCCAGACGCCATGGCGGGTCCCACCCCGGTCTCCGCCATGATTCACGCGGCCACCATGGTGACCGCCGGCGTCTACCTGCTGGTGCGCATGTTCCCCCTGATCGGCGCTTCTGCGGTCGTCACGGCGGCCATCGCCGTGACTGGCGGGATCACCGCCTTTTACGGCGCCAGCTGCGCCCTGGCCCAGCGCGACCTGAAACGGGTGCTCGCCTTCTCCACCATCAGCCAGATCGGCTACATGATGCTCGGGGTCGGCGCGGGCGCCGTCACCGCGGCCACCTTCCACCTGCTGGTGCACGCCTTCTTCAAGGCGCTTCTCTTCCTCGGGGCCGGCTGCGTCATCAACGCCATGCACCACGAGCAGGACATCTTCAAAATGGGGGGCTTGCGCCGCAGCTTGCCGCTTACCTTCTGGTGCTTTCTGGCGGGCGCCGCCTGCCTCGCCGGGGTGCCTCTTACCGGGGGCTTCTTCAGCAAGGACGGCATCCTGGCGGCACTCTGGCTGAAGGGGAGCCCCCTTTACCTCTGCCTTTACCTGCTGGGGCTGGTCACCGCCCTGGTGACCGCCTTCTACAGCTTCAGGATGGTTTACCTGGTGTTCTTCGGGTCCCAGGAAACCCACGTGCATCGGGATGGCGGACTCCGGGGCATGGAGCTGGTGCTGATCCCCCTGGCGTTTCTCGGACTCTTCGGCGGGGTGCTGAACCTGCCGGCCTACCTGGGAGGGGGCTTTCTGGACGGTTTTTTCTCCCACCTCGCGGGAATGGCGGCGGCGGAGGGTTCCCGTGGCGAAGAGCTTGCCCTGCAGGCAGTGGCAGGGGCGCTCGCCCTGGTCGGCCTGCTCGGCGCGCACCTGCGCTATGGTGGCACGGCCAGAGAGGCGCGCCTGAAGGCGGCCGCACTGCCGCCCGCGGGGCTCACTGCCTTTCTTTTGAACGGCTGGTACTTCGACCGGCTCTACGCAGCCTGCCTGATCCGCCCCTACCAGGCGTTGGCTCGGGTACTCTGGCAGAAGGTAGACGAGGGGATCATCGACGACGCCCTGGACCGGATGGCACAGGGACTCGGTGCCAGCGGCAGTTGGCTGGGAAGCTGGAGCACCGGCCGGGTCTCGCTCTACCTCTTCAGCTTCACCGCCGGCGGCGCCCTGATACTTGGGTACCTCGCCTGGCTTTCACGGTAGCCGATTTGCGACAGCCGGCGCCCTGCGCGCCCACACTGGACAAAACTGCATGAGCCTTGATTTCCCGATATTGACGCTGCTGGTCTTGCTCCCGCTTAGCGGGGCGCTACTTTTGTGTGGTCTGTCGCGCACTCCCGCGGCCGCGCGACCGGTGGCCCTCGCCTTCGCTGTGGCGGAATTCGCCGTTTCCGTCTGGGTCTGCGCGGCGTCCTCGTTTTCGGACTTCCCCGGGGCGCCGGCCGGTTTCTTTCTCTTCGAGGATGCCGCCTGGGTGGAGCGCTTCGGAATCCGCTACACCCTCGGGATGGATGGCATCAGCCTGGTAATGGTCGTCCTGAGCACCTTCATCACCGTCATCGCCGTGTTGGTTTCCTGGCAGGGGATCAAGGAGCGGGTGCCCCTCTTCTTCGCCCTGCTGCTCGCCATGGAGTCCGGCATTCTCGGGGTGTTCCTGAGCCTCGACCTTTTCCTCTTCTACCTTTTCTGGGAGGCGATGCTGATCCCGATGTTCTTCCTGATCGGCATCTGGGGGCACGGCCGAAGGGTCTATTCGGCGGTCAAGTTTTTCCTGTACACCTTCTTCGGCTCCCTGCTCATGTTGGTGGCGATCATCTCGCTCTACCTCATGCACGGTGCCCAGACCGGTGCCTACAGCTTCTCCCTGGCGCAGTTGATCCGGACCTCCGTCCCGTACGGCACGGCCCTCTGGCTTTTCGCCGCGTTTCTTTTCGCCTTTGCCATCAAGTTTCCGCTGTTCCCGTTGCACACCTGGCTTCCCGACGCCCACACCGACGCGCCGACCGCCGGCAGCCTCATCCTGGCGAGCCTTTTGTTGAAGACCGGCGCCTATTCTCTGATCAGGTTCGGTTACCCGCTCTTTCCCGAGGCGGCGCGTGCTTTCACACCGCTGCTCTACGCGTCCGCAGTCTTCGGCATTGGCTACGGCGCCTGGGTTGCCTTTGCGCAAACCGACATGAAGCGGCTGGTCGCCTATTCCAGCGTGAGTCACATGGGTTTCGTGGCACTCGGTATCGCGGCCTGGAGCCCGATTGCGCTTTCCGGCGCACTGATGCAGATGGTGAACCACGGGGTGACCACCGGCGCGCTCTTCGCCATGGTCGGCATGCTGGACGAGCGGACCGGGAGCCGGGAGATCGCTACCTACGGCGGGATCTGGGGCAAGGTGCCGAGGCTTGCCTTCTTCTTCCTGTTGTTCAACATGGCCTCCGCCGGCCTGCCGGGGCTCAACAACTTCATCGGCGAGTTCCTGGTGCTGGTCGGTACCTTCAGGGTCTCGCCCGCAGCCGCAGGTGGCGCCTTTCTCGGCATGGTGCTGACCCTGATTTACACGGTGAGACTGATCCAGGAGATCCTCTTCGGCAAGGAGAACAAGCCGCTGGCGCTGAGCGACCTTTCGATGCGGGAAGGGGCGATACTGGCCACCCTGGCCATCGTGGACGTCTACCTCGGCGTGCACCCGGGTCCCGTGCTCGACCTGCTCAAAGTGCCGATTGCCTTGCTGACAAAGGCCTAATTCGGTTTCCTTGATAAGTTTTTAACCTGTATTTTGGTTTTCCTCTATGATCCTCTGTGCCCCTCGGTGGTAAGGCTTTTGCTTTAAGTTTTGGGAGTATTTGGATGACCTATTCGGACGCCATTTCACTGATGCCGATAATCATCACCGCCTGCGCGACGCTGCTGGTGCTTTTGGCCGGACCGTTCCTGCCGGGGCGCCTGACCAGCGCCATCGCGGTGGCGGCCTCATTACTTGCCGGAACCTTTGCCGCCACGACCTCGCCCCCGGGGGCCTCAGCACTTCCGGGGCTCTCCTTCACCCCGCTGGCCCACTACCTGATACCCGTCTTTTGCCTGGCCGCCGCCCTCACGCTGCTTTTTTCCCACGGCTACAACGAGCGGCGCGCCATCGTGGGTGAGGAGTATCCCGCGACGGTCCTCTTCTCCCTGTTCGCCATGTGCGTCCTTCCCTGCGCCACCAACCTGCTTACCCTCTTTCTGGCGCTCGAATCGATCGCCTTTGCCTTCTACATCATGGTCAGCATCGACCTGGGAAGCGCCGAATCAGGAGAGGCCGGCCTCAAATACCTCCTGATGGGTGCGGTGGCCGCCGCCCTCACCGCCTTCGGCTTCTCCCTCATCTATGCCGGCAGCGGCACGCTGGCGCTCAGCGCGGCCCTCGCAGCCCCGGGAAACCGCGCCATTATTTCGGCTGGATGGGGACTCGTCGTTATCGGGATCGCCTTCAAGCTTTCCCTGGTCCCGGCCCATCTCTGGACCCCGGACGTCTACCAGGGAGCGCCCGCACCGGTCGCGGCCTTCCTCTCCACCGCTTCCAAAGTCGCGGCAGCCGCGGTCCTCCTCATGCTGCTTTCCTTCGCTCCGCCCATGACCGAACTGCATGCGCCACTCTACCTGCTGTCGCTGCTCTCCATGGTGATCGGAAACCTGGCTGCACTGCTGCAAAAGAACATCAAGAGGATGCTCGCCTACTCCTCGATCGCCCACATGGGGTACCTGACGCTGGCCATCCTTACCGGCACGAAGGAAGGGTACGCCGCGGTGCTCCTTTATGGCGCCATCTACACCGCCATGAACATCGCCGCTTTCGGCGCCATCGCCTCCCTGTCGACCGACCAGGAGCGCTCCCTGGTGACCGACTACTCAGGGGTCGGCTACAGCGCCCCTTTCCGGGGGGGCGTGCTGGCGCTCGCCATGCTGGCGTTGGCCGGGGTACCCCCCACGGCAGGTTTCATAGGCAAATTCTTCATTTTCTACGCCGCAATCCGGGGCGGTGAGTTGCCCCTCGCCATCATCGGCATCGTCTTCGCGGCAGCTTCCGCCTACTTCTACCTCAAGGTCGTGGTGCAGCTCTACATGCGCCCCGCCGAGCTGCCCTCCCCCAAACCCTCAAATGCGGCGGAAGCGTTCGCCCTTGGCTGTGCCTTCCTCGCCATCATCGCCATCGGGATCTTTCCCGCCCCGCTCCTTCGGTGGGTAGACAGCGTTCTGCACTAGGATGCCCGGCGTCTGATGCTTGGCCCAAAAGAAAAGGGAGCCCGACTTTCATCGGCTCCCTTTTTCAACATTTCATCGGTTTATCACCAGGTCTCGTCCGGCTCGCCCCAGAGGTTCAGGGCGATGTCGTCCAGCAGTTCCGGTATTCCCTCGCCGGTCGCAGCCGAGATCGGGAAGACCTTGATCCCCTTCTCCTGAAAGTAGGGGAGGATCTCCGCTAGGTTCTCCCGCACGTTGGGGAGGTCTATCTTGTTGATGACGACCGTCTGCCGTTTCTCGGCGAGTTCCGGATCAAACAGCGCCAGCTCCCGGTTCAGCGCCTCGTACTCGGCAATCGGGTCGCGCTCGGGCATCCAGGAGAGGTCGAGGAGGTGCAACAGCTGCCCGGTGCGCTCCAGGTGCTTCAGGAAGCGATGCCCAAGCCCCGCCCCTTCGCTGGCACCCTCGATGAGACCCGGGATGTCGGCCATGACGAAGCTGCGGTAATTCTTGTACAGCACCACGCCGAGATTGGGCTTTAGGGTGGTGAACGGGTAGTCGGCGATCTTGGGGCGCGCCGCCGAAATCTTGGTGATGAGGGAGGATTTGCCGACGCTCGGCATCCCCAGAAGTCCCACGTCGGCCATCAGCTTCAACTCGAGCCGGATCCACTTCTCCCCGCCCGGCTCTCCGGGCTGGGCAAACTTGGGTGCCTTGTGGGTGGAGGTCTTGAAGCGGGCGTTTCCCTGCCCGCCGCGGCCACCCTTCAAGAGCACGATTTCCGAATCCGGCTCGGTCAGGTCGGCCAGGATTTCGCCGGTTTCCGCGTCCTTGATGACCGTTCCTATGGGGAGCAGCATGATCAGGTCGTCGCCGGCGGCGCCGTGCTTATCGGCTCCCCTGCCGTGCCCGCCGCGTTTAGCCTTCTGATGCGGGTGCTGGCGCATGTCGAGCAGCGTCGCGAGTTGCGGGGACACCCGGCAGATCACGTCGCCCCCCCTGCCACCGTCGCCGCCGTCCGGGCCACCCAGCGGGATGAATTTTTCGCGCCGGAAGGAGACGCACCCCGAGCCGCCGTCGCCCGACTTCACATATATCTTAACTTCGTCAATAAAACTCATCGTTTATCCTGTGCAAACGGCAAAAGCCCGGACCAATCGGCTCCGGGCTTTTACGCTATTGTGTAATTGCAGCTGCTAGTTAGCCGGGTACACGGAGACCTTCTTGCGGTCTTTCCCCATGCGCTCAAACTTCACCACGCCTTCGATGAGGGCAAAGAGGGTGTAATCCTTCCCTAAGCCGACATTGTTGCCCGGGTGGATCTTCGTGCCGTGCTGACGGTAGAGGATGTTGCCGGCCTTGACCGTCTCGCCGCCGAACTTCTTGCAGCCAAGCCTTTGGCCGTCGGAGTCGCGGCCGTTTCTGGAACTGCCGACGCCTTTTTTGTGTGCCATTTTCTGCTCCTCTCGACGGCAACGTCCGTGATCACGCTGATCGCGGGCTCCCGCACCGTCCTGTTGAATATTGCCTAGGCGTTGATCTTCTCAATCCTCAGTATCGTCCTGAGTTGACGGTGCCCGTTGAGTTTCCTGGAGTCCTTCCGGCGCTTTGACTTGAAGACCAAAATCTTCTTGTCTTTGCCCTGCTCGACAATCTTGCCAATAACAGAGGCGCTGGGCACTAAAGGTGTTCCGATAACAACCTTATCGCCGCCAACCATCAGGACCTCGGAGATCTCCACGGTATCACCTACCGCACCCTCCAATTTTTCGACTTTCAAAAAGTCGCCTTCGGAAACTTTGTACTGTTTCCCTCCGGTTTTAACTACTGCGTACATGTACTTCACCACCTTTATCCTGAATTTACTGTGAGCGGTAAAACTTATCTTGAAACAAGCGCCAAGTCAAGGGTTTTTGTCGCATGATAAAGTTTTTTAGCCGGAAAACCGGTCTCTCCGGCAAAGATGGTTTTTGCACACCGCCGAGAATGCCGGGGAATGGCGCCTCAGGCGATATCGACGAAGATCTCCCCGTCCCGGATCTCAATTGGATAGACCTTCAGGGTCAACTCGGGGTGCCCCTCGCATTCGCCGGTGACCAGATCAAAGCGGTAGCCGTGGCGCGGGCAGGAGAGGCGTCCGATCTCCTTCAGCACTGCTCCCAGCAAGGGGGCATACTGGTGGGGACACTCCGTCTCGCAGGCGAATAACGACCCCTTGGTCTTCACCAGGAGAATGTCCTGCCCCTCGACCTGAACTACTTTCTTCCCCCAGTCGGGGACTTCTGAGACCTTTGCTGCAAAAAACATGGTTTCCTCCCGCGCTGCTATTTTTTCCTGGCCTGACAAAAGGACATCCTCCCTCTCCTCCCTCTCCGCCCTCGCCTTGAAGTGGCATGAGAGTTCCCCGGGCCTAGCTCAACTTGACGAGACGCACCTTGTGGGCTGCCTGCTCCGCCTTCTGGCGCGCTTCGTTGGTGTCGGCCCCAAACGCAAGCACCACTCCCATGCGGCGGTTGCGCCTGGTGTCGGGTTTGCCGAAGAGGCGCAGCTTGGTGCCCGGCACCCGTAGCGCATCGCCGACCCCTTCGAACCCCACCTCCGCCGCCTGGTCCTCGGCCAGGATGACGTGGGAAGCGGCGGGCCCCAGGTTCTCCGCCTCGGGAACCGGCAGTCCGAGGATGGCACGCACGTGCAACTCGAATTCCGAGAGGTTCTGTGAAATCATGGTCACCATGCCGGTGTCGTGCGGGCGGGGTGACAGCTCGGAAAACCAGACCTGCGACCCCTTCACGAAAAATTCGACCCCGAAGATCCCGCGGCCGCCCAAAGCGCCGGTCACCTTCGCCGCCTGGCGCTTAGCCTCAGCGAGAATGCCGGGCTTCATCGCGATCGGCTGCCACGACTCGTGATAGTCGCCGTCCACCTGGCGATGCCCGATGGGGGGACAGAAGCTGGTACCCTCCAGGGCGCGCACGGTGAGGAGCGTAATTTCGTAATCGAAGGGGATGAACTCCTCGACGATCACCCGGTCGGAGGCTCCCCGCGCACCCTCGATCGCGTAGTTGAAGGAGCGCTCCAGGTCGGCCTCGCTGCGCAGCACGCTCTGACCCTTGCCGGAGGAGCTCATGATCGGCTTGATCACGCAGGGAAGACCAATGGCGGCGACCGCCCCCCGGAACTCCGCAAGGCTGCCGGCAAAGCGGTAGGAAGCGGTGGGAAGTCCCAGCTCTTCGGCGGCAAGCTTGCGGATTCCCTCGCGGTTCATGGTGAGGTTGGTGGCGCGGGCATTCGGAATCACGTTGAACCCGGCCGCCTCCAGCTCCAGCAGGAACAGCGTGTCGATAGCCTCTATCTCCGGCACGATGTAGTGCGGCTTCTCCAGGCGCACCACGCGCTCCAGTTCGCTTCTGTCCAGCATATCGATGACGTGGAAGCGGTGCGCCACCTGCATCGCCGGTGCATCGGCGTAGCGGTCGACGGCTATCACCTCGACACCCAGCCGCTGGGCCTCGATGGCGACTTCCTTGCCGAGTTCCCCCGAACCGAGCAGCATGATCCGGGTCGCCCCTTTTTTCAACGGTGTGCCAATCATGGTCTCTCCCTAAAGGCTGAAATGACAACCAAACCTGAAGGCTCGCACACGCGTGTGCGGGCTTTTGATTTTTGTTCTCAGGTGACCGCGACCTCGAACTGCTCCTGGTGGAAACCGGGCTTGGCCCTCACCGTGATCCGCTTCTTGAAGTTCTTCTCCAGCTCCTCAAGCCCGCGGCGCTCCTCGTCGTACAGGAGGTCGGCCACCTGGGGATGCACGGTCAGCATGACCTTGGTCCCGCGTATGTCGAGCATTTCGCGGCGCAGCTCCCTGAAGATCTCGTGGCAGACGGAGATCTTGGACTTCACGTACCCCCTTCCCTCGCAGTAGGGGCAGGGCTCGCACATCATGCGCCCCAGGCTCTCGCGCACCCGCTTGCGGGTCATCTCCACCAGCCCCAGCTCGGAGATCTTCAGGATGTTGGTCTTCGACTTGTCGCTCTTGAGCGCCTCCTCGAGCGCGCCGTACACCTTCTCGCGGTTCACCTCCTTCTCCATGTCGATGAAGTCGATGATGATGATGCCGCCCAGGTTTCTGAGGCGCAGCTGGTAGGCGATCTCCTTCACCGCCTCCAGGTTGGTCTTCAGGATGGTGTCTTCCAGATTGTGCTTGCCGACGTAGCGCCCGGTGTTGACGTCGATGGCGGTCAGCGCCTCGGTCTGCTCGATGATGATGTAGCCGCCGCTCTTAAGCCAGACCTTGCGCCCCAGCGCGCGGCTGATCTCCACCTCCAGCCCGAAGTGGTCGAAGATCGGCTCCTCCTCGTCGTAGAGCTCGATGGAGTACTTCATCTTCGGCATGAAGGTGGTGATGAACTGGACGATCTTGTCGTACTCGGGCTTGGAGTCGACCACGATCCGCTCGACGGACTCGGTCAGGATGTCCCGCACCACTTTCTGGGTGACATCGAGGTCGGAGTGGATCAGGCTCGGCGCGCCGGCCTTGTCCTTCTTCTTGGCGACCTCCTCCCAGAGCTTGGTGAGGTAGTTCAGGTCGGCGACCAGGTCCTCCTCGCTCTTGCCGTCGGAGACGGTCCTGACGATGAAGCCGCCACCTGCCGGCTTGATCCGGTCCACGATCTCCTTCAGCCGCTCGCGCTCCACCTCGTCCTCGATCCTGCGGGAGATGCCGACGTGGTCCACGGTCGGCATGTAGACCAGGTGCCTCCCCGGAAGCGAGATGTGGGCGGTAATGCGCGCGCCCTTGGTGCCGATCGGCTCCTTGGAGATCTGCACCAGGAGTTCCTGTCCCTCCTGCAGCAGATCCTCGATCGGGTGCAGCGGGTGCGGCACAGGCTCCTCCCCCTGCTGCTCCCTCTCCATGAAGGACTCGTACTCTTCCATGGAGTCGAAGACGTCCGCCACGTAGAGAAAGGCGGCCTTCTCCAGGCCGATGTCGACGAAGGCGGCCTGCATACCTGGCAGCACCCGCACCACCCTACCCTTGTAGATGTTCCCGATGATCCCCTTGACGCGGCTCCTCTCGACGTACAGCTCCGCAATGGTGCCGTTTTCGATGAGCGCGATGCGGGTTTCGTGGGAAGTGGTGTTTATTACCAGTTCGTTCCCCATGCTAACCCCTCTTCTGCTATATGATATCTACATTTCAAAAATTGTTGGGAACCTGTAGCGCAAAGTACGAGCCTAAGCGGGCCGCTACCAGCCTGCTTACCCCACCGACCCTCCCCTTGAGAGGGAGGGAGAGCTTTAGCAGCTAAAGGTTTCTTACCATCAGCACGTTGCCCACTTCGTGCTTCTCTTGGCCTTCCTTACCGAGCGGGTTTATGCCTCAAGTCTCATCATATGGATTTTCGGCAGGATGTTCGCCGGGGGTCTCCGCAAAAAGCACCTCCAGCTTCTCCAGCCGCGCGTCCTTGAGCTCCTCCACCGGCACTGCGAGGATCGCCGAGGCGAACTCGGCCGGCTTGCCGCGCCCAACCAGCATTTCTATGGCGCACCCTGCGAAGCTCAACTCATAGGTCTCATGGCGCAGGTCGAATTCTACCACCTTTCCCCTCTTCTCGCGCCGAAGCGGTGAGGATTCCAGGGCGAGAAACGCTGCGACCTTCTCCGGGAGTTCGACTGCGAGTGGCTCGGGAAGGGTTACCCGGTACCTGACCCGCTCCATGATCACCGAGAGCGACGGCGCCTTCATGGAGATCTCGACCGCCTCGACCACCCGCATCCCTTCGGGGAGGGTGCCGTTCAGCGCCTCTTGCAGCTGGGCCGCGGAGAAGCCAGCGTCCACCTCGAAGTCCATGTACTCGGCATAGGACTCCACCCCGACCGACAGCGCCGTGGCGAAGGAGAACTTCGGGTGCGGGTGGAACCCCTGCGAGTAGCGGATCGGTATGCCGGCGCGCCCGACGGCCCGAATGAAGAGGGTCTGCTGCTCCAGGTGGCTCAGAAAGCGCATCCTTCCGAGCTTTTCGAAGCGTACCCTGATGCGCTGCGCCAGCTCGGCCGCCTGGGGCGGTTCGACCTGAACCGCGTAGGTGCCAAACGGCACTGGCGGGTGCAACTGCAGTTTGACCACCTCGAAGTCGCACACGCCGCAGCCGGTGCACCCTTCGGTCCTGCAGTCCCGGGTCGCGCTCCCCACGATGGCAGCCTCGCGCTCGGCAAGCAGGTAATCACGGCGCACGCCGCAGTCGATATGATCCCAGGGAAGCGGCTCGTCGAGCTCCCTGCTGCGATGGTAGAACGTGGGGTCGACCCCCGCGTTTTCAAAGGCCTGCGCCCATTTCAGCTTGTCAAAATGCTCCCACCAGCCGTCGAAGCGGCAACCGAGCCGGTGCGCCTCGATGAGCAGCGCCCCAAGCCTCCTGTCGCCCCGGGCGAAGACCCCTTCCAGCGTGGAAAGCGACGCGTCCTGCCACTTCATGATCAGCTTTTTCTTCTTCAGTTCGCTGCGCAGAAAGCGCTGCTTGTCGACGATCTCCTCTTCGCTTATCTGCTGCTCCCACTGGAACGGGGTGTGCGGCTTCGGCACGAAGCTCGAGACGGAGACGTTCACGTCCCCTCCGGATCCGGCAAGTTTCCCCTGACGTTTCACCTCGCGGGAGATGTCGATGATCCCCTGGACGTCGTCCATGGTCTCGGTCGGAAGACCGATCATGAAGTAGAGCTTGATAACGCGCCAGCCGGCGCCAAATACGGCGCGGGCGTTTTCCAGGAGGTCCGCTTCGGTGATCCCCTTGTTGATGACGCTCCTCAGCCGCTCGCTGCCGGCCTCCGGCGCCAGGGTGAAGCCGGTCTTCCTGACCCGGCGCACCTCTTCGGCCATCTCCGGGGAGAGGCTCCCCACCCGCATGGAGGGGAGCGAGACCGCCTTCTTGCGGGCGGCGTAGCGGTCCATCAACCCCTTGATCAGCGGGGTGAGGCAGCCGTAGTCGCCGGTGGAAAGCGACAGGAGCGACACCTCGTCGTAGCCTGTGTTGCTGAAGGCCTGCTCCACGATTTCCAGCACCCGCTCGGGGCTGCGCTCGCGCACCGGGCGGTAGATGTAGCCGGCCTGGCAGAAGCGGCAGCCGCGGGTGCAGCCGCGGGAGATCTCGACGCTGACCCGGTCGTGCACCGTCTTTAAGAACGGGACCACGGGGGCGGTCGGGTAGTGGGCGCTCTCCAGGTCGGGGACGAAGCGCCGGCGCACTCCGGGGTACTCCTCACGCAGGGGATTGATGCTCGCCACCCGCCCGAGGGCGTCGTACTCCACCCGGAAAAAGCTCGGGATATAGATCCCCTCGATCTTGGAGAGCCGCTCCAGAAGCGCCTGCTTGCCGAGCCCCTCGCCCTTCCAGACGCTCACGCACTGGGCAATCTCCAGCACCGCGTCCTCGCCGTCGCCGATCAGCACGGCGTCGAAGAAATCCGCCAGAGGTTCCGGGTTGAAGGCGCAGGGGCCGCCGGCGATGATGAGCGGATAGCCGGCGTCCCGCTCGGCCGCCAGGAAGGGGATCCTTGAGAGGTCCAGCATGTTCAATATGTTGGTGTAGGAAAGCTCGTACTGCAGGGTGAACCCGACGATGTCGGCTTCCTTGAGCGGCATGCCTCCCTCCAGCGTGGCGAGGGATCCCCCTTCCGATCTGAGCTGCGCTTCCATATCGGGCCAGGGGGCATAGACGCGCTGCGGAGTGATCCAGGGCACCCCCTTCAGCACGCCGTAGAGAACCTGGAGCCCCAAGTGGCTCATCCCTATTTCATAAACGTCAGGAAAGGCGAGCACGAAACTCAACCCCCCCTCCCTGCCAGTTACGGTTCCCATCTCCCCGCCCATGTAACGGGCGGGCTTTTCCACCGACAAAAGTCTGTTATTGCTCAAAAAACCCCCGCAAATATCCCTACCAGCCATGACCGCACATAGTACCAAATTATCTTCCTGACTGGCAAGGTATTATCCTTGCAGAGCCGATGCATTACCGCGCTGAACACTACCGTAGTTGAGGTAGGACCTGGATAGATATGGGGCTGCCGCCGGCGCCTCGTCGGCCAAGGCGTTCCGACCTGACTTGTAATTCCGGCAGGTTATCTATTCATCAGTCTTTGGTACGATGCCTGCCGCCATGAAAGGCATCAAACCACTATTAAAGGAGTTATCCCATGAAAAAAGTCCTGTCCTCTATCGTTGCTGCCGTTGTTGCCGTTGCCTTCGCTGGTGTTGTTTTCGCCGCTGACGCTGCCCCGGCCGCGGCTCCCGCCACTTAAGTAAAGAAAGAAGAAAAAGCTCCGGTCAAGAAAGCGAAAAAAGCAGCTAAAGCTGAGAAGAAGGAAGCAGCAGCTCCGGCTGCCAAGTAATTCTCATTGCAGAGAATTTAAAAAGGCCACATCTCACGATGCGGCCTTTTTTATGGTAACACTGTGGCCACCCGCAAGGGGTGCCCTACATTCGCTGATTTAGGCGGGCGGTAATCAGGCGGACATCCTGGTGGCGGCCAATCTTTTCGGGGAGCCCCCGGAGCTATTCCTTCTGCCAGACGTAGGATGGATCGAATAAAGGGTCGTAGAACCCGGGATAGGCGACGAAAAAGGTGACTGTCTCACCGACCCCGGCAGCGGTCCGCACCAGCGTCATGCCAATTCCTTTCATAGGACCAACGGTCAGCCCCTTGGCATACCCTTCCTCCTTGCAGGTGATATAGATCTGCTTGGGGATTTCCAGCCAGCCGGTGGTGACGTTCGCCACGCCCCGCGCAATCTTGTTGGCCATGCCGCTCACTACCTCCTGCGGCGAGGCATCGTCGATGGTTATGGTGCTGGCACTTCTGGCGTGGGCCTGCCGCGCCGAACCAAAGCTGCACAGGGAAAGCACCAGCAGCGTCAACAAAAAACCGCGCTTCAAAAACATATTACTCTCCCCTTTTCTCTGCCGCGTCGGCCACTCCCTGCTTGCGCGGCTCGACCCGTTTCTCCTCCCACCCCTGCCAGACGTATTCGGGCGAGATCATCGAGTCGTAGTAACCCGGCTGGGGCACCGCGAAAAAAACCGTCTCCGTGACGCCCGCAAAGAGGCGGTAAAAGGCCATTCCCATCCCCTTCAACGGCCCGACCAGGTAGCCAACGCTCCCCCTATCCCGCACCATGAGGTAGGACTGCTTCGGGATTTCCGCCAGCGAAGTCGTCACGTTCGCCACGCCGCGAACCAGCTTGAACGCCATCTTCTCGCTTATGGCGTCCGGCTGCTGCTCCTCCAGTGCAAGACAGGTGGTGGCAAAAAGCATGAGCAGCAGCAGGGACAACAGGATCACTTTAGTACGCATTTTCACACTCCTCTTGACCTGTACTGGCTACAAATACTTCAATCCCCTGTTCTTTTAACATATATGCGTCACCTTGGCAAGCCGGCAGAATGCCGGCGGGATCGCGCCCTGGGCAGGCGGCAGACCTGCAGAACGCGCACAAAAAAAGCGGCGCGAATCCCTTGGGTATCGCGCCGCTTCAGTCAGGTTTCCAGGTGCCGGGCCTCAGCGACCCCTATTTGCCGTGTTTTGCCAGGTATTCGGCGACTCCAGCCTTGGAGGCTTTCATGGACTCGGCGCCTTCCTGCCAGTTTGCCGGGCAGACTTCTCCGCCATGGGTCGTGACGAACTGGAGTGCGTCCAGAACCCTGATCGCTTCGCCGACGGACCGGCCGAGCGGCAGGTCGTTGATCACGCTATGACGTACCTTCCCTTCCGTGTCTATCAGGAACAGACCGCGCAGTGCCACGCCGCCGGGGAGCAGGATCCCGTAAGACTTAGCGATCTCCTTGGTCAGGTCCTCGACCAGCGGGTACTTAACATTCCCGATGCCGCCGTTCTCAACTGCGGTGTTCTTCCAGGCAAGGTGGGTAAACCTGGAATCAACCGAAACGCCTATGAGTTCACAGTTCTTTTCCTTGAACTCGGCGACTCGCTTATTGAAAGCAAGTATCTCTGAAGGACAGACAAAGGTGAAGTCGAGCGGGTAGAAGAAAAGCACGACATACTTCCCACGGTAGTCCGAGAGTTTGAGTTCAGCAAAGCTGTTGTCCGGCATGACTGCCTGTGCGGTGAAATCGGGTGCTTCCTGAGTAACCAAGGTAGTAAGGCTCATAAACGCGCTCTCCTTTGATCTGAATGAAATAGTGAATACCGGGAAACTCTACCAGCAGTCGGATTGCTTGTCAACCAAAAAAGATCAAAAGCATCCGATTTGTCCTGGAGCCATTTGCCCGCTTACCCGACCACCTCGCCCCTGATGCTGATGGTCACCACGCTGAAGGGTATTTCCTTGCCCGAGGCGACCAGCGCCTGCTTGGCCGCCAGCGCGATGCCGCCGCAGCAGGGGACTTCCATTTTCAGCACGGTGATGCTTTTGATCTGCGAGACACGAAACAGTTCGGTCAGTTTCACCTGGTAGGCGTTGTTGTCGTCGAGTTTGGGGCAGCCGACCACGACGGCCCTTCCGGAGAGGAAATCCCGGTGGTAGTCCGCATACGCCAAGGGGACGCAGTCTGCGGTGATCAGCAAGTCGGCATCCTGGAAATAGGGAGCCGAGATCGGCACCAGGTGCAGTTGCACCGGCCACTGGGCCAGTTGGCTTTGCTGCGGCGCGGGGTTTGCGGTCCCTGTTGCCACCGGCGCCGGCGCGAATGAGAGCGCACGCGAACCGGGGCAGCCGCCGCCATGCGGCGCGGCGGGCTGGTGTGATGCGCCGGGCGCTGTTGCTTGCGGAAGTGACGCATGCGCGGCATGGGGAGCCGCCGAGGTCGCCTCCAGCTGTTTTTCCACCGCCGCCTCGTCGAAGAGCTCCGCCTCCCTCTCTATGATAGTAATGGCATCCCGCGGGCAGTCACCCAGGCAGGCTCCCAGGCCGTCGCAGAGGTTGTCCGCGGTGATTTCCGCCTTGCCGCCTATGATCCTGATGGCCCCCTCCGCGCAGGAAGGGACGCAAAGCCCGCAACCGTCGCATTTCTCCTTGTCTATCTGGACAATTTTACGAATCATTTCTTTCCCCTTAACGGCTAAATCATCCTTTCGTCTTTAAATCTGGCGCAGGAGCGGCATTCCTGCCGTGAGATGCGCGTCCCCGGAGGACGCTCCTACGGAACGGGTAAGATTCCTTTTCACTGCACCATAGCCCATCAAAAGAAATAGTGCCAGACAAGATCCAGGCGGCCCCGCAGCATCAGTCGCCTGCCTGAGTAAGCCATCACCTCCCGAATCAGGGCCCGGCGCTCAACGGTGTAGCAGTGGATCGGGCAGTGCTTGCAGGCGGGCTTGGGATCGAGCGGACATTTGCGGCGCTTCAGTTTCGCGTAGGCAAGAAGATCCGCGCAGCCGGGGCAGAGCCCTCCCCCGGAGATTGCGTGCTTGCCCCGGCAATAGGTCCCGATGAAGGCGCTCAGCACCTTGATATCTTTTTCTGCTTTTCGCTGATGATTTTCCATGGGGCGATACTAACAGAAAGGGACCGCCAGGGAAATGACGGAAGTCAAGAAGCAGCTGGTTACCCACCGGCGTGCAGGTGCGCGGCACCACACCCTGGCCGGGAGGACTCTCCCAAAAAAACAAACTGGAACAAACTATTGCTAAAAAATTGACTTTAATCAAATTAACTGAATTTTATCGTGCTAGAGTATTCTACGGTACTTTATGCGCCAATACGGAAACAGCTACATGTCGGCCGTCTGGCAACAGCTGGCCACCCAACATGACGCATGCGTCGCTTTAAAACATTATTATATTTTCATGCTATACCACATAGCCATGGCAGATGTTGGCGATTTCAACATGTGTATTGATGGGGGGTCTATGCCAGTTTCAGGGATTGTCCTGACATGTGCGGCATCGAGCGCTGAGTATGTCGCCCAGCAGTTGTCTGGGTTTAGTGGAGTCGAAATTCATGGCGTGTTGCCGGATGGCAAGATCGTAGCGGTGCTTGAGGCTGATACTGTGGATGGCGAGGTCGCACTGGTGACCGAACTTCAGGACATGGCAGGGGTTGTCTCGGTGCAACTGGCCTACCACAATTTCGAGGATTTTGACGCGGAGTAGCCCATGGGGCTGCTCCTTTTTTTTTTGCGAGACTATCGGCAGGGAGGATGCGATGGAATTGACCAGACGGGATTTTATCAAAGCCAGTGCGGCTGCAGCAGCGTTTGCCGCAGTCGGTGTTTCAGTGCTGCGCCCGGAGGAGATCGAGGCGGCCGAGGCTGGGATTACCTGGGGCAAGGCTCCCTGCCGATTCTGCGGAGTCGGCTGCTCGGTACTGGTGGGGGTAAAGGGGGGCAAAATCGTGACCACCAAGGGCGACCCCGCCAGCCCGGTCAACAAGGGACTCAACTGCATCAAGGGATATTCCCTGTCCAAGGTGCTCTACGGAAAGGACCGCCTGACCACGCCGCTGATCCGCAAGGGAAACGAGATGGTCGAGGCGAGCTGGGACGAGGCGCTCGACCTGATCGCCTCCAAATACCAGAAGGCCATTGCGGAGCACGGCCCCGACTCGGTCGCCCTGTATGGTTCGGGGCAGTGGACCGTCCAGGAGGGGTACACCGCCTCCAAGCTTATGAAGGGGGGCATCGGCACCAATAACCTTGAGGTGAACGCCCGGCTCTGCATGGCCTCGGCGGTCGCCGGCTTCATGAACACCTTCGGCTCCGATGAACCTATGGGGTGCTACGACGACCTGGACCTGGGGGACACCTACATCCTCTGGGGAGCCAACATGGCCGAGGCCCATCCCGTGCTCTTCTCGCGGCTGATCGACAACAAGCTGAAGCACCCGACGGTCAGGCTGATCGACATCGCCACCCGCAGGACCCGCACCACCAAGATGGCGGACGAGTACATCCCCATGTACCCCCACGGGGACCTGGCCGCGCTCAATGCCATCATTCACGTCATCCTGCGCGACAAGCTCTATGACGAGGCTTTCATCACCCGGCACGTAAGCTTCAAGCGCGGCAAGGAGAACGCCCCCTACGGCCTGAAGGACAAGGAGGTGTTCAACGAGACCCCGGCAGACGTCAAGCCCCTGACCTTCGCCGAATACCAGGCACTGATGCAGCAGTTTACCCCGCAGTGGGGTGAGAAGGTCTCCGGCATTGCGGCCCAAAAGATCGAGGAGCTGGCCAGGGTCTACTCCGACAAGACCCGCAAGATCAACTCGCTTTGGACCATGGGGGTCAATCAGCACTCCCGCGGCGTCTGGGTCAACAACCTGCTGTACAGCCTGCACCTTTTGACCGGCAAGATCTGCCGACCGGGTGAAAACCCCCTGTCGCTCACCGGCCAGCCTTCCGCCTGCGGCACCACTCGCGAGGTCGGCACCTTTGCCCATCGCCTCCCCTGTGACATGGTGGTGACCAACGAGGCGCACCGCAAGAAGACCGCGGCGATCTGGGGGGTCGATCCCGGCAAGATCCCGGCCAAGGTTGGGCTGCATACCATGGAGATGTTCCGCGCCATAGACCGCGGCGAGCTCAAGTGCATCTGGATCCAGTGCACCAACCCGTTCCAGTCCCTGCCGAACCTGACCCGTTTGCGCAAGGCCGCCGAGGCCCGCAAGGCGTTCATCGTGGTTTCCGACATCTATCCGACCAAAAGCACTGAACTTGCCGACGTTATCCTTCCCTCCGCCAGCTGGGTCGAGAAGGAGGGGGTCTTCGGCAATACCGAACGACGCACCCAGCAGTGGTTCAAGATGGTGGAGGCCCCCGGCCAGTCCAGGGAGGACACCTGGCAGCTGATCGAATTTGCCAAGCGCATGGGGCACGGAAAGCTCTTCCCCTACCCCGAGAAAACCATGCACAGGGATATCTTCGAGGAGTACCGCAAGTTCACCATCGGTTCCGGCAAGGACCTCGCCCCGTACGAGGCGTATGCCAAGGTAAGGGGGTTGCGTTGGCCGATCAAGGCGGACGGCACGGAGACCCGCTGGCGTTACACGGAGGCTGATGACGAGCACGTGCAGAAGGGGGAGGGGATCAAGTTCTACAAGGCGCCCGGCAACAAGGTGAACGTCTGGTTCCGGCCCTACGAGCCGCCGGCGGAGTCGCCGGACCAGGAGTATCCGTTCTGGTTTTGCACCGGCCGCCTGCTGGAGCACTGGCATACCGGCACCATGACCGGCCGGGTGCCGGAGTTGCGGCGCGCCGTCTCCGGCGCCACCATCGAGCTGCACCCCGAGGACGCCAAGCTCCTGGGAATCGGCAACCGCGACCCGGTGCGCATCACCTCGCGCCGCGGCTCCATCGTGCTGCCGGCGGAGATAGGCGGGCGCGGCACGCCGGAAAAGGGAAACGTCTTCACCACCTTCTTCGACGAGACCAAGCTTATCAACGACCTGTGCATCGACGCCTTCGACCCTCTCTCCAAGGAGCCGGATTTCAAGAAGTGCGCGGTCAAGGTGCAGAAGGCGTAGGGGAATTCGTATCTTGGGGACCACAAGGAGGCTGTCCATGGAATCAATTGCGCAAAACGTGCTGGCGCTGACTGCCGCCGTTCTACTGTCGTGCATCACCCCCGCCTACGCAAGTGAGCCACCCGTGCTGGATCTGACCAAAGATGCCCTGCGGTCAACTGGTGACCCTCCGGTCATCCCGCATGCGGTCAATCCGGCCCAGGATGGCGAGGAGTGCAACGCCTGCCATCGCACCGGCTCGCATAACGCCCCGCCTACCGACCACCCGGAGCGTCTCAACTGCACCTCGTGCCATGTGCAGGGCGAGCTGAAAAAGGAGGGAAAAGCAGCCGGCAAGGGAAAGCAGGAATGACCCTCACCCGCAAGGACTTTTTCCGGCAAAGCTTCTTTTCCCTGGGGGAAAGCTTGCTGAAGGCCGGTGCAAGCCTGCGGGGCGGGCCGGACGCGCTCCACCTTGCACTGGTCCGTGAAGATCCGGAAGAGACGCCGGTTACCGGCAAGGGTATGGTGGCCAGGGTCGACAACCGGTATTGCCTGGCAAAGCACTGCGGTTGTTTTTCGTGTCTCGAGAGCTGCGAGGCTCAGGCCATCTCTTCGGTCATGGGGGAAGGTATCAGGATCGACCCGGCACGCTGCACCGGCTGTGGCGCCTGCCGCCTCATCTGCCCGTTGACACCGAAGGCGGCGGCTTTGGTTGCGAGGCGATGACGTCAGTGACCGTGGCTTTGCTGCAGGTGCAGTTGACTATGAAATGAAAATACAGCGACCGGAGGAGGTGAGCATCATGTTGTTCTTGAACAAGAGACGATCGATCCCGCTGGGTCTGGCAGGTATCGCCGTGCTGCTGGCAGTGACGTTTCTGCTGGTGGGACCGCCCCAGTTGCTGGCAAAGGCCGACTCGCCCGGCTTTTGCGCCGGCTGCCATGTAATGGAACGGGAACATACCGCTTTTGCGCACTCCGGGGCGCATCGCAGAAACCGCTGTGTGGACTGCCATCTGCCCAATGAGAACCTGGCGTTGCATTATGTCTGGAAGTCGATTGACGGGATGAAGGATGCCGTCTTCTTCTATTCCGGCCAGATCCCGGAAAACATCCGGCTTTCAGAGCATGGCGTGAAGGTACTCCAGGCAAACTGTATCAGGTGTCACGAGGAATTGGTCTCTGTGATCAACTGCGAGCAAAATTGCTGGAGTTGCCATAGAAGTCTCATTCATACGCGAAGCGGAGCCATCCGAACACTATAAATCGCAAAAGGGAGGCGCACCAATGAGGTTATGGACGTTGTTTCTGGTAGTTATTGCCGCACTTATGGGACTGATTGCCGGTGGCTGTTCCCCCCAAAAGGCCGAGCAGGTGAAGGCGGTGCAGATTGCCGACGGCACGATAGATCCGGTCGAATGGGGGAAAGCCTATCCGGTTGAGTACGAAATGTGGAAAAAGACTGCTGACCCCGCGGACGTAGCGGGCCAGAGCAAATATAAAAAAGGCAATGACGATCCGAGGGTAATGGTCGACAAGCTTTCCGAGTACCCCTATCTGGCCCTGCTCTTCAACGGTTGGGGGTTCGGCATAGGCTACAACGAGCCTCGCGGGCATTCGCACATGGTGCAGGACCAGCTCGACATCGACCCGTCGCGCATCAAGGCCGGCGGCGTCTGCCTCACCTGCAAGACCCCGTACGTCAACCACCTCACCAAAACCATGGGAGCCGACTACTACAAGACCCCCTACAAGGAGGTGCTGGCCAAGATTCCCGACCAGAAGAACGCCAGGCTCAGCGTTTCCTGCAGCGACTGCCATAACAGCAAGGACATGTCGCTCGCCTACTCGCGCGACTTCACGCTCGGTGCAGCCCTGCGCGACATGGGGGTGGACACCACCACGCTCGACCACCAGACCAAGCGCACCCTGGTCTGCGCCCAGTGCCACGTCACCTACGTCATCCCCAAGGACAAGGAGATGAAGTCGGTCGGCGTATTCTTCCCCTGGCAAGGGAGCAAGGTCGGCAACATCACCATCGAGAACATCATCAAAAAGATCAAGAGCGACCCTTCCTACGGCGAGTGGAAACAGAACGTAACCGGGTTCAAGCTGGGATTCATCCGCCACCCCGAATACGAGCTCTTTTCCAACAACTCGGTGCACTGGAAGGCGGGCGCATCCTGCGCCGATTGCCACATGCCGTACACCAAGGTCGGGGTCCACAAGGCATCCGACCACCGCGTCACCAGCCCACTGAAAAACGGCATGAAAGGGTGCCTGCAGTGCCATGCCGAGACCCCGGAGTGGCTGAAGGCCCAGGTCATCGCCATCCAGGACCGGACCGTCTCCCTGCAGATTCGCGCCGGCTATGCGACCGCCACCGTGGCGAAGCTCTTTGAGACCACCCATGCAGCCCAGGCTGCCGGCAAGACCATCGACAAGGCGCTCTACGACAGGGCGAAGGAATATTACGAGGAGGCCTTCTACCGCTGCACCTTTGTCGGCGCGGAGAACTCGATTGGTTTCCACAATCCGAGTGAATCGATGCGGGTTTTGGGGGATTCGCTTGCCTTTGCCGGCAAGGCGGAGGGCCTGTTGCGCCAGGCGCTGGCCCAGGCAGGGGTGAACGTGCCGCTGAAGGTCGACCTCGAGCTTGCCAAATACGTCAACGACAGGGGGGCTGCAAAACTTAAGTTCGTGAAGGATCAAGAGCTCCCGGACCCTGCCGGGGTCCAGAACCGTTTCTAGGAATTGTGCGACATGCTGGCATAAAGCCCTGCGGTTGACTCGACGCAGGGCTTCATTTTTGCCGATGATCGTCTGTTTCAGTAAATTGCCGGACCAAACTCTTCCTCTCAGACACCTTTGCCTTTGCCGTGGAACTGTGCTATTTTGTCTGGAATGAATACTAATATGAAAAAACTGATCATCCCGCGTGCCGAGCACTGCATTTCCCGCTCGCTGCTGAGCCCAAACGGCATCAAAGTCCTCTACAAACTGAAGGAACAGGGCTTCACCGCCTACCTGGTGGGCGGAGGTGTGCGCGACCTGCTGCTCGGCCGCGAACCGAAGGATTTCGACGTCGTCACCGACGCGACCCCGAGCCAGCTGAAGAAGCTGTTCAGGAACTGCCGGCTGATCGGGCGCCGCTTCCGCCTAGCCCACCTCCATTTCCAGGACGAGATCATCGAGGTGGCGACCTTCCGCTCGACGGCCGACGCACAGCCCGAAGAGCCGCCCGAGGAGACCACGCAGCCTCCCCCCCAGCCGGCGCCCGAGGCGCAGGTTGCCGAGGGGAGACGGGAGCGCGGACGCGACGCCCGGCACTTTGCCAGCGGCCCCAAGATGCTGAAGAGCGAGGACGGCATGGTACTTCGGGACAACGTCTTCGGCACACCCGAGGAGGACGCGGTGCGCCGCGACTTCACCGTCAATGCGCTCTTTTACAACGTCGCCGACTTCTCCATCATCGACCACGTTGGAGGGATGGAGGACCTGAAAACCGGCTTGATTCGCACCATCGGCGATCCCCTGGTGCGCTTCACCGAGGACCCGGTCCGGATGATCCGGGCGGTCCGCTTCGCGGCGATGCTCGGCTTCAACATCGAGGAGCGCACGGCCGCCGCCATGACGGAGCTGGCCGGCTCCATCAACAAGGCGACCCCGCCGCGCCTCTACGAAGAGGTGCTGAAGCTCCTGATGCTGGGAGCGGGCGAGCGGACCTATCAGATGATGCGGCACCGCGGACTCTTCGAACCGCTCTTTCCCCATTTTGACGCCTGGCTCACCCGGGAGTCCGACTGTTTCCCGCACGCGCGGGTCGGCAAGGCGCTCGAGTGGATCGACAACCGGATCGGCCAGGGGATGCCGGTTTCGCCACCGCTCTTGTTGGCACTCATGTTCGGGGAATACCTTGAGGAAAAGCTGGCTGGGTTCCGCGAGGCGGGCGCCTCGCCGCAGCAGGCGACCGAGGCCGCCATCGCGCAATTCGCGGGCGAGCTCGCCCCCACCGTCGCCATCCCGAACCGGGTACTGACCGCGGTCCGGGAGATCCTCTCCTGCCAGCAGCGCTTCCAGAAGACCCCCGGCAGAAACGGCCGCGGCGTGGTGGGGAGAGCTATTTTCCCGGATGCGCTCAGCTACCTCCGCTTCCTGGAGGCTCTCGCCCCCGGCAAGAGGTCGCTCGCCGACTGGTGGCAGCGGTTTGCTGCGGAGGAGCAACCCGCAAGCGAGGCCGTGGCGGAGCAGGCAACAGAGGCTGCGCCTGGCGAGCCCCCGGCCAAACGAAAGCGCAGAAGGCGGCGGCGCAAAAAACCCGCCGCTCCCGCAGCGACCTGAGTTTCACCCTAAAGGCGTCATCTTACTGGGTCGCGACTTCCTCACCTCTTCCCCTCTCCCAAAGGGCGAGGGGTTTTTTCTGGGTAAGAGTGAGATGCTGGGGGTTCGCGCCTTAAAGCGCCAGTTCGTGCGTCTCGAGCTTCTTGATCCTGTCGCGCAGCTCGGCCGCCTTTTCGAATTCCTGCTCCTTGGCCGCCGCAAGCATCTCCTTCTTGAGCCGCTTCACCGTCTTCGGTATGTCCTTTGCCCTGATCCCCTCCCACTCGTTTTCCCCGGCCGGCACCGGATACCAGTCCCGCTCCTCGGGCGCCGCCAGCGTGTTGCCAATCACCCTCTTCACGCTCTCCGGCGTTATGCCGTGCTCCTCGTTGTAGGCGGTCTGCAGCGCGCGCCTTCTCAGGGTCTCGCCGATGGCCGACTGCATCGAGCCGGTCACCCGGTCCGCGTACATGATGACCCGGCCGGACAGGTTGCGCGCCGCGCGCCCGCAGGTCTGGATCAGGGAGCGCGTCGAGCGGAGGAACCCCTCCTTGTCGGCGTCCAGGATCGCCACCAGCGACACCTCGGGGAGATCGAGCCCCTCCCGCAGCAGGTTGATGCCCACCAGCACGTCGAACTCGCCCAGGCGCAGATCCCGGAGGATCTGCATGCGCTGGAAGGTGTCGATGTCGGAATGGAGGTACCTGACCCGCACCCCGAGCTCCCGGTAGTAGTCGGTGAGCTCCTCCGCCATCCGCTTGGTGAGGGTGGTAACCAGCACCCGCTCGCCGCGCTCGGCGGTCAGGCGCGCCTCGTGCAGCAGGTCGTCCACCTGCCCGGCCGCGGGCCGGACCTCGATGGCCGGGTCGATGAGGCCGGTGGGACGGATCACCTGCTCGACCACGACCCCCCCCGCCATCTGCAGCTCGTAATCCGCCGGGGTCGCCGAGATGTAGACCGTCTGGTTCTTTTTGACGGTGAATTCCTGGAAGGTGAGCGGGCGGTTGTCGAGCGCCGAGGGGAGCCGGAAGCCGTAGTTCACCAGGGTCTCCTTGCGGCTGCGGTCGCCCCGGTACATCCCCCCCACCTGGGAGACCGTGATGTGGGATTCGTCTATCACCAGGAGAAAATCGTCGGGAAAGTAGTCCATCAGGGTGTAGGGTGGCTCGCCCGGTGCGCGCCCGTCGAAATGGCGCGAGTAGTTCTCGATCCCCTGGCAAAACCCCATCTCCTCCATCATCTCGATGTCAAAGAAGGTGCGCTGCTCGATGCGTTGCGCCTCGATCAGCATGTTCTGGTCCTTGAACCAGCGGATGCGCTCTTCCAGCTCGATCCTGATCTGCTCCACCGCCCGCTCCAGGGTCTCCCGGCTCGCCACGTAGTGCGATGCGGGGAAGACGGAGCACCGCTGCAGCTTGGCGAGCTGCACCCCCCTCAAGGGGTCGATCTGGGAGATGGCGTCAACCGTGTCCCCGAAGAACTCGAAGCGCAGCGCCCGCTCGTCATCGTGGGCCGGGAACACCTCGACGGTGTCGCCACGGACCCGGAAGCTCCCGCGGTGGAAATCGACGTCGTTTCTTTCGTACTGGACCTCCACCAGGCGCTTCAGGAAGTCGTCGCGCTCCAGAGTGTCCCCCTCGCGCACGCGGATCTGCATCTCCTGGTAGCTTTCCGGCGAGCCGATCCCGTAGATGCAGGAGACCGAGGCGACGATGATCACGTCGCGGCGGGTCAAGAGGCTGCGGGTCGCGGAATGCCGGAACTTGTCGATCTCGTCGTTGATGGAGGAGTCTTTTTCGATGAAGGTATCCGAGGCGGGGAGGTAGGCTTCCGGCTGGTAGTAGTCGTAGTAGGAGACGAAGTACTCCACGGCGTTGCCGGGAAAGAGCTCCTTGAATTCGCCGTAGAGCTGGGCCGCGAGGGTCTTGTTCGGGGCGAGCACCAGGGTGGGGCGGTTCACCGCTGCTGCCACCTGGGCCATGGTGAAGGTCTTGCCCGAGCCGGTCACCCCGAGCAGAACCTGGTGGCGGTCCCCGCGCAGCACACCTTCGGTCAGTTCCCGTATCGCCCGGGGCTGGTCGCCCCGCGGCTCGAAGCCGCTTACCAGTTCAAATCTGTCCATGGCTTAGGATGATAGCACGCCGGGCCGCTTTGCAACAGGGGTCGCATCAGGCAGGGAGGCAGGTTTTTTGGGGCGGGAGCTGGTTTACACTGAGCCAGTAGGTCATCACCTGCTTCATGTCCGCGCAGAACTGGTTATAATCCACCGGTTTGCGGATGTAGCTGTTGGCGCCCAGGGTGTAGCAGTCCAGGATATCCTGTTCCTCGGTGGAGGAGGTGAAAACCACGACGGGGATGACCCGGGTCCTGGCATCCCCCCTGATGCGCCGCAGCACCTCCAGGCCGTTCACTTTGGGAAGTTTCAGGTCGAGCAGCACGATGAGCGGGCTGTTGGAGAGGTCGCGGCCCTCGAAGCGCCCGGAGCCGAAAAGAAAGTCGAGCGCCTCGGCCCCGTCGCGGGCAACCACGATGCCGTGCGGCATATGCTTTTTCACCGCCCGAAGGGTGAGCGCCTCGTCGTCCGGGTTGTCCTCCACCAGCAGGATCATCTTGTTCACTGGAACCCTCCTCGTCAAAAGATGACGAACATCACACAAGCTATCATGGCGTATACCAAGTTTCCCTCAGTTATGCAATAAATTTAATAATCAAATCCTCAGGGCTCTCTGCACGCAACCGCTTGATTTTTTATCCGCGCGGTGCGATACTACGAGAACTTCAGCAATCATGAAAACGGAGGGTGCATATGTTCGGATTCGGCATGCCGGAACTCATTGTGGTCCTTGTCATTGTACTCGTGGTTTTCGGTGCCGGAAGGCTTCCCGAAATCGGCGGCGCCCTCGGGAAAAGCATCAGGAACTTCAAGAAGGCCTCCAGCGGCAAGGAGGAGATCGAGATCAAGGCAGGTCACCCGGATGACGAAAAAAAGGGAGAGTAGCCTCGCTCCCTACTGTTCCCGACAGACGTATCAAGGCCCCGGCAGTGCGCAGGGGCCTTTTTTCGTTTCCGGCTTTCGGCTTCCTGGCGCCTGCCGTCACGAAAGCCCCCCCGAAACGGTGCGATGGCGGGTAAAATGGTTTTCTGCAACCGGGATTCTCAACGAAACGCTCATGCTGTGCTAAAAGGCGCGACCCTCTTGCTCAGTTGCCTGACACCGTTTGCTACTTTTTGCCGCTTTTTATCTGTCCTTCCTTCTGCTTTTGGGTTTCACTTACTTTCGGCTGCTGCCTTTCGCCCTGTTGCCTTTCCAGGCCTGCTCCGCTGCGGACTTGCTCAGATCCGGGACGGGTGGGTTGCTTGCCGTGACTTTCGCTCCCTTTCTGTCCGGGTTTGTTCTTTGTGTCCATGACCTCCTCCTTTAAGAAAGAGGGTCGCGCCAACCGTAGTACCGTTGTCATTTGCCGGTGCCGTGTCAACGGCCGCAGCATTTCTGACCGCATGCCGTCACTCGTCATATTTTTCTGACGGCAGTTTAACTTTAGACATGCTTCGGGTCACGTTTAAGTTCCCGGATCTTAGCGACGATTCCCGGGAACAGGCCATCGTCGAGCACCTTTTTCGCCAGTTTGAACAGTTCGTGCTCCTCTTCATCGGCATGCAGTCGGAACAGCTGGCACAATACCTTCAATTTGGCCGGCCAGCGCTCGTCGTCCACTGCCAGGCTGTTGAAGGCACCGATTACGATCCTCGCCACCTGGTGCTCCTCGTAGGCCTCCAGCACTCGCGCGCGCGCCTGTTCGTGCTTTTCCAGGGCTGTATAGAAAAACCGCTCCTCCGCTTCCATCTGGAGGAGCAGTTCCCGCTCGAGCCGGGCAAAAAGCTCCTGCCGCAACGCCACCTGCGCACCGGTGCTTTTTGCGATTCTCTTGAAAAGCTCCCGGACTTTTTCGTGGTCCTGGCGCAGCATGTCGAAGAGCTCCGATCTCCTATGAACCCCGCCGCCGGCTCCCCACTCAGCTTCCCTACCACTTCCGGATTTCATCATTATCCCCCTCCGCGGGGAGCCGCAGCGGCTCGGGATGCTGTGCCACTTTACCTACCTAAGTCGCACGGTTTCCCTTGCGCCACCTCCTTTCGGAAGCCTCCCCTTGAGACCGGTGAGAAGCCCGAGTCCCAAGGGGAGATAGGGTGGGAGCCGAGGCAAAGAAAGCGCCCGAGGCAGACCTCCAACCCTGAGCCTAGAGGTTGCGCGACCCCGGCTTGTCGGAAGCGGCGAAATCCGCCTTGGCTTCTCCCTCAGCCCCGATGTCTCCTGCGCCGGTCTGCTTCAGGATGTCTATGGCCCGCTTTTTCCAGTCCGAACTGTCGCAGTGCACCGAGAGCAGGATGCCCCCTTCCTTGATGCGCCCTTCGTATCTTTTCGCCTCATACTCGGGGATGCCCATGCCGACCAGAGCACCGGCCACACCGCCGATGACGCTACCGGCACCCACGCCTGCCAGAAGCGAGACGATGGGACCCGCCGCGATGAAGGGACCTATCCCCGGGATGGCCAGCGCGCCGATGCCGGTAAGCCAACCTAAGGCGCCGCCGATGACCGCCCCCGTCCCGGCGCCCGCCGAGGTACCCTCGGGGACCTTGGTGTGTTTTTCGTGTGCGAAGTCTTTGGTTCCCAGGTTCTCGGAGAAAAGCACCGATATGTCGGTGGCGCGGAAGTCCGCATTTTTCAGAGCCTGGACCGCCTCTTCCACATTTTGCCTGCTGCGATAAATGCCAAAAACCGCGATGTTTTTTGCCATGTCTAATACTCCTTTGTAAGTTCTATTGATGCGCGGGTGCCGGAGGCACCTTGGCCCCTTTTTCACGCGCCTCGGAAAGCCCGATGGCGACCGCCTGTTTCGGGTTGGCCACTTTTTTTCCGCTCTTGCCGCTTTTCAGCCCGCCTTTTTTGAACCTGTGCATTGCGTCTTCAACCGCATCCTGAGCCTTCTCTCCATATCTGGCCATGTCATCCTCCACCGGAGCTCTCGCGCCCGCCCCCCGACCCGCTTCAGATCATTCCCAAGAGCGCCAGAATGAGCAGAACCAGCAGAATCAGGCCGAGTCCGCCGCTTGGGTAAAATCCCCAACTTGCACTGTAGGGCCAGGTAGGTAGAGCCCCGATCAAAAGCAAGACAATGATGATGAGTAGGATGGTTCTCATAGGTGGCCTCCCTATCTTGTCCAGGACATCCCGGTCAATGCCCGGCGGGAACCCAGGCGCCCCGCTGCGTTCTCGATCCGGGGTATGTCCGGCTCACATTATTGACTAATTTTAATATTCTCCCATTGTGCCCCTGTTTGTCAATAGGCTCCTATCATGGCGACCAGGGCGTGGCGAGCTCAGAGACACACGCTCCGGCCGCCTACCATGGCACTCTCTCAACGCTTGCCAGCCTTGGTAAACTCACTTTCAAAGGTGGGAAGAATCGCTTTGATGAAGGCGTTCCTGACGAGTTCCCCGATGATCTGCAGTGTGCTCGTGTGCGGCTGTTGCACCAGTCCGGAGATGTCCGCCTTGGTGGCGACATCCTTGTGCTTTCTGTTTTCCAAAAGTTTGGCGACCCCGCCGACCACTCTCTCGTACATCTTGTGGAAGACCCCTTTATCCTTGTCCTTGCGCTTGTCATAGACCTTCAAATCCTTGAAGAACGGCTTCAGGTAGCCGGAAATGACGTCATCCTTGATGTGCAGTTCGGTGACCAGGGAAAAAGCTCCGGACGCCACGTCGAAATTTCCGTAGGCGCGCAGCAGGTCGTTCATCGCGGTCAACTGGGTGTCCTCGATTTTGAGAAAGAGATCGAAGTCGGGCCCGCTTTTTTCCGGCCGGAAATTCGCCGTGGCCGTGGTCGGACCGCTTCCCATGAATTTCCCCTTCAGCTGCGCCTGGGCCGGCCCGCGGGAGAACTGGTTGGAAAAGTTCTTCAGGTGAAAATCGGCATCCGAGAGGAATACGCGGTACGCCTTCCCCGGTTCCTCGTTTCTCATGCCGAGGGTGCACCGGGTGAGGCTCAGGTCGTCGGCGCTGATCAGTATGCCGGGCTGATTGCTCAGCTGCCGCGCGGTTTTTCCCACCAGGTCCGCGCGTTTTTTTCGGCGCCCGCGGTAGCCGGCGAATGGATGTAGTCGATATCCATCCCCCGGATGTTCAGCTCCTTGAGGTGGGCGATTTTCACCTTGGGGGCGTACTCGGTGTCGCCTGTGGCCTGCAGCACCCCGCCGCTCATGGAGATGTTCGAGCGGGCGATCACCTGCTTGAAGTATTCGATCGGGACCTTTTGCAGCTCGAAGCGGGCCTTGGCCCCGGGATAGGGCTCGGCAAGGAAGTTCGCAGCCCCGTCGATCGTGCCGTGTCCGGCGCCAAAAATGGCCGTGTCGAGATGGAAGGAGGATGGATAGACCTGGTCCGGCAGACGGATGTTGCGGATGTTACGCGCCTGGAGGTTCAGATGGTTCAGTACCAGCGGGCGTTTCGGGTCCTGGTCGATATAGGTGATGCTGGCGTCCTTGACGGTCACGGTATTTATCTTGAGCGGATAGATATCCTCCACTGCCTGTTGCCAGCCACCCTGCTTGAGGGGCGTTTTACTTGCTGCTTCGCTGCGCAACTGGAGCAGATTGATGTTGAGCTTCGGCTGGTCCAGCACCAATTCACCCACCAGCCGGCCGAAAAGTATCCCGCTCCAGTGGACCCTGGCTTTGAGAACCGGGAAATGCGCGATGGGCGGATCGGGGTGCGCCTGCTGCTGTATAGTCAGACCTTTCAGAGTAAGGGAGAGACCGATCAACTGGAGGTGCAGCCCATGCAACCGGACCGAGTACCCTTTAAGGTCATGGTTTATCTTCTGCTCGGTGATGCGACGCAGCGGCGCGTCCAGGAAGAAGGAGGCGAAAAAGAGAACCAGAGCCAAGCCAACCGGTATGCCGAGGCCCCAGCGCAGCGCCCTGGAAGCTGGGAGCAACCTAGCCCGGGATTTTTTCTCCATGTTTTCCGACATTGCATACCCCCGGGCGGGCAAATTGGCGTACGTTAACAAATGTAGGCCTTCGGGTCGGTTTGTCAATATTAGAATTTACCCACCGATATGGTAAAATTTCTTGGTCAAGCCTGCCCGCGCTTAGGACCGGTGCATATCTCCCCTTTGCTCCGGGCAGCGCCGTTTCACGGTGGGGCAATGGCACACCCGAAAGTCCGGGGCCCATGCCAACGAGGAGGTTCAGATGAGAGCTATCTGGTCAGGATCTATCAGCTTCGGACTCGTCAATATCCCGGTAAAGCTTTACAGCGGCTCCGAAAGCAACACCCTTGATCTCGACATGCTTCGCAAGAGCGATCTCTGCCCGATAAAGTATCTGCGCGTCTGTAAAACCGATAACAAGGAAGTCCCCTACGACGAGATAGTAAAAGGGTACGAGTATAGCGATGGCGAGTACATCGTCCTAACCGACAAAGACTTCGAAAACGCCAGCATGGAAAAGACGCACCTGATCGACATCCTGGATTTCGTTGCTGAAAAGGAGATCGATACGCGCTATTTCGAGAAGCCGTATTATCTCGAGCCGGACAAAACCGGACCGAAGGCCTACGCCCTGCTGAGGGAGGCACTGAAGAAATCGGGCAAGGTCGGCATCGCCAGCTACGTGCTGAGAAACAGGGGAAGCCTCGGTGTGGTCAAGCCTCTGGACGATCTCCTGGTGCTTAACGAGATCCGGTTCAAGGACGAGATCAGGAGTCCGAGCGTGCTCAAACTCCCCTCAGGCGAGAACCTGCGCGAGCAGGAGCTGGAACTGGCACTCACGCTCATAGACCAGTTGACCGGCAAATTCGATCCGGCCAAGTACAAGGACTCCTACCTGGATGACCTGAAGAAGGCCATCGAGGAAAAGACGCAGGGCAGGGAGCCCAAGCCCAAGGGAAAAGAGCCCAAACCGGGGAAGGTGATCGACATGATGGAACTGCTCAAGGAGAGCCTCAAACAAAAGAGAAAGGAGGCCGCCTGAAAACCAGGAGGCCGGACAGCCAGGGCGCCGGGGGTGGTACATGTTCTCGTTTCGCAGCTTCTTCAAATTGGGATCGGTCAGTTATTTGGAGTTGGGCAAATGCGTCTTCCGGAAGATAGGCGAAAGCGACTGTTCGGCCCACGCCGCGGCCATGGCGTATTATTTCCTCTTCGCGGTGTTCCCCTTCTTCCTCTTTCTCACCACGGTCATCGGCTATCTCCCCATCCCGCATCTGCTGGATTACGTACTGCAAAATGCCGCGCGCATGCTTCCCAGCCAGGCTTTCGACCTTTTGAAAGACAATATCCGGGCTCTCTTCAGCAACAAAAAGCAGGGACTACTCTCATTGGGGTTCCTGCTCGCGCTTTGGTCTTCCTCAAACGCCGTGGTCGCCGTCATGAGAGCCATGAACAAACTGTACCTGGTAAAGGAAGGGAGGCCCTTCTGGAAGGTGCGGCTGACCGCCGTATTGCTGGTGATCGGTCTTTCCCTGCTGTTTCTCCTGGCTCTGGTTCTTCTCATGTTCGGCACAAAGATAGGAGGCCTGATAGCTGCCAGGGTGGATTTCGGCATTTACTTCAGGGTGATCTGGAGCCTGATGCTCGTCCCGGTGACCCTGTTTCTCTTGTCGCTGGCAGTGGCGAGTATTTATTACTTCACGCCGGACGTGGTACAGAAATGGAAATGGATCAGCCCGGGCTCGGTGGTCGCCATACCGAGCTGGATCATCGTTTCCCTTGGTTTTTCCTACTACATCAACAATTTCAGTTCCTACGACAGGACCTATGGCAGCCTGGGCGCGGTCATCGTCCTCCTGCTGTGGCTCTATATCAGCGGGTTCATCATTTTGGCGGGGGCCGTAATCAACGCGGTGATCGAACACCGCTCGGAGGAAGGGAAGGAGCCCGGCGAAAAGGTGGAGGGCGAGCATAAGCAAAGGCGGTGGTGGTCGCGCTTTTGGAAGAGCAGGGTGGCTTGAGAAAGCTCGCCCGATACGGCCCCATCCCCCTCCTGTCCTCCCCCTTGAAGGGGGAGATACCTGGCCGCGGGCGGTTCAGATCGGCAAATCGGCTCGCATCACTTGATCTGCCCCCTTATCTCGCCGTCGGGAAAGGTCCCCGTCTGGATGTTCACATAGGCGTTCCCCGACTTAATCAGCCGCACCAGGTCGGCGACCTTCTTCCCCTGGAGCTCACCCAATAGGCTCTGCTCCGTTATGGCCCCCTCGGCCAGCATCCCGCAGAAGGGACCCTCCTTGGCAGGCCCACCGAATAAACCTGCAATCGGCGGCCCGTTCTCACCCTTCTTTCCCTTGTGAATGTATGCTCCGGGGGGGGTTATAAGCCCGTTGACGTTCAGCTCGAAGCTCAGCTCCTTCTGGTAGATTGTCAACTTGAAATCCCCTGTGGCATCCGTTTTGACGGCGGGGACCTCCTGGTCGTCGGAGAGATCGGCCGTGCACCTGGTCTGCGCCGCCCAACCGGGAAGCGCCCGACCTGCGGCCAACAGCAAAACCAGGGACACCCGCAGCAACCTTCTCATGACCTACCTCCTTGTGCGTTAGTAAACTCCCTCTCTCAGGTGGCATCCGGCTTTTTCTTGGGCTTCAGCAGTCCCAGTATCCCCTTGAGGGGAAGGGAAACCCAATCGGGGCGATTGTTCAACTCGTAGCCCAGTTCGTACATCGCCTTGTCCAGCATGTAGGTCTGCAGCATGATCTCGGTCTCGTCGGGATCCTTCGGTATCAGCCCCGAGCCGGCCACTCTTTTTTGGTAGGATGCGAGGAAGATGCCGGCATTGTAGCGGTACCACGCCTCCGCCCAGGGCCTTAAGAACGGGATGTCCTCCTCGCGCATCTGGCTGCGCTGCATGAGGACCGCATAGGCCGCGTAGTAGAAGGAACGCATCATTCCCGCCACGTCCCGAAGCGGAGACTGCTTTATCCTGCGCTCGCTGAGACTTTTGACCGGTTCCCCCTCGAAATCTATGACAATGAAATCCTTACCGGTAAAGAGGACCTGCCCCAGGTGGTAGTCGCCGTGGATGCGCGATTTCCAGGCCTGGAATTTGGCCGTCGTGAACTGCTGCAAGAGGGCCAGGATCTCCTGGTCGAGGCCCAGAACCGCCTCCGCCTCGGGGCGCAGCCCCTGCGGGATCTGGGCCAGGTTCCTGCGCAGCAGGTCCAGCACTTTCTTGGCGCGGGTGCGCATGGACTGGTACACCGAGCGCTGGTACAAAAGGGCGAACGGCTCCGGGGTGAAGGCGTCATCGTCGAACCGGGAGCAGAGCGCCAGGTGGAACTCGCCGGTGCGCCGCGCCAAGAGGGCCACCATCTCCGGGTAGAACCCTCCCATCATCTCCAAAAGCCCCGGCGAGAGTTCGGCCGCCTCGACCTCCGGCTGACCGGCGGATTTCTGCGGCGGCTGCACCGCCGCCTCCTTCGGATCCGACTGCATCCTGGCCTCGTCGCGGTGCGCCAATACCCGATCCAGGAACTGGGTCACCTCATTCAGGGTGAGGGTCCAGGCATCGCCCTGGTTCGGGACGAACCCCTGCAAGAGGGCAATGGCGACCGGCTCGCCCCCCTGCCGCCGGTACTCCAGGACCCCCGCCACGGGGGCCACCTGACCGAAACGGGTGCGCTCGGTGAGGAACCTGCCGATCTCCACCTCGGGGTGGACCCCCTCCTCCATGCGGCGGTAGAGCTTGAGAAAAAAGGTGTTGTCGTAGAGGACGGCTGAGTTGCTCTGTTCACCCTTGCCGACCTGCGAGGCCAAGGGGGGAGCCTTGTCACCCATAAGGGCCGCAAAGCCTGAGGCGGGCCTGCCGAAGAGCCGCCCTGCCTCGGAGCGCACCCCCCTGCGTCGGGCGATCAGCTCGAAGAGGAACTCCCGGAACTGCCCGTTGGCCAGCCCGTCGTAGAGGATCCCTGGCCTTTCGTCGACCTTGAGGGCACTCACGACGGCCCAGGGGTACCCGTTCTGTAGCGCGTCACCCCCCGCATCCAGGGGGAGAAAGTGCAGTGGCAGCAGGTAGGTTTCCGTGGTCCCCTCGGTGTAGCTCACCTCCACCAGCGCCAAAACGACGGAGGAGTTGTCGATCGGGAAGGGGATCTTTTCCGAGATGCTGACCCGCGCCACCAGGCGCCCCTTCCCCTGGAACCAGCGGCACTTCTTCAGGTAGTCGGGGAGAACCGAGAGTTCCAGCTGGCGCAGGGGCGCCCCCTCCAGGACCTTTTCCCAGGCCCCGGCGACGGCGAGCTCGGGGGCCGCCGCCTGCGGGGACGTTTTATCGGCGCCGTCGGTCAAAAGCATCAGGTGGTAGCCGTAGGGACCGACGATGATGACGTAGGGGGCGTCCTTGACGGCGGGAAACCGGGTGCGCCCCAGCATGTCCTCGGGAGCAAGCCCGATGAAGCGGGGGTGGTTGATCTCCACGAACTGGGAGGAGCGCGACAGGTTCACCAGTACCAGGATGGTCTGCTCCTCGAACTTGCGCAGCAGCGCCAGGATCTTGGGATTTTCCAGGGTAATGAACTCGGCGCTCCCCCAGCCGAACGCCTTGTAGCGCTTCCTTAAGTCGATGAGCCGCTTCATCCACCACAGGAGCGACGAGGGGTTCTTGGCCTGGTTCTCGACGTTGAGCGCCTCGTAGTGGTACTCGGGGTCGATGATCACCGGGAGGTAGATCTCCTGCGGGTTGGCGGGGGAAAAGCCCGCGTTTCGGTCCGGGCTCCACTGCATCGGCGTCCTGACGCCGTTGCGGTCGCCCAGGTAGTAGTTGTCCCCCATGCCGATCTCGTCGCCGTAGTAGATGATCGGGGTGCCCGGGAGGCTGAAGAGCAGCACGTTCATCAGCTCGATCTTGTGCCGGTCGTCCCCCATCAGGGGCGCCAGCCTGCGCCGGATCCCGAGGTTGATACGGGCGCGGGGGTCGCGGGCGTAGATGCGGTACATGTAGTCGCGCTCCTCGTCGGTCACCATCTCCAGGGTCAGCTCGTCGTGGTTTCTGAGGAAGAGCGCCCACTGGCACTCCAGCGGAATGGCGGGGGTCTGCTGCAGGATGTTGATGATCGGGAAGGCATCCTCCATCTGCACCGCCATGAACATGCGGGGCATGAGCGGGAAGTGGAACGCCATGTGGCAGGCGGCACCCCCCCCGAAATAGGAGGCCGCGTCCTCGGGCCACTGGTTCGCCTCCGCCAGGAGCATGCGGTCCGGGTATTTCTGATCCAGGTAGGAGCGCAGTTTCTTCAGGAATTCGTAGGTCTCCGGGAGGTTCTCGCAGTTGGTCCCTTCCCGCTCGTAGAGGTAGGGGACCGCGTCGAGCCTCAGGCCGTCCACCCCCATGCCGAGCCAGAAATCAATGACCCGGAACATCTCCCGGTGCACGCGCGGGTTGTCGAAGTTGAGGTCGGGCTGGTGGGAGTAGAAGCGGTGCCAGTAGTAGGCCTTGGCTATCGGGTCCCGGGACCAGTTGGAGGTTTCGAAGTCCTTGAAGATGATCCGGGCGTCGGGGTACTTGTCCGGGGTGTCGCTCCAGACGTAGAAGTCGCGCCAGGGTGAGCCCGGCTTGGCGCGGCGCGCCTTCTGGAACCAGGGGTGCTGGTCCGAGGTGTGGTTCAGCACCAGCTCGGTGATGACGCGCATCCCCAGCGCATGGGCCTCGCGCAGGAAGTCCTGGAAGTCGCGCAGTGTGCCGTAGTCCGGGTGGATGCCGCGGTAGTCGGCGATGTCGTAGCCGTCGTCGCGCAGCGGCGAGGGATAGAAGGGGAGCACCCAGATCGCGGTGACCCCCAGGTCGCGCAGGTAGGGGAGCTTGCTGGAAAGGCCGCGGAAGTCGCCGATGCCGTCCCCGTTGCTGTCGCAAAAGGTCTTGACGTGGACCTCGTAGATGACGGCGTCCTTGTACCAGAGCGGGTTTCTTTCACCTCGTGTCGGCATGGTTTGGTACCCTTTGGTGATTTTCCCTCAACACCCCCATCCCCCTCCTCTCCTCCCTCTTCAAGGGGGAGGGACGCGCTGGTGGAAGATCGGCGCAATCCGGATTTTAAAGGTAATAGTCGAAATCGGCTTCCCTTCTGAGCCAGCTCCTGACCCGGAAGATCCGCGCCGGCGCGAGACCCGGATCGAGAGCAACGGTGTTCCAGGCCCCCTGCCAGATGAAGTTTTCCCCGCTTAATAGGTCCTGTACCAGGTAGGATTGTCCCGCCTGGATGCCCAACCGCGCCAGCGGCACCCGAAGCCCGGCCTGCACCGCATGGAACGGGTCCAGGTTGACCGCCACCAACAGTGCGGGGGAACCGTCCGAAGACCCCTTGCCGTAAAAAATGACGCTGTCGCTGTCTGTCTGGTAAAACTCCAGGTTGTTGGTGCTCTGCAGCACCGTGTGCTCGCGCCGGATCCGGTTCAATAGGGCGATGAACCGCTTCAGGTTGCCCGGCGCGTCCCGGTCCCAGCTGCGGATCTGGTACTTTTCGCCATGCAGGTACTCCTCGCTTGCCGGCTCGGCCGCGCCGATGCAGAGCTCGAAGGGGGGGCCGTAGATACCGTAACTGGAGCAGAGGGTGGCGGCCAGCACCAAGCGGATCACGAAGGCGGGCCTGCCTCCCACCTGCAGGTACTGGGTAAGGATGTCCGGCGTGTTGGGCCAGAAGTTGGGACGCAGGTACTCCCGCGCCTCGCCGCGGGTGAGCTCCTCCAGGTAGCCGGTCAGATCCTCCTTGCAGGCGCGCCAGGCGAAGTAGCTGTAGGACTGGGTGAAGCCGAGCTTGGCCAGCCGGTACATCACTTTCGGCCTGGTGAAGGCCTCGGCCAGAAAAATGACCTCGGGCGACCTCTGCCGCGCCTCCCCGATGAGCCATTCCCAGAAGGGGAACGGCTTGGTGTGCGGGTTGTCCACCCGGAAGATGTGCACCCCCTGGTCCATCCAGAAAAAGAGCACGCCCTTCAGCTCCTCCCAGAGTTCGCGCCAACTCTCCGTCTCGAAGTTGAAGGGGATGATGTCCTGGTATTTCTTGGGAGGGTTCTCGGCGTACTGTACCGTGCCGTCGGGCCTCCAGAGAAACCACTCGGGATGCTCCTTCAGGTAGGGGTGGTCGGGAGAGCACTGGAAGGCGAGATCCAGGGCAATCTCGATCCCGAGCTTTCCGGCTTCCCGGACCAGCGCCAGGAAATCCTTGATGCTCCCCAACTCCGGATGCACCGCCTTGTGCCCCCCGGCCGCGGAGCCGATCGCCCAGGGGCTCCCCGGGTCGCCGGGTTGCGCCAAGGGCGCGTTCCCCCGCCCCTTGCGCTTGCTGACCCCGATCGGGTGAATGGGTGGGAGGTAGAGGACGTCAAAGCCCATCTCCGCAAGCTCCGGGAGTAGCCCCAGGCAGTCCTTGAGTGTGCCATGCTTCCCGGCGGGGCCGCAGGAACGGGGAAAGAGCTCGTACCATGTGCTGAAAAGCGCCTTCTTCCTGTCGACCGTGACGGGGAGTTCCCGGTGATAGCGCGTGGCGAGCCCCCGGGCGCAGCAGGCGCTGATCAGTGTACCAAGCTCGGGGTCGAGGCCGAGGGCGACCGCGCTTTGCCGGTCCTCCGCATGGGCGAGTGCGGTTGCGGCCCGGCGCAGCCGCGCGGCGACCTCGCCCGAGGTCTCTTGCGCCGCCTGCTCGATGAGCCCCACGCCGATCTGGATGTCCACGGTGATGTTCTGGCCGGCTGCCTGCCTCTTCTGCAGGTCCTTTTGCCAGGTGAGAAAGCGGTCCACCCAGCCAAGCAGCGTGTAGTGGTAGCTGCCCGGCTCCGCCAGGGTGAAGGCGCCCTGCCAGCGGTCGTTGTCCAGGCGCCTGAGCGCGATCTCCTGCCAGGGCTGGTCCCCCTCTTTGCGGTAGAGCAGGACGGCGGCCACCTCGTCGTGGCCGTCGCTGAAGATGTCGGCCTCGACCACCAGTTGGTCGCCGGCCACCCGCTTCACCGGATAGCGGCCGCAGCCGATCTGCGGGGTTACTGACTCTATGACGATGCGCTCTCTGCCGTTCATTGATACCCCTTTTCCCCCCTCCGGGAGGAGGAGACCGCAGCGAAAGCCGGCCGGGCTGTTAATTTGCCATTCAACTTTCTGATACCGCTTCCAGCAGGGCCACCGGGGCACTCTCGAAGATCCGGGCCAGGAAGAGCACCGGCTTTCCCCTGTGCTCCACTGCGCTCAACGCCTCACCGGTGACGACGTTCCGGTAGCCTCTCGCGGCTCCCTCGGGCAGGGAGAGAAAGCTGTCCAGCCAGGCCTGGTCACCCAGGGGGAGCTGCCCCGGCTCGGGAATCAGGGTCGCGGGGAACCTCGGGACTGCTGCCAGCACGGTCTTCCCCTTGCCCCTTCGCGCGAAGGCGCAGAGGTTCCTGCCCCGCGCCCCCTGCCCCTCCAGCGGCTGGTACTCTCCAGCGTCAAAAACCTCCCGGTTTCCCCTGCGGTAGTTGAGCACCCTGAAAATCAGGTAGAGCTTGATCCTGCCGTCCTCCTTGCTTGCCAACAGCTCCCCGAAAAGTCTTACCGGCCCGATCTCGTTCTCGCGCGCCTTGAGCCCCGCAAGGGCCTCCACCCGTACCCGGTAATCGACCGGCCGGCGGTTGTCGGGATCAACCAGGGTGAGGTCCCAGAACTCGGTTCCCTGGTAAAAGTCGGGAACCCCGGGCGAGACCATCTTCAAGAGCACCTGGGAAAGGGAGTTGAAAATGCCGAACCGGGCGATTTTTTTCTGAAAGGGTATGAATGCCTCCAGAAAGCCGTTGCCGCGCCCCTCTTCCAGAATCGCCTCGAAGAAGGCGACCAGCGCCGCCTCGTAGGCGGCGTTCGGGCTGATCCAACTGGTGTTCACCTTGGCCTCCCGGGCCGCCTTGACCAGGTAGTCACCGATCCTGGTCCGAAACCCCTGGTTTTCTGCCTGGTCCAGCTCGCCGAAGGGCCAGGCCCCCAGCAGGGTTTGGTACAGCAGGTACTCCTCGTTTCGGGTCGGCACCCTCTGACCGTCCAAAAGCTGCCCCTTGCCCCGGTTCTGCCGGCTCCATTTCATCAGGATTCTCTGCCACTGCTCGGGGATCTCCGACAGGGAGTCGATGCGCGCCCGCACGTCCTCCCCGCGCTTGGAGTCGTGGGTGGCCGAGGCGATCATGGCGTGGGGACAGGTCTTGAGCCGCTCCAGGTTCTGGCCGTGAAAGGCCTCCAGGGGTATGCCGAAACGCCCCGGCATGCCGCCCACGTCGTTGAGGGAAACCAGCCGGTTGTAGACGTAAAAGGCCGTGTCCTCCAGTCCCTTCGCCATCACCGGCCCGGTGATCTGCTGGAAATGCATGGCAAACTCGAGCCAGGCCGCCCGGTCGCTTTGCTTCGCCTGTTCCGGAAACCTAAGCAGCAGCACGTCACGCAGGAAATCGAAAACGGACGCGTTCATGGCGGGATTTTTGCGCTTGGCTCGGGCCACCGCGGCCTCGATATACTGGACGTCCTTCTCCCGCACGGTGCCCGCGACCACGTAAGTCCGGTACACCGGGAAGCAGGCGATCACCTCGCTTATGGCGCGCACCATGCTGTTCAGCGTGAAGTCGCGGGTCAGGCGGTCCTGCTCGGAAATGGTGTTCAAACGGTGCCCCAGCATGTTGGCTTCGCCGGAGAGAGAAACCTGCAGCACCAGCTTCTTTTTCTCGTAGACCAGCTCGGTAAAATCGGTGCGGTACCCCAGGTACCGGTCATAGATGCGATCGAAGCCCTTGGCATTTTCCGTGTCGACGAAGATGCCGTTCACCTGGTTCAGGAAGTCGTACCCCGTGCTGCCGAAGACCGGCCACTCCTTCGGGATCTGCTCCCCTTTCATAAGGATCTTTTCGCACACGGTGTAAAATGGACGATAACCTGGATCCCTCTCGATGATCTGACGGTACAGCCTTTCGAGATTCTCTGCACCCTGCCCATCCGCACTTCGGGCCCTTGGATCGGCTCCCGCTCCTGTGCCTGCGCCTGCGATCGCTCCGATGACTGGATTGGTGTCGGTTACGGGTCCGGCTTCGCCCCCCGCAACGATTGAGGTTGTCGTTCCGGCAAGTTGCAGGCAGCAGCTTTTCTGCAGGTTCTGCAGGTAGGAGAGAGGATCGTAGAGACCGTCCACGTGGTCGATGCGCACACCGGTCACCTTCTTCTCCCTGATCAGCCGGAACAAAAGCGCATGAGTCTGCTCGAAGACCGCCGGATCCTCCATCCTGATGGCGGCAAGCCCGTTAATGTCGAAAAAGCGCCGGTAATTGATCTCCTCGGTGGCCACCCTCCAGTAGGAGAGCCGGTAGACCTGTTTCTGTAAAAGCCCGTCCAGCTTGTCGAAGCTGTGCGGTTCACCCTTGTTGCCGTTGAAAATGGCGACGTTTTCCCCGATGAAACCCGCGATCTCCGGGCTTTCCAGGCAGAGCTGGGACAGGCGTTTCTTGACGATCTCCTTCTCGCGGCTGCGCTCTTCCCTTTTGACCTGGTCCTGCTCGGTGGCTCCCGGGAGGTGCTGCAGGGAGGTTATGATGCTGAAAAACTCCGAAAGCGCAGGGGTCTCGGCGGGCACCAGCTCGTGCAGGCGCTCCGGGCGGTAATCGAGGATCTGCAGATAACTCCTCGGTTCCAGCGGTATACGCAAGCCATTGCTGGCGATGCCGAAAGCCCCCTCCTGGAAGACCAGACGCAGTTCCCCCTTTTCCAGCACCCGCCCGTACTGGTCCCCCAGGAAGGGAAGCAGCACCTTGCCGGTAAGCTCCTTTTTCACCGGCTCCCAGTCGATATCGAAGAAGTGCGCGTGAGGGGAGCTGGGGCCGTTTTCCAGCACGTCCATCCACCAAAGGTTTTCGGCGCTGTCGATGCACATGTGGTTCGGGACGAAGTCGAGGATCTGCCCCATGTTGCAACGCCGCAGTTCCTCGACCAGTCCCTGGTAGGTTTCCTCGGTCCCTATTTCCCGGTTCAACAGCGCCTGGTTCACCACATCATAGCCGTGCAGGCTCCCCAGCTTGGCTTGCAGGTAGCAGGAGGCGTACAGGTCGCTGATCCCCAGGTCAAAGAGATAGCCGACGATCTCCCGCGCAGCGGCAAAGGTGAACTGCGCGTTGAACTGGAGCCGGTAGGTGGCGGAAGGTATTTTCGCGCTCGGAAGCACTTCCTGATCCATGCTCCCCCCGGTCACTGCTTCGTCAGCACAGCGTCCAGATTGAAGCGGAAAGTGTCGCCCAGCTTTCTGAAGGCTTCCAGCCAGATAGCAGCTCCCTCCTTACCGTCCTTTTCCCTCTTGAGATACTCGCGGTAGGTGGTCTTTGCCAGCAGGTAATAGTCGTTTTGCGCCTGCCAGAGTACCGGCTCGATCGGGATCGACCTCAGCAGCTCCATCGTCTTTTCTATCCTGGACATGAGCTTCAGATCCGATGGGTTTTCTGTCAGTGTGCGTGTCAGCTTCTGCAGGTGCAGTCTCAGGAAATATTCGGTAGTGGACAGATCTATTTCCACCTGGTACTTCCTGATCTGGTCCACCAACCTCTGCACCGCGTCGGGGTCGACCTCCTCCTGGGTGAGGGCGTTCTTCAGGGCGTCGTTCAACGCCGGTTGCGCCGCGGCTAGGAACATCTTCGGCACCGGCATACCGGTGTCCTTGACGAGCTCCATCAGGGGGCGCCCGTGCTCGAACAGGCTCTGGTACGATGCAATGCTTTCCGCCAGGTTGTTCTTGATGATCAGGTTCAGGATCTTTCTCTGCTCGTCGCGGAACAGACTGGAGAGGGAGTAGCTGTGGGTGCCGAAGTGCCGGTCCATGAGGACGATCAGCTCGGTGTAGAGCCCCTTGTCGAACGCGGCACTCACCTCCTCCTTCATGGTGGCGAAGGCCTGCGGGTCGTTTTGGTTCGAAACTCCCCCCTTGAAGTCGTGGCTGCCGATGCGCACCACGCAGAAGTTCAAAGAATCGGATTCCTCGGTGATCTCCGAGGCGACGTGGATGCGCCCGAGGGCGATCGAGGCGTCATCCGTCGCGATTCTCCGGTAATCCTCCTTGGCGACCGCGTAGCAGTAGATCTGGGAATGCTCTTCATACTCCTCGAAGAGCGAGCTGAAGGCGTAGTGGGCGCCGACCCGCAGCAGGTCCAGCCGCGTCGGAAGCACGAACTTCTGGTAGATGTGGGCGCCGTCCTTGTTCTCGGGGATGTTGCTTTTGGCTTCCTGGAGCCGCTTCAGGAAGGCTTCCTCAACCCCCTGCTCCACGATGCCCCGGGAGAGCTGCAGCGCGCGGGCCGCGTAGTCGATCACCTGCACCGTCTCCAGCCCCGAGAGTTCGTCGAAGAACCAGCCGCAGCTGGTGTACATCAGCATGGCGTGGCGCTGCATCTCCAAAAGTTTCAGCGCGGTTATCTTCTGCGCCGTATCGAGTCCCCGCGCGGCGTGCTGCGCCAGGAAGCTTTCCGCCTGCTCCATCCCCCGGGTCAGCACCACCTCGATGTAGGCGTCCCGCGCCTGCCAGGGGTCCTTGAAAAACGCTCCCCCTTTCTGCTCGAAGCCGACCGCCAGACGGTCCCTGAGCCAGTCCAGCGCCGCGCGTAGCGGGGCGCGCCACTGTTGGTTCCATTGCGGGTAGCCGCCCGAGTTGCAGCCGCAGTCGCTGTTCCAGCGCTCCACCCCGTGCGCGCAGCTCCAGGCGGTCTGCTCGTTGATCTGCGCCTCGAAGGTGGGGGGGTGCAGTTCGAGAAACTCGCCGTAATTGGTGATCCGGGCCAGGTTGTGGGACTCGATATGGCTCAGGGCCGAGGCGAGCGCCATGTCGCCGAACTTCTGGTGATGCCCGTAGGTTTCGCCGTCGGTCGCGATGTGGACCAGCTGCGGTCCTTCCCTTTGGTCGGAGAACCCTGCCAGGAGCCGTTCGGCGAGGGTGTCCCCGCTGGAGAGCAGGTTTTCGAAGGCAAGCGCCTGGGAGATCGGTCCGTCATAGAAGAAGATCGCGATGCTCCGCCCGGAGGGGAGCGTGCAGAGATAAGGCCGGGAAGGGTCGATGGCCCCCTCGGTCCAGTTCTCTTCCCCGATCTTTCTGAAGCGCGCAGCCTGGTGGGGGGCCAGGATCGCGTACTTGATCCCCTGCTCGGCCATGATGTCGAGCGTCTCCAGGTCCACCGCCGTTTCCGCCAGCCAGATGCTCTCGGGGGGGCGTTGGAATCGGGATTCGAAGTCCTTGATGCCCCAGATCACCTGGGTGTGCTTGTCGCGGCTGTTCGCCAGGGGCATGATGATGTGGTTGTAGACCTGGGCGATGGCCGCGCCATGCCCCGAGCGCCACTCGAGGCTCTGCCGGTCCGCGTCCAGGATGGCCCGGTACACCTCGGGAGCACCCTTCTCCATCCAGGAAAGCACCGTCGGCCCGAAGTTGAAACTCATCTTCGCGTAATTGCTGGCGATATCCATCACGCGCCCCTCACCGTCCAGGATGCGCGAGGCGGCGTTGGAGGCGTAGCATTCTGCGGTGATCCGCTCGTTCCAGTCGTGGTAGGGGGCCGCGGAGTCCTGTATCTCCACCGCTTCCAGCCAGGGGTTTTCCCGGGGCGGCTGATAGAAATGCCCGTGCACACAGATGTAACGCCCTTGAGACTGTTCCATATTTTTCTCCTTCTATTGCTACCGTCACCTAGGGGCAGCATTGCTGCCGCCCTCTATCGCGTCCTGGAGGACGCACCTACGGGATATGCTAGAAACTGATTGGTCCGAACTCCTTTATATAGTGCTGGCGTACACCAGCAGGCTGAACGGGTTGACGGCTATGGCACTGCTTTTGCCGGATTCTGTCACCGTGACGGAGGCGGGAGCGTCTTCCCCCGGCCCCCTCCAGTGCGGCGTCGAGGAGTCGAGCACCTTTTCCCAGCTGCCCCCCGGCAGGCTCAGGGTCACCAGTTCCTGGGTGTTACTGAAGCTGAAGATGCAGAGGACCGAGTTGTTCTGCGCCTGTCTGCGCACGACCAGTATTTTTTGTCCCGTTATGCCAACCACCTCCATCTGCCGCCTGTCGCGTACCTGCAGCGCCGGCATTTTCCTGCGCAAACCGAGCAGGCGCCGGTAAAACTCCAGGATGAGCGCCTGCTCTCCCTCCCTTTTCAGGCCGGGGTCGATCTTCGATTCCAGAAAGACCGACTCGGCCTCGGGATCCGGGATCTCCCCTTCGCAGACCCCGGAGGCATGCTCCTCGCGCTTTCCCTTGCGTACCGCAGCGATCAGGTCGGGATCGGTGTACCCCACGAAATAATGAAAGGGGGCTTTCTCCCCGTACTCCTCCCCCATGAAGAGCAGCGGGAGATAGGGGGAAAGCAGCACTACCCCGGCTGCCAGCAGCAGTTTTTCCAGGGACTGCACCGCGCTCAGTCGGTCGCCGCACTTGCGGTTTCCCACCTGGTCGTGGTTCTGGGAGAAGACCACGAACTGTGAGGTGGGACGCTCCCCGGACGGTCCGCCGTGGCAGCGATTGCGGTAGGTCGAATACTCGCCGGTGTAGACGAAGCCCTCGTTGTAGGCCTTGACTATCTGGCTGAACTGGCCGAAATCCTCGTAGTACCCCGTGGTCTCGCCGGTAAGCAGGGCGCGCAGCGCATGGTGGAAATTGTCACACCACTGGGCGTCGATCCCGTAGCCTCCGTACTCCACGGGATTGATCAGCCGCATGTCGTTGGTGTCGTTCTCGGCGAAGAGGTAGATCCGCCTCCCCGGTCTCGCGCGGTGGCCATGCACTTTCGCGGCGAGCTGCTGCAGGAAGTGCTGGGCGCGCTGGTCCAAGATCCAGTCGACGGCATCCAGACGCAAGGCGTCCATGTGGAACTCGTCGATCCAGTACAGAGCGTTGGCGATAAAAAATTCCCGCACCGGGTCGGAGTGGGGGCCGTCGAAGTTCATGGCGCTCCCCCAGGGGGTATGGTACTTGTCGGTGAAATAGGGGCCGAACTCGCCGAGATGGTTCCCCTCCGGGCCGAAATGGTTGTAGACCACGTCGAGAATAACGGCGAGTCCCTTGCGGTGGCACGCGTTGATCAGCTGCTTCAGGCCGCCGGGGCCGCCGTAGCTGTTTTGCGGGGCAAATAGGGAGACGCCGTCGTAGCCCCAACCGCGATTGCCAGGAAACTGGGACACGGGCATGAGTTCCACCGCGGTTATGCCCAGCTCGAGGAGATAATCCAGAAACGGGATCGCCGCCTCAAAGGTTCCCTCCCGGGTGAAGGTGCCGACGTGCAGTTCGTAGATCACGTACTGCTCCAGCGGTATTCCGCTCCATCCCGCGTCCTGCCAGCTGAAAAGCCGGGGATCGACCACCTGCGAGGCCTCGTGCACCCCGTCCGGCTGGTAGCGCGATACCGGGTCCGGACGCGCCGGCCCGTCATCCGGCTGGAAAAAATAGCGGTCGCCGTCGGCCACCCTGGGGACGGAGAGCGAGAAATACCCCTTTTCCTCCCGCTGCAGCTGGTAGGAGCCGACCGCCTGTCCGGAGAGGATCTGCAGACGAACCGTGCTCGCCTTGGGAGCCCAGACCCTGAAGCGTGTGCCTCCCCCTTCGGAGGCCGGGTTCGCGCCGAGATCCAACTGCCAGGCAGTAGCTTCCATTTTCTCCACCCCCGCTTTTGCTGCCGCTTTGCTTCGCCGTTGCCGTGCACTGGTTGGAGCGGCGTTCCTGCCGCGAGCTTCGCGTCCTGGAGGACGCTCCTACGGCGCCAAAGGCGGCAACAGCATACAATTTGAGAAACATTATTAAAGATACTTTATCATTGTTCCATGTCAATTAGCTTGCAGACTCCACACGGCCGGGCGGCAGCCGCTGCATGTAGCCACAGAACTGGCCGATATTTTGACCATTCATTTCCGCCCCCCTGTTCCCGCAAGGTTCCGGCCTCGTCTCCCTGTTGACAATCGAGGGTGGTGTGTTAACTGTTCGTGGGCACCTGACAGCACCGAAAGCAGCCGGTTCGAAGTTTACCTGAAGAGCGGGGCAAAAAAGTCATTTACGCTGCCATGGCCGCCAACCTCCTGATTGCCGCGGTCAAATCCATCGCCGCCTGGTGGACGGGAAGTTCGGCCCTGCTCTCTGAGGGCATCCATTCCCTGGTGGATACCGGCAACCAGATGCTGATGATCCACGGGCGGCGCCGCGCCGAGCTTCCCCCCGACGAGCACTTTCCCTTTGGCCACGGCAAGGAGATCTATTTCTGGAGCTTCGTCGTCTCGCTGCTGGTCTTCTCGGTCGGGGCCGGACTCTCGCTCTTCGAGGGGATCACCCACCACGTCCGGGTTAGCTACCTGGTCATCGCTGCAGCCATGCTCTTCGAGGGGATTTCCTGGACCATTTCGGTGCGGGAGTTCACCAGGGAGAAGGCCCCGCAGCACAACTTCCTGCAGGCCATTCGCAAAAGGAAGGATCCGACCCTGTTCCTGATGGAGCTGGAGGATGCCGCCGCCCTCCCCGGTTTGCTGGTCGCATTCGCGGGGATCGCCCTGGACAGTTGAAGCGGAATCAGCCACTTGGACGGGGCAGCTTCGGTTGCCATCGGCCTGATACTGGGAGGGACAGCGGTCATGATCGCGGTGGAAACCAAGGGGCTGTTGGTGGGGGAGGCTGCCTTGAAGGAGGTGATGCAGGCGATTCGCGAGGTCGTTGCAGCCGGGGAGCATGCCGAGCATGACAACGAAGTGCTGACCCTGCACCTGGGGCCCGAGTACATCGTGGCCACCATCAGCCTCGATTTCTCGGACGATGTGTCGGCGGGAGCAATCGAACGCACTGTGCCGGTGCTGGAGGCTGAGATTCGGCGCAGGGTGCCGGAGGTGAAGAAGGTGTTTATCGGGGCGGAGGCCTGGCGCCGGCCAAAGCTTAAAGGCGCGGCACCCCTAACCGGCGCTCACGACTAGATTAATCCCGTAGCATGGTACTCGGGATGCGCCATTTCACGGCAGGAGGCCCCTCCTACGACGGGAAGAGCCGCATATCAATCAGCATTGCATAAATTTTTCTGCGTAAGAGCTGGCCGCAGCTGTCATTTACAATCGGCTCTCCAAAGACATTGGTTCTGCCCACATTCCGATGCCATGCCGGTTCCAAAGCATTGATCATTTTTTTCCTTCTGCTGTATAGCGCGTATCAGTTCTGCCTTAGTCATCTTCCGCACGGGTATTTCCAGCCTCTGTGCAATCTCCCTGATTTCTTGAAGTTTCATCAGTTCATCTCCTTTTTTGTGTTTTCCAGCGATAGGCCTCGAAAGCCGACGGGTGTGTTGAGCCTAATCAGAACAATGGGTCGCGGTTGATGCAGTTTAATAACTTAAGGCTAATTCTGTTTGTTGTCAATGTGCAAAATTAATGGCAAGCACAACCATGCCCGCCCAAAGGAGGGAGCCGGCATCCCTAAGCCACTCTTCCCGTGCGTTCCGGTGGCAACGACCGCGGCATCCCCTTTAGCCATCGTGCGGGGAGTTTCCTGGAGTTTTTGATAGACTTTTCTCAGGGCCGCTTATTTTACCCGCGCCCTTTTTCACGGGCGCATGGTAGCTGGTGGCGGTTCGGACGTCAAAGGAGCGTAACGATGAGCCTGGACGAATATGAAAAGAAACGGGACCTGGCCAAGAGTCCCGAGCCTGCCGCAAAAAGAGGGGAGTCCGGCAAGGTATTGCGCTTCGTGGTGCAAAAGCACGCCGCCTCTCACCTGCACTTCGATTTCAGGCTGGAACTCGACGGAGTGCTGAAAAGCTGGGCCATTCCCAAGGGGCCTTCGCTCGACCCGGCCGTGAAGCGCCTGGCAATGATGGTTGAGGACCACCCCTATGACTACCGCACCTTCGAAGGGACCATCCCCAAGGGGAGTTATGGAGCGGGAGAAGTGATCGTCTGGGACGAGGGGACCTATCATCCCCCCGGGGCAAAAGAGAGTGAGGAGAGTGAAAAGCTGCTGCGCGCAGGACTCCATAAAGGAGACTTGAAGTTCGAACTCGATGGGCACAAGCTGAAGGGGGAATTCGCTCTGGTCAAGATCAGGGCCGACCAGGACAACTCCTGGCTGCTCATCAAGAAAAAGGACCAGTGGGCCAGCAGCGACGACCTTACCCTGGACAACCATTCCGTGCTGAGCGCAGCCGTGCTTGGCAACCCACCATCGGGAAAACAGGTAACATCCGCCCGGGCGCCGAAAAAACTGCCGGCTACCGATGCCAAAGCCTTGGGGCAGAGCGCGTCCCTGCCCCACGACATCAAACCGATGCTTGCCTCCTTGATCGAAGAGCCCTTCGATGATCCCAACTGGATTTTCGAAATCAAGCAGGACGGTTATCGTGCCATAGCCGAGCTGCAAAAGGGCGCGGTACAGCTCTATTCCCGCAACAACAACTCCTTCAACCGGCAGTTCGCCTCGGTGGCGCACGCCCTGGCGTCGCTTCCGGGCGATGCCGTTTTTGATGGGGAACTGGTGGCGCTGGATGAAAAGGGGAGATCATATTTCCAGTTGCTGCAAAACCACCTGCGCAGCGGACATGGCAGCATATGCTATTTCATTTTCGACCTGCTCTATCTCAATGGCAAGGATCTGCGCGTCCTGCCTCTGACCAGCAGAAAGGAGCTGCTGCGCGATCTGCTGCCGGAGCTTCCCGACATCAAGTTCAACGACCACATCCTGGAATACGGCAAGGATTTCTTCGATCTGGCCCAGAAGAACAACCTGGAGGGAATCATCGCCAAGAGGGGTGACAGCACCTACCAGGCGGGCAGAAGAAGCAAGGACTGGCTCAAGATAAAGATACGGCTGCAGCAGGAAGCTATCATCTGCGGATACACCGAGCCCAGGGGAAACAGGAAATTGTTCGGTTCCCTGGTGCTCGGGGCTTATGAGGGAAAGCAACTGATCCATATGGGTTTCAGCGGAGGCGGCTTTGACGAACGGATGCTGAAAGAGATTCACGAGAAGCTGCAGCAGTTAGTGCAGCCCGATTCTCCTTTTACCGGAATGGTGAAGTCCGATATGGGGATCACCTGGGTACGGCCGGAGCTGGTCTGCGAGGTCTCCTTTTCCGAGTGGACCGATGAGCGGCTCATGCGCCAGCCGATTTTCCTTGGGCTTAGGGAGGACAAGGAGCCCGAAACGGTGGTCAGGGAAATCGCCCCGGTCGATGCGCGGGACCAGGAGACGACACAAGTTGCAGAGGTCCCCCCTGAACGCAAGGCAAAAGGCGGCAACGCCAAGGACCAGGAAGTCATCATAGGCGGGCACAAAATCAAGCTGAGCAATCTGGACAAGGTGTTCTGGCCTGAAGAAGGCTACACCAAAGGTGACGTGATCGACTACTACAGAAGCATCGCACCGGTTATCCTGCCGCACCTGAAAGATCGTCCCGAATCACTGTACCGCACCCCCAACGGCATCATTGGAAAAGGCTTTTTCCAGAAAGAAGCAGGCGTTTTGCCGCCCGACTGGATGGCCACCAAGGAGATCTATTCGGACTCGCTCCGGAAATATATCCGGTATTTCATCTGCCAGGATGAAGCAACCCTGGTGTACCTGGCAAACCTCGGCTGCATCGAAATCGACCCCTGGCTTTCGCGCCTCGATCATCTGGAAAACCCCGATTATTTCGTGATCGACCTGGACCCGGAAGACATCTCCTTTGACCGGGTCGTCGACGCGGCGCAGGCGGTCCGCAAGGTCCTCGAGCGGGCGGGGGCGACGGGCTATCCCAAAACCTCCGGTGCCAGCGGCATGCACATCTACGTTCCTCTGGGGGCGAAATACGATTACGACCTGGCGGGCAAATTTGCCAAAGTCGTGGCGACGCTGGTGCACCAGGAGGTCCCCGACGTCACCAGCCTGGTCAGGGACCCGCGCAAGCGGCAGCAAAGAGTCTATCTCGACTTCCTGCAAAACCGGGGCGGGCAGACCCTGGCGGCGCCCTACAGCATACGCCCCCGGCCGGGTGCCACCGTTTCAACCCCGCTTAAATGGGATGAGGTGAAGGTCGGGCTGGATCTCCGGGACTTTACCATCAAAACGGTGCCCGGCCGGATCGAGCGCCTGGGGGATCTCTTCGAGGGGGCCCTTGGTCCCGGCATAGACCTGGAAGAGTGCCTGGAAAAACTCTTAAGCACCTGAAGAGAGAAATCTGTGTGGTCACGAAAGATTCTCCTCCAGGACGGAAATAATTCGCGGCAGGAATGCCGCTCCTACGGGGGAATAGGTGATGCGGTTTCCTTGCGCCCATTTCGAATAACAGATATACTACAATCAATTACAGATTCCCAATAAAGCGAGGTGCAACCATGAAAGTAAAAGAGGGTGACGTGCTGGTCTGTGGCACCGATGACTGCAAGGTTGAACTGACCGTGACCAAAGAATGCATGTCAAAAACCTGCGGCGAGGCCTGCGATATCGAGGCGACCTGCTGCAAGAAGCCCATGGAGCTGAAGGAATAGGTTCCCGCCAGGCCCGGTTTGGTTTGGTTGCTTAACCGAAAGTTCTGGGCCGCACTCCATTGGGTGCGGCTTTTTTGATACCAAGAGGGGCAGAGTATGTCACAACACGAAAATTAGGAGGTGGTCGTCATGTTGCGGTGGGCATTGATATTTTTCATAGTTTCCATCATCGCAGCAGTTTTTGGATTTGCCGGAATAGCCTCAGCGGCAGCTGGCATAGCTAAACTTCTATTCTATCTCTTCCTGGTATGCGCAGTCGTCCTGCTCATTGTCGGCCTGTCTCTAGGGCGCGGCATCACCCGTTGAAGGTACTTGGAGTTGCAACTCCGGGAGAAGAGCGGCCGAAAGGCCGCTTTTTTATAGGGCCATTATTTGGACCGCCCCCAACCCCCTCCTTACCTCCCCACGCTCCCTTTCAGCTCTTAGCCTCCAACTGCTTGCGGATGTCCAGTAACTCCTGCCGGCGCTCCTTGGTGGTCTCGGGATATTTCATCTTCAGGTCCTGCAGAGTATCCACCAGTATCTGGCTGATGATCAGGCGGGCATTCTTCTTGTCGTCGGCAGGCACGACATACCAAGGCGCCTGCTTGCTGCTGGTGGCACTGAGGCATTTTTCGTAGGCGTCCATGTACTTCTTCCAGAGGCCCCTCTCCTTGAGATCATCCTGGCTGAACTTCCAGTTTTTCTCAGGATTGTCGATCCGCTCGAGAAAGCGTTTGCGCTGTTCATCCTTCGATAGGTGGAGGAAAAACTTGACCACCCGGGTGCCGTTACGGTGCAGGTGGTCCTCCAGGTCCACAATGGAGCGGTAGCGATCACACCAGAGATCCTTGTCGCCGACGATGTCCTCCGGCAGTTCCTCGCTCTCGAGAATTTCCGGATGCACGCGCACGATGAGCACCTCTTCGTAATAGGAACGATTGAAGATACCGATCCGGCCGCGCTCCGGCAGATGGCAGGTGGTGCGCCAGAGGAAATCGTGATCCAGTTCCTCGGCACTTGGGTGCTTGAAACTGAAAACTTCGCATCCCTGGGGATTGATCCCCGACATCACGTGCTTGATGGCCCCGTCCTTGCCGGCGGCATCCATGGCCTGAAAGATCAGCAACAGGGCGTAACGGTTATTGGCATAAAGCAGTCCCTGAAGTTTGCTCAATTTATCGATGTGTTCATTCAGAATTTCTTGATACTGCTCCTTCGACTGATACATCGGCTTGACAACCGTGGGGCATTTTTTGAGTGTGACCTTCTCCCCCTCCCGCACCCTGAAATCATCTGTGTCTATTCCCATCTGTCATCCTCCAGTGCCGAACACCCGTTATCGGTGGCTGCCTAAGTCGACCCACTGAGGCAGACCCTCAGTGATTCGGCTGAAAATCCTATTTTGACACCCGCCGTGTATTTTCCCAATATTTCTAACTAGTAGTCTAAGACGGCACCATGCTTTGTCAACCTGCGGGAGCATTACATCGCTTCGTTGCCTTGACTTTGAGATACAGCTTGGTAAAAGAAAATTAGCTGACCGAAAGAGCTCTTGGGAGGAGGCGCTGGCCGGCATCTCGGCCAGTCTTTCGGCGGGCGGGAGGGTTGCCGTGCTTTCCAGCCTCCAGACCGGGGCGCTCGCGGAGGTCATGAAAAGTTTCACCCGGGCCTTTGGCTCCGAGCGGCTCCTCCTTTATGAGCCCTTCAACTACGAGCCCCTGAAAGCCGCCCACCAGCAGCTCTTCAGCCTGCCGCTCATCCCGAGCTACCGGCTCGACAGCTGCGACTTCATCATAAGCTGCGGCGCCGATTTCCTGGACCTGGGTATCCCCGGTCTCGTTCGCGGCCCAGTTTGCCGGCATGCACGCCTACCAGGGGGGTGCCACCATGAACCGGACTTTTGCACGGCATCGTCGCCATGATCGACGACGCCTGGCGCAACCCTTCCCGAGCCGAGCGCGTCGCGGAACAAGTGGCAGCCCTCTTCATCCCGGGGCTGCTGGTCCTGGCGGCCGGTACACTCTTTAGCTGGTGGCTGCTGGGAGACCTCGGGCAGGGCCTGCTGAGCGCGCTTTCCATCCTGGTAGTCGCCTGTCCCTGCACCATCGGGATCGCCACCCCGCTGGCGACCTCGCTCGCCATCGCGCGCGCGGCGCGGGCGGGGATCGTGGTGCGCGGCGGCAGAGTGAGGGAAGAGATCGCAGCGCTCGACCTGATCTTTTTCGACAAAACCGGGACGCTGACCACGGGCCAACCGGTGCTGCAGGAAATACAGCCCAGAGATCCCGCCCTGGAGCTGGGCGAGCTGCTGGGCCGGCTCGCCGCCCTGGAGTCGTCGGGAGGGCATATCCTTGGCAAGTCGGTCGCCGCGGCAGCGCTAATGCGGGGGTGCGAGCCCGGTTCCGTGTCAGGGGTCCGGGTGCATCCCGGCCGAGGCTTGCAGGACGCCGTCACCTGGCGGGGCTCCACCAAGGAGGTCAGCGCGGGGAGCGGCAGCTTCATCAGGGGTTTGCTGGCCCCCCCCTTCCCGACGCGCAGAGCGCGAGTTCCCTCCCAAAAGAGCTGGCAGCGGCACCCAAACCGGAAGACCTCTCCCGGGACGGCAGCCATAGTGTCATAGAGGTGGCCTGGGAGGGAGCACTGCGCGGGCGCCTGCTCTTCGCCGACGAGCTGCGCCCCGAGGCGCGGCGCTGCATAGCGACCCTGGAGGAGTACGGCATCGCGAGCGTGCTCCTTTCCGGGGACCGGCTTCCGGCGGCCTCGGCCGTTGCCGCTGCCACCGGCATTCCCCGGGTCGAGGCGCCGCGCACCCCCGCACAGAAGCTTCAGGCGATTGCCGACAGCACCTCCCGGGGTCGCCGGGTCGCCATGGTTGGTGACGGCATCAACGATGCGCCTGCGCTCGCGGCCGCTCGGACCGGGATCGCCTTCGGCGCCGGCACCGATCTCGCCCGGCAAGCGGGAAACGTGGTCGTCCGCTCCGGCCGCCTCATGCTGCTCCCCTGGCTCATCGGTCTCAGCAGGCGGACCGCAAGCATCATTCGCGGCAACTTTGCCTGGAGTTTCGGCTACAACGCCCTGGCCCTGGGCGCCGCGGCGGCCGGCATGCTCCATCCGCTCCTGGCGGCGCTCGCCATGGTCGTTTCCAGCCTCACCGTGCTTGGGAATTCGCCGCGCATCACCGGCTACTTCGACCGTGCGGCCCCCCGGCAGCCGTGAAAATTCTCCACTTTCTGCATCAGATGGGTCGACGCCTTCCGGTCAATTGGCATATTTAAGCCTGCACCGATTGGCGTTGAATCATTAAGAGCTTGCTATATCTCCGATTGGAACCGGCTGCGGTTTAACGTATGCTGCTTGGGAAACTGGCCACCATCACCGACCATACGGGCAGACGCGGATGATTTGCATGAACTGCCTCGAAGCAGATTATCAGACGGTGAAGACCGATCTGAGCCTTACGGTCAACGGCCAGGGTCGTGTCCTGCGTGATCTTGATTGTGAGACCTGCCCCGCCTGCGGAGATGTCGCCTTCACCCCGGGCCAGAATCTGGAAATCGACAGGAAGTGCATTGCACTGGAATTCGGCGCCAAACCGCTGCTGACGCCGGCTGAACTGAAGGCCTTGCGCGCTGTTTTGGGGATGAACCTGAACGAGATCTGCGATCTGCTGCATATCGGCCACAACACCTATGGACGGTGGGAACGCGGTGAGGTTGAGATCGCGCCGGCCATGAACCTGCTGGTCCATACTCTTATCGAGAAAATCCCCTTCGCCTCAGTCAATGTCTTTGAGAAGGAGCGGGTTGCTGCCATTGAGAAGGCCAACATCTCCCTGGTGAAGAACGATCCGTCCTTCGGCGAGTACCTGCAAAAAATGATCGCCCTCACCAGGCTCATGCCCGATATCGTCTCGGTCTCGCTCGGCATAACCCCCGCGGAACTAGCCAGAATAGAGAACAACGAGCTTGCTGCGGAAAAAATACCCCACGAGGTCACGGCTAAAATCGCCCATTACTTCAAACTACCCTTCGAAACACTGATGAGTCAGCTGAGCGAGGCGTCAAAAATAGCCGCCGCCAGGGACTCCGGTACCGCAGTGTACGACATCTCCTGCCGCTTTAACGGCAGAAAGGTCGCCAAGCGGCCAAGCCGGGTAAGCCGGGTGAACCATATACCGGTGCAGGGAAAGGGCGCGCCGCAGAATTATCCGCAGCTGAGCGCGGCGTATCTTGCCAAGCTGAGGACTGCCTTGAAGAAGGAAGGTTCGGACGCGGCGGCGCCCGGTTGGACAACTCAGCCGGTATAATCGATGAACCCCTTGCTGATGTCGGCGATCTGCCTGGTGAGCCGGTGGAGGCCCCCTCCCTCCCTGGATTTACTGGCGTCGGCGTTCCCTTCGATGGTGGTGAGGGTCCCGCCGTTCATTCCACCTGCCCGGTTTGCCCCAGGTCGCCGCCATGGTCCATGATGAAGACCATGCCGGATTCGACCAGCGCCGGGTTCTCCGTGGCCTGGGCGGCCGGGATGCATCTGGTGCCGGGGGCCGAGGCGCGCTCCCAATGGTCCAGGCAGCCGGCGGTCCCAGGCATCGGGTTGGCGCGCCCCATCGCCTTTGCCGCCTCGGAAAAATTCCAGTACACGAAGGCGCAGCACCAGGAGTTGCCCGGAGGGGTGCTTGCCAGGTACTTTTCCACCTCGGGATCGCGGTTGGAGTTTACCGGCACCTCCCGCACGTGCTTGGCCTCCTCGGCTGAGGCGCGCTGCAGGACAAGGGCGAGGAACGGGTTGCGGGGCGCTGTGAGCGAGTGCGCCGCGTCGTCCCCGTACAGGGCGACCCAGCTGTTGGGTCCGAGTTGACCCTGCTGTTGCAGGGGATGCCCCTCGGCGTCGAGGTTCCTGGCCTGGAGGTTCCTGACCGCGCTTTCCATCTGGGGACCGAGGTTGGGATCGTTAGGATCCCGTCTCAAATCTGCATGCCGTAGATCCTTCGGGGGAATTGGAAACCACGCGAACTTAAGAGAGGGTTGGCCGGTGAACCTTGGAGGTGGAAAGTTGGGGCATAGGCGAGAGAAATAAGATAAGATGGCCGGCAGTCCATCAACGGATTGGCTCTGACAAAGGTGGGCTCTCCTGACCCCTCATTTCGTCCTCATTTCAATCATCAAGTAGGTGAGAACGTTCGCCGCACCATGACCCAAGGCTGACCGTTGAGCGAGAGTAGATTTATCAGCCTGCAGGAAGGATGTCGCCTGTCCATACACGGATGCCGAGAACCTAAGGACCTGGTGCCCTTATTGCGTTGGCAGAATGGGAGGTGGGGCCAGGGTGAAAAAGCAGGTTCGGACCGCGCAGCTTTCCCATGCCGTCCATAAGGAGGTCCAGCGCCAGGGTTGCCAGGTCGTCGGCGACAGGTTCCATCCGGCTGTCTTTCTCCAGGTAGAACAGCTTCAGGTAGCTGCCGCAGTGGTCGCAACTCTCCGCCTTGACCGCACCGTTTGATCCCTCCAGGTTGAAGTAGCTGATCCCGCCGTTGGAAGTGCAACTGGAGCAGGTTACCCGCACCAGATGCCACTGTGAGGAGCACAGGGCGCAGCAGAGATAGCGCAGCCCTTGTTCTTTTCCGCCGCTGTGCACGACTCCGGCTACCGGAAATGATCCGCACACCGGACATACTCCTGCCTCCTGCGAACGGCTGAAGGCCTCTGCTCCCAGAGACGATGCCAACTGCACCCAATAGACCTGCAATCCGGCAGCTACCAGTGGCAACTCCCCGGGAGAGGTGCCGGCCAGGTCCCCCGCGAGAATCCGGTCCGCCCGTTGCTCCAGCCCGGCTGCACTCGCCCGCCTCAACCCGGAAATTGCCTCCCGCGCAGCTTCAGGAAGCGCGGCTTCACCCATCTGCCGCAGGATCATCGTCAGGCCTTCCAACCAGGCGGGGTCCCGGGACCGGGTACGGGCGGCCAGAAGCGGCATGCCGTGTTCGCGGCAAAGCGCCTGTTCCCCGGGGGCGGGGAGGGGGAGGGAAACGATCCGGTTCAGGGCCGCCTGCTGCGCATCCGCTAGCAAGGCGAGAAAGGCCAGGTACTCCCCCAGGGGATGTCCCCCGGACAGCTGCCGAAAACGCCCGGCGCGGCGGGCGAAGAGATCCCTCCCGGGGAGACTCAGATAAGGGATCTCTCCTATCGGAGCTTCGATCTCCCCTGGCTGCAGAATGCGGCCTTCTCCGTTCATTTGTCCCTCCCGGTAAGCTCCCGGTACCATGCCGGGTGATGCTGTTTGGCCCAAGCCCGCCTAACACGGCCACCCACCATGGCTTTGATGCTCTCCTTGGTCCAGATGGCCAGGTAGATGTGCCCCATGATGAGACCAATCATCACCACTCCCGCCGCGGCGTGCACAGCGGCGGAAAAACGTACCACCCCGGCCGGGAACAAAAACGACAGGTAGGCTCGCCAGATCACGAGGCCTGAGGCAGCCAGCAGCGCCACGCAGGTCACCAGCGACCAGAACATCAGCTTCTGACCGCCGTTCAGCTTGCCCGCCTCCGGCAGGTTCCGCTCGTCCCCCTTGACCAGCTCGCGGGCGTGTTTCAGCCACTTTCGATCGGCAGGGGTCATTTTGCTCAGTTTCCTGAACCGGAAAAACATCCCCCCGAAGAAAAAGATCAGTACGATCCCGAAGAAGGGGTGCAGGATGCGGGTCCAGGTTCCTCCCCCGAAGAACTGGTTCAGGGGATAGAAGTAGGGATGGAAGAACGTCAGCCCGGAAAAGGCCAACAGGAAAAAGACGATTGCTACCAGCCAGTGGTTCACCCGCTCGGAGGCGGTGAAACGGGGCAAGGTCTCGGGATCCGGTTTCATTCCCCTACCTCCTTTTCGCTCTCTTTCGAGACCTCGTTGGGACCGTTGGTCACGTAATGGACCAGGGCGCCGACTCCCAGAAGGGCGAGCCCCAGGGAGGCGATCGGCTTGGCGGCACCCTTCCAGAGGTCGACCAGGGAGCCGATGGAGGGGTCACGGGGGAGTCCGCAATAAATCTCAGGCCGGTCGGCATGGTGCAGCACGTACACAACGTGGGTGCCGTTCACCCCTTTGGGGTCGTAAAGCCCCGCATTGGCAAAACCCCGCCTCTTCAGGTCTGCGATGCGCTCCCCGGCGTGGTGGATCATCTCCTCCTTGCTCCCGAAGACGATGGCGCCGGTGGGGCAGGTCTTGGCGCAGGCCGGCTCAAGGCCAGCCGCGACCCGGTCCGAGCAGAGAGTGCACTTGTAGACCTTGCTGTCCTTTTGCGACAGGCGCGGGATGTTGAAGGGGCAGCCAGCGATGCAGTAGCCGCAGCCGATGCAGTTTTCCTCGTGGAAGTCCACGATGCCGTTACTGTACTGGACCACGGCCCCCGGAGCCGGGCAGGCCCTCAGGCACCCCGGCTCGCCGCAGTGCATGCAGCCATCCTTGCGGATCAGCCATTCCAGCCCGCGGCCGGTTTCCACCTCGGCGTAGCGCATCACGGTCCAGGAGTCCGCGGTAAGGTCGGTCGGGTTGTCATAGACCCCGTGGTTGTGCCCCACGGCATCCCGGGTGTCGTTCCACTCCATGCAGGCCACCTGACAGGCCTTGCAGCCGATGCACTTGGTGACGTCGATCAGCTTGGCCACCTCCATGGTCCGGCGCTGGCCCGGGGAGGGGGTGGTGGTTGCCGAGAGGCGGGTGATGTCAAGGGATTGCAGCGCCATGATCAGCCTCCTTTAAGCCTTCTCTATGTCGACCAGGAACGACTTGAATTCCGGCGTCTGGGTGTTGGCGTCCCCCACGAAGGGGGTGAGGGTGTTGGCCAGGTAGCCGCTACGCGCCACTCCCTTGAAGCCCCAGTGGATCGGGATCCCGACGTGGTGCACCGTCTTGCCGTTCACCGTGAGCGGGCGGATGCGCTTGGTCACCACCGCCACAGCCTTGATGAAACCCCGGCTGGACCAGACCTTGACACGGTCGCCGGCCCTGATCCCCTTTTCGCCGGCGAGTTCGGGGCTTATCTCCACGAACTGCTCCGGCTGCATGATGGCCGCGAGCCTGGTGTGCTTGGTCCAGAAATGGAAGTGCTCGGTGAGCCGGTAGGTGGTCGCCGCGTAGGGGAACTGCTTCCCCTTGCCGAAGGTCTCCCACTCCCCCTTGAACACCCGCGCCGCCGGATTGCTGATCACCTTCGGGTGCAGGGGGTTGGTGTCGATGGGGGTCTCGAACGGCTCGTAGTGCTCGGGGAAGGGGCCCTCCGCCATCTTGTCCAGGGCGAAGAGGCGTCCCACCCCTTCGGGGAGCATGATGAAGGGGCCCATCTCCTCGGCCGGCGTCGAGTCCGGCTTGAAGTCGGGGACGTCGACGCCCCCCCACTTGGCTCCGTCCCAGGAAACCAGCTTGCGCTTGGGGTCCCACGGTTTGCCCGCGGGGTCGCAGGAGGCCCGGTTGTAGAGGATGCGGCGGTTGGCGGGCCAGGCGAAGGCCCAGTTGAGCGTGTTCCCGAGCCCCGATGGGTCCGAGTTGTCCCGCCGGGCCATCAGGTTCCCCTTCTCGGTCCAGCTCCCCGAATAGATCCAGCAGCCGCAGGCGGTGGAGCCGTCGTCCTTCAACTGGGCGAAGCCGTCCAGCTGCTGCCCCTTCTTGAGGAGCGTCTTGGTCGGGTCCTTGGGGTCGGGGAGATCGTCCAGCGCCTTGCCGTTGTACTCCATCGCCAGCTCCTCGGGGGCGGGGGCATGGGGGATCTTGTAGTCCCAGGTGAGGTTCAGGATCGCGTCGGGGAAGGGCCCCCCCTCCGTGCGGTAGAGCTCGCGCAGCCTCAGGAAGATCCCCGCGATGATGTCGGCGTCCGGCTTCGCCTCGCCCGGCGCCTCGGCCCCCTTGTAGTGCCACTGCAGCCAGCGGCCGGAGTTGGTGAGCGAGCCGTTCTCCTCGGCGAAGCAGGTGGAGGGGAGGCGGATCACCTCGGTCTGGATCCGGGCCGGGTCCACGTCATTGAACTCGCCGTGGCTCTCCCAGAAGCAGGAGGTTTCCGTGGCCAGGGGGTCGATGACCACCAGGAATTTGAGCTGCGACATCGCCTTGATCAGCTTCGCCTTGCTGGGGATCGAGGCGAGCGGATTGAACCCCTGGCAGATGTAGCCGCTCAGCTTTCCCTGGCCCATCAGCTCGAACACCTGCAGCACGTCGTACTCGCGGTCGAGCTTGGGGAGCCAGTCGAAGCACCAGCCGTTCTCCATGGTGGCGGAGGCACCGAACCAGGACTTCATCAGGCTCACGTGGAACTTGCCGTAGTTCTGCCAGTAGGACATCTGCCCGGGGCGCAGCGGCTTCAGGGCCCGCTTCTCGATATAGGCCGGGTACTCGGTCTCCTTCTCGCCCGGCAGCGTCAGGTAACCCGGCAGGAGGTTCGAGAGCAGCCCCAGGTCGGTCAGCCCCTGGATGTTGGAGTGCCCCCTGAGGGCGTTCACTCCCCCTCCCGCCATCCCGACGTTGCCCAAGAGGAGCTGCAGCATGGCCGCGGTGCGGATTATCTGGGAACCGACCGTGTGCTGGGTCCATCCCAGGGCGTACAGGATGGTGAGGGTGCGCTCGGTGGCCGAGGTGGTGGCGATGATCTCGCAGACCTTGAGAAAGAGTTCCTGCGGGGTGCCGCAGATGTTGTTGACCACCTCTGGGGTATAACGGGAGTAGTGCTCTTTCATAAGCTGGAACACGCAGTGGGGGTCCTGAAGGGTGGGATCCACCAGGGCGAAGCCGTCCGGCCCGATCTGGTAACTCCAGGTGGAGCGGTCGTACTTGCGCGCCGCCTCATCATAGCCGGAGAAGAGCCCCTCGTCGAACCGGTAGCCCGGGCCAACCAGGAAGGAGGAGTTGCTGTAGGCCCTGACGTAGTCGTGCTGGATCTTGTCGTGGCTTAGCAGGTAGTTGACCACGCCGCCCAAAAAGGCGATGTCCGTGCCGGTGCGGATGGGCGCGTAGAGGTCCGCGACCGATGCCGAGCGCGTGAAGCGGGGGTCGACGACAATAAAGGTGGCGCCGTTGTGCGCCTTGGCCTCGGTCACCCACTTGAAACCGCAGGGGTGCGCCTCGGCTGCGTTACCCCCCATGACGAGGATGACGTTGGCGTTCTTGATGTCTACCCAGTGGTTGGTCATCGCGCCGCGACCGAAGGTGGGGGCCAAACTGGCCACCGTGGGGCCGTGTCAGACCCGGGCCTGGTTGTCGAAGGCGAGCATCCCCAGGTTGCGGATCACCTTTTGGGTGATATAGCCGGACTCGTTGCTGGAGGCCGACGCCGCCAGGAAACCGGTGGAGACCCAGCGGTTCACCGTGGCACCGGCCGCGTTTTTCGGGATGAAATTCCGGTCCCGGTCGTCCTTCATCAGACGGGCGACCTTGGCGAAGGCCTCGTCCCAGGAGATGCGCTGCCACTTGCTGGAGCCGGCGGCGCGGTACTCCGGGTAGCGGAGCCGGTTCGGGCTGTGTACGAAGTCGATCAGCCCAGCGCCTTTGGGGCAAAGGGTGCCGCGGTTCACCGGATGATCCGGATCCCCCTCGATATGGAAGATGGCCGGTTCCGCATTTTTCGCCCTGTCCCCCAGGCTGTGCATGATCAGGCCGCAGCTTACCGAACAATAGGGGCAGGTGTTGCGGGTCTCGCTGCTGCGGGTAAGCTTGAAGGTACGCACCTCAGCCATTGCTTCGGCCGCCGGGAAGCCGAGGGCCGCGACACTGGAACTGCTCAGACCGGTGGCACAGACCTTGATGAACTGCCTTCTGGTCACTTTCATTCTCACGCCTCCTTGGTTCAATCATTCGTTCACTGGCAGGGCAGTTGCGCAAACTGAGTATGCGGGGTCAAAAAACTCTTAGGGTCTAAATCTAGCATATATCGGAGTTTTTGCAAATTTTCCCAGCTGCGATGGAAATGCCTGGCGCTGACAGGACCAGATGTTGGTTGGCCTGTTAAAAAAACAGTGACAACCAGTTGTTCCTTCCCATTACTCCATAAATCTTCCTGTTTTGTCCCAACGTACCCGCCATGAATTGCGTCGCGCAGCTGCAGGTTATTTCCCTCCATCGAGCTGCGCGTGGGCACAAGCGAGAAGCCCTGTCCGCACCACCGGGTGCGCTGCGGCGGTTGCCTGAAAGTGGAGCCCCTGGTCCAGGTAGCGGAATCGGAGGCTTCGCTATTCCCTCAGCTGTCTTTTATGCCTAGTCGCGCAATACCCGCGACCCTTGCAACAGGAAAATGAAATAAGGGGGTCAGGCAATTTGCCTAACCCCCTTATTTGATGGTGCGCCTGGAGCGATTCGAACGCCCGGCCCTCAGATTCGTAGTCTGATGCTCTATCCAGCTGAGCTACAGGCGCAAACTACTGTTAAACTTTACCACGCCCCTTACGGTGGCACAATACCGAAGGGCTCACAGTTGTTAGCCATAAGCCCTCGCTTTTTAAATGGTGCGCCCGGAGCGATTCGAACGCCCGGCCCCAAGATTCGTAGTCTTGTGCTCTATCCAGCTGAGCTACGGGCGCATGCTATGTCAGCTGGCCACGAAACCGACCAGGGTGAAACCGTACTGAGGATGCTGAAACGCGTGGGTTGTCGGGTAGAGCGTGAACAGCCAACCCTTGTAAATCTCCTTCCCCCCCTCGCTGATCCTGAGCTGAGCCGCAGGGTTCATCAGCTCGTTGGACTGGGAGGTGAGGGTGGTACCTTCCATGACGAAATGCGGAAGGAAATTGTCCACCGTAAGCGTCAGGTTTGAATCGGGCAGCTTGAACTGGGACCCGATGGCTATCGTGTAGACCTTCTGGAGGCGGGCGTTCTTGTCAGTAATGGCGATCTTCACCGCCTTCCACTGCCCGCGCACGCTCTCCGGAACCACTACCACCGAGGGCGTCCTGACCGGCTCCAGCTTTGCTGACGAGGCCTTGTCCTTCTCTTTCTCGTTGCACCCTGCTATAGCAACCATAGCGACCAGAGACAAAACCGTCAGTTTCATCAATCGCTTCAAATTGGAACCTCCGCCACCGTACCGCAACCACGTCAGTGTTCAGGGTTAAAAATGGCGGAGAGCGAGGGATTCGAACCCTCGATACCGGTTTCCCAGTATACTCGCTTAGCAGGCGAGCGCCTTCGACCTACTCGGCCAGCTCTCCGTTTCCTAACCAACACTTTAAAGGTCCTGCAAAAAAACGTTATGGCGGAGGAAGTAGGATTCGAACCCACGGAACTTTCGTTCAACGGTTTTCAAGACCGCCGCCTTCAACCACTCGGCCATTCCTCCAATCTCTAGCTGATCCTCTCCAACCCGCCCATGTAGGGCCTGAGCGCTTCGGGAATCAGCACCGAACCGTCGGCCTGCTGGTAGTTCTCCAGCACTGCCACGACGGTCCTGCCGACTGCAAGGCCTGAGCCGTTCAGCGTATGTACGAATTCCGGCTTCGCCTTTTCATCGGGCTTGAAGCGGATTCCCGCCCGGCGGGCCTGGAAATCCTCAAAGCAGCTGCAGGAGGAAATCTCCCGGTAGCAATTCTGCCCCGGCAGCCAGACCTCGATATCGAAGGTCTTGGCGGCCGAAAAACCTATGTCGCCGGTGCAAAGTTCAACTACGCGGTAGGGAATCTGGAGCCGCCGCAGCACCTCCTCGGCGTTGCCGAGCAGTTTCTGCAGTTCAGCGTAGGACTCCGCAGGTGCGGCGAACTTCACCAGCTCCACCTTGTTAAACTGGTGCTGCCTGATCAGTCCGCGGGTATCCTTGCCGTAGGAACCTGCCTCCTTGCGAAAGCACGGGGTGTAGGCTACGTAGCTGATCGGAAGGTCGCTTCCCTTCAGGATCTCGCCACGGTGGATATTGGTAACCGGTACTTCCGCCGTCGGGATGAGAAAAAAATCGACCCCTTCCATGTGGAAGAGATCTTCCTCAAACTTCGGCAGCTGGCCGGTCCCCGTCATGCAATCCCTGTTTACCATAAAGGGAGGCAACATTTCAATATAATTATGCTCTTCGGTGTGCAGATCGAGCATGAAATTAATGAGAGCTCTTTCCAGCCGGGCACCGGCGCCGCGGTACAGCGTGAAGCGCGCCCCCGCGAGTTTGGCACCGCGCTCGAAGTCGAGGATGCCGAGCTCTTCACCGATTTCCCAGTGCGGCTTGGCCGTGAAGGGAAGCTCGGTCACCTCGCCCCAGCTCCGCACCACCACGTTGTCGGCCTCGGAGTAGCCTACCGGGGTGCTCGGGTGCGGGATGTTCGGGACGGTCAAAAGGAACATCTGCAGTTCCTCTTCAACGACCTTCAGGGACTCGTCGATCCCCTTGATCTCCCGGGAGACCTCGCGCATCTGCGTCATGCGCTCCTGCCCCTGGCTCTTGTCCTTCAGGCGGCTGATCTCCTCGGTAACCTTGTTGCGCAGCGCCTTCAGGGTCTCGCCCTGCAACAAGAGTTCGCGGCGGCGGCTGTCCAGTTCCTTGAAGAGGGCAATGTCCACCCCTTCGCCCCTGGTTTTGAGCCGCGCTTCCACACCCTCCAGATTTTCGCGTAGGTATCTCGCGTCAAGCATCGGTTGCGCCTTTACTTTCCGTTTACCAAAGTTAAACTTTTTAACATCACACTACCCGTTAGTCAACGTTTTTTATTGGTACGGGGCTTCCCCCTCTCGTTTTTCTGCCAAACGGAGCGAAGCATGCCGAGGCTATTCCTGGCGATCGACATCCCCGGTGAGATCAAGGAGCAGCTGGCGCTGTTCGCCGGCGAACTTCCCGCGGCGCGCTGGGTCCCCGCCGAGCAGCTCCACCTGACGCTGCGCTTCATCGGGGAGGTCGGGCCGCAGACCTTTGCCGCCATCAAGGCGGCGCTCTCCGGGCTTACCTTCCGCCGGTTCACGCTGGAATTGCGCGGGGCGGGGCACTTCCCTCCCGGCAATCACCCCCGGGTGCTCTGGGTGGGGGTGCAGCCAAGCGCTGCGCTCGGGGAGCTGCATCGGGAGCTGGAGCTGGCCCTGATCGACCCCGGCATCACCCCGGACGAGCGCCCCTTCTCCCCCCACCTGACGCTCGCACGCCTCAAGCTTTTCTTCTACACTTCCTGCCTGATTTCGCTTGCAGGCGCTGTGTAACTACCTGAATTAACGTGGTCGCTCTTTGG
>Ga0316217_10000238_pt1 | contig 82193 bp, 60 predicted proteins | sample 1anoAmetaG_FD_203633 | JGI IMG/M metagenome (GOLD analysis project Ga0316217, IMG submission 203633) | Freshwater microbial communities from Trout Bog Lake, Wisconsin, USA - 1anoA | ecosystem: Environmental > Aquatic > Freshwater > Lake > Hypolimnion/Profundal zone | place: USA: Wisconsin...
GAAGATAATTAAACCGATTTCTGACGCAGATGCTCTGCGCAGGATCTGTATGTTGCGAATTGGCAGGTCAGCTTATGAATGAGCCTGTAATATATGAAGACTTGGCCGCTTTGAGCACTGCCGTGGCACTGCGGATTGCCGGGCTGGCAAAACAGGCGATTTCAGCACGTGGCGTATTTCATTTCGCGCTGGCAGGCGGGGGAACACCACGCTATTGTTATGAAGTGTTGCGTCGATTACCGGTGGACTGGAGCCATGTGCAGCTCTATTTCGGCGATGAGCGCTGTTTACCTGCAGGCGATGCAGAACGAAACGACAGCATGGCCTATGATGCGCTGATCAGGCATATCGCGATTCCTGCGGAAAATGTGCATGTCATTCCAGCCCAACTCGGTGCGCTGCAGGCCGCAGCAGAATATCACGCTGTCATTGCTCAGGCAGGCCAACTCGATTTGGTATTGCTGGGTCTGGGCGAGGATGGCCACACTGCCAGCCTGTTTCCCGGTAATCCGGCAACGCAGCGTTGCGCACCGGTGGTTGCCGTGTTCAATTCACCCAAACCGCCATCGGAACGCGTATCACTGGGTATGGATACGATCAATCGTGCGAGACACAAGTTGTTTTTGCTTGCCGGGAAGAGTAAGCGCGAGCCTCTGGCACGCATCAAGCAAGGTGAGGTATTGCCTGCGGCGTGCGTGAGCGGGGCTGAGTGGCATATGGACCGTGCCGCCTGGCTTGAAAATTAAGCGTACTATACAGCGCTGATTTTTGCGGCTTCCAGCGCCAGCGCCGTCAATTGTTTCCAGTCCTTGTTTTTCATTACTTCGGCATTGCTAAGCCAGGTGCCGCCTACGCAAGCCACATTGTCCAGAGCGAGGTACTGAGCAGCAGTATCCCGCCTCACGCCGCCGGTAGGACAAAACAGGATCTCCGGAAAAGGACCCGCCCAGGCCTTCAATAAAGGGATGCCGCCTGCCACTTCAGCCGGAAAAAGCTTCAGAAAATCAAAACCGTCATTATTGGCCTGCATCAATTCGGAACAGGTGGATACGCCAGGCAACAAGGGTAATTCATAGGTTTTGCTGGCCCGCCCGATTTCAGCGGTATAACCGGGACTGACACAAAACTGTGAACCGGCGTCTTTGGCGCGGATCAAATCAGCCTGGGTTCTGATGGTTCCCGCACCCACGATCGCCTCGGGGAATTCTTTTGCGATGCGTTCTATTGCCTCCAACGCTACCCTGGTTCTCAAGGTGATTTCCAGCACGCGTATCCCGCCTTCGAGCAAGGCGGCGGCGAGTGGCAGCGCATCTTCAAGATGGTCGATGACGATGACCGGAACAACGGGGCCAAATTTTGGCAAATCTTTCGTAACTAAAGCCATGTGATTGCTCCTTCTTCTGCCGTCGTGGCATTTTTTCTAAAAGCTGAGAACAGATCGCGTCCCAGTCCTGTTGCGGCTTGCCTTGTTAATTTCGCGTTACTGCGTTGAGCCCAGATTTCCGCGTCTATCAATACCTCAAGCGTTCCCGCCAGCGCATCCAGACGAATCAGATCGCCGTCTTGAACCTTGGCCAGCGGCCCGCCAGCTAATGCTTCAGGACTGACATGAATCGCTGCCGGCACACTACCCGAAGCACCGCTCATGCGTCCATCCGTTACCAGTGCTACCCGATAGCCTTTGTTTTGCAAGATAGATAAGGCCGGGGTCAATTTATGCAATTCGGGCATGCCGTTGGCTTGCGGCCCCTGAAATCTGACCACCACCACCACATCTTTATCGAGTTCACCCGCGTTAAAGGCGGCTTGCATGGCTTCCTGACTGTCAAACAGCCTGGCCGGCGCTTGAATGATGTGGCGATCTTCCGGACAGGAAGAGATTTTGATCACCGCACGCCCCAAATTACCATTCAATACTTTCAAGCCACCGCGCGCCTGAAACGGCGCAGCGACGGTTCTTAACACACTGTCATCGGCAGATTCGGGCGCGATATGCGCTACCGTGTCAGCCAGCGTTTGTCCTGTGACCGTCATTGCGTCAGCGTGCATCAGTCCTGCTTGAAGCAACTGGCTGATGACATATTGCGGCCCGCCCGCTTGCTGGAACTGGTTTACATCGGCAGCGCCGTTCGGATAAACCCGGGCGATCAGCGGCACGACATCGGATAATGCGGAGAAATCGTCCCAGTTGATGCGTATGCCCGCCGCGTAAGCCACGGCCACCCAGTGGATGAGGTGATTCGTCGAACCACCTGTCGCCATCAAGGCCACCATCGCATTGACGATGCTGCGTTCGTCTATCATCAGGCCGATCGGTGCTGGCGCGCGAGGCGATTTTTTGACGCTGATCGCGAGCGCTTTGGCAAGACGCACCGCTTCACGGGTCAAGGCTTCGCGCTTTGCGTCCTGAGGCGGCACGAACGCCGCTCCCGGCACATGCAGCCCCATCGCCTCCAATAGCATTTGATTGCTGTTCGCTGTGCCATAAAAAGTACAGGTGCCCGGCCCGTGATAGGCTGCCATCTCCGATTTTAACAGTTCATCTCGGCCGACCAGGCCTTGCGCGCTTAACTCGCGGACTTTAGCTTTTTCCTTATTCGACAGACCGGATGACATAGGGCCTGCCGGCACAAAAATACCCGGCAGATAGCCGAAGTTCAACGCACCGATCAACAGACCGGGAACAATCTTGTCGCAAACCCCAAGATATAAAACAGCATCAAATACGTTATGTGACAGCGCGATTGCGCTGCTCATGGCAATCACATCGCGGGAAAACAGGCTGAGCTCCATGCCTTCGCCGCCTTGCGTAATCCCGTCGCACATTGCCGGCACGCCGCCTGCGACCTGACAGGTGATGCCCAGTTTGTGCGCCTCATCCCGAATAATGCCGGGATAAGCTGCATAAGGCTGATGCGCTGACAACATATCGTTGTATGCGGTGACAATCGCCAGATGAGGTGCTTTTTCATGCACCAGCTTTAATTTGTCGTTTTGCGGCAGTGCAGCCCAGGCGTGGGCAATATTGGCACAGCCCATCTCGCCTCTCGCCGCAGGGGTAGCCAGGCGCTTATGGATGTCTTGCAGATAGGCCGTGCGACTGTCCCGGCTTCTTAATCTGATTCGTTCGGTAATTAAGTGTACAGTGTTGTTTATCATAGTAAGTCTCAACAATCCTTGAGAAAAATTGTGCCGCAGCAAATGCGCGCTAGGCGTCGCTGTATCTTTTGTTTTTAAGATTTTTTTTGATGTTTTCAAGCATGGGTCTGAGTGTCGGGCCTATTTTGAGCGCGACCCCCGTGGTCAAAATATCAATAATAGATAAATGCAGCAGTCTTGAAATCATCGGGCTGTAGCGGTCGTAGCCCTCGGGATGATCCGCTGCCAGCAGAATATGTCCGAGCCCGGCTAACGGCGAACCGCTCGCGGTAATCACAATCGTCGTAGCACCGGTTTTGCCGGCAATTTCGGTTGCATCAAGCAAGTCGCGGCTGCGTCCCGAGTTGGAGATGATGACCGCGCAATCCTTGCTGCCAAGCATAGTCGCCGCCATAATCTGCACATGTCCGTCAGAAAAGGCGACGGTGTTTCCGCCTAAGCGAAAAAATTTGTGCTGGGCATCCTGCGCCACGAAACCTGAGTTCCCTACGCCGTAAAATTCGACTCGTCCGCCCGAGCGGGTTGTCTCATAAAGCGCATCAATGGCCTGCTGAAAGCTGCTGCTGCTAGCCTCGTTTCTGTATTGCAACAAGGCGCTCACCACGTTGTCGATGATTTTTACGATCATCAGCTGAGTACTGTCCTGCTCGTTGACCGCCGTATGAATAAAGGGCACGCCCTGATTGAGGCTGCCGGCCAGCTTCAATTTAAAATCGGTCAGCCCCTCGTAGCCCAGACTTCTGCAAAAACGCACCACCGTCGGTTTACTCACTGCTGCTTTTTCGGCCAGCACCGTGACGGGCAGCGTTGAGAAGCCCCTCGGATCATCCAGCACCAGCCTGGCCACACGACGTTCAGCGACCGACAGCGCCGCTTTGTTTGCAGCTACTTTATCCAGTAAGTTCATTTACTAGCTTTCCTCAGCCCAGCTGGCGTTGTCGCGTGCCACCAGGGCACTGGCGGCCGGTGGACCCCAAGTGCCCGCCACATAAGATCTGGGCGCCGTGGTGTTGTTTTCCCAGGCATTCAGAATCGGCATTACCCAGTTCCAGGCTGCCTGTTGCTCGTCAAAGCGCACAAATAAATCCAGACGACCGGCAATCACCATCAATAACAGACGCTCGTAAGCATCAATGGTTTGATTGCCGTACGCGTCCTTAAAATTCAAGTCGAGATTGACTGCTGTCAGGCGATTGCTGTCCAGTTGCTCCCGGTTGGATATTTTGGCGAACAGTTGTAATTCGATCTTATCTTCCGGCTGTAAGGATATAACCAGACGATTGTTTGCCGGCTGCATCGGCATGCCAAAAATCGAATGGGGAACTGCCTTGAAATTAATGACAATTTCTGCGGATTTTTTAGCCAGACGCTTGCCGGTACGCAGGAAAAATGGCACGCCCGCCCAGCGCCAATTGTCGATTTCGGCACGGATAGCCACGTAAGTTTCCGTATTGCTGTTATTGGGCACGCCGGACTCGTCCAGATAACCGGGCACTTTCACCCCCTCAATGATGCCTTCCCGGTACTGGCCGCGCACCACATATTGATTGACTTCGTGATCTTTATAAACCCGCAGCGAACGTAATACTTTTAACTTTTCGTCGCGTATCGCATCGGCGTCATCACTGGCGGGCGGTTCCATGGCGACGATGCAGAGTAATTGCAACAGATGGTTCTGCACCATGTCACGCAAGGCGCCGCTTTGATCGTAATAACCGCCGCGTTGCTCTACGCCCAGATCCTCGGCAATGGTGATCTGCACATTTTGCACCGCCTCGCGACGCCACAAGGGTTCAAACAGGCAATTGCCGAAGCGCAGGGCCAGCAAGTTTTGCACCGACTGTTTGCCTAAGTAATGATCGATACGAAAGATCTGATTTTCTGCGAAACAGCCACTGACCGCCTTGTTGATCGCCCTGGCCGATTCCAGATCGTGTCCCAGCGGTTTTTCCAGTACCACCCGCACACCGGCGTGATTGAGTCCTACTTTAGCCAGTCCTTCACAAATCCCGGTGAATAGCTGCGGTGTCGTGGCCAGATACAGGGTCACCGACTCGGCCGTGCCCGTAGCGACCCAGTCGGCGACACGGTGGTAGTGCGCCGTTTCGGTCAAGTCCAGCGACAGATATTCGATGCATTGCAAAAAAGCGGTAAATTGTATTTCTGTATAGTCCTCGTCCCACGACAGTTGTTTAAACTTGTCCTCCAGCCACTGCTGGTAATGCAGCGTATCTGTCTCGTCCCTGGACACGGCCAGGATTCGGCCATCGGACGGCAGTGCACCGTGCCTGTGTGCCTGAAACAAGGCCGGCATCAATTTGCGCCAACTCAAATCGCCTTTGCCGCCAAATAAAATAATATCGAATGCCATAGCCTGTACCGGTTAGATGTTGACTGCACGAATCTGCATGAGTTTTAACGTGTAACTCGCGTAGTGAGCGGGTATTTTAAAAGCCACGTAGTTACAAAATAACTAAAACAGGCGTAACTATATTACATAACTTGTCTCAAATCAAGCGATATAGCGACTGCGACACGCTTTTATTGCAAAAATTACGCGGTTAAGTATACACGAGTAGCTTTGCAGCAAATAGCCTTGTATTAGAAGCTTGCTTAAATAATTATGGCTTAAAATCCACGCTGTTGTTTTGCGAATTTAATTAATATTGACAATAAATATTTACTCGTGTAAATTAATCCGCGGTGTCAGTTTTCGGGCACTGCATGTAATTACGGGGTTATTCATCCATAGCCAGGCGGGAAGCGGTTTTAATGTTCGCAGTGCAGTAAAGAATATCCAAAGTGTCAGCGGTTTTAGCTGAATAAGCCGCATATAGGCACTATCATTAACGGGGAGCGGAAAAATGAATTGTATTCAACACAAAACAAAATTAGCGGTAGCAATGGCACTTTCACTGGCGGTTTTCTCTGCGCAAGCCGCAGAGGTCGAGGTGCTGCACTGGTGGACATCGGGCGGCGAGGCAAAGTCGGTAGGTGAATTAAAAAAACTCATGCAGGCCAAAGGGGATAGCTGGAAGGATTTTGCGGTTTCAGGCGGTGGTGGCGAAAATGCAATGACAGTGCTAAAGGCCAGAGTGGTTGCAGGCGATGCGCCAACTGCGGCACAAATTAAAGGTCCGTCGATTCAGGAATGGGCTAACGAAGGCGTGCTGGCCAATCTCTCCGCTGTTGCCAAGGCCGGGCATTGGGATGCACAGCTCCCGCCTGTCGTGAGTAGCGCGATGAAATACCAGGGAAATTATGTTGCCGTTCCGGTCAATGTGCACCGGGTAAACTGGATGTGGGTCAACCCGGCCGTATTCAAAAAAGCAGGTGCTACCGTTCCGAAAACCTGGGCTGAATTTCCTGCCGCCGCCGACAAACTTCAGAAAGCCGGTTTCATTCCCGTGGCACACGGGGGACAGCCGTGGCAAGATTTTACCATTTTTGAATCGGTGGTGTTGGGTGTAGGTGGTGCTGATTTTTATAAAAAATCCATGGTTCAGCTGGATCAGGGCGCGCTGCAGAGTGCGACCATGTTAAAGGCGTTCAACACTTTCCGCATGGTGCGCAAATATGTAGATAAGGATTTTTCCGGACGCGACTGGAACCTGGCTACACAAATGGTGATACAAGGCAAGGCTGGTATGCAATTCATGGGTGACTGGGCCAAAGGAGAGTTCGCTGCTGCAGGCAAGAAACCCGGTGCTGACTACCTGTGTGTCGATGCACCCGGCACGAAAGGCGACTTTACCTACAACATCGACAGTTTCGTGATGTTTAAACAAAAGTCGGCTGAAGCAACAAAAGGGCAGGATGATCTTGCCAGCGCGATTATGAGTCCGGAATTCCAGGAGATATTTAACCTTAACAAAGGCTCGATACCTGCACGTCTGGATGTAAAGATGGACAAGTTTGACGATTGTGCGAAAAAATCACACACTGACTTCATCGCGTCCTCGAAGGCCGGCACACTGGTGCCAAGTATCGCTCATCAGATGGCAGTTCCGGCAGCAACCACCGGCGCGATCCAGGATGTCGTGACGCAATTTTTCAACTCTGAGATGACATCCGCACAAGCAGTGGTCAAACTTGCCGCTGCGGCCCGGACGAAATAACTCAAATAATCCATTAGTTTGTCATTCCGGCTTGTCGGTATGAGGCGATTTCTTGCTAATGAACAATTTGAAATTAACTGTAGCCAAGCTGTCGTGATGCGTGCCCGGCGGGTACGCATCAGCAAAATTGAGGAAATGGTCATGCTAGCTTCCCCCCCGTCTGCCGTTGATGACACTGTCAGAAAGCCCTGCCGGCTAAGTCTTTCTGATCGTATCGAAACATGGCTGCCAAAAATAATATTGGCACCGACCTTTGTCGTTACTCTGCTGTTCATCTATGGATTTATCCTGTGGACAGGCTGTCTTTCTTTCACTACCTCCCGCATGCTGCCGAACTATGAGTTCGCAGGGCTAAGCCAGTATCACGCGCTGTTTGCCAACGAACGCTGGTGGGTCGCGTTGAAAAATCTGGCCTTGTTCGGCGGCTTATTTATTGCTGGCTGTCTGGCTATCGGGCTGTCACTGGCGATACTGCTGGATCAGAAAATTCGCGGTGAAGGTTTTATACGTTCAGTTTATCTCTACCCGATGGCCTTGTCTTTTGTGGTGACAGGCACGGCATGGAAATGGATGCTCAACCCCGGCCTGGGGATTGAAAAGCTGGTTCGTGACTTCGGCTTTCACAATTTTACCTTTGACTGGCTGACCAACTCCGAGCTGTCCATCTACACCGTCGTCATAGCCGGAGTCTGGCAGTCATCGGGTTTTATCATGGCCATGTTTCTGGCCGGATTGCGCGGTGTGGATGATTCCATTATCAAGGCGGCGCAAGTGGATGGCGCATCCTTGCCTGTCATCTACTGGCGCATCATTATTCCCAGCCTGCGTCCGGTATTTTTTTCGGCCTTCATGATTTTGTCTCATATCGCCATCAAGAGCTTCGATCTGGTCATGGCCCTGACCGGCGGCGGCCCCGGCTTTTCCAGTGACACACCGGCGACCTTCATGTACACCTTTTCCTTTACGCGCAACCAGATAGGCATGGGCGCTGCGAGTGCGATGATGATGCTGATGATCGTGGCGGCTGTAGTGGTTCCCTTCCTGTATTCTGAATTAAGGAGTTCGCGCCGTGGCTGATTCGTCCAATACTCAAACACAAGGTTCCTCCCGCTTCGGGCGATATCTCATCTATACCCTGCTGGGTCTGGTCTGCCTGTATTACCTGATGCCCTTGTTCATCATGCTATCCACCTCGCTGAAAACGCTCGACGACATACGCACCGGCAGTCTTGTCTCGCTGCCTGCGCATGTCACCTTTCAACCCTGGCTGGATGCATGGAGCAAAGCCTGCATAGGCGTACGCTGTGAAGGCATGAGCGTCTATTTCTGGAACTCGTTTCGCTTCGTTGTCCCAGCCGTGCTGATTTCAACGCTGGCAGGCGCATTCAATGGCTATGTGCTCACCCTGTGGCGGTTCCGCGGCAGCGATATTTTCTTTTCCGCCCTGATGATAGGCTGCTTCATTCCGTTTCAGGTGATCTTGCTGCCTATGGCTCGCACCCTGGGTGAACTCGGTATATTTAACACCATCTCAGGACTGATTTTCGTCCATGTGGTTTATGGCGTTTCGTTCACCACGCTGTTCTTCCGCAATTACTATGTCACCATTCCGGACGAGTTGGTCAAGGCTGCCAGGATTGATGGGGCGGGATTCCTGCGCATCTTCTGGCGCATCATCCTGCCGATTTCAACACCCATCGTCGTGGTGTCCATCATCTGGCAATTCACTCAGATATGGAATGATTTTTTATTCGGCGTGGTGTTCTCATCGGGTGATCATCAGCCTGTCACCGTGGCGTTAAACAATCTGGTTAACACCTCAACCGGTGTGATCGGCTACAACGTAGACATGGCCGCTGCCATCATCGCCGCGTTGCCCACGCTGTTTATTTATATTGTCGCTGGAAAATATTTTGTACGCGGGCTCACTGCCGGCTCTGTTAAAGGCTAAGGAAAGGAAATCATGGGAGCACTGTCAATCCGAAATGTGCGTAAATCTTACGGCACAACTGAAATACTAAAGGGCATCAACATTGAGATTGAGGAAGGGGAATTCCTGATCCTGGTAGGTCCTTCCGGCTGTGGAAAATCCACCTTGCTGGCAATGATCGCAGGGCTGGATAACATCACTTCGGGCGAGGTGTATATCGGGGAGAGAAAAGTAAATGACCTGAGTCCGAAAGATCGCGACATCGCCATGGTGTTTCAGTCCTACGCCCTTTATCCGAATATGACCGTCAGACAAAATATTTCCTTTGGTTTGGAAATACGCAAAGTTCCTAAAGCCGAACAGCAAAAGATCGTCGCACAAGTTGCGCAGATTCTGCAAATGGAACAACTGCTGGACCGTAAACCCTCTCAACTATCAGGCGGTCAGCGTCAGCGCGTTGCCATGGGACGCGCCATCGCGCGCAATCCGACCTTGTTCCTGTTCGATGAACCGCTCTCCAATCTGGATGCCAAATTGCGGGTCGAGATGCGCACCGAAATAAAATTGCTGCACAAACGTGTCGGCAAGACTATCGTGTACGTGACTCACGATCAGGTCGAAGCGATGACCCTGGGCGACAAGATCGCCGTGATGAAAGACGGCGAAGTGGTGCAATTCGGCACGCCACAGCAGATCTACGACAATCCGGTCAATTTATTCGTTGCAAGCTTCATGGGTTCCCCTTCGATGAATTTCATTCCCTGCCGGGTCGCCGTGCTCGATGGGAAATTCGGCCTCAAAATGGATACCGGCGGACAAACGCACGTGTTTCCGGTTGAGGGCGCATCTTCCGCCCTGGCAGCTTATGCCGGCCGGGAAATCATTGTCGGCATACGGCCTGAAAAAATCACCCACAAAGTTGATTTTCTGGCGGGTGCACCGAATTTTTATGTCGCCGAAACGACGATAGAAATCTCTGAGCCTACCGGCGCTGACACCTTACTGGTGATCACCATCAACGATAAGAATATCGTGTGCCGCGTGCATCCGGATTATGCCAAAAGCCAGGGTGAGCGCATGGCGTTTATGTTCGATATGTCCAAGACCGTGTATTTCGACCCTGTGACCGAATTGCGCATTTTATGATGCTCGCCAGGAAATATTGATGAACAGTAAACTGAAAGTCGCCTTAATCGGCTATGGTTACGCCGGAAAAACCATACATGCGCCGTTAATCCTCAGCATACCCGGGCTGGCGCTGGCTGCTGTCGTGTCTGGCGATGCGGCAAAGGTGCGGGCGGATTTCCCCGGGCTTCAAGTCAGCCCCTCGCTTGATGAGTTGTTAAGCACGACAGCGCTTGACATCATCGTCATCGCAACCCCCAATCACACGCATTTCGAACTTGCCAGGCGCGCTTTGCTGGCGGGTAAGCATGTTGTGGTGGACAAGCCTTTTACTGTCACCGCCGCGCAATCGCGTGAACTCAAAAAACTGGCTGAGCGAAATAATCTGCTGTTGTCGGTATTTCATAACCGCCGCTGGGATGCGGACTTTCTGACCTTGCGCGAGCTTATCAAATCAGAGCAGTTGGGTGAGCTGACAAGTTTCGAATCAAACTTCGATCGCTATCGGCCGGACGTGCGGGCACGCTGGCGCGAGCAAGCAGGCGAGGGCAGTGGTTTGTGGTTCGATCTGGGGCCGCATCTGCTCGACCAGACGCTGCACTTGTTTGGCCGGCCCATTGCAATCCAGGCGGAATTTGCCGTGCAACGCGAAAAGGCACAGACCGTGGATTACTTTCATGTGCTGCTGCGTTATCCGCGCTTGCGTGTGATCCTTCATGCCAGCCTGTTACAGGCCGATGAAACGCCGCGCTATGTCCTCAAAGGCGAGCTGGGCAGTTATAGCAAATTCGGCTCGGATACGCAAGAAGAAGCCTTGAAGCGTGGTGAGAGGCCGGGTGGTGCAGCATGGGGCTATGATCCGCGCGAGGGTGTCTTGCTGAACGCGCAGGGCAGCCTTGTGTCTGGCGGACGTTACATGAATCTGTACGGAGATTACCGGCAGTTTTATGCCAAGTTTCGCGATGCGATACGCTTGCATAGCGCCAATCCCGTCTCGCTTGATGACGCCATACTGAGCATGGCGTTGCTTGAGCTGGCGCTGCAAAGCGCAGAGTGCGGCAGCGAAATGCAACTTGGCTTATTAACTGACACTCGCCCGGCGACTTATTTGCCCTTTCCCCCGCAAACTGCAGGCAATTGAAACGAGCGAGCTGGCATGACGCGTTGCCCTTTGTAGAAAAATTCAGCCAGTCAAGCGCCCTTAACCTTCAAGCAGGACGGCTAGCCGCCGGCGCGAATTTCAAGCCCGTCTGCAAGCAACTTAGTTGTACCTGATATGATTAACTGTAATGACGGGGGTACAATATTAAAAGTTAACGTTATCAACCCTTCCCGTATGCCTATTCAGGTCATTGCAAATGAGTCTCGATATTAAATGCAGCCGGCAACAGCCACTTGGCAGTTTCCTCAAAATATTTCTGCCTGTCGCTCTGGTGATCTGCGTCGTTGCCGTGCTGATCGCGGCGATACAAAAATCTGATTTAGACGCCGGCGAATCAAATTACGAAAACTTTGAAGTTAAAGTCGCCGGCAAAACCCTGAATGATATTGTCGAGCGGGCAGCGCCGAGGCTGCAGAGTCTGGTGCTCCTTGAACAGGATATTCAGGATGCACTGAATGTCCCGTTATGCTCGGCAACTGAGCCGCTGGTTGAAAAATCCTTTGTTTCTATGCTGTTGCGTAATCCGGAGTATCAACAAATACGCTGGTTAGGCGAGGACGGCATAGAACGCGTTCGCGTTCATAACGAAGGGCAGGTGTTAGTGACCCCCGGCGATAAGTTGCAGGACGTGCATGCCCGTTATTATGTAAGCGCAATGCGGCACCTTCAACAAAATGAAATCTACGTCTCCCCGATCGATCTTAAGGCTAGCTATGGCCGGGTGACAACGCCTTACACACCGACGATACGCATAGCTATGCGGGTTTTTGACCGACAGAACAAGGCGCAGGGATTTTTCATCCTGAACCTGAGATTAAGTCGCCCGCTAGCGGATTTCGCCAGTGAGGTGCGCACGGGCAGTCAGTTAATGCTGCTCAATGCTGACGGCTACTGGCTGAAAGCATCGCAGAACAAGGATGAGTGGGGCTTCATGTTTAAAGGCGGTGCCAGCATGGCGACACGAAACCCCAAGGTCTGGGCACTGATTTCCCGTGTTGAAAATGGCCAGCGTAAACTGGCGGATGGTCTGTGGACCTGGAAAACAATCAAGATTACCAATCCGAATGGCGCTTCTGTCTATTTAAAAGTCGTTTCGTGGCGAGATGTGCATTTACTTAAGGCGGCTTTCAGCACATATCTGCTGGAAGATGCATCTATTGCACTGCTGAGTTTATTCCTGCTCGGTTTTGGCGCGTATCGAATTACCCGTTTGCAGGCGCAGCGACAACGGCATGAACAGTTACGCATTGAAAATCAGGTATTGGCGGAGGCAAATAGTCAGCTTAATCGTGAAGTCGCGCTGCGCACCGCTCATTTGCAGGAGGCCAACCAGTTGCTGACGCAAAAGGAGGCCTTTATCCATACTGTGACAGATGCAATGCCAGTCATGATAGGTTACTGGGATGCGGAACTGCGCTGTCGGTTTGCCAATTACGCCTACTTTGAATGGTTTGGTGTGCGCAGTGAAGAAGTGCCCGGCATCTCGTTGCAGAAAGTGCTGGGTGATGAGCTGTTACGGGCCAATGAACCTTATATTCTGGGTGCATTGCGCGGCGAAGCTCAGAATTTTGAACGAATAATCACCAAGGCGGACGGGACGACAAGATACACCCAGACCAGTTATATTCCTGATCTCGTTGATAATGCGATTGCAGGATTTTATGTGCTGGCGATGGATGTTACCCCGCTCAAACTGGCAGAAATTGAACTGACCGCCCTCAACGAAGAGCTTGTTCAACGTACCGGAGCCGCTGAAGCCGCCAATTTGGCTAAGTCAAGCTTTCTGGCCAATATGAGCCACGAACTCAGGACGCCGATGAACGGTGTGCTGGGGCTGACCTATCTGCTGGAGAAGGCGAATTTGCCGGGTGAAGCCAAACTGCTGGCGCGCAAGATACGCATGGCAAGCCAGTCTTTGCTGAATATTATCAACGACATTCTCGACTTTTCCAATATTGATGCCGGCCAGATGATGCTCGCAAATGCCCCCTTCAAATTGAGTGAATTATTCGAAAATCTGGCAAATATCATGAGTATCGCCGCAGGGGACAAACAGCTTGAACTGGTGATCACGCCTCCGGCAGGGCCGCTGGAATACTTGTGCGGTGATGCCTTGAGACTGGGACAAGTACTGATTAATCTGGTCGGCGATGCCATCAAGTTCACCGAGCAGGGCCATGTGGAACTGGCGGTCAAGCAAGTGAGCGAGACCGGACAAACAGTCACGCTGCGCTTTTCCGTTCATGGCAGCGGAATTGGCATTTCAGCGGAAAATCAGCAAAAAATATTCACCGCCTTCTCGCAGGCCGATAGCTCGACCACTTGCCGCTTTGGCGGCTCCGGACTGGGGCTGACGATTAGCCGCCGTCTGATCACATTGATGGGCGGAGAGCTCGGTCTTAACAGCGGCAGTGAATTCTGGTTTGAACTGTCCTTCGGGCGGCAATCCATGCCACCGCTGGCTTCAGTGGAAATGGACAGGCTCGATATTTTAATTGCGGATGACAACGCCATCGCGCGCGAGGCACTGAGGCTGACTGTAGAAGGACTGGGCTGGACAGCGACTGTAGTGGATTCGGGCGAGGCCGTCATCCGGCATGTACAGACGCGACAAGGAGGTGACAAACCGGAAGAAGTGTTGCTGATTGACTGGCAGATGCCCGGCACGGACGGGCTGGCTGTGGTGCGTGTCGTTCACGCTTTGCCAGGTCAAGGGCCTGTTATCATCATGGCTACCGCCTATTCGAAAGAGGCATTGCTGGCACAACCGGATAGCCATCTGGTTGATGCTGTGCTAAGCAAACCGGTCACCGCATCCCGCCTGTATGATGCCGTACTTCAGGCGCGCCGTGTGCGTGACGGCCTGACGCCGCCGGTAATAGTGCACGGACACAGGCTGGCAGGACTGCGTTTGCTGGTAGCCGATGACAGCGATATTAACAGGGATGTCGCGCAGCGTATCTTCTCGGGCGAGGGCGCTCAGGTGGTGCTGGCGAACGATGGTCGTGAGGCTGTGGATATTCTGCTGGCGCATCCGGCCGAAATAGACATTGTGCTGATGAATATCCAGATGCCGGTGCTGGACGGTTTCGAGGCGACCCGATTGATACGCAGTACCCCGGTGCTTGCGCTCACCGCAGGGGCCTTCAGCTCGCAACAGGAGGAAGCCTTTGCCGCAGGCATGACAGGCTACATCGCCAAGCCTTTTGATGTAGAGCAGGCCATTGTCCTGATTTTGCAACTATGCAGCAGAGCCGGGCTGGCAGCCTTGTCCGTTACGGCGGTTGAGCCATCAGCCGGCGTAGAGCCGCCGGGTATTTCGGTGACGAGCGGACTGGCAATATGGAAGGATGTCACGTTGTACAAGCAATATTTGCGTAAGTTCGCTCGCGATTATGCCGATTGCGTCAGTGAGATGAAAAATCTTGCGCCCGCCCAAGCTCAGATGCTGGCGCACAAGCTAAAAAGCGCGGCAGGCAGTCTGGCATTGCTGCAGGTAGCCGAGCTGGCGGCAAGGACGGATCGCGCGCTGTGTGCGGATGAAGATCCTGCCGGAAGTTTGCTGCAGTTGCAAGCTGCGCTTGAAATGGTATTAAGCTCGATTTCGCATTACGCGCCAGCCGTTATCGTGTATGAGCAGGCAGTCTTGCGTGACAGCGCACAGACGGCTTTAGTGTTCAAACGCATGCGGGATGCGCTGGACACGGACCGCATGACGGCAGTCAGGCCCGTACTGGCCGAATTGGGCGGCGTGTTGTCAACCAGCCAAATGGCTGCTGTAACGCTAGCCGTTGAGGCATATGACTTCAAGAGCGGCAAAGCCGCAATCGGGTTAATCGCAGCAAATATGGGGATTTCACTCGGGTGAACAACATGATAAAAAATACACTGTTGATCATCGATGATGAGCCGTAAAATCTGGCACTGCTGGAGCAGAGTCTTTCTGACTTCTATTAACTGCTATTTAACGGAATGCGCGGAAATCCTCCCCGTTCATGCCGCAAGGGCATTCCCACGAAACATGTCGCCTTCCGGCTCGTGTTTCTGAATGAAGGGGGAGGATGAATAGCGCGGACACCGCAGGTGTCCATGTTGTTAGCTTACTCAAGCGTTTGCTGTTGTTCGATGTATTCACGAATAATGGCAATCGGTGCGCCGCCGCAAGCGCCTGCAAAATACGATGGCGACCACTATTTTTTAGCGAAAGATCAAGTGAATGTGCATCTTGAAAACACAATGCCTGCCGTGTCTTATTTCGTTGTTTTTCTCCATGTATAATTCAAAGCATGAAACACTTGCCAGCCTACAAATTTCGGATTCAGCCAAACGGTGAACAACAACGCGCCATGCATCGTGTCGCCGGTTCTTGTCGGTTTGTCTGGAACAAGGCACTGGCACTCCAAATCGCCAATCACGAAGCAGGCGAAAAGTTCATCCATCATTTTGATATGTGCAAATGGCTTCCGGTCTGGAAAAAAGAACCGGATACCTTGTGGCTCAAAGAAACGCCATCGCAGCTATAGCCCAAGTTGGGCTGGATACACTATCGCCAAAGCCGCACTATCGAAGGCACAATCAAGAATATCACCGTGTCCTGTGTTGCTGGTAAGTGGTACGCCAGCATTTAGACCGAGCGCGAGGTCGCGGAGCTGGTGCATCCGTCTACGTCTATTGTTGGTCTTGATGCAGGCGTTACGCTGTTTGCTACGCTCTCGGATGGCACGATGTTTGAGTCGGTCAATGCCTTCCGCAAGAACGCCGTAAAGCTGGCAAAATACCAGCGTTGCTTGAGCCACAAAACCAAGTTCAGCAGTAACTGGAAAAAACAGCAACAGAAAATATCACGATTGCATCAACGGGTCGCTCATACCCGGAATGACTTTCTCCACAAGACTTCAACGCTCATCAGCAAAAACCACGCGATGATTGTTGTTGAAGACCTGAAAGTCACGAAGATGAGCAAGTCAGCATCAGGCAACATTAAGGCACCAGGGCGAAGTGTCAAAGCCAAGTCCGGCCTCAATAAGTCGATTCTCGATCAGGGCTGGGGTGAGTTCCGCCGCCAGTTGGAATACAAGCAGGCATGGCGGTGATGTGCTTGCCATCAATCCGCTCAACTGTGGGTATGCAGAAAATGCGGACCTCAACGCGGCCATCAATATTCTAAGGGCAGGACATGCCCGGTTCGCCTGCCAATCAATGACTGCAAGCGCTTTAGCGGTTAGCAGGAATTGAGTTGTTTCATCAGTGAACGATGCAGTCATGTCGTCAGCAACAGGAACTCACCGAAGCTATCTATCCCATTCCGGGGTTGAGCGCAGTAGGAATCCCCTGTCTTTCATTCAAAAACACAAGCCGTAAGGCGACATGTTTTGAGGGAAGCCCCTTGCGGGCTTAGGCAGGAGAGGATGTACTGTGAGAATCAGCCGTGGCTTGCTGTGCGGAGTTGCGCAGGTCAGGATTTATGCTATCCCGACCTGTGAGCAGATTAACAGATGAAGCTCTCTGCTTTGGACTAATGCCGGGCTGAACGGGCTTTTTTTGCTGCTTAGTGCTTGATGAACAATTCTTTAATCATCCAGGCTGAAAACAAGGTAGCCACGATTGCGGTGCCAACTGACATAATAGTAGTGATAAGTGCCATTTTTATTCTCCCTATAAATTAAAAATATAACCGTACTAATCGTAGCACAATTCTGAATATTAAATAATTTTTTTAATAGAAAACATAGCCCGACGACATATTGCGTAGGCAGGGATAGATAAAAAAACTTAGAATTAACGAATCAGGCTCACACCTTGCCGCGCATCAGTTGCGTTTAGATATCTGGATTACCATCCAGATTGCGAAGCCAACTGCAAATGCAGCTGTGAATAGTGATGCTACGGTTGCGATAAGCGCCATGGTGAATTCTCCGGGTTATTTTAGACTAATCAATAATAGTTGACTGTAACTATTCTAAGTATACAAGTGATTTAGTCTGGAATACACGCAAAATTACTATGGATAATCGGTTTTTTTTACTGCTGTCAGGCAATAAATATAGTGCGTTGATTACTTTGTATAAAATTACAGATGATTCGGGGCTTTTGTTAATCTACGCTGAGGTTTTTTTTCGTTCTGCCAGTAGCGTGTACAATCTGCGACTATCGGCACGCAACACGGTGAAACTAATTCCCTCAAGATGGATGCGATCGCCGCTTTTTGGCAATTGTCCGGCAGCTTTAAGTACCAGTCCACCTACCGTATCGTAATCCTCATCACTGAACTCCGAACCCAATGCGGCATTGAAATCGTCTATTTCGGTATCCGCTTTAATGCGATACTGACCTGTTCCATCGGCAATGATGTTGTCTTCATCCTCATCGAAATCGTATTCATCTTCGATGTCGCCGACGATTTGCTCCAGGACATCTTCTATCGTGACCATACCGGATACACCGCCATACTCATTGACTACCAGAGCGATGTGATTGCGGTTGCTGCGAAACTCACGCAACAACACGTTCTGGCGTTTGGATTCCGGCACAAAAACCACCGGGCGTAACATGTCGCGCACATTGAATTCTTCACCGGCATAGTAGCGCAGCAAATCTTTTGCCAGTAATATGCCGATGATATGATCCTTGTCGCCTTCAATAACCGGAAAACGTGAGTGCGCAGTTTCAATGACAAAGGGAATGAATGCTTCAGGTGACTGACTGATGTCGATGACATCCATTTGTGCGCGGGGAATCATGATTTCGCGTACTGCGCGTTCTGAGACTTGTAACACGCCTTCCATCATTGATAGTGCATCGGCGTCGAGCAGATTGTTTTCGTAAGCCCCGTGCAACAATTTTAGCAGTTGCTCACGGTCTTCAGGTTCGCGCAAAAGTAGTGCGGATAAACGTTCCAGCAGGGTGGGTTTGTTACTCTCAGGGTCGTCCATTTTAAAGTGTCAGGTTTCCAGATAGGGATCAGCATACCGCATTTTTAACATCAGCGCCGATTCCCGTGCTTCCATTTCGGTCGCTTCTTCATCCGTTTCATGATCATAGCCTTGCAAATGCAGCGCTGCATGAAGTGCTAAATGCGCGTAATGGGCAAGCAAATCCTTATTTTGTTCGGCAGCTTCACGTTCCACCACGGGTGCACAGATCACGATATCCCCGGACAGCGGATCGGTATCCTCATACACAAAAGTGAGCACATTGGTTGCGTAATCACGACCGCGATAAGTCTTGTTCAGCTCAAGTCCTTCCTCCTCATCGACGATACGTAGCGTCATGCTGACATCTTGCTGTAATGCGGCTTTGAACCAGCGCCGCCACTGTTGCCTTGTCGGCGGAGCGGGAATGACATACTGAACAGTCAGCGACAACTTCGGCTTGTTATCTGAAGGACTCATGTGATGATCAACTCGCCGCGCAAGGTATGTCTGACCACTTGTGTCACGGTAACATCAACAAAACGACCTATCATGCCGGGCGAGCCGCGAAAATTGATCACGCGGTTGTTATCGGTACGTCCTGCCATTTCCAGCATATCCTTTTTGGAGATGCCTTCCACCAGCACGTGCTGCACGGAACCTAGCATAGACTGACCGACGGCATCTTCCAGTGAAGATAATTTCTCCTGCAAGCGGTGCAAACGTGAGACCTTTACTTCCTGTGGTGTGTCGTCAAACATTTCGGCAGCCGGTGTGCCGGGGCGCGGGCTGTACAGGTAGCTGAAACTGTTGTCAAAACCAATATCTTCGATCAACTTCAGAGTAGCTTCAAAATCAGCTTCAGTCTCGCCGGGAAAACCGACGATGAAATCCGAGGTGACGCAGATATCGGGGCGTAGTGCGCGTACCCGGCGGATAATCGACTTGTATTCCAGCACGGTATGGCCGCGCTTCATCGCAGCGAGCACTCGGTCTGATCCTGATTGCACCGGAAGATGTAAGTGACTGACCAGTTTGGGTGTGTTGCCATACACATCAATCAGTCGCTGGCTCATATCACGAGGATGCGAGGTGGAGTAGCGGATACGCTTGATTTCAGGTAATTCATTGATGGCTTGCAGTAAATAGGCAAAATCTACCGTGTCTTCATCGTCGGAAGCTCCCGCATAGGCATTTACATTCTGGCCGATCAGCGTCACTTCCTGCACGCCCTGTCGGGTTAATTCACCGATATCTTTGAGTACGTCTGCAATCGGACGGGATACTTCTTCTCCGCGCGTATAAGGTACGACGCAAAAGGTGCAATATTTGCTGCACCCTTCCATGATAGATACAAAAGCTGAAGACGCGGTAGTCTGCGGAGCCGGCAGATGATCAAATTTTTCAATTTCAGGAAAACTGATATCAACTTGGGCGCGCCCTGAGTCGCGCCTGGCCTTGATCAGTTCAGGCAAGCGGTGCAGCGTTTGCGGACCGAACACTACATCCACATAAGGCGCACGCTGAATAATCACATTCCCTTCCTGACTGGCAACGCAGCCGCCTACGCCGATGATTAGTCCCGGTTTGGCAGCTTTAAGTGGACGCACCCTGCCCAGATCTGAAAACACCTTCTCTTCTGCTTTTTCGCGTATCGAGCAGGTATTAAACAAAATCACATCGGCATCTTCGATCTTGTCTGTCTGCTCCATGCCATCACAGGCACGCAGCACATCTGCCATTTTGTCCGAGTCATACTCGTTCATCTGGCAGCCATAGGTTTTTATATAAAGTTTTTTCATAGCACGGTGATGATACCGCATATCTGGAAAAATTAAGCCAATTCAGATCGTGCTTGTTAATAAACACGTGCAGAGTCAGCTTTAAAATCGCTGATAAGGCTCGTCATACGATGGTTAATGCAATATTTTTTGTGTGAGTTACTATGACTATGCCGGAAACAGAGAAGGCTGATACAGAAACCTTGGTTTAAGTATCAGCCTTCTTCCAAACCCCTGCTATTTTTTACTTAGCGGATGGCATTCTTTAATTGTTCAAGAATAGCCGGGTTTTCCAGTGTGGAAACGTCTTGAGTGATTTCCTCTCCCTTGGCAATTGCACGCAACAGGCGGCGCATGATTTTACCTGAACGTGTCTTAGGCAGATTCTCACCTAAACGGATTTCGTCCGGCTTGGCGATAGGGCCGATTTCCTTGGCTACCCAGTTGCGCAGTGTTTCGACGATTTCGCGCGCTTTTTCCGGTGTGTCCGGCAGTGCGCCCTTGAGTACCACGAAGGCGACCACTGATTCGCCCTTGATGTCGTGAGGACGACCGACCACAGCAGCTTCAGCGACCAGCGGGTTGGCCGCCAGTGCAGATTCGATTTCCATGGTGCCCAAACGGTGGCCTGAAACATTCAGCACATCGTCGATGCGACCCATGATCCAGAAATAGCCGTCTTCATCGCGGCGTGCGGAGTCGCCTGCGAGATAGGCGCCGTTCATTTCTTCCGGGAAATAGCTCTTTTTATAACGCTCAGGATCACCCCAGATAGTACGAATCTGTGAAGGGAAGGGGCGCTTGATAACCAGGAATCCACCGTTCAGGTCGGAAACTTCTTCGCCCGATTCGTTGTAGATAGTCGCCATGATGCCGGGCAAAGGCAGCGTGCAGGTGCCGGGTTTGATCGGCATCGCGCCCGGCAACGGGGCAATCATGTGGCAACCGGTTTCTGTCTGCCACCAGGTATCGACGATAGGGCAGCGTGCGCCACCGATTTCGTTGTAATACCACATCCAGGCTTCAGGATTGATCGGTTCACCAACTGAACCGAGCAGACGCAGGCTGGTCATGTCGTATTTTTTAGGCAAATCTTCGCCCAGTTTAATCAGCGAGCGGATCGCAGTCGGTGCTGTGTAGAAAATAGTGACCTTGTGATCCTGGATCATTTTCCAGAAACGCCCGGCATCCGGGTAAGTCGGTACACCTTCAAAGATAACCTGCGTCGCACCCATTGCCAGCGGACCGTAGGCTACGTAGCTGTGTCCTGTGATCCAGCCCACGTCAGCGGTACACCAGAATACATCTGAATCCTTGTAATCGAATACCCATTTCATCGACAACATGGTTCCGAGCAGATAGCCGCCGCTGGAATGTTGTACGCCTTTGGGAGAACCTGTCGAGCCGGACGTAAACAAGATGAACAGGGGGTGCTCGGCACCTACCCATTCAGGTTCGCATTCGCTGCTTTGATCGGCGACCAGATCGTGCCACCAGATATTGTTCGCATCATTCCATGCGGTTTCAGTGGTCGTTCTTTTATAGACGATGACGCTGTGTACTGACTCGCAACCACCGAGCGCTAACGCTTCATCGACAGCAGGCTTGAGTGGCATCACGCGTCCGCCGCGCATCTGTGCATCGCAGGTGATGACGGCGCTAGCTTCGGCACCGGTGATGCGCTCATGCAAACTCTTGGAGGAAAAACCGCCAAAAACCACGGAGTGGATGGCGCCGATGCGAGCGCAGCCTTGCATGGCGACAACCGCTTCGATGCTCATCGGCATGTAAAGTACCACGCGATCGCCCTTCTTTATGCCGCGTGATTTCAGTCCATTGGCAAACTGGCACACACGTGCGTGCAGTTCGCGGTAGTTAACTTTGGTCACGGTACCGTCATCCGCTTCAAAGATGAGTGCGGTTTTTTCCGCTTGGGTGGACAAGTGACGATCAAGACAGTTGTAGGATACGTTCAGTACGCCATCTTCAAACCATTTGTAGTGAGGGGCGTTGCTTTCATCCAATACCGTGGTGAAGGGTTTTTTCCATTCGATTGTTTCGCGCGCCAAGCGTCCCCAAAAACCGGTGTAGTCCTGTTCGGCTTCCTGGCAAAGTGCCTGGTATCCGGCCATGCCGGAGACGTTAGCGTTCTGTACAAATTCTGTGGCGGGACTAAAAACACGATTTTCATGCATTGCAGACTGGATGTTGGACATGCGATCTCCTCGATATGGGTTAGTGCGCGAATGGTCAATAAAACGAAAATGTAGGATTGTTGTTTTGGTCTGCCCGTCAATAAAAAACCCTCAAATCGCTCGGAATAAGCAGGGTTAATTTTTAGGACAGACTAGCTCTTTTTGCCTACGAATAGGAATGTAGTTTTAATTGGGGTTGCCTGTCAATCATTACCCTGAAAATAGCTACAAAATAGGGTTGATCGTTAAATCCGGTTAACTCTTTCGGGTTATGCAATTCCACTTTGCAGGCCGTGCTGATAGCCCGGGGTTTAGCGTCCCGGAGAGCGATTTTTTGTGAAGATTTCCACATTAAAATTAGCATGTTGAAAATTAAAATACGTAAAGCGCGCGGTTTGGCGTCGTGTGTTTTAAGTGCCTTCGATGCCTGATTAAAGGTTCATTGCGTTGCTGTAGGCGATCGCATTTTTACATAGTAGCGCCCATCGCAAGTTATCAGGCGAGTAGAGCGTCGCAGACGCCTTCGCCGATAGTCATTTTACTAACCACGATAGGAAAAATTCTATTCTTGATGCCGGTCATATCGCCGAAAAAAGTTTCACGGCACGGCTCTCAGAAATATGAAACGCAGGGAAAATCAGCTGGCGGTCTGTCTGACTTCATTGGTAAGTCTGGCAGGGATGATTCGTCTGCCGTGTAAAGTAGACTAGCCTGCACAGTTTGAATTTTGAAAAAGAACCGTTTTGCGGTACTATCGCACCCCATGACTAAGTATATATTTATTACCGGCGGTGTTGTCTCTTCTCTCGGGAAGGGGATTGCAGCTGCTTCCCTTGCGGCGATCCTTGAATCACGTGGCTTAAGCGTCACAATGCTCAAGCTCGATCCTTATATTAACGTTGATCCCGGGACGATGAGTCCGTTTCAGCACGGAGAGGTGTTCGTCACCGAAGACGGCGCGGAAACCGATCTGGATCTGGGGCATTACGAGCGATTCATCAACGCCAAGATGCGCCGTGCGAACAACTTCACGACAGGCCAAATTTACGAAAGCGTGATTCGCAAGGAGCGCAGGGGAGAATATCTGGGCAAGACGGTTCAGGTCATTCCGCATATTACTAATGAAATCCAGGCTTTCGTCGAACGCGGTGCTGCGGCTTATCCCGGCGGGGAAGTCGATGTTGCGATTGTTGAAATCGGCGGCACAGTGGGTGATATCGAATCTTTACCTTTCCTCGAAGCCGCGCGGCAGATGGGGCTGCGCATGGGGCGCAATCAGGTCGCTTATGTGCATTTGACCCTGGTGCCCTACATCGCCACTGCGGGCGAACTTAAAACCAAACCGACCCAGCATAGCGTACAGAAATTACGTGAAATCGGTATCTTCCCGACAGCTTTGCTGTGCCGTGCAGACAGACCGATACCGGATGAAGAACGCGCTAAAATTTCGCTGTTTGCCAATGTGCGCGAAGAGGCGGTAATTTCGATGTGGGACGCGGACAGTATCTACATGATTCCGCAAATGCTCAATGATCAGGGGCTGGACCGCATCGTCTGTGAAGAACTGAAACTGGACTTGCCGCCTGCTGATTTGTCGGTATGGGCAAAGCTGGTACATTCGCTGGCCAATCCGCTGCATGAAATCACTATCGGCATGGTAGGTAAATATGTTGATCTGACCGAATCCTATAAATCGCTGATCGAAGCCTTGCGCCACGCAGGCATTCATACCCAAACGCGCGTGAACATCGAATACATCGACTCCGAAGTACTGGAAACTACTGGAACAGAAGGGCTGGCGCAGCTTGATGCCATCCTGGTGCCGGGCGGTTTTGGCGCGCGCGGTACAGAAGGCAAGATTGATGCGATTCGTTTTGCGCGGGAAAATAAAGTGCCTTATCTGGGCATTTGTTTAGGCATGCAACTGGCTGTGATCGAATATGCGCGCCATGTGGCAGGCATGAAGGATGCAAACAGCACCGAACTGAATCCTGAAACTGAACATCCGGTCGTTGCATTGATCACCGAATGGCGTGACCGCGATGGCCGGGTTGCCACGCGCAGCAATGATTCTGATCTGGGTGGCACCATGCGGCTCGGTTCGCAGCGCTGCCCGATTCGTTCGGGTACGCTGGCTCAGCGTATTTATGGCGATGAAGTCAATGAGCGGCATCGTCACCGTTATGAAGTGAATAATCACTATGTGATTGAACTGGAAAAAACAGGACTGATTATTTCTGCGCGCACGCCGGCGGAGAATCTTCCCGAAATCATGGAATTGCCGCAATCCATGCATCCCTGGTTTATCGGAGTGCAGTTTCATCCCGAATTTACCTCCACGCCGCGTGCCGGACATCCGTTGTTCACGGCATTCGTCGAGGCAGCCTTGCAAAAAACAATTGCTAATGGATTAAAGGTGGCCGTGTGAAGCTATGTAATTTTGAAGCAGGTCTGAATCAGCCATTGTTTTTGATTGCAGGGCCTTGTGTGATTGAGTCCGCGCAAATGGCAATCGATACGGCAGGCGTTTTGCAGGAAATGTGTCGTGAATTGAATCTGCCATTTATTTACAAGTCTTCGTACGACAAGGCCAATCGTAGTTCAGGTAAATCGTTCCGCGGTTTTGGTCTGGATGCGGGCTTGAAAATTCTTGACGAGGTGAAGACGCAACTGGGTGTTAACGTACTGACCGATGTGCACAGTATTGAGGAAATCGGTCCTGTTGCCGCCGTGGTAGATGTGTTGCAGACCCCAGCATTTTTGTGCCGCCAGACAGATTTTATTCATGCGGTGGCGCGTTGCGGCAAGCCTGTCAATATCAAGAAGGGGCAGTTCTTGTCGCCCTGGGATATGCAGAATGTGGTTGAAAAAGCCAGGGATGCCAGTGGACTGGATAACATCATGGTCTGTGAACGCGGTGCGTCATTCGGTTATAACAATCTGGTGTCGGATATGCGTTCGCTTGCAGTGATGCGCAATACCGGCTGTCCTGTGGTGTTCGATGCAACTCATTCGGTGCAATTGCCGGGCGGGCAGGGAACGGTCAGTGGCGGTCAGCGTGAATTCGTGCCGGTATTGGCGAGGGCAGCTGTTGCCGCCGGGATTTCAGGATTGTTTATGGAAACGCATCCGAATCCGTCACAAGCGCTCTCGGACGGACCGAATGCTTTTCCGTTAGGACAGCTTAAAGCCCTGTTGAAAACGCTGATGGTGCTGGACCAAACGGTGAAGCAGCAGGGGTTGATAGAAGAAACCATTGATTTGAAGAATGTATAAGGATTTGTTAAGTAGATAAGTGGATTTCTGTCTGGTTTTAGTTAATAGTTAATATTTTTTTCGAATTATTGAGGAGATAAATTATGAGTGCAATTGTTGATGTCATCGCCCGTGAAATTCTGGATTCACGCGGCAATCCTACTGTAGAAGCCGATGTGTTGCTCGAATCCGGCGTGATGGGACGTGCAGCAGTGCCGTCCGGCGCTTCCACCGGAGAGCGTGAAGCGATGGAATTGCGCGACGGTGATAAAGGGCGTTATCTGGGTAAAGGTGTTTTGCAGGCAGTGGAATATGTCAATACTGAAATTGCTGAAGCGATCATCGGTCTTGAAGCCATGGAACAGGCCTATATCGATCAGACCATGATTGAACTCGATGGCACGGAAAATAAGTCACGTCTGGGCGCGAATGCAATTTTAGCCGTCTCCATGGCGGTCGCACGTGCGGCAGCGGAAGAGTCCGGTCTGCCGTTGTATCGTTATCTGGGCGGTTCAGCCAAGATGCAGCTGCCTGTGCCGATGATGAATGTGATCAACGGTGGCGCACATGCAGTGGGCGGCGCGGATATGCAGGAATTCATGATCGTGCCGGTCGGTGCGCCGAGTTTTCGCGAAGCGTTGCGTTATGGCGCAGAAGTATTTCATGCGCTTAAAGCCGTATTGCATCACCGTGGTCTGCCGACAACTGTCGGTGATGAAGGTGGTTTTGCGCCGTCATTGGGTTCCAACGAAGGTGCATTGAAAGTCATCGTTGAAGCCATTGAAGCTGCGGGCTATGTGCCGGGCAAAGATGTGGTGATCGCGATGGATCCGGCTTCCTCCGAATTCTACAGGGATGGCATGTATCATCTGAAGGCGGATGGCATGGTGCTGACTTCCGCGCAACTGGTTGATTTGTACGCCAGCTGGGTGGACAAGTACCCCATCATCAGCATCGAAGACGGCATGAGCGAAAATGACTGGGATGGCTGGAAACTGATGACGAACAGATTGGGTAAAAAAATCCAGATCGTAGGCGACGATGTCTTTGTGACCAATACCAAGATATTGCGTGAAGGAATCAAACAAGGCATAGCGAATTCTATTCTGATCAAGGTTAATCAGATCGGCACGCTGACTGAAACGTTTGAAGCCATTGAGATGGCTAAACGTGCAGGGTATACGGCGGTCATTTCGCATCGTTCAGGTGAAACCGAAGACAGCACCATTGCAGATATTGCGGTGGCCACCAACGTTCTGCAAATCAAGACCGGTTCTGCTTCGCGTTCTGATCGCATGGCAAAATACAATCAGTTGTTGCGCATTGAAGAGGACCTGGGCGATGTGGCCAGTTATCCCGGTATCGGCGCTTATTACCAGTTAGCTTAATTACCCGGCTAATATCATTTACGCCCCGGGCTTTTCCCGGGGTTTTTTACATTTACAGCTTTCGGGCTGGCAGAAAGATTGAGTCTGTATGCGTATCATCACAGTGATATTGCTGCTCCTGCTGGCCATGTTGCAATACCCGCTTTGGCTGGGGCGCGGCGGCCGGTTGAGAGTGCAGGATTTGTATCGTCAAGTCACAGCCGCTCAGCAGAGCAACGCGAAAACGCAGGCGCGCAATGGCTTGCTGGATGTTGAAGTGCGTGATTTACAGCAAGGCTCCGAGGCAATCGAAGAGCGCGCACGCAGCGAATTGGGCATGATTAAAAATAACGAAGTCTTTTACCGGATTCTCGATGAACCCGTCAGCGGACCTGTCACCGTACCGGACAGTAACAAGTAAGCGCAAAGCCCTTTTAGCCGGGAGATTCAGCTGTCTGTGCAGAGTTGACGATCCCGGACGCTCGCCGGCATATCAAGCGCAACAGGGGCTTGATAATAGCCGGCTTTGCCGTGTCCCGTCACGTAACTATAATGCGTGCCGGAAAATGATCCTTGTCAAAATCTTTCGTGAGTTCCGGTTACTTTTGCCGCATGCAGCGCTGCATTTAAAGGCTTTTCTCGATAAACGAAAGCTGGCAGGTGCGCGGCAAGCGGCTGCTATGATGAAGTGCCGCAGCGCCGGCATGCCAAAAAACCAGCCTGTGATTTTTAACCTCAAGGCTAATGATTGCCGCCGGCACGCACTCTCACTCGCGTCTTTTGAATACCAGATCCCATACGCCATGTCCCAGATTGATGCCGCGCTTCTCAAACTTGGTTAGCGGGCGATAATCAGGGCGCGGGGCATAATCGTTTGCGGTATTCTCAAGCAACGGTTCTGCGTTCAGCACGGCTAAAACCTGTTCGGCATAATCCTGCCAGTCGGTAGCGACGTGGATGTAGCCGCCCGGTTTTACCTTTTGCATCAGTTTTTCGATAAAGGGTGCTTGTATCAGGCGGCGTTTGTTGTGACGCGCCTTATGCCAGGGGTCAGGAAAGAAGATATGCACACCATCCAGCGTAGCCTCACCTGTCATGTCGCGCAGCACGACAACGGCATCGTACTGAATGATGCGGATGTTGGTAATGCCCTGTTCGTCGATTACCTTGAACAGGTTGCCGATGCCGGGTGTATGTACTTCCAGGCACAGATAATCATTTTGTGGATTCGCCTTTGCAATAGTGGCGGTACTGTCGCCCATGCCGAAGCCGATTTCCAGGATTTTAGGCGCGGCGCGGCCAAAGGCGTGTTCAAGGTCAAGCGGCTGTGCGGCATAGGGAATGCCAAAAACAGCTTGCAGCGTATCGACGGCGCGTTGCTGCGCGACGGTGACGCGCCCCTGTCTTAAGACATAGCTGCGGATGTGGCGATTAACTTGCGAGCCGCGTAGTGACTCGTTTGCCTCCGGCTCCGACCGGGTCGGACCAGCCGCGACGTCGCCCGCTTCTTTTGCCGGTCTGGTCGAATGAGTGTTTGCTTCATCAACGCGGGAGTCAGAGGGGCAAGCTTGTTTGTCTTTGATGTCTGTGTCGGTCATATTTGTAATGTCAGGTTACCTTCATCCCCTTGAGGCGGATGAAGGGATAAAAGGGAAGGGGAGAATTAACTGCGTACCGACGCGATGATGCCGGCTGCCGGTGAGCTGGGACTTGCGCTGTAAAGCTTCTTCGGCATACGCCCTGCCAGATAGGCTTCGCGTCCTGCCTGGGTGGCTTTTTTCATGGCAGAGGCCATCAATACCGGCTTTTGCGCGCCCGCAATCGCGGTGTTCATCAGCACGCCGGCACAGCCTAGCTCCATCGCAATCGCCGCATCCGATGCCGTGCCAACCCCCGCATCAACAATCACAGGGACGCTCACCCGGTCCATGATGAGTTGCAGATTCCACGGGTTTAAGATGCCCATGCCGGAACCGATCAGTGAGGCTAACGGCATGATCGCCACACAGCCGATGTCCTCCAGTTGCTTTGCAATGATAGGATCATCCGAGGTATAGACCATCACTTCAAATCCCTCGGCAACCAGTATCCTGGCGGCGGCGATAGTTTCAATCACATTAGGATATAAAGACTGCGGATCACCCAGCACCTCAAGCTTCACCAGACTGTGACCCTCCAGCAGTTCACGCGCCAGGCGCAGAGTGCGCACCGCGTCGTCAGCGCTATAACAGCCTGCTGTATTCGGTAGATAGGTGAATTTGGACGGCGGCACCAAGTCGAGCAGCGAAGGTTCATTCGGATTCTGTCCCAGATTGGTGCGGCGGATGGCAACCGTGACGATCTCTGCGCCACTGGCATCCAGCGCTGCGCGCGTCTCGGTGAAGTCCTTGTATTTTCCGGTGCCAACCAGCAACCGGGATGAGTAGCTTTTACCTGCAATGATTAAGTTATCATTCATTTTGTAATCCTGTTATTTATCAATTGTTCATTATCAATTATCAATTGCTAATTATCCCCCGCCCACTGCGACGACGATTTCCAGTTTATCGCCTTCCTTCAAGGTGTGTTCGGCATACTGGCTGCGCGGCACAATCTCGCCGTTTTTTTCCAGCGCGATGCGTTTTCCCGTATAGCCTAAGGCGTCGATCAGTGCCGCAATGCGGCAATTGTTCACCAGTTGGCGCGCAGCGCCGTTCATATAGACAGTAATCACTTCAATTTGTCCTTAATTTACGCTAGAATGCGATGCTATCACGCGGGTGTAGTTCAATGGTAGAACGGCAGCTTCCCAAGCTGCATACGAGGGTTCGATCCCCTTCACCCGCTCCAGGTCCGTAATCAGCGCTGATCATGCATCACGATGCGCGCGACAAAAGTGATCGCCAGAAAATTGGCCGCAATCGCGATATAGCCTACCTGATCGTAACCGATAATTTGCCCCGTCGCACTTTGCGTGGTGATGAGCCCTGCCAGTGTCGCCGCCAGACCGCTGGCCAGTTGCTGAGTCGCGGAATTAAGCGACATGAAGGTGCCGCGCAGTGTCGGCTGAGCCGCAGAGGTGATGATTGCCATGGAAGGAATCATGCGCCCTGAAATCAGCACGAAAAAGGCGGTGGTACAGATCAGCCAGAGCCACAGCGGCGCGTGCCCTATCTGCGTAATGGCGAACAGCGGCAAGGTCGCGGCAATCGCCATCAGACGATAAATCTTCACTTTGCCGCGTTTGTCCGCCCAGCGCCCTATCATGCGCGAAGTAATCAGGGTAGCCGCACCACCTGCCAGATAGACATAGAAAATATCATGCTGGGCAATACCGACATTGGCCACGGCATAGACGGTGATGTAAGGGATCACGGTAAAACCGGAAAACAGAATCAGCATGGTAAACAGCAGCGCCCGTAAATGATTCCGGTCCGCCAGTACTTCAAACATCGCCGAGAAGGGATGGCTGCGTTTTGCCTGACTCAAATGATGGCGAACATCGGGTAGAAATCGCAGACCGATGAGCAAAAACACCACCGAACTGCCGGCGATCAGGATAAACGGGGCACGCCACTGAAAATGGTTCGCCAGCCACAGCGACAGCGGAACACCGGCCACCGTGGACATTGAAAACGAAGCCGAAATGACGCCGCTGGCCGTAGCGCGTCTCTCGAACGGAATCAGGTCGCCTATCAGGGTTTGCACCATGGCACCCATCATGCCGCCGAAAGCGCCCGCCAGACCGCGCGCAATCAACAGCGTCGAGTAGTTGGGGGACAGACCGCACGCCAGTGTCGCCAGGCCGAACAGACCGAATACGCAGAGCAACAGACGCTTGCGCTCAAACTTGTCAACGAAGGTCGCGGCGAGCAAACCCGTTAGTGCCGCGCTGAAACTGTAGCTTGCCACTAAAAAACCGAACTCATGCGTGCTGATGGAAAATTCGCGCATCAGGATCGGACCTAGCGGCATCATAATCATGAAATCGAGGATGTGGGAAAACTGTATGCCGGACAGGGTCAGCAACAAATAGCGTTCGCGCTGCGGGGAAAGTGTGTGAGGCATGACGACAGGAGTGATTGAGTGAGCCGCATTCTACCAGTAACAGGATTCAGGATTGAGGATTCAGCAGGAGCGGTATTTCCGTGTCATCCGCTAATTCCGGATACGCAAAAAAACCTGTAGTGGTAAAATCCCGACTGAACATTCCTTGATCCGCCCTTATGTCCTCACCTGCTTTTGTCCACCTGCGCCTGCACAGCGAATACTCCATTACCGACGGGATGGTGCGCATAGACGAGGCTGTCGATGCGGCCCGTGCGGATGGCATGCCGGCGCTGGCGCTGACCGATCTTTCCAATTTTTCCGGCCTGGTGAAGTTTTACAAAAAGGCGCGAGGCAAAGGCCTCAAGCCGGTTGCCGGGGTCGATGTATTTATCACCAATGAAGCCGATCGCAGCAAGCCCTATCGACTGTTGCTGCTGTGCCAGTCGGTCGAAGGCTACCTGCGCTTATGCCGTTTGCTGTCACGCGCTTATTTAACCAATCAGTCCCACGATCGCGCAGAACTGCGCCGCGAATGGTTTAGCGAGGAAGGCACCGCCGGCTTGATTTGTCTGTCCGGTGCGCATCTGGGCGATGTAGGTTGCGCGCTGTTGTCAGGAAATACCGCGCTGGCCCGCAGCGCTGCAAAACAATGGGCTGCCCTCTTTCCTGATCGTTATTACCTTGAGGTGCAGCGCACCGCTTCTCCTGATGAAGAATCCTATATTCATACGGCAGTGCTGTTAGCCGCAGAACTGGACTTGCCGGTAGTGGCTACCCATCCGGTGCAATTTCTGACCACCGCAGATTTCAAGGCGCATGAAGCGCGGGTGTGTATTGCCGAAGGATATGTGCTGGGCGATAAACGCCGCGAAAAGGCCTTCACGCCGCAGCAGTATTTCAAAACTCAGGCCGAGATGATTACCCTGTTTGCAGATTTGCCGGAAGCCTTGCAAAACAGTGTTGAAATCGCGCGCCGTTGCAATCTTACCCTGCTGCTGGGTAAGCCGCGCCTGCCGGATTTTCCGACCCCCAACGAGGAGAGTCTGGATGACTTCCTGCTGGGCGAATCTGAACGTGGACTGGCACAGCGCATGAAAGCGCTTTATCCGGATGAAGCTGAGCGCACAGCCAAAATGCCGCAATATCAGGAGCGCCTGTTATTCGAAATCAATACCATCATCAAGATGGGCTTCCCCGGCTACTTTCTGATCGTGGCGGACTTTATCCGCTGGGCCAAGGCGTATCGCACCGAAGCGTTCCCCAATGGCGTGCCGGTAGGGCCCGGGCGGGGTTCGGGTGCCGGTTCGCTGGTGGCTTATTGTTTGCTGATTACCGATCTTGACCCCCTGCGTTATGAATTATTGTTCGAGCGCTTCTTGAATCCTGAACGCGTATCCATGCCCGATTTCGACGTGGATTTCTGTCAGGACGGACGCGAGCTGGTGATTGATTATGTAAAACAGAAATACGGTGCGGCTTGCGTGTCGCAGATCGCCACCTTCGGCACGATGGCCTCCAAAGCGGTGATACGCGATGTAGGCCGGGTGATGGAATTTCCGTATGGCCTGTGTGACCGCTTGTCCAAGGCGATCCCTGTCGAAGGCGTCAAGCCGGTATCGCTTACCAAAGCGCGCGAGATGGAACCTGAAATCAACGCGATTGCACAGAGTGAAGAAGGCGTGCCGCAGTTGCTGGAACTGGCCATGCGTCTGGAAGATTTGGCGCGCAATGTCGGCATGCACGCAGGCGGCGTGGTGATTGCCCCGGGCAAACTGACTGATTTCTGTCCGCTGTATTGTGCCGAGGGCGGCGCGTCTGTGGTGAGCCAGTTCGACAAGGATGACGTCGAAGCAATCGGCCTGGTCAAGTTCGACTTTTTGGGTCTGCGCACCCTGACCATCATCGACTGGGCCGTGCGGCATATACATAGACTGCAGGGGCAAGGTTCAGGCGTCAAGGAACAAAAACAGGAGAAGGGAGAGGAGAGAAGGGAAAAGGATAACGTGGCGGGTTTTCCCCCTTCTCCCTTCTCAATAGAGCGCATTCCGCTGGACGATAAGGCAAGCTACGATCTGCTCAAAGCCTGCAACACGACGGCCGTGTTTCAGCTCGAATCACGCGGCATGAAGGATCTGATCAAGCGCTTGCAGCCGGATACCTTTGAAGACATTATCGCGCTGGTCGCGCTGTTTCGCCCCGGCCCGCTGGAGTCCGGCATGGTGGACGACTTTATCAATCGTAAACACGGCAAGGCGACGGCGGACTATTTTCATCCCGAACTGGAAATCTCGCTGGGCCCGACTTACGGCGTGATCGTGTATCAGGAGCAGGTGATGCAGATTTCGCAGATCATCGGCGGCTATACTCTGGGCGGCGCGGATATGCTGCGCCGGGCGATGGGTAAGAAAGATCCCGGGGAAATGGCGCGGCAGCGCGATATTTTCGTCGCGGGGGCAATCAATCGCGCCATCGACAAGGACCTGGCCACCCGCTTGTTCGATCTGATGGAAATGTTTGCCGGTTACGGCTTCAACAAGTCGCACTCGGCAGCTTATGCGCTGGTGGCTTATCAGACGGCTTTCCTCAAGGCGCATTATCCTGCCGCCTTCATGGCAGCGACAATGTCGGGCGATCTGGATAACACCGAAAAAGTACGCACGTTTTATGCCGATACCTTGCAGCAGGGGATCAAGGTGCTGTTGCCCGATGTCAACAGTTCCGGTTATGCCTTCTCGCCTACCGATGACAAAACCATAAGCTACGGACTGGGCGCAATCAAGGGCACGGGTGAGGCGGCAATCAACAGTATCGTCAAAGCCCGCGCGGCGGGGCCGTTCAAGGATTTGTTCGATTTTTGCCGGCGGGTGGATAAGCGGGCGGTTAATCGTCGCACCATCGAAACACTGATCCGTGCGGGCGCCTTTGATGCCATCAGCGATCACCGCGCCGCCTTAATGGCCACTGTCGATGCGGCGTTAGCCAGTGCCGACCAGCAGGCGCGTTCCATTAATCAGGACAGTCTGTTTGGCGAGGATGACGCGGATGCCGTGCTGATCGGGCAGAATGCCGAAGTCGCACGCTGGACCTTGCGCGAACAACTGGCGCATGAAAAAACCAGCCTGGGGATGTATCTGGGCGGGCACCCGTATCAGGAATATCAGGCGGAACTGAGTAATTTTATCAAGGTGAAACTAGGCGAACTGACACCGTCCTTCCTCGGCAAAGGGAATGGTGCCGGCAGCGGTTATGGTGCGCGGCGCGGGGTGCCGGTCAGGCTGGCAGGCATTGTGTCGGGCTTGCGCTTGCAGCAGACCCGGCGCGGACGCATGGCGGTAATCACGCTGGACGATGGCAGTGCACAAATCGAATTAACGGTGTTCAACGAAGAATACGAGAAAAGCCGTCAGTGGGTTAAAGAGGACGAACTGCTGATCGTCGAGGGTAAAGCCAGTCTGGATGAATATTCCGGCAATGTGCGGGTCAGTGGCGAAGCGTTGCTCAACTTTGCCGAAGCGCGCTCGCGTTTTGCCCAGCAACTGGCGTTGAGTTGTGAAAATAACTTGAGCGCCGAGCGCCTCAAAGAGATACTCAATCCCTGGCGCGAGGGGGCTTGTCGTGTGCTGATCAATTACCGCAATCCGGTGGCAACCTGCCAGTTGCGTCTGGGGGATGGCTGGCAGGTGACGCTGGCGGACGAACTGCTGGAAGAATTGCGCACCGCCTTGCAGGCGGAAAACGTTCAGGTGATATACAGCTGATTATTTGCCGGTAAACAACGGGAAGCGGGTGCCATCGGGTGCTTCGCAGTCACCCACGGCCTGGCGGGCTTCAAGCAGGAACGGGCCGTTGAGTTGCCCGCTATCTTCTGATCTCAGCTGAGCACGGGCGGAATTCGCTGAAAAGGACGTATCCGGCGACATAAATCTGCGCCCCATTCAGGGGGGCGCAACGGCAGTGCCACCGGCCATAAGATAATATCCCTGATTGTGATGCGCGCCCGGCGTCACTTCAATGCGCTGATTTGCATCGTACAAAGTGCCCGGATATCGCCTTGAGGCGGAATCCGCAAGTTCAAAGGCAACCGGCGGCGGTGCGGCGCAAGCGGCCAGTAAAACAGCGCTCAAAAATATGCCGGTATTCGATTTCATGGCTGTACGCCTCCGCTTGAGCTGACCTTGTCCGCATGATAACGATTGATCCGCCCCGGCGGGGGTGAGAAAGTGTAACGGCCGCCCAACCTCAAGCCAAGCCGCGCAAAAGTCCGCGTCAGTAGTGCTGCCACACGGCGGCGCATAAGAATTTACTTACTGAAAAATAAGAATTTCCCGATTGTATGTCTTTGACCTTAAAGATATTATGTGCAGTCCATCGCGGCAGGCTTTTATCGTCGCGCATAAATGATGTAAGCCTCCTTTGCCGGATCGCGCCGGCAGCCTGAATGTAAAAGCTGACTTATTAAAAGCCGGGACGTAAAATTTCTGCGCTGACTGGACTTAATTGATGCAGAAATTTGGTTTGCAAAAAACGCGCTTGACTGCCTGGCTGGTGCTTATTGCCGGCATGCTGTTTACCGTGTTTGCCGCCTTTCAGGTTAAACAGCATCTTGAACAAGAGGCCACGGCGCAGTTTTCCTTCATCTGTGACCAGGTATCGCTGAATATTCAGAACCGCCTGAATGCTTACGCGCTGCTGTTACGCGGAGGTTCCGGACTTTTCGCAAGCCAGACTCAGGTCAATCGTCAAACGTGGCAAAGCTATGTCGACAGACTGGAAATAGCAGACAGCGTTCCCGGTATGCAGGCCATGAGCTTTGCTGCCGTCGTGCCGCAAGCGCAATTAGCCGCACATATCGCCCAAATTCGCGCGGAAGGTTACCCTGACTACAAGGTAGTGCCTGCCGGCAACCGTGTGCTGTATGCGCCGGTTATTTATATCTCCCCTTTTTCTGTTCGCAATCAACGCGTCTTCGGCTATGACACCTTTGCGGAACCGGTCAGGCAAGTCGCCATGGTGCAGGCGCGCGATAGCGGCCAGGCAACACTGACCGGCAAGTTGCTGTTGCAGCAGGAAAACGGCCAGGATGTTCAGGCCGGCGTGATCTTGTTTATTCCGGTCTATCAAAGCGGCATGCCACAGGCCACCGTTGAGAACAGACGCCGGGCTCTGATTGGCTGGCTGGCCAGTGTTTACCGCATGAATAATTTGATGACCGACATCCTGTGCAAGCTGAGTCAATTTAAGGCGGTAGAATTGAAAATCTATGACGGGCTGGAGACGGTGCCCGCGAGCTTGTTGTTCGACAGCATGAGAACGCCTCATCCTGGTGTGCTGTTCACGCAGTCCAGAACACTCAATCTGGCCGGACATCACTGGTCGTTGTTGTTCGATCAAAGCGCTTCCGCCGTCAGTTACCGTGATTTCTGGTTCACGCTGTTTAGTGGCAGTTTGCTAAGTTGGCTGTTATTTGCGCTGCTGCATTCGCTTGTCAACATCCGGAGTCAGGCAATCGGCATCGCGAATAAATTGACCCGTGAGATCAAGCGCAGTGAATCATTGTTGTTCGACAGCGAATATCGGTTGAACTTCGCGATTGATAGTGCCGGAGATGGCGTATGGGATTGGAATATGCTCAGCAATGCCATGCAGTTTTCTCCGCTTTATATGAGCATGTTAGGTTACACGACATATGAATTACCGCATCATGCCGACAGCTGGCTTAACAGTGTGCATCCGGACGATATGGCGCGCGTGCAGCAAAATCTGGATGATTATCTGGCAGCAAAGATAACGAATTATCACATTGAATTGCGCTTGCGCTGCAAGGATGGCAGTTATAAATGGATATTATGCCGGGGCAAGATTGCCTTGCATGACACGCAAGGCAAGCCGGTTCGCATGATTGGTATCCACAGCGATATCTCCAGACACAAGCATATTGAGACGCAATTGAATGATTCGCTGCTCTTTAACAGCACAATTTTAGCCCGTTCGCCTTCCGGCATCGCTGTCTTTCAGGCTGAGGGCACCTGCATCATGCTCAATCAGGCCTACGCTGGCACGCTGGATACCAGCGTAGAGACGATAATAATGCAGGATTTTCGCAGTAATGGATCATGGCAGCAAAGCGGCCTGGTCGGTTTTGCCGATGAGGTGCTAGCCAGCCGGCAAGTGCTCAGGAAAGAGGTTGAGAGAGTGACTTATTCAGGCAAGAAGATTGTTCTGGAATGTGTATTCTCTTTCCTTGTCATCGAGGAAAAACCCCATCTTTTGCTGATTACCAACGATATTTCAGCGCGGGTCAAGGCGGATCAGGAAATCAGTCTCGCCCTGCATCAGCTTGAGAACAAAGAATTGGCCAAGACCCGCTTCCTCGCTGCTGCGGGACACGATTTACGGCAACCGCTGGCAGCAGCCAATATGTTTCTCTACGCACTGCGCTATTCCGGACTCACCCCGCAGCAGAATGATCTGATCCTCAGTCTGATGCTGTCCATGTCCACCTTTAAAGAGTTGCTCGATACCCTGCTGCATGTATCAAGGCTCGATTCAAATACCATCAAGCCGGAATTCACCTCTATCAATGTCGCGGAGCTGCTCATCTGGCTGGAGCAGAACTTTTCAGTCATCGCGGGCGAGAAAAAACTCAGTTTCAGATTGTTCTTTCCCTTAACCAGGACCCTGATGATACGCAGCGACATCGGCTTGCTCAAGTCGGTGCTGCTCAACCTGATTTCAAATGCCATCAAATTTACCCCCGAGGGCGGCATTCTGGTGAGTGCGAGACAACGCGGGGGCCATATCTTGTTTCAGGTTTGGGATACCGGCATAGGCATCGTCGATGAAAAAATCGCACTGGTTTTTGAAGAGTTTTTTCAGGTCAATAACCAGCAGCGTGACAGAATGCATGGCCAGGGACTGGGTCTGTCTATCGTCAAACGCACGCTGGCGCTGCTGGGCACGGAAATCACTTGTCACTCGAAAAGCGGGCGGGGAAGCGTCTTCGGATTTTGCCTGCCCTGTGTTGAAACAAGTCTGCCGCCACCACCGCAGGCTGACAGCAGCTTGCCCGATGCGGCATTTATACAGGGCAATAAATTCATCATCGTGGAAGATGATTTGCTGGTGATACAGGCGACCCTGTCCTGGTTGACCATTATGGGTGCCAGTGTGAGCTGCTTTCAAAGCGCTGAAGCCGCGCTGCAGCATGAGGGCATTGAGCATGCCGATTACTACATTGTTGATTACACGCTGGGTGGCTCGATGAATGGCATCGCGTTTTTGCATCGGCTCAGTCAAAAAGCCAAAAAGCGCATCAAGGCGGTGCTGGTAACCGGCGACACGTCGGGTCATTCCCTCTATGAGACCAGCCGCTGTCATTGGCCTGTGCAAGTATAAGCCGGTCAATGCCTCAGCCTTGCTCAACAGTCTTAAAGCGCAAGATGAAAGCCCGCTATGATTTCGCATCAACGCTTCGTTTGTCGATACTTTGCCGGGGAAATTGCGCTTCGTTGCAGGCATCACTGCTGTCATAGCGAAGGAATAGCCTGATTCGTTGTCGTGCTGACAATATCGGCCCTAACGCGGCTGTACGCTGTTAGCGTCCGGACAATCGCCTTTTTCAAACATGGAATTGAATCTGATTCCGTCCCGCTTGCTTTGCCTGATACATCGCCGTATCCGCCCATTTAAGAATTTCATCCTGACTTGCTTCGTGATCAATGAATACCGCGATGCCGATACTTGCCGTACAGTGATGAGTGATTGTGGCCGTAGCGCCTGCAAAATTGATTGACAGCAGATAAGGTTCAGACAATGCGGCAAGAATTTTTGCGGCAACCTGGCCGGCCTGGCTGGTCGCTGCGCTTTTATTGCTATCCAATTCGCTGAGTATGATCACGAACTCATCGCCGCCGAAGCGTGCCACACTATCCACGCTGCGCACACAATTTTTAAGGCGCGCGGCCGCCTCGACCAGCAGCAAATCCCCGACAGAATGCCCGCTCGTGTCATTGAGTGTTTTGAAATTATCCAGGTCCAGAAACAGCAGCGCGCTATACACACCATTGCGCCGGCTGGCAAACATGACTTGGCTCAGTCTGTCATTGAGCAGACGACGGTTAGGCAGGCAGGTCAGCGGGTCATAGAATGCCAGGCGCTTGATGGCTTCCTCCGCCGCGCGGGCCAGGGTAATATCAGTCAGCGTTGAAACGTAATTAGAAAGGGTGCCGTCAGGTGCTCTGACAGCGGAAATGGTTAAATGCAGCGGATAAATTTCACCATTTTTACGCTTGTCCCATATTTCCCCTTGCCATGCACCCGTATTATTGATGCTATCCCATATCGCGGCATAGAAGCTGGCATCATGGCGGCCCGATTTGAGCAGCCTCGGGTTTTTGCCGACAATCTCATCTGCTGAATAGCCGGTAATCCGGGTAAAGGATTTATTTATACGCAGAATGTGGCAATTTTCATCGGTAATGAACATGCCCTCCTGCGAATCAAAGGCAATAGCCGCAATGCGAATTTCCGACTCCATCTGCTTGCGACGGCTGATGTCTCTGATGAATTTCACCGCGAATTCATTTTCACCGAACTTGACATAATTGGCGGAAGCCTCAACCGGGAAAAGGCAGCCGTCCTTGCGTTTATGCTTGGTCTCGAAGACCAGTTTTTCTTTCTGTTGCAATTCCTGCCAGTGGCCGGACCACAAGTCGGGGGTAAATTCGGGTTCGATAGCGAAGACCTGCATCAAAAGCAGCTCTGCCCTTGTATAACCGTGTTCGCGACAGGCCGCTTCATTGGCATAGACGATGCACGCATGCTGATCAACCCAGAGTATGCTGTCCGGCGCATGGTCGCCGATGAACTGGGTAAGTCGCAGTCGTTCCTCCGCCAGTTTGCGTTCGGTGATATCGGTCAGCATGAGCAGCAGACTGGCGGTCTCAATTTCGCTGTTTGTGCGCCTGCAATTCAATAGCGCATAGAAGACCGTACCGTCAGCATGTTGCAAGGTAAGATCAAGATTGGCATTGTGATTGTCTTGCAGGTCACGCAGATAAAAGTACCAGCGATCCTGCTCGGCAGGCAGAATGAATCGGTTAAAATTATTTTTGAGCAGGCGTTTGCGGTCCATGCCCAGCAGTTTGGCTGCGCTTAAATTCGCTTCTTCAATCAGGCCTTCGCGGCTCAGGGTAAGATAAGCTGCCGGTGCAAGATCATAAAGCGCCACATAACGTTCAAGTGACTTCTCCAGTTCAATATGCGCCTCTCGCAGATTTTCATTCTGCATCTCAAGTTCGATGTGATGAACTTGCAGTTCATGCAACAGCGTTTCGGTACTCTGCGCCGGCATGCTATCCGGTGGTTGCTTGCCCAGCTGCGCCTCGGCAGCGCGGCGCAGTTGATCAAAATCCTGCTCTGCTGGCTTCTGTTTCACACAAACTCCTGAAGTATCAAAAATGCCTGGATTCCAAATTCCGTATGAAGTGTTCTCTGGAGTCAAAGCGCTGTCTGATACAACGCTCTTTTTTCTGCTGAGCTACTTACTGGGGGAGAAAAGCCGCAATTCTGCCGGCTATTCTACACCGCAGGAATACCTGAATGTCAGCTTTTCGACGAATGCTTGTGATAAGACACCGGTAAAAATCAGCCCTTTGCACTTGTTCAATTAAAAGCATAAAAATATCGAGGCGCAAAGCGCGTCTGTATTGCACGGTACGATGGCTATTCGCCGCCTAATGAAGGCAAGGACATGACAAAAAATTCCCGACAAAGCAATGCTGCCAGCTAGGCCTCAGTCTGGCAGCAGGATAAGCCGGAGTCGCCTTTGCTTTGTCGTCCTGTCAGCCCAGTTGGGTTACTGCCGGAAAGCTCAGCACCTTGCTCCATGTACCGACCTGCTCATCCTGCAGGCGATAAATTGCCTTGTATTTCCAGGTCGTCAAGCTGGCGGGCAACGGGGTATTGTCGGTGATGCCCGCTTTCGTGCTGATGGTAAAGAATACAAAGCCTTTGCCATCTCCCCGGTCCGCCCATATTTCCAGCGCGCTCGCATCGCCTTTTGTCCAGTCAAGTGCCGGATGTCCCGCTTTGTTTTGTATATCCAAATCAGGTTCCCAGCTGTCGGCAGTCACGACATGTCTGGTGCCGATCAGGCGCAGCGCCTGACCAATGGCCTCGGTGTAATTCTTGCTCGCCTTGATGCTCGCGACCATTGTGGAGAGGCGCAGAATCACGCCGGGGGGCGGAACTGGCGGGAGATCGGCGTCCTCTGTCATTGAATCCGGCCAGTCGTTGTTGCCGGTGCCGCCGTCCCTCAGCTGATTCTTGCAGGCAGTCCAGTTATGTAAGCGGCTTTCAGACAGTCTAAGCCGCTTGAGCGCATAGCGAAAACCGACCGAATCAATTTTCAGCTGTGCCATATCGGCATCGCTGAGACCTAAAATTTTCGCTAATTCGGGTAAAAGCAAGGCCAGATGTTCGAGCAGCCCGGCTTTGCCTTCGTCACTTCTTGGCATGAAGGAAGAATTAGTCATGATAAAAACTCCTTTTCAATGGTTTAAGGTATCTTGCAATTGGTGATGTTGAGCATCTTTATAAAATCAGACAGCGAACTGTCTGCCTTGCACTTTCCCTATACTGCGGCGCACTTCCCGCCTCTTGCGTCATGCTTCCCCCGCCTTGCGGCGCACTTCTTGCCTCTTGCGTCATGCTTCCCCTGTCTTGCGGCGCACTTCCCGCGTCTTGCGTCATGCTTCCCCTGTCTTGCGGCGCACTTTCCGCGTCTTGCGTCATGCTTCCCCCGTCTTGCGGCGCACTTTCCGCATCTTGCGTCATGCTTCCCCTGTCTTGCGGCGCACTTCCCGCATCTTGCGTCATGCCTTCCTGAGGCCGCGGAGCCTGGTGCGAATTCTTTGCTGCCTTTCCTGCAAACTGCACTGACCGGCAAAACAGACATTAATTTTGCCAAATCATCATGGCATTGCAATCTTGTACTGACGCTGAATGACAGCCTACCTGCTTGCCGGTTAATCACGCTGCGGTCTGATTGCATCTTCCTCCCTTTTTTCGTTTGTGCATATAGACCAAAAGGTCTATGCCAAATGGCCTATATCAAAAAGCCCGGCAGCCTGACGCACTGGCCTGATAAGCCTGAAAGTCTCATAAAATCAAGGATTAACTGCGGTTAGGCGGTCGCTGTAAAATTTGCGTCTTGCCTTTTTTAATGCGCTATTGCCTGCCATTTTTCTTTTGTCTTTTATTTATTTTCTTCTGACTGCTGCCGAAGAGCGTCGGCAATCGCGGGGTTGTTGGGCGCGGACTGTTTGAGCACCTGGCAGCAAAGCCGTCCGGTCTGGCCGTTAGGCGTATTTGCTTGGCGGGTATCCGCGTGCACTGTGCTGATTGGACTATAATCAGCGGCGCTTCTGCCCAGCCTTAAAATTGCCATTCATCAGCATGGTTTTTCTTGCCGCACACAATGAGCCTATGAGCCACTTATATCCTGAAGTATTGCAGCCCGGTTTTATCGCTTTTCACAGCAACCGGGCCGAAGATCTGGCTGAGGTGGTGGCAGCCTGGCTGCAACGTCATCCCTTGAATCCGCTCGAAGAAGAGATCATTCTGGTGCAGAGCAACGGCATGGCAGAGTGGATCAAGATGGCGCTGGCGAAAAGCGCTGGCGTGTGCGCGGCTACCCGGGTCGAATTGCCCTCACGCTTCTTGTGGCGCACTTATCGTCAGGTGCTGGGTCGTGAGGCCGTGCCGAATGAATCCGCGCTGGATAAAGTGCCGATGATCTGGCGACTGATGAAGTTGCTGCCGGCGCTGCTGGACAGGCCTGACTTTGCCCCGGTGGCGGGATTCCTGACGGCGAACGAAGCGGATCGTTTGCTGCAACTGGCGAGCAAATTGGCTGATCTGTTTGACCAGTACCAGAATTACCGCGCCGATTGGCTGGAGGCTTGGGCTGCGGGGCAGGATCATTTACTTATGGCGAATGGCGCTATTGCCGCTTTGCCGGCAGAACAACGCTGGCAGCCGCAATTGTGGCGTGCCGTGCTGCAAACACTCACCGCCGAGCAGCGACAAGGCATCAGACCCAAATTACATCAGCGCGTACTCGCCAGCCTGGCCGCGGGTGAAAAACCGGCTCACAGGGTTGCGCAGCGCGTGATCGTGTTCGGCATGAGCCAGATACCCTGGACGACCTTGCAGGCGCTGGCGGCCTTAGCGCCCTTTAGTCAGGTCATGCTGGCGATACCTAATCCTTGCCGCTTCTATTGGGGTGACATCATGGACGGACGCGAGTTGCTGCAGTCCATGCGTCGTCGCCAGCCGCCTCGTGCCGGCGTCGATCTTGCCTTGTTGCCGCTGGAGGACATGCATGCACATGCGCATCCGCTGCTGGCAGCCTGGGGGCGTCAGGGGCGTGACTTCGTGCGTCAGCTGGATGTGTTTGACGATGCCGTGCAAAGTAAAAATCAGTTTGAACTGGCCAGGTTAGATCTGTTCGACGAATCCGAAGAAGCGCCGGGTACGCCGCTGCTAAAGCAACTGCAAAACCGCATCCGCGATCTTGTGCCGCTAAAGGAACATATACCGCTTGTCATTGCCGGCGAGGATAGATCCCTCGTTTTTCATAGCGCGCACAGTAAAATACGTGAACTCGAAGTGTTGCATGATCAGTTATTACTGGCTTTGTCAGACGGCACATTGCATCCGCGGGAGGTGATTGTGATGGTGCCCGACATCGAACAGATGGCGCCGGCCATACGCGCAATATTCGGCCAGTACAAGCAGCATGATCCCCGCTACATTCCTTTTGATATTGCCGACATGAGCGCAAAGGCCAGCAGCCCGCTGATCGGTGCGGTTGACTGGTTGTTAAGCCTGCCGCAACAACGCTGCCGCATGAGCGAGCTGGTGGCTTTGCTGGAGTTGCCGGCAATCTGCGGCCGTTTCGGCATTGAACAGGCGTCTGTTGCCAAACTCACGCAGTGGATGGCCGGGGCGGGCATACGCTGGGGGCTGAATGCGGAACACCGCAGCGAGCTGGGGCTGGCGGCCTGTGGTGAACAAAACAGTGCCTGGTTTGGACTGTGCAGGATGCTGTCAGGTTATGCCAGCGGCGCGGTGAGTGTGCAGACTGCGCTGTTTGAGCGCATTGAGCCCTATCCTGAAGTGGCAGGGCTTGAAGCGGAGCTGGCAGGCTCGCTGGCGCATCTGTTGCAGGCCTTGATACAGTGGTGGCAGGTAGCTGGCACTGCCGCCACGCCAGCGGTCTGGGTTGAGCGCGCCCGGACGTTGTTAGCCAGCATGATCAAGGCCGAATCCGAGCTGGACAGTCAGGCGCTGTGCGCGCTTGAGGAGGGCTTGCTCGCCTGGCAGAGTGCTTGCGAGGAAGCCGGTTTCGACGATGCCGTGCCTTTGCCGGTGGCGCGTGCAGCCTGGCAGGAGGCGCTGAAAACACCGGCGCTGAACCAGCGTTTCAGGGCGGGTGGCATCACCTTTTGCACCTTGATGCCGATGCGGGCGATTCCGTTTGAAGTGGTTTGTCTTTTGGGCATGAACGATGGCGATTATCCCAGGCAGACGATGCGCAGCGACTTCGACCTGATGGGCTTAAAAGGCGTTGCCAGGCCGGGCGATCGTTCCCGGCGTGATGATGACCGGCAGTTGATGCTCGAATCATTGTTATCCGCCAGACGGATATTGTATATAAGCTGGTGTGGTCACAGCGTGCGCGACAACAGTGAACAACCCCCGTCGGTGCTGGTCGCGCAATTGCGTGATTATCTGGCCTCAGCCTGGGGGCGCGAGGTGGTTGACAGCAGAACCACGCAACATCCTCTGCAACCCTTCAGCCGGCGCTACTTTGAGGCGGACAATCCTTTGCGTACTTACGCCCGCGAATGGCGTGCGGCGCATGAACCGGCAGCGCAAGCATCCGGTATAGCAACGTCGCCAGCGCTGGCCGGTTTCGAGCCTGAGCAGGCGCTGACGCTGGCTCAGCTGGCCGCTTTTCTGCGCAATCCCGTCAAGGCGTTCTTCAGAAAACGTTTGCTGGTCAACTTTGCCGGGGAGCAGGAGGAAAACAGCGATGATGAGTGTTTCGCCGTCGATGCCCTGCATGAATATAGCCTCATCCGTGCTTTACTCGATCGTGCCCTTGCACAAGGCGCTCAGCAGGATAGTGTGCCGCGCGCCCTGTTGCAGTTACGCAAAGCAGGGGAGCTGCCGCTCAAGGGGCTGGGTGACTTTAAGCAGCAGGCCTTGCAGGAAACACTCGCCACGATGCTGCACGCCTGGCGTGAGGCGGAAGCGCGCTTTCCTGAAAAGGCGGAACGGCAGTCGGTTCGTCTGCAGGCGGATGAGGTGGTGCTCGAAGACTGGATAGATCATCTGCGCGCCTCGGACGTCAGCGGCACGCGGCAAATTGCCTGGCTGGAACTCGAACCCGGCAAGCTGCTGGAAGGCGGCAAGAAACCTGTTGCCCGCGCCGACAAGCTGTCAGGCCCGTGGATACGCAGTCTCGCCGTCGCGGCCTGCGGGCTCAGCGCACAGGGCGTACTGGTCGGACGCGACGGGGTGGTGGAAATCAATCCTGTGCCGGAACAGCAGGCTAAAGCCACGTTGAGCATGCTGTTGAAGTTGTGGCTGGCCGGCATGAATTCGCCGCTGCCCTTACCGCCTAAAACCGCGCTGGCTTTGCTGGCGGATAAAAATCCACTCAGTCAGTATGAGGGGGACTATCAGCTGCGGGGCGATGTGGAGGAGGCGAGTCTGGCCCGCGTCTTTCCGGATTATGAAGCGCTCATTGCGGATGGCCGCTTCGAGCTGTTATCGCAGCAGATTTATCGCGCTATGCTGGACTGGGCGGCATGCTATGTCAGCGCGACTTTTCATGCAGGCGAAAAGCAAGAGGATGAGGCATGACAACAGATATCAGTTCAGGCCAGGTGTTGCAGGCAGAAGTTTTCGATCTGTGGGGCAGCCGGCTGATTGAAGCGAGCGCGGGAACCGGAAAAACCTGGACGATCGCAGCGCTGTATTTGCGCCTGGTGTTGGGGCATGGCGCGCAACATGGTTTTACACGCCCGCTGCGTCCGCCGGAAATACTGGTGATGACTTTTACCCGTGCGGCCACGCGCGAGTTGTCGAATCGCATACGCGAGCGGCTGCTGAGCGCGGCACGCTGCTTCAGGGGCGAGTGTAAAGCGGAAGATGCCCTTTTGCAGGATTTACTGGATGCCTATCAAGCCGGACCGCTGCGCAACCGGGCCGCCTGGGCGCTGGCAACGGCGGCTGAGAACATGGATGACGCCTCGATTCATACCATTGATGCCTGGTGTCAGCGCATGCTGAAGGAACATGCTTTCGACAGCGGCAGTCTGTTTGACGAGCAACTGGTTGCCGATGAAGCGGCTTTGCGCATCGAAGCGACACAGGATTACTGGCGCGAGGGGTGTTATCCGCTGGCCGCCGACGCTCTGTCAGCGGTGCTGAAAATATGGTCCGGTGTGGAGGCGCTGATCGCCGACATGCGAGAACTGATCAATCAGCATATCCCGCCAGAGGCGGCTAACGGCACACTGACCTCTGTGCTGCAAACGAGGGGTGCGCAACGCAGCAAGGCGTTAGCTGCGCTGAAAACCGGCTGGGTTGCGCGCAGCCAAGCGATGCAGGACTGGCTCACTACACAGTTGCCTGCGAAACAGCATGGCTGGACAACGTTGCGGCAGGGGGATTTTATACGCTGGCTGAATGCGTTGAAAGAGTGGGCTGAGGGATCCCAGGACGAATCACCGGAAGCGGCAATGGGTAAAACTGCCTGGGAGCGCCTGACGCCGGCAGGTATGGAAAAAGTCCGCGCACCCGATTCCCCGGCAATCAATTTGCCTGCCGAATTTACGGCCTTTGCTGAACTTAAAGTCGCTCTGGCGCAGTTGCCTGAGGTCAGCTCTTTCGTGCGCTTGCATGCCGCGGCAAACATCGCCTGTCGCCTGTTGCTGCTCAAACGGCAGACTTGCAGTTTCGGTTTTTCAGATATGCTGCAAAGATTGCACAGCGCCTTGCAAGGTGAGAACGGCGTACCATTGCGTGAGCGTATCCTGGCGCAATATCCGGTCATTCTGCTCGATGAGTTTCAGGATACCTCGCCGTTGCAATATCAGATCTTCGATCAGATTTATCAGACCGCAAGCAATAACCCGCAAAGTGCCCTGCTGCTGATCGGCGACCCGAAACAGTCGATTTACGGCTTTCGCGGCGCGGATATTTACAGTTATATGCAGGCAAGGGAGGCGACCCGCGGGCGTCACTATGTACTGGAAACCAATTATCGCTCAACGGAGGCCCTGGTTAGCACGGTGAATCACTGCTTCGGCTCTGCCGAGCGAAGGTCGAGCGAAGGGGCATTCATGTACCGCAAGCCGGAGGACAATCCGTTGCCTTTTGAGCCGGTGCGCGCCTTTGGCCGCCGCGAGCAGTTTGTCACCGGGGCGGGTATCGCACCCGCCATGACGCTGGTGCATGAACTCGCGCTGAACAAGGCCGAAGACATCCGTAAGCAGCAGGGCGCGCGCTGTGCCGAACAAATCGTCTGCTGGTTGAATGACCCGCAATCCGGTTTCGCCGTGGCAGGCGATGAAGCCGCCTTCAGGCCTTTGCTGCCGTCTGACATTGCGATTCTGGTGCGCACAGGTAAGGAGGCGGCGGCAGTCAGGCGCGAACTGACGCGCCGGCAGGTGCCCTCGGTATATCTCTCGGACAAGGAATCGGTATTCGCCAGCGGGGTGGCTCATGACCTGGTGCACTGGTTGCGCGCTGTCGCCATGCCGCAGGATGTCAGGCTGGTGCGTACTGCACTGGCTATCGCGACACTGGGCTTGAGCCTGGAGGAGCTGGAGATGCTGGCCTGTCATGATGAAGCCTTTGATGCGCGCTGCGATCAACTGCGTCAGTTGCGCAGTGTCTGGCAGGCACAGGGCGTGCTGGCGATGTTGCGTCAGACCTTGCATCAGATGAAACTTGCCGCAGGCTGGCTAACGGCGCCCGAGGGGGAGCGCAAGCTGACCAATTTCCTGCATCTGGCTGAATTGCTGCAAGCAGCAAGCAATAATCTGGAGGGCGAGCAGGCATTGATCCGCTGGTTGCTTACCGAGATAGACACCGGGGATGCGAAAAGTGATGAGCAGGTGGTGCGTCTGGAAAGCGATGCCGGTCTGGTCAAGGTCATTACCATACACAAAAGCAAGGGGCTGGAATATCCGCTGGTCTGCCTGCCTTATGCCACCAGTTTCAGGGGCGTGGAAAGAAGGTCGACCGCTTTTCTCAATCTGGCGGATGAGTCCGGTCAGCGAAAATTAAGTTTGCAGTTTGATGATGCGGAGCTGGCCCGTGCGGACCGGGAGCGGCAGAGGGAAGATTTACGCCTGCTGTATGTTGCGCTGACGCGTGCGCGGCATGGTTTGTGGGTAGGCTTTGCCGCGGTAAAAAAGGGTAAGAATTGCGTTGCCTGGCAAAGCGGGGCGGGTTATATCTTCGGTGGAACGGCGGATACGTCAGACTGGTTAGCCCTGTTGCAGCGGTTTGCCTGTGCCGATATTGTTTTGCTGGCGGCAGCGCAAAACACGCCATGCACCCTGCTGTTGCAAGCCGATTCTGTCGCGCCTTTACAGGAGGTGCCGGATTATCAGGCCGACTTCGAGCGCAATTGGACGATAGGCAGTTTTTCCCGGCTGGCCAAGGATCTGAGCTCGGTTACCTCGGCTTTGTCGCCCTTGCAGGTATCCCGAGGCGCGGATGACGAATTCGCTTCGAGCAATAAATTGATCGCAGCCCGGGAATTCATTCCGGCTCACGCACAGCAAGCAGCGCAAGGCTGGCATAAATTCATACGCGGACCTCAGGCGGGAAATTTTCTGCATGATCAGCTTGAGTGGCTGGCGGAGCAGGCGTATGCCTTGCCGGGCAACGAGCTGCTTGCTGTGCGGCTGAGTCGCCGTTGCGAGCGCGCAGGCTACGGGGCTTATGCTGAAGAGATCGTCTCCTGGCTTGCCGAAGTGGTGCAAACCCGGTTGCCCGGGCCCGATGCGGCGCTAGTTGAGCTGCTTGCGGTGTTGCCTGAGATGGAGTTCTGGTTACCTGCACAGCGGCTTGAGAGCAAAGCCTTCGATGCCCTGTGTCAGCAATATCTGTTGCCGGGGGTGGAGCGTCCGCTGCTTGCCGACCGGCAATTGCACGGCATGTTGCTGGGCTTTGCCGATCTGGTGTTTGAACATCAGGGGAAATACTGGATACTCGATTACAAGTCGAATCATCTGGGTGAGGACGATGCGGCTTATAGCAGCGACGCGCTGGCCCGTTCCATGGCCGAGCACCGCTATGACATACAGGCGGCGATTTACCTGCTGGCCTTGCACCGTCTGCTGAAAGACCGTCTGGGCAGCAACTATCATCCTGAACAGCAGCTGGGCGGCGCAGTGTATCTGTTCCTGCGCGGCATAAAAGGGCCGCAAAACGGAGTTTGTCTGATCCCGGCCTGCATTCCCCTGCTGGATGCGTTGGATACCATGCTGAGCGGAGAGCTTTGATGAATACGGCTATTCAAGACGATGTGATTATTTTGCAAACAGCCGACGCAGATACGCTGGCTATTTTGCACGGCTGGGCTGAAAAAGGCTGGCTGCGCAGGCTCGACAGCGCCATGGCCGATTTTATGCGCGAACTGGATGCGTCTGCGGCACCTGTATTGCTGGTATGCACGGCATTACTGGCACAGATGGAAGGGCGCGGCCATACCTGCCTGCCGCTGCGGCAACTGGTCAGGCAGCCTGAGTTGATCTTGAACTGGCCGCCGGCTGCCCGTCAGGAATTAGCTATGTTATGGCGACGGTTGCCGGACAATTTATCTGACTGGTTAACGGTCCTGCGGGCGAGCATATTAATCCGCACGGCATCTGCGACTGACAGCGGACAGCCTCTGGTGTTAAGTGGCACGGAGCAGGAGCCCTTGCTGTATTTGCGCCGCTACTATCTGTATGAACAGGACGTTGCCGGCAATGTGCTGCAACGCACAACGGCAGCTCTCCCCGTGGATGAAGTGCTGGCAGGAGAGTGGCTCTCGCGTCTGTTTGATGCGGACGCGGATGAGCTTGACTGGCAAAAACTGGCTTGCGCCGTGGCCTTGCGCGGCAGTTTCACCGTGATTACCGGCGGACCCGGCACGGGCAAAACCTATACCGCAGCGCGTATGCTGGCGTTGCTTTTTGCCATGCATGGCGAGCGGCTGCGTGTTGCTCTGGCGGCACCCACCGGCAAGGCTGCGGCACGCTTGCGACTGTCCATTGATGCGTCCTTGCAGGAATTGAGCATGCGACTGGGCGATACACTGGACCTGGATTCCTTCACCCGGCGCATAGGCGCTGCGAGAACCTTGCATGCCCTGCTGGGCGCCAGGCCGGATACCAGGCAACTGCGCTTCAATGCCAGTCATCCGCTGGATGTGGACATCCTGATTGTCGATGAGGCGTCAATGATTCATCTTGAGATGATGTCCTCGCTGTTGCAGGCCATGCCGCCCGGCGCTAAAGTTATTCTGCTGGGTGACAAGGATCAGCTCGCCTCGGTTGAGGCGGGTGCCGTACTGGGTGATCTTTGCCTCGGTGCCCTGGCGGGGAGCTATGATGCGGAAACTGCGCGCTATGTGCTGTCTGTTACCGGAATTAAGCTGCCGGATAAGTATCTGACGACTCGAAGTACGCCACTGGCGCAACAAACGGTGATGCTGCGCAAAAGTCGTCGCTTCGGCGGACTGATCGGCCAGTTGGCACAGGCGGTGAATCGCGGGGAGAGTGAGCTGGCGCAGCAACTGATTAGCCGTGATGCGACAGGCATTTTGCATACCACCAGTCACCCGACTGTGAGTACGGTAGTGCATCTCGCTGTTCACGGCAGGCCAGGTGCCAGCGCCTGTTACGCGGATTATTTGCAGCTGGCAAGCAAAAGGCCCGCTGATTCGCAGCGACATGAAGCCTGGGTAAAAAGCGTGCTGCTGGCCTTTGAACGGTTTCGCATCCTCTGCGCGGTGCATGAGGGGGACTGGGGCACTGAGCGTTTAAATGTGGCAGTCCAGCTGGCGCTGGCAGCGGAGGGACTGCTAAAGCCCAGAGGTGAATGGTATGTCGGCCGACCGGTGATGGTCACCCGCAACGATGCGGAGCTGGGCGTTTTTAACGGCGATGTGGGTATCGCCTTGCCGGGGGCTTTGCTGGCTGCCGCGCTGCGCGTGTATTTTCTGGATGGTGATAATTTGCGCTCGGTTGGTGTCAGCCGTCTGGCGCATGTGGAAACCGCCTTTGTGATGACGGTGCACAAGAGTCAGGGCTCTGAGTTTCAACATACCTTGCTGGTGTTGCCCGAGGGCGGTGCTCAGGCTTTAACCCGTGAGCTGGTTTACACCGGCATTACCCGTGCGCGGGAAAATTTTACCCTGATCGAAGGACAGCCTGGTTTGCTGAAACAGGCAATTGCTCAACCCTCACGGCGCGCCAGCGGCTTGCAGATCGGATTTTAACTGTGCAGGCTAACTGAAACGCTTAAACTCAAACCGTTTTAGCCGTTGCTATGCTCGAAACCCGTGCAGGCAGACCTGCACGAGCGTATTCCTCATCACGGCAAGTCTTTGCCATCTGCGATCAGTCAGTCGAACTTACTGGAATGACCGCTGTGGTCGTTTTTTTGTGCGGGCTGGTGCTGCGTTGAAAAAACGTGGTTATAAATTGATGGCAATTTTTTAAACGTACAACAGAAAAAGGACCTACATTTCTGTAAGTCCTTGAATTCTTTGGTGGCCCGGGGCGGAATCGAACCACCGACACAAGGATTTTCAATCCTCTGCTCTACCGACTGAGCTACCAGGCCATTTTTATATCGCTACACTTTTACAGTGCTTTAACTCTGCGAAGTCGCGCATTATACCGGGTTTTTCAGGAAGCGCAATAGATACTTCAATATAAATGACAAACCCCGCCGAAGCGGGGTTTGTCAGATCAGCTAAATACCGGCTTAATCGAATTACATCATGCCTTCCATGCCGCCCATGCCGCCGCCCATGCCGCCGGCAGCTGCCTTATCTTCAGGCAATTCAGCAACCATACACGCTGTCGTCAGCATCAAGCCGGCGATTGAAGCTGCATTTTGCAATGCAACGCGCGTCACTTTGGTAGGATCTACCACGCCCATCGCCAGCATGTCGCCATATTCGCCGGTTGCTGCGTTGTAACCGTAGCTGCCAGTTCCTTCGGAGACTTTGTTAACCACAACAGACGGTTCGTCGCCTGCATTTTGCACGATGGCGCGCAAAGGCGCTTCCATAGCACGCAATACAATCGTGATACCAGCATCTTGATCGTGATTGTCGCCCTTCAAGCCGGCTACAGCCACCTTGGCACGCAGCAGTGCTACGCCGCCGCCGGGGACAATGCCTTCTTCAACAGCGGCACGGGTTGCGTGCAATGCATCTTCCACGCGCGCCTTCTTTTCCTTCATTTCAACTTCGGTTGCAGCACCGACTTTGATCACGGCAACGCCGCCGGCCAGCTTGGCTTTACGTTCTTGCAGCTTTTCTTTGTCGTAATCGCTGGTTGACTCTTCAGCTTGCTTGTTGATTTGGCCGATACGCGATTTGATTGCGTCTTCACTGCCTGCGCCGTCGATGATGATGCTGTTGTCTTTACCGACTTCGATACGTTTGGCTTGACCCAGATCTTCCAGTGTTGCTTTTTCCAAAGTCAGACCGACTTCTTCAGCGATTACCGTACCGCCTGTCAAAATCGCGATATCTTCCAGCATCGCCTTGCGACGATCGCCAAAGCCCGGTGCCTTGACAGCAACCGTCTTCAGGATACCGCGGATGTTGTTAACAACCAGTGTTGCCAGCGCTTCGCCGTCTACATCTTCGGCGATAATCAGCAGTGGACGACCGGCCTTGGCGACTTGTTCCAGGATAGGCAGTAAATCGCGAATATTGGATACTTTCTTGTCATGCAACAAGATGTACGGATTTTCCATCAATGCCAGTTGACGATCCTGGTTGTTGATGAAGTAAGGTGACAGATAGCCGCGATCAAATTGCATACCTTCTACGATATCCAGTTCGTCATCCAGGCCAGTACCGTCTTCAATGGTGATGACGCCTTCTTTGCCGACTTTTTCCATCGCAGCCGCGATTTTTTCGCCGATTACGGTGTCAGAGTTTGCCGAGATGCTGCCGACTTGTGCGATTTCCTTGCTGGTGGTACATGGCTTGGAGAGCTTCTTCAGTTCAGCAACTGCAGCGATGACAGCCTGGTCGATACCGCGCTTCAGATCCATCGGGTTCATGCCGGCAGCAACGAACTTCATGCCTTCCATGACGATGGATTGTGCCAGTACGGTTGCCGTGGTTGTGCCATCACCTGCGACATCGGAAGTCTTTGATGCAACTTCTTTAACCATCTGCGCGCCCATGTTTTCGAACTTGTCTTTCAATTCGATTTCTTTAGCGACAGATACGCCATCTTTAGTGATGGTAGGGGAGCCGTATGAACGATCCAGGACGACGTTACGGCCTTTGGGACCCAGTGTTACTTTAACTGCATCGGCCAGAATGTTCACGCCGATGACCATTTTACTGCGTGCTGCGTCGTGGAATTTTACGTCTTTAGCTGCCATTTTTTGTGCTCCTGAAGTTGTTTGATACCGTTTTCCGGGCTTACCCGAAAATCCGGTTATAAAAAAGCCTGCCGCAGGGAATGCTTAAAGTTCGACTACGCCGATGATGTCATCTTCGCGCATGGTCATATATTCCTGACCGTCCATCTTGAAGGCTTGTCCGGCATATTTGCCAAACAACACGCGGTCACCGACTTTAACGGTCATGGCCTGCAATTTTCCATCATCTCCGACTTTGCCATTGCCCACGGCGATAATTTCGCCTTGATCCGGCTTTTCGGTAGCTGCATCAGGAATAACGATACCAGATGCGGTTTTACGCTCTTCTTCCATACGCTTGACGATGACGCGATCGTTCAAAGGACGAATCTTCATATTTATATCTCCAGTGGGTTGAATTAAATGCAGAGGTGAAGCGATGCTCCGCCTGCAAGCGCTAACAATGGGGATAGCAGCTTGCCATTTCAAGGGCGGAGGTCGTATTTATTTTAGTTGAGGCAGTGCGATCTGGTTATCTTTGCTGTACTGGTAGTCATGAAAGATATGCTCGGCACTCAGAATCTGATATGTGCCATCCGCGTTACGGTGCGTGGTGTCTTTCAGGCGATAGGTGTACTGCCCGCAAGTCCAGCAATCATAGTTGCGCATGTGCGTGCACAGACAGGTTTTGTCCATCACGGAAAGCTTTTTTGCTTCCGGATTTTCTGCAAGCACCCGGTTGTAGGCGTCAATGTAGGCGCAACCGCCGTTACCATCGAGCAGATAACCATACGCCTCGCAGTTTGGACGAACGCCCGCACCGATAGACGGACTGGTGCTGATCATCCGCATAGGATAGCCGGTAGGGGAGGTGGTGTTCACTTCCATCTGCTCTTCTGTCGCCCTGTAGTATTCCTGCTGAACTTTTTCAGGAATACCGCATTCCGCAGCAACCGTGAAGCGGGTCGCAACCTGCACGCCGGCACAGCCTTTTTCCAGAAAGTCGACGGCATCCGTGCCGGTAAAAATGCCGCCTGCAGCGATGACCGGAATTGTCAGATGTTCGGCTTTCAGGTAAGCGATAATTTCAGCCACGATGGTATGCAAGTCATATTGCGCCCAGTCCATGCCAAACCCCAGATGTCCGCCGGCTAACGGGCCTTCAACTACCACGAAGTCCGGCAAACGTTCCAGACGGGCGGTCTTGCGCAGAAAAAGAATCAGCGCGCGTAAGGAAGATACGATGATGCCCAGTTTTGCATCGCGAAAACGCGGGTTATCCTTCATCATCTCAAAAGAGCCCAGATGCAAACCGGCACTCAGGGTGATGCCTTCAATACCTGCATCCAGTGCACCGTTCAGGCGCACACGCAAGGTTTCACGCGGTGCGTTCATGGTGAGTTTTTCCATGCAGTTGACGAAAATCATGCCTTCGCCACGCTTGGCTTCCATCGTTTTGCTGACGTGCAGGCGCGTCGCTTCAGCGACTTGACCCAAATCGAACTGCACGATGGATTTGTCTACCTGCTTGATGTTGAGCTTATATTGCTTTTGCTTGTCGCTGACGAACTTGGTCTTGTAACGACGATCAGTTACCGTCGGCAACATCGCATCGGAAATATGTCCGATCCCGCCCAGTCGTGCTGCTTCCAGCGCTAATTCAGCGGTAGAGATATCTACCCCCATACCGCCTATTATTACCGGCACCACTTCACGTTGCCCTAAGCGCAGGCGGAAATCATCTACACATTTCATTACTGCCATCCTCCAACTGTCGCTCATGGTTTCTGAGCGTTATAAATTATTATTAATACACTAAGTTGCTAAGGATGCCACAGATAGGATAATACTCAAAGCAAAAAGCAGGATTGGTGAAAAAATAAGTATAGTAATCAGCATGCAATGCAAGGTTAATACATCAGAAATTGCCGCGCATTGCATCTGAAAACTAGGTTGAGAATAAATTCAAACTGACTGATTTTTAGTTGCTCCGTGCTCTGACAATTGCAGCTCTCACCTGATTGGGAGCGGTGCCACCGATATGATTGCGGCTGGCGAGTGAACCTTCCAGTGACAGAACCTGATAAATATCGTCTTCGATCAGTGTTGAAAAATCTTTCAATTCGGCAAGACTAATGTTGGACAGATCACAGCCGCGCTGTTCAGCAAAGCGCACAGCCAGTGCCACGGCTTCATGGGCATCGCGGAACGGCAGTCCTTTTTTGACCAGATAATCCGCCAGATCCGTCGCGGTGGCATAACCTTGCAGTGCCGCACGGCGCATGGCTTCGGGTTTGACAGTGATGCCGGAAATCATGTCTGCATAAATGCGCAAGGTTTGCGTGAGCGTGTCTACCGTATCAAACAATGGTTCCTTGTCTTCCTGATTGTCCTTGTTGTAGGCCAGAGGTTGCCCCTTCATCAGTGTCAGCAAGGCGATCAGATGTCCGTTCACGCGGCCTGTCTTGCCGCGCACCAGTTCAGGTACATCGGGATTTTTCTTCTGCGGCATGATGGAAGAGCCGGTGCAAAAGCGATCGGCAATGTCGATGAAGCCGACCATCGGACTCATCCATAAAATCAATTCCTCTGAGCAGCGTGACAGATGCGTCATGATCAGTGCAGCAGCAGCGGTAAATTCGATGGCGAAATCGCGGTCGGATACCGCATCCAGTGAGTTTTCGCATACGCCTTCAAAACCCAGCAGTTTTGCGACCATCTCGCGATTGATAGGATAGCTGGTGCCTGCCAGGGCTGCGGCACCCAGAGGCAGTTGGTTCACGCGGCGGCGCGTATCGTGCAAGCGCCCGGCATCGCGCTTCAACATTTCGTAATACGCCATCAGATGATGTGCGAAGCTGATCGGTTGAGCTACCTGTAAATGCGTAAAGCCCGGCATGATGGTGTCGGTATGTTTTTCAGCCAGATCAAGAAATGAATTTTGCAAGGCTTTGATCAACACCAGCAGTTCATCTATTGCATGACGCAAATACAGCCTGATATCGGTCGCCACCTGGTCGTTGCGCGAGCGCCCGGTATGCAGTCGCTTACCGGCATCTCCTACCAGCGTGGTCAGACGTTTTTCGATATTCAGATGCACATCTTCCAGATCCAGCGACCAGACAAAGTCTCCGTTGAGGATTTCGCTTTCAATTGTCGCTAGTCCCTGTCTGATATCTGCCAAATCTGATGCTGCGATGATGCCGCAAGCTGACAGCATCTGCGCGTGTGCCAGAGAACCCTGAATATCGAACAGCGCCAGTTTTTGGTCGAAATCGACCGATGCGGTGTAACGTTTGACCAACTCTGCGACGGGTTCTGAAAAACGTCCCGACCAGGTGTCATTATTTTGTATGCTTGCCATGTCAAAAGTCCGGATATAAAGTACGGCTGCCAAATAAAGGCAAAAAGGCGATGTCGCCATAAATAAGGCGCGCAGTATAAAACAAAATCCTCTGTCAGGTGCATATGTATGTTTATGCAGGAGTTTTTATTGACCTTTTGCTACGAAAATTCTGACTTACAGACTATTTTTTATTTTGTTCCGCCTGTACTTTACGCAGGTCATGCAAATCGGACTCGATGATGGATAGCTGATAAAAACTTCCTCCGCTGCGCTTTGCAATTTCAAGCTGTTGAATTGCGCTGAGCAGATTCCCTTGCCAGGCATAGCTGTATGCTTGCGCCTGATGTTGTTCAAATGGCATTTTTAACTGGCCATAACAGCGCGCCTGCAAATCGTAGAGCGCAATGTCAGCGGGGTGCAGGGTGACTTGATCGGCCAGCAGCTTGGCCACCGTATCAGCCTGATTGCTTTTTAGCAGCAGGTCTATATAGTCATAAAACAAGGCGCGATGCTGGGGAAAATTCAGCACGGCAGTCCGGTAAAAATCCTGCGTATCCGTATCACGGGCAGCGAGTTTCACTTGACCTGCTAGCGTTACTATCATCGCGTTGTTTACTGCCGGAGTATGTTTTAAAAGAATCTCCAGTTCTGTTCTGGCGCGATCGATTTGCTTGTTACGCAGTAGTGAACTGATCAGGCCATATCGTTGAACGACCGGATTACCAAATTTATGTGTGGTCAGGGCATCGTTGAAATAGCGTACTGCATCTCTGGCCGTTTTCTGTGAGCCGAAGAGTTTCGTGCGCACCAGTTGAAAATTCAGGCTATCCGGCAATAACAAATAAGGCTGTTTGTTTACCCTGTTTTCAATATCGGCGATACGGTCGCTGGTCACCGGATGGGTACGCAGGTAGTTGGGTGCATTACCATCGATCAGGCGGGTTGCCCGTTGCAGTCGTTCGAGAAACTCAGGCATGGCATGGGTGTTGAATCCCGCTTTTAACAGCGTTTCAAAGCCGATACGATCGGCTTCCTGCTCATGTTCGCGGGTGAAATCCAGCTGTTTTTGCATGCTATGCGCTGTGACGCCTGCTATGGTGGCTTGAGTCGCATTAGGGTTGTTGCGTGCGGCCAGGATCGCGACTGCAATCGCGGCCATCGTCATCATCGTGTCTCCTTGTGACGACGCAACCATGCGGGCCAGATGGTGTTGGGTGACGTGAGCGATTTCGTGAGCTAATACCGAGGCCAGTTCTGATTCACTCTCAGTGAGCAGGAGCAGGCCGGCATTAACGCCGATAAAGCCGCCCGGCAGCGCAAAGGCGTTGATGCTGTCGTCATTGACGGCAAAAAACTCGAATTCGAGCGCGGGTTCATTGCAAAAACCAGCCAGTTTGACGCCTATCTGATTCAGGTATTCGTTGATTTCCGGATCATCCAGATATTGTTTACCTGCGCGTATCTGCATCAGACTTTGTTGACCGATTTCACGTTCCTGCATTGGATTGATGGCAGCTTGCGATACATCGCCAAGATCGGGCAATCCCTCGCACAGAGCGTTATGGGAAAAGCATAATAAGAGAACCCAAAGCAATTTTTTCATAGCCGACATTTTATCAGATTCAGGATTCAGGATTCGGGAAGAGGGAAGGACGGGAAGAGTAAACTGTTTCACCTTTCACCTTGCTCCTGTATTGACTGGACTTTACTGCAAAAAATGCGCAAAATTCACTCCTCTCAACGATGAAGTACAGGAATAACGACGTGAACGATTTTAAAAATATAACGGCTGCAGCATTGGTGGCAATGTTGCAGCAAGGCCGGGTTAAATTAATCGACGTGCGCACGGATGCTGAAATTTCTCGCGGCAGGATTCCGCAGAGTGATGCATTGCCATTGCATTTGTTGCCGTTACGTCTGAGTGAGCTGGATAAAAATGCAACGACAGTTTTTTATTGTCATGTGGGCGGACGCTCTGCGCAGGCTGCTGCATTTGCTGCGGGCAATGGTTTTACCGATGTCTATAATCTGCAAGGCGGCATCACCGCCTGGGCGCATGCCGGTCAGGCTATCGTATGATGGATGACAAAGGACATCCGTTTGATGTCGAGTTGGATGCTCGCAATATGGCTTGTCCTATGCCTATTTTGCGCACCCATAAGTCCTTATCACAAATGAGCAGTGGTCAAGTGTTGCGTGTTGTAGCGACAGATAAGGCGGCACCTAAAGACTTTGAGGCATTTTGCCGTCAGACCGGGAATGAACTGCTCTCAATGAGCGAGCAAAATGGTGAGCATTGCTTTTATCTGCGCAGACGTTAATAACACCGAACCGATTCATAATCAGGAGGTTGTGCAGCAGTGGCTTGGATGACCGAGATCGACTTTCGAGGCGGAACGAGACCTGTTTCGGCTCAAGCAGATAGCTTGCATGGCTATCCCAGCTCACAGCATGTTATGCCTGAACACCTGTACATTGTCGCGCCCCGCCTGCTTGGCTGCATACATGGCGACATCGGCATGCTTGATCAGTACCGTTTCATTTTCGCCCTGTTCCGGAAATAAGGCGATGCCGATGCTGGAGGAAATATGTAACTCCATTCCTCCCACTAGCATGGTCCGATTGAGTGCAAGGCGTATCTTCTCTGCGACAAATAACGTATCAATTTCCGAATCAACCTCAGATAGTAATACAATAAATTCATCGCCACCAACACGGGCTACCGTGTCCGATGCCCGAATACAGAGCTGCATGCGTTTGGCAGCTTCAATTAAGACCTGATCACCCAGGGCGTGACCATAGGTGTCGTTAACCGGTTTGAATTTGTCAAGATCAATAAACATCAAGCCCACATGGAAGAGTCCCCTTTTTGCGGAAAAAAGTGCTTGCTTTAGCCTGTCTCTGAGCAAAGATCGATTGGGCAAATTGGTTAGAGGATCGTAGGTCGCGAGGTGAGCCATCCTTTTTTCCGTCAACTTGCGTTCGCTGATATCAATAAAAGTAGTGACCGAACCCATGATCACGTCATCAATGATAATCGGGCGTGACCAGTATTCCACAGGAATAGCTATGCCTGACTTATGCCAGAACACCTCTTCTGTACAGTGAATATTCTCATTGTGATGGTGGGCCGCATAGATCCGGCATTCAACAGCAGGATAAGGCATGCCATCCGCATGAGTATGTTGGATGACGTCATGAATATGACGCCCGATTAGTTCACTGGAACTTGTATAGCCTAAAATTCGTAAAAATGATTCATTGACAAAATTACAGTTACCGTTGATATCCACACCGTAAGCACCTTCCGCCATAGATTGCAGTAAGGAGCTCATTTTCTGATTTGAATAGCGTAAGGCCGTTTCAGTCTCCATACGTCCGGTAATGTCGCTGAAAGTCGAGACATAATTGACGAGCATGTTATCTGCATTTTTTACTGCGGTGATGATGAGATGTTCAGGATAATCTTCACCATTTTTGCGTCGATTCCAGATGTTTCCACTCCAGGTGCCTGTAGCGACGATACTGTCCCACATCGCGGCAAAAAAATCGGCATTATGTTTCCCCGAGCTGAGTATTCGTGGATTCTTACCGATCACTTCTTCGGCGGCGTAGCCGGTGATGGTGGTAAAGGCGCTGTTAACACGAAGTATTTCGTTGTTGGCATTACTGATCAGAATGCCTTCATCCGATTCAAAGGCGGTAGCTGTAATATTCAACTCAAGTTTCAGCTTTTGCGATTCACGCAAATAAATCACTATTGCTGAGACGGCAATGATCAACATGCCGCCGGCACTTGCCAGCAGAAAACAAAGCCAATATTTTTCAGTTGTAAAACGAAGCAAGTCATTCAGCGGGGTGTGCACGTAAATGTTAATGCCATTTTCTGTCAGGGCCCTGGATGCAAACATGACAGGCGGGGCTTTTTCATCGATCAATACCAGCGAAGCATGATTTTCCCAGGGTGTGAATTTCAATGGTTTAAGTTCGCTGCGCTTGTAGAGTAATAATTTGTCTTTTCCAGATAAATTAACGACCGTTGCATCAGGCAGATAGCGAAGCTCGAATTGCTTGTCCTGCGCCATGACGATGACCCCGTTGGCATCCGTGATGTAGACATTAGCCGATTTAGTCCAGCGGGCGAGTTTATTGACATCACGCTTAACTACCACCGCACCGATAAAGCGCCCTGCATCGAAAACAGGGCTGGCATAAAACAGGCCAGGCTGGTTGGTTGCCCGTCCTACCGCATATTGGTGTCCCTGTTGCCCTGCACGCGCCTGTTTGAAATACAGGCGATCAGACAAATCCACTCCGACTATGCTTCCTGACTCCGCGATATTGCTCGAAGCAATGCACTCACCCGCCGCATCAAGGATAAATATCACATCGGCAGCAAACCGACTGCTTGCATAATCAAGTGTCTGACTCAGCTCGACCAGCGCTTTGTCCCGGGACCAGCGTTGTTTGCGTTTTTCATAACTTAAAGTAGTCGGCAAACTATTGGCACCGAAGCTGCGCAAGGTGTCAACCACCGCTGTTTCACGGGCAAATACCTGTGCTGTCCCGTTGAGCAGTTTCAGACTTTCGGTAATATTGCCGGTAATACTCTCCAGTTTTTGCGCGTTGCGCAGCGATTCCTGATGAATCAAGTCATCGGCAAGGCGGTTATGATAATCTTCTGCTATAAACCATGAAACGCCTATCCATATAGTAAGCAACAGACAGGGTAACTTACACAGGCGAACCGTAGAAAATACATTATTTCGACTGAAATAAGTCGCAATCAGGGTGAGGACGGTAATTAGGCCGGTTGCGATCAGTACAATTAGCGCAAGCAAGCCGGGGGATATGCTGGATGAAGCTGTTACGATATCTGTGCCGCGAATGAAATAGGCGGAAGCCATTGCGGTGTAGTGCATGCCGGAAACGGCTAAGCCCATCACCACCGCGCTTAGCAGCCTCACACCGACATTCTGGCGCAGTGTTTTGAATCTGAATTCGATCCACAAGGCGAGTGTCGCCAGTACGATGGCAACCAGGACGGACAACAGAAACAACCCGGTGTCATAACGGATCAGGCCGTTAAAATGCATAGCCGCCATGCCTGAATAGTGCATCGCACTTATCCCTGCGCCAAACAATAGTCCGCCTGATACAAGTTGCACAGCGGACAACTTATCGCGGCTGATTATTTGAATCGCCAGGGTACTGGCAAGAACAGCAGGAATCATCGACAGTAAGGTGGTGACAGGATCGTAATTGCTTGAGCACGGCAGGCTGAAGGCCAGCATACCGATAAAATGCATTGCCCATATACCAAGACCAAAGCACAACCCTCCGCCTGCAATACAGAGTTGCCTTGTTCTGGCTTTGGTGATTATGGAAACACGCAGGGAAACCAATAGCGAAGCGTAAGCGGTGAGTATCGCAACGAAAATTGACAGGCCGACAAGAATCGGGTTGTAATTCCCCATGTAAAGCACGCTGCCGTCAGGGGGCGAAACAATCAGATGTAATAAATTAATCATTACAGGGCGTTGCGAAAAATCAGCTTATCGGGGATGGAAGGACTCAACACACAGCAGGCTTTGATTTGATGTGCGAAACCCGACCGTTGCGGCACGTAAGCTTGCAAATTGTTGCGCGCGGAGAAATCATGGCGTCACTCGTTATTCTTCAATCAGATTATCCCTTATCATATATCATCCATAGCCTGTCAGTCGATATAAATCGGCGTTCGAATTATCTGAAGTTAGACGCTGGCGAACATGGTCGCAATAGTATATCGCGGCCTCAAGCTAAAGGTTACCGGAATAACCGGGGTAATCTGTCATGAACAACGCGCCTGCCTGGCGATAATTGCGTGATTGGCATCCGGATAAAGCCGGTAAAAGTTCTGTTTTCAATGAATTCAGCGCGGTTTGTGGCTATAGCCGTGAGTACGCATCGCGTCTGCTATGCATTCAAATCAGGGGCCGCCCCGTATAGATCGAACGCCCCATACCCGCAACCGCGACACCATAGGGAATACCATTCATACTCATGGTCATACCCTGACCGACATAAGCACCACCTAGTGGCAGCAAATAGCACTTGTCGAACAGATTGTCGATACCGAAGTCAATGCGGATTTTCTTGTTCAACTCATAACTGCTGCGCAGATTGAACAGACTGTAACCGCCGGTCTTGATCTCATTGCGTACCTGCGAGACCTCGGTTTTAGCCTCTACCAGTTGCAGTTCTGCGCTATTGCTCCAGCTACCCGTGCGTTGCTCCAGTGACAGCCTGGTATTGAGTGGCATGATGTTGTAGAGATTATCGCCGGTGGTCAGATTTTCACCCCCGGGTATAACTCAACACGGCTTTCGCGGTAAGATCGCCATAGTTACCATATCGGCCCGGGTTATGGTACCCGGACAAATCAAAGCCGTATATCTGCGCCGATTGATTAACATACTGAAGATTTACAAATCCAGTTGTTGCTTTCGAATTAGCTGCCGTGTAGCAACTCGTACCCACCGGACAGCGTTGAGCATCGATATAGTTAGAAACATAAGTGTCATAAGGTGTCAATGCCGCTTCCCATTTAGCCTGTGCTGTATCATGCCAGCTGGCGGTGGTGCTCAGGGTATGCGCGACTTCCGGTTTCAGGTTATTGTTACCGAGATAACCATTACCATCGCCCGCCAAATTATTCATCACCATCATCATTGAATCGCCTGACCAGGTATACCACTGATCCAGATTGGCCGAGCGGCTTTTCTGCGCATAGCCGAACTCATAGGATTGCGTGCTGTCCGGCGTATAACGGGATAAGGCAGTTAAATCCCAGTTCTGATCGGTGTGCGAGTGATCAAGCGCATTAAAAGCCGCTGCATCTGCTGTCTGGTTCATCATGTTATTTAGGGTCGGAACATTGTAACCATGTGCGTCACCCGCATCCGCTTTCCAGATGCTCCACAAGCTGCGCGCCGGTATGGTGCGTCCCGACTAGGACAGGACCGGCGGCAAGCCGGAAATCATTGTCGAAGCCGACGAAACCTGGATCGGCGGTCGCACGCGTGGCGTCCACGATATGGTGCTCGTGGCCTGCGCCGTCGAAGTCCTGCAGCGCAAGCGCACCAGCAATCTCAATAAGCGTAAGAACGGGCGTTACGCCGGACGCTTCCGCCTCTCTGTGGTATCGAACCGGAGTGCAACGTCGCTGGTCGGCTTTATTGAAAGCGCCGTGGCGCTACCATTATTACCGACGACTGGAGTAGCTATGCAACGCTCGGGAAACGCAGATACCTTCATACCGCCGTCGCGGAGCGCGGCGACATGGACGTCGCGGAAAACTTTTTGCCCATCATCCATCTCGTATTCTCCCATCTCAAGACCTGGCTGCGCGGCATACATCACGGTGTCAGCCCTCAACATCTGCAAGCCTATTTCGACGAATTCACCTTCCGTTTTAACCGGCGCTTCTACCCATTCAATGCCTTCCGATCTCTATTTGGCATCGCGAGCGATGTCACCGCTCCGACCTATGCTGAACTGTACTCCGCAAAATCACGAAACACTACATCGAGTAGGTGGGTATGACAACCGGATAAGCACGGTTTGAACAAAATACAACTGCGCCCGCTTCTTGCCGCACTGAGCGACCTGATGATTGTCGCCGGTCTGGTTATTTGCAGTCTATCTTGAATCGGCTGAAAAAGTTTCGCGAATCACACAATATTATGAGAACTGGCAACTTGACGAGCTACCACTGGCTTTACTGGTACTGTCGGCGGGGCTTTCCTGGTTCGCCTTTCGCAGGACGCGTGAGGCACATCGTGAGGTAAAAGAACGAATTCATGCGCAAGACAGGATTACTGAACTGCTTAATCAAAATCGCGAGCTCTCTCATAGTCTGATATCGCTACAGGAAAATGAACGTTGTTCCCTGGCACGTGATTTGCACGATGAATTCGGACAAGTTTGTACGGCAATACGCGTTTTCCTCGCGAAATTCCATCGAAAATCACAGACCTTACTTCAATTGCTCTTTACCGGTTGGTTCAGGAAGCGCTCGCTAGCATATTACAACATGCCACCGCTACTCATGTCAGTATTTCAATCCATACTACAGTCAATAGAATATTCAGGACGATGGCAGTGACGTGCTTATAGCAGATGAACCTAATTACGGCTTGTGTATTACTGCGCTGCGTGAGCGGGTTGAAGTCTTGCGGGGAAATATCCAATTCGTTAGCGAATCAGGAGGTGCTTCTCATCTTGCGGTGGTGTTACCGTTAGAAAATTTTTCATTATGATTACTGTACTTCTCATCGACGATCCCCCCATCATTCGAGTCGATTTTCAGCATATTCTTGAGCAAAATGGCGATATCAGCGTGATTGCTCAAGCCTGTGACGCTGAAACTGGTTACGGAACTTTCGTGTCCCATGCACCGGATGTATGTGTTACCGATATCTCTATGCCAGGTGCTGCTGGCTTGGAATTCATGCGTAAAATTCTTGTTTGCAATTATCAGGCTAAAGTACTGATTTTCAGTATGCACGACTCCGAAACCCAGCGCGAATTTGAGATTTTCTGCCTTCTTGCTGAAGGAAGGTCCTTAATTGATTGTAGTCATGTATTGAGTATTAGCCTGAAAACTGTCGGCAATAATCAGACGAAGATTAAAGAAAAACTGGATGTTTCAACCTTGGCTGCTCTCGTACATATGGCTGTACGGAACGGCGTAAAAATAAACCACGAAACTTTATCCTCTGAACAAAGTTCTATATTCGAGTTGTAATGTATCCTGAGAATCCAGACGCATAAATCAACGACTGGTGAACCATTCCAAATTGATGGGACTTTTGTATGATTTTCAGAACTTGAATTTCGCAGTTACACGTAATTGCAACGGCTCACCGGGATGAACGGTGATGCCGGACGGTACGACTGGACTGGCGGGTGTCGCCTGATAATCCTGCGCATAGGCGATGTCAAAGTATTGGCGATTAAACAGATTGAGTATGTCCATTTGCACTGAAAAAGCAGGTGTAACTTCGCGCTGGATACGCAAATTTGTCATGATGGCCGAAGGTGCCATCAGACTACCATTCTGTGTGAGCGGGTAACCACCAATATACCGCGTTTCCACGCCACCCGACCATAAACCGCGATGTGCCGTAGCACTGAGCAAGGCGACCTTACTTGCTGCATTGGGAATCAAATTCCCTGATTCTCTGTTGTCGTTCATTGTTGCATAACGCGCATGAGTCCAGGCCAGATTGGCATCCAAAGCTAACCAGGAATTGGCGAGAAAGTGATTGTCCCATTCCAGGCCATAACGTTTGCTCGCACCATTGGCAGAGGTACTGCCTATGCCGGAATCAGCGCTATAAACCAATTCGGAATCGCTATTCAAACTCCACAAGGCGAGCGAACTTTGTAATCCCGGAATGATCTCCGTGCGCAAACCCAGCTCTTTTCCCATGCTGCCAACCAGTGCTGGCACCGGGGATGCCGGAGTGCCTGTTGTGGCGTCGATTTTATCAATCACGCCGCGCGCATCGTTGCTGTGAAATCCATGGCCAAAATTGAAAAAATACTCAGTCTTGTACCAGGGGCCGAAGATCAGTGACAGTTTTGGAGAATGTTTGCTGCCGGAGGCATTACCGCTGTTTTGCGGAAGCGCCAGGGAATTCATGTTCATGCTGACGCCATCTTCTCGTACACCTGCTACGGTGCGTAGCCAGCTGCTCCAGGTGGTGATATTTTGCACGTAGATTCCGGCTGTCGTCAGATTCACCCGATCGTCACTTACCGTAGCAAAGGGGATACAATTTTGGGTGTTTAACAGACCAACATGAATCGCATCATTGCGAAGTTGCATCCCGAATTCCGTGATCGAATCGCGCCCGAACAGATTGTGTGTCCAACCTTTTGCGATTTGTCCGCCAACAATATTGCGATTCTCCACTTGTTCAAACTGGTCACCGGTAGTCGGGCGTAATTCAAAATAAGTAAAATTCGACCACAGTTGCAGGCGATAGTGTTGCAGGTAGGTCGACGCCTTCATATAGCCCTGATCATCCTGGCTGTGCCATTCACCCGAGAGAATAGCGTGTCCGGTATTGCCGCCATCACTGGGATCTAGAGCGGAATAAAGTCCTAATTGTCCTGACTGTATCATTTGCAGTGGTACTTGATCAGTGGAATTCCAACTCGCATCGTAATATGTGCCGTCAACCGACCAGCCTTGAGCCGGAGTTCCATCGCTTAAACGCAACAGGCTATTTAATCTGTGTAAGTTCTCAGGCTGCGCCCACGGACCGTTCTCTTCCAATAGATCCACTGCGCTGAGCAGCGTGGGGCCGTGACTGCCAAAAGCAGACATGTCTCCTGAACTTGCTTTGGAGCTTAGGTCAGCCAGATTGATTGAACCGGAAAGCAATGCGCGTCGGTATCCGAAAGCGCCGATGGTCAGGTCGGCCAGATTGCTATCGAGGCTATTACGATATTGAAATTTTGCGGAGCCGGCTGAAGCGAAATCGCCATCTTCAGCGAAATAAGGGCCTTTGCCGTAATTAATGCGTTGCACGAGTTCAGGTATCAGGTAGTTTAGATCGGAATACCCTTGCCCGTGTGCATTGGTGGGCATGTTGACGGGCACGCCATCGATAAAAGTGGCAAAGTCCGTGCCATGATCGAGATTGTATCCGCGCAGAAAATACTGATTGGCTTTGCCATCGCCTGAATGCTGCGTGACCACCATGCCGGGCACGGTATCCAGCGCATCCCCCGGTCTTAGCAGCGGCAGGTATTGTAAATCTTCGCTGCGAACGACGCCTTGCGAAGCGGCATCTGAACTGCCTACCGCATTATCGTAGAGCCTCGTAGCTTCGACCACCATCGTGGGCAGGGTATTGATTTTTGGGGATGAAGCATCATCGAGCAAATTTGGCGTTTGTGCTGAAATAGTCTCAGCCGGGGAGGTTGCAGAATAAAGAATTAAAGGCAGGATGATAACTGCGGCCTTAGATTTTACTGATAGTAGTGCCGCGAGTCTCAAACGTAATCCCTTTCATGATGTAACGCAGGCATTAAAGTTGGCAAGCGATGCGCAATACGGCAAAAACAGGCGAAATAGGGCAACACAGGGGCAGGCTGCGTTGTATCCCGGCATTGGCAAGTCGACTGGCAAGATAAGCGGGCGCTATCGTCCCTGCTGCCAGTCCATCCACAAGCGTTATCAGGCAAAAAGGGCGGCAATTTCTTTACCGCCCAGCGGGAATCAGCTCAGTTTTGTCCGCTGTGCCTGTAGTTGCGCAAGCAAGGCAGCAAAATCACTCATGCGTTTCTTTTCCTGTTCCACAACGGCTTGTGGTGCCCTGTCCACAAAACTGCTATTACCCAGCTTGGCTTCGGTCTTGGCAACTTCGCCGCTGATGCGTGCAATCTCCTTATCCAGTCTTTCGCGCTCTGCCGGAACATCAATTTCGACTTTGAGCATCAGTTTGTAATTGCCTACAATCGCCACCGCAGCATCGTCTTCGGGCAGCTCAGATAGAATTTGCACTTCGGATAGTTTTCCCAGGCTGCTGATATAGGGAGCGAGTGCGGCAAGCGTTGTGGCATCTCCTGAAGCGATCAGCGGTACGCGGGCGGCAGGGGACAGATTCATCTCGCTGCGCAAACTGCGGCAGGCATTGACAATTTCCTGCAACAGGGTGATTTCGGCTATGGCTGCCGGGTCGATTTTAGCAGTATCCGCTTTAGGATAGGCCTGCATCATGATGGATACCTCCTCATCCTCCTTTATCAAAAGGGGGGCGGGAGGGAATTTTCCTGCCAGAGGAGCGACCGATTGCCAAAGCTCTTCGGTGATGAACGGGATAATCGGATGCGCCATGCGCAGTATGGTCTCCAGCACGCGTACCAGCGTTCTGCGTGTCGCGCGTTGTTGTGCCTCTGTATCCTCGCTCCTCGCTCCTTGCTCTTCTGATCCTTGATCCTGCAGTTGGACTTTTGCCAGCTCCAGATACCAGTCGCAATAAGTGTTCCACACCAGTTCATACACACAGCGGGCGGCCATATCGAAACGGTAATCGGCAAAATGCTGCGCCATGTCGGCTTCAGCCTGTTGCAACAGACTGATCATCCATTTGTCAGCGGCGGAATATTCCAAAGGCAGTGTTTCATCCAGTCCGGTGTCGAAACCATCGCAGTTCATCAGCACGAAACGCGTGGCGTTCCACAGCTTATTGCAGAAATTTCGATAGCCTTCGCAGCGCTGCATGTCGAACTTGATGTCACGCCCGGGGGACGCTAATGAGGCGAAGGTAAAGCGCAGCGCATCGGTGCCGAATGCCTGAATACCTGCCGGAAACTCCTTGCGGGTACGTTTCTCAATCTGTTCTGCCTGCTTCGGATTCATCAGACCGGTGGTGCGTTTTTTCAATAAATCTTCCAGCGTGATGCCGTCGATCAGATCAATCGGGTCGAGCACGTTGCCCTTGGACTTGGACATTTTCTGTCCTTCCGAATCGCGGATCAGGCCGTGCACATACACATCCTTGAACGGGATTTTTCCGGTGATGTGTTTTGTCATCATCACCATGCGCGCGACCCAGAAGAAGATGATGTCAAAGCCTGTGACCAGCACAGTGGAGGGCAGGAATTGTTGTACGAACTCATTCTGCTCCTCAAAGGACTTCCCCTCCTGCCAGTCCAGCGTGGAGAAGGGCCACAGCGCGGAGGAGAACCAGGTATCCAGCACATCGTTGTCGCGGTCGAGTTGTCCTGCATAGCCCGCTTTGTCGGCCAGTATTCTTGCCTCTGCCTCACTGTGAGCGACGAACACTTCGCCATTCACGCCGTACCAGGCCGGAATCTGATGTCCCCACCACAACTGGCGGGAAATGCACCAGTCCTGAATATTATTCAGCCACTGATTGTAGGTGTTCACCCAGTTTTCCGGATAGAACTTGATCTCGCCGGAAGCGACACATTCGAGTGCTTGCTCGGTGATGCTCATACCCTCAGGACCCGCCTTGCTCATTGCGACGAACCACTGGTCGGTGAGCATGGGTTCGATCACTACGCCGGTACGGTCGCCGCGCGGCACTTTCAGTTTGTGCTTCTCAGCCTTGTCAAATACGCCTGCTGTTTCCAGATCGGCAATGATGACTTTGCGCGCGTCGAAGCGATCCAGATCGCGATACTTTTCAGGTGCCTGCTCATTGATTTTGCCATCCAGTGTCAGGATGCAAATCAGTGGCAGATTGTGTCGCTGACCTACCGCATAGTCGTTGAAATCGTGCGCAGGGGTAACTTTCACCACGCCTGTGCCGAATTCGCGATCGACATAGTCGTCGGCGATGACGGGGATTTCACGACAACACAGCGGAAGTGTCACCATCGTGCCGATCAGATGTTTATAGCGTTCATCTTCCGGATGCACCATGAGCGCGACGTCGCCCAACAGCGTTTCAGGCCGGGTGGTGGCGACAGTCAGGTGAGTCAAACCGTGCAGCGTGTCGGGGGCTGCCAGCGGATAACGGATGTGATACATGAAGCCGTCTTCTTCTTCCTGCACCACTTCCAGATCAGACACGGCGGTATGCAGTTTCGGATCCCAGTTCACCAGACGTTTGCCGCGGTAAATCAGGCCTTCGTTGAAAAGCCGCACGAACGTATCGGTGACTGATTGTGACAGCCCTTCATCCATGGTGAAGCGCTCGCGCTGCCAGTCGGGTGAGGTGCCAAGACGGCGCATTTGGCGGGTGATGGTGTCACCGGAGAACTGTTTCCACTCCCATACTTTTTCGATGAACTTTTCGCGGCCCAGATCATGGCGCGATATACCTTGCGCATCGAGTTGGCGTTCCACGACGATTTGCGTGGCGATACCCGCATGATCGGTGCCCGGTTGCCACAGGGTGTTATCGCCGCGCATTCTATGATAGCGGGTCAGTGTGTCCATCAGGGTCTGGTTGAAACCGTGACCCATATGCAGCGTGCCGGTTACATTCGGTGGCGGCAATTGAATACAAAAAGAATCCGTCCTGGCAGAATCAGTGCCTGCGTTGAAATAACCGGATGCTTCCCATTTGGGATACCAGCGCGCTTCAATTTCTTTGGGTTCAAAACTTTTGGTGAGTTCCATGGTGCGCAAGCGGTAAGGCCTGTCCTGAGCGAGTCGAAGCCGCGGATTATACAGGCAGAGAGCTGGTAAGTTGTGAGTGGGATTCATCTCCACTTGCGACTTACCCCTTACCACTAACTATTTTCGTCTGGCTTATTCAGCGCTTCATGCAGCAATTGTGGCAGCTCTGCCTTGAATTGGCTGACAGCCATGTCAACTGCCAGTCGTTGCATGACTTCCAATTGTTGATTGAGTTTACTGGTAAAAACGGTTTCAAGGTGGACGGCCAGCTTGTCCAGCAGCAGATGCATTTCATCTGCATTCAACGTGCGGACAGTTTTAGTTTGGGCGGGCGGCTCGTCAGGTATGATTTCGAGGAGTACCGGCAACTCATCAAATCTTCGAGCAGGCGTATCCTCGACGACTTCAGTTAATAGCGGTAATTCCTGATTGTTATTCATCATCGTTAATTGCTTAAATCGAAGTGGCGCAGCTCATAGCCGCGATCACGATAAAATTTATAACGTTCACGACCGCGCCGGCTATCTGCTTCATCGCGGCCAACGATTTCAATCACCCGGTCAAAGCGGGAAAAAAAATCTACACATTCGTTATGCAGACTGATCAGCATATCGTGATGGACAAACTTTTCATCAGCCAGACTTAAAACAACGGGGCTGTTCGCCGCAGCTGCGTCGTCGCTGCGACAGTGGGGAATAAAGGCAGCGTCAGGATAATGCCACAACAACTTGTCCAGCGCCTCAAGGGTTGAGGCGTCGGGCAGGCTGATGACGATGTGCAGGCCGTGCTGCATGGCCTTATGACTCAACTGACAGGCGGTGCGCAGCTTGTCAGTGGAACCTGTATAAAAATCGACTCGGGTCATGTTGTTTTACAATTTACCGTAGGGACACGATTTATCGCGCCCTGTGAAGGGACAGTGATGAATCAAACAGCCGCGATATTTATTTCATTGGCGCGATTGATCAAATATTGCGTAAGCAGCGGAACGGGACGTCCGGTAGAGCCCTTTTCTTTGCCGGATTTCCAGGCTGTGCCGGCGATGTCCAGATGTGCCCAGCGATAATCCTTCGTGAAGCGTGACAGGAAGCAGGCTGCCGTTACGCTGCCGGCAGCACGGCCGCCAATGTTCTGCATGTCGGCGAAATTGCTGTCCAACTGTTGCTGGTATTCATCCCATAACGGCATGTGCCAGGCTTTATCGTTTACATAAGCGCCCGCTTCAATCAGTTCGGCAGCCAGGGTATCCTGATTGCTGAACAGGCCGCTGGCCACGCCGCCCAATGCAATGACGCAGGCGCCGGTCAAGGTGGCGATGTCGATCACGGTATCCGGTTCAAAACGCGCGGCGTAAGTGAGTGCATCGCACAGGATCAGACGGCCTTCGGCGTCCGTATTGAGTATTTCAATGGTCAGCCCGGCCATGCTGGTGACGATGTCGCCGGGTTTGCTGGCCGCGCCGTCGGGCATGTTTTCGCTGCTCGGAATGACCGCCACTACGTTCAGTTTAAGCGACATTTCGGCGATAGCCAGCATGGTGCCAAAAACACTGGCAGCACCGCACATGTCGTATTTCATTTCATCCATGTCAGCGCCGGGTTTGAGCGAAATGCCACCGGAATCAAAGGTCAGTCCTTTGCCGACCAGTACCACAGGTTTTTGCTTCTTGTCGCCGCCGCGATATTCCAGCGTGATCAATTTGGCAGGTTCCCGACTGCCGCGCGTCACGGACAGCAGGGAATGCATGCCCAGCTTCTCCATGTCCTTTTCTTCGAGTATGGTAACTTTTAGCTTGTGTTCTTTGGCCAGCTTTTCTGCCTGCTCCGCCAGATAAGCAGGGGTACAGATATTGCCCGGCAGATTGCCAAGCTGCTTGGCCAGATTCATGCCGTTTGCAATCGCCCGGGCGGAAATGACGGCATTCTGTGCTGCGTTGCCGGGTTTTTTTGCACAGCCTATCAGTATCTTGCGCAAGGCGGGCTTGTCAGCCGGTTTGCTTTTCAGCGCATCAGTGCGATAGACAGATTCCTCCGCGATCAGGATAAGCTGGTTGATTTTCCAGACTTCATCCTGGTCTTTGACGGCAAGACCGGACAGATACAGAGCGGCATCCTTGCAATTGGTCTTGCCTAGTGCAGCGAAGCTGGCGCGCAATACGTCAATATACTGTTTGGCATTGAATTCTTCAGCTTTGCCGAGGCCCGCCAGCAGCACGCGCTCAGCGGATACGCCGGTCAGGGTATGCAGCATCAAAGTACTGCCGGCCTTGCCTGTCATGTCGCCACGTGCAATCAACCGGCTCAATTGAAGCTCTGCACTCAGGTCAAAAGCCTGCGCCTCAGCGGAGAGTTGTCCCCCTTCAAAAACACCTAAAACGACGCAAGCGCTATGCTGTTTGTCCGGACTGCTTTGTTTTATGCTAAATTCCATACGTCGCTCCTTATATTTTTTGTTCCAATGCCTGATTATCCACAAACTGCCCGCCTAAAGTCAAAGTTGTTTCGCAAAGGACTGTTTCATCATGTTCTGGTGCGCGAATTTATCAGCAATGGCGCACTGGTTTTCGCAACCTTACTCGGTATTGTGGCGATCAGCCAGTTAATCCGTTTTTTGGGTGAGGCTGTCAGCGGCAAGCTGGCTGTCGATGGTGTGCTGGCGCTGCTGGGTTTTAGCGCCCTGAGCTATTTACCCGTGCTGTTGTCCATGAGCCTGTTCATTTCCATTTTGCTGACTTTGTCGCGTTGCTATCGCGACAGCGAAATGGTGGTGTGGTTTAGCGCCGGCATCGGCCTGACGCGCTGGATACGCCCGGTATTATGGTATGCCGCTCCCGTGGTGATGCTGATCGCAGTGTTGAGCCTGGTTTTGTCTCCCTGGGCTTTGAGGAAATCGGACGATTATAAAACCCGGTTGCAAAATCGCGATGAAACTGCAGCTATCACGCCGGGCGTATTTCGTGAGTCGGAACAGTCTGACAGGGTTTATTTTGTCGAGAAAGTTGATGTGGCCAGCGGGCATATCAGCAAAATTTTTGTGCGCTCAATTCAAAATGGTCAGCTGGGTACCATGGTGGCACGGGAAGGCTTACAGGAAACCAGAAAAAATGGTGATCGTTTTCTGGTGTTGCTGAACGGCACCCGTTATGAGGGCACGCCGGGACAGCGGGATTATCGCATCGTGGAGTTTGAGCGTTATGCGATGCGTATTGAAGGGGGGGGGGGCAAAACATCGCTGCCCAATGTTCGTACTCTTTCAACACCTGCACTATGGCGCAATCCGACCAGCTGGAATCTGTCCGAGCTGGAGTGGCGTCTGGGTTTGCCTATCAGTGCGGCGATACTTGCCTTGCTGGCCATCGGCTTGAGTTTTGTCAATCCGCGTGCCGGGCGATCGTTCAATCTGATTTTTGCGATTGTGTTGTATATGATTTACAGCAATATGATCAGCGTGACCAATGCGTGGGTAGGTCAGGGCAAGATTGCTCCCGGCATCGGGCTGTGGGGTATTCATGCGTTGATGCTGTGTGTCGCGACGTTACTGTTTTACTGGCGAATGACGCTGTTTTCCTGGCGCCGGGTATTCAAAAAATGAAATTGTTGACACGTTATCTGGCCAGGGAAATTTATGGCAGCGTCGTGCTGGTGTTCGCAGCACTCCTGATGCTGTTTGCCTTCCTTGATTTTATTCACGAACTCAGCGTGATGGGCTACGGCAAGTACAGTCTGGGGTATGTGGTGGTATTTGTTGTGCTGACGATACCGGGGCATATCTACGAGCTGTTTCCGGTAGCGGTGTTGATTGGTACCATCGTTGCCGTGGTGCAAATGGCCGCGCGTTCCGAGTTGACCATTTACCGCGTGTCGGGTGCCTCAACCATGCAGATGCTGGCCGCGCTGACCAGGATTGCGTTGCCGATGATTATGATCAGTTTTCTGTGTGGGGAATTCGTGGCTCCGCCCGCTGAACGCATGGCGCAAAAGCTGCGTCTGAGGGCGTTGAATACGCAAGTATCGCTGCAAGCTTTTCGCTCCGGGGTTTGGGTGAAAGACGAATACAGTTTCGTCAATGTTCGTAGCGTGATGCCGGATACCAGTATGAGCGATATCGAAATCTATAATTTTGATGACACTTTCCACCTGAAAACTATCGTGCACGCAGCGCATGCGATTTATTTGCAACCGGGCAGCTGGCAGCTGGATTCGGTGATTCAAACGAGCTTTGACAAGGCGGGCGTCAGTATTCAAACCCTGCCGGGTCAGACCTGGCAGTCTGCGCTGACACCGGGGATTTTGAGTGTGATGCTGGTAGTGCCTGAACAAATGTCAGCCTATGATTTGTACCAGTATGTGTCTCATCTGAAAGAAAACAAGCAACAAAGCGCGCGTTATGAAATTGCCATGTGGAACAAACTGGTTTATCCGTTTGCCTTGCTGGTGATGATGGTGTTGGCCTTGCCGTTTGCCTCTTATCAGCGTCGCGCAGGCGGTGTCAGCGTGATGGTTTTCATGGGAATCGTACTGGGACTGGTGTTTCATTTTGCCGGGCGGCTGGTGGCAAGCCTGGGTTCGCTCAATGACTGGCAGCCTTTCCTCAGTGCAACAGCCGTGACAGGCATTTTTCTGCTGGTCGGAACGGCAATGATCTGGAGGGCAGAACGGCGTTAATGGTGTTTTGAGTGTGTGGCGATAGACTTACAAGCAGCCTGAGCATAAAGCGGGTTTGCGTCGAATGATTGTGGTATCTATGTTCGAGCAGTCGGTCGCTCCATAGCTGTTTTTCCGCGGGTCAGGGTTGCGTCGCGGCGGGAGCTGAAACAGGGGGGGTAATGACGGCAGAAGCTGCGGCGGCCTGTTGCGCTTGCAATGCCTGTTGCGCTTTGAGTGCTTGCTGTTGTTTGAACACCAGCTTAACTTGTTCGCGTTTTTCCTCCGATAACTGGCTGAAGGCGCGATATTTTTCACGCGCTGCGTCGCGTTGTGCCGGGGTGAGTTTCGCCCAGATCACTAATCTGCTTTGAAAGCGTTGTTTTTCAATCGGGCTGAGTTTGGGATAGTGTTGCGCGACATACCGCAAGTTGTGCTGTTGCTTTTCAGGAAAACTGTTCCACTGCGCTTGCAAGGGGGCGAGCGCCTGTTGCTCTGCCGGTGGCAGGCTCACCCAGAGCTGTCGTGATGGTGCGGATGCCGCCAGCGCGCTATTTAACGCGCAACAGAGTGCAAGGACGGCGACCAGTTTATTCATGTGCTTATTTATCGACAAATACATCAATCGGCATTGCGTCGGTAAGAATTTCAAGATCCACCGGCACTTGCGAGTTTTGCCAGTATCCGTAGGCTCCGACTGCGATGGCTGCCAGCAAAACGGCAGTTGCCATCCATTGCGAAGGCGTGTGCGGCAGATGCGCGCGATGAGCGGCAACACTGAGCGAAAATACAGGCTCGTGCACACGTTGTCTTTGCAGCGCGACAGTACGCGCTTTGCGCAGTGCAGATACGGTCTTCTCGTCCATTTGTTCGCAGCTCTTTGTGAGAAGTTGTGCTATCTGTGTGTGATTCAGTTGTGTTTTCATGATAGTTCTACTCCTATTGCTCCCAGCACCGCTGCCAGTGCGTGGTTGGCTCTTGAACAGTGTGTTTTTACGCTTCCTTCGGTGCAGCCCATCGCATTTGCGGTCTCGGCTGTGTCTAATCCCTCCCAATAACGCAGCAGGAAGGCTTCACGTTGACGAGCGGGGAGATTACTTAAGGCTTTTTCTATTAAGGCAATGGTTTGCTTTTGTTCGAAGGCGGCATCAGGAATGGCGGGCGCACTCTGATTGTCACCATCTTCCAGTATATCCAGAGGGTCGAGCTCATCTTCGGTATTTTTCGGCTGGAAGGAGGAAAACAGTGTCGTCCAGTTCGAACGCACCTTTTGACGGCGGCAATGATCGCGTATGGTGTTTTGCAGAATTCGGTGGAACAGCAGCGGCAATTCTTCAGCCGGTTTCGCAGAATATTTGTCTGTCAGCTTGATCATTGCGTCCTGAACTACATCAAGTGCCGTGTGGCTGTCATGCATGGCAAAAACCGCGTGTTTATAAGCGCGGCGCTCAATACGGCCAAGAAATTGGCTTAATTCATCTTGAGTTGCCAGTTTTTGCTCCTTGATTAAGTCTGGATTTTAGCAAATTATGCGCTATTCTGCCAGAAGTGGTGAGGATACTCGCTGCAAAAAAGGTTGACCAAAAGTCCGCTTGCTATTATCTTATGCAGTTCTTTTTGAATTAATCATAGGATGTTTGTCATGGAAATGACTGGCGCGGAAATTACCATCCGTTGTTTGCACGAAGAAGGGGTCGAATATATCTTCGGTTACCCTGGCGGTGCAGTGTTACATATTTACGATGCGCTTTTCCAGCAGGATAAGGTAAAGCATATTCTGGTACGCCATGAACAGGCTGCCGTGCATGCGGCTGACGGCTATGCGCGCTCATCCGATAAGGTTGGCGTGGCACTCGTGACCTCAGGTCCGGGACTGACCAATGCTGTCACAGGCATAGCGACTGCCTATCTGGACTCCATCCCGATGGTGGTCATCAGCGGTCAGGTGCCAACCTTTGCTATCGGTGAAGATGCGTTTCAGGAAGTCGATGCAGTCGGCATTACACGTCCGTGCGTGAAACACAATTTTCTGGTCAAGGATGTCAAAGACATCGCAGCGACCATCAAAAAGGCCTTTTATCTGGCTAATTCCGGACGCCCGGGGCCTGTACTGGTGGATATTCCGAAAGATATATCCGCACAGAAGACCACATTCTCCTATCCTGCAACGATCAATATTCGCTCTTATCAGCCACCAGGTCGTGGTGATAGTCAGCAAATCATGCAGGCTGTACAGCTGTTGCTGACAGCTAAGCGGCCTATGATCTATGCAGGCGGCGGCGTGGTTTTATCCGGTGCGTCAGCTCAGTTGACCGAACTGGTTCGTCTGCTGGGGGCGCCTTGTACCAATACTCTGATGGGTCTGGGCGGCTTCCCCGCTAACGATACGAAATTTGTCGGGATGCTGGGCATGCACGGCACTTACGAAGCGAACATGGCGATGCAGCATTGCGACGTACTGGTGGCCATCGGCGCGCGCTTTGACGATCGCGTGATCGGCAATGTCGAACATTTCGCACAAGTGCCACGTAAAATCATACACATTGATATTGATCCTTCCTCGATCGCCAAGCGCGTCAAGGTGGATGTGCCTATTGTGGGTGATTTGAAGCTGGTGCTGGATGAATTGCTCAGCGTTCTGCGTGCGGGAACGCAAAAGCCGGATGTTGCCGGGCTGGCCGACTGGTGGCGCCAAATTGAAGAATGGCGTGTGACAGGCGGCGGCTTGCGCTACAAAAATTCCAGCGAGATTATCAAACCGCAATTTGTCATCGAAACGTTGCACAGGTTGACGGGCGGTGATGCCTTTGTTACTTCGGACGTGGGGCAGCATCAGATGTGGGCCGCACAATATTATAAATTCAACCATCCGCGCCGCTGGATTAACTCAGGCGGTCTGGGCACGATGGGCTTTGGTCTGCCGGCGGCAATGGGCGTACAACTGAAGCATCCGGGTGCTACCGTGGCCTGTGTGACAGGTGAGGGCAGTATCCAGATGAATATTCAGGAATTGTCTACCTGCAAGCAATATCATCTGCCGATCAAGGTGCTGTCGCTGAATAACGGTTATCTGGGCATGGTCAGGCAGTGGCAGGAATTCTTCCACGGCAATCGTTTTTCGGAATCCTATATGGATGCCTTGCCGGATTTTGTGAAAGTAGCTGAAGCCTATGGCCACGTCGGTATCCGTATCGATAATCCTGCGGATGTTGAACCTGCCATGAAGGAAGCCTTTGCGCGTAAAAACGATCTGGTGTTCATGGACTTTCGCACCGATCCGACTGAAAATGTGTTTCCTATGGTGCCAGGTGGCAAAGGCTTGTCTGAAGTTGTTTTGTCGGAGGATCTATAATGCGCCATATTATTTCCCTTTTGATGGAAAACGAAGCGGGTGCCTTGTCGCGTGTGGCGGGCTTATTTTCGGCACGCGGTTATAATATTGAGTCGCTGACCGTAGCGCCGACCGAAGATGCAACCTTGTCACGCATGACGATAGTCACCAGTGGTTCAGATGCGGTCATTGAGCAAATCAACAAGCAGCTCAATAAGCTGATCGATGTCGTGTCGGTGATGGATTTGAGCGAAGGCGAGCATATCGAACGCGAGTTGATGCTGGTTAAGTTGCGTGCCGAGGGTGATGCCCGCGAAGAATTGAAACGCCTGACCGATATTTTTCGCGGACGAATTCTGGATGTGACCGATCATACTTACACGATCGAGCTAACCGGCAGTCGCGTCAAGCTGGATAGTTTTATTGATGCCATTGGACGGGAACTGATTCTGGAAACGGTACGTACCGGCGCTTCCGGCATCGGTCGCGGTAATAGAATTTTGAAGCTGTAGGTCAGGATTTATCCTGACATGTCCGGTTAAAACCCGACCTATATTTTATTTTTGATTTTTTTAATTTGAAGAGGGCAGCATGAAAGTTTTTTACGATAAAGATGCAGACCTGTCACTGATCAAGGGCAAGCAAGTTACTATCGTGGGCTACGGCTCACAAGGTCACGCGCATGCACAAAACCTGCGCGATTCAGGTGTGAATGTCACCGTTGGCTTGCGCCGTGACGGCGCATCCTGGGCCAAGGCAGAAGCTGCCGGCCTGACAGTGGCTGAAGTGGCTGATGCTGTTAAAGCGGCTGATGTCGTGATGATGTTGTTGCCGGATGAAACTATTCCTGAAGTTTATTACCGCGATATTGCTCCTAACATGAAGGCGGGCGCAGCGCTGGCCTTTGCGCATGGCTTTAACGTACATTACAACCAGGTCGTGCCTCGTACCGACGTGGACGTGATTATGATTGCACCTAAAGGCCCGGGGCACACCGTGCGTTCCGAATACCTGAAGGGTGGCGGCGTACCTAGCCTGATCGCAGTATTTCAGGATAAATCAGGCAAAGCACGCGATATCGCGCTGTCCTATGCAGCAGCCAATGGCGGCACCAAGGGTGGCGTGATTGAAACCAATTTCCGCGAAGAAACTGAAACCGACTTGTTCGGTGAACAGGCTGTGTTGTGCGGTGGTGCGGTTGAACTGGTCAAGGCTGGCTTTGAAACACTGACTGAAGCCGGTTATGCACCGGAAATGGCGTACTTTGAATGTCTGCATGAACTCAAATTGATCGTTGATCTGATGTACGAAGGCGGTATCGCTAACATGAATTACTCGATCTCCAACAATGCGGAATACGGTGAATATGTCACAGGTAATCGCGTGATTGGCGATCAGGCGCGTGCTGCGATGAAGGAATGTCTGACTAATATCCAGAACGGTAATTACGCCAAGCAGTTCATTCTTGAAGGTCGCACTAACTATCCTGAAATGACAGCGCGCCGTCGTCTGAATGCTGAACATCCGATCGAAGTGGTTGGCGGTCAGTTGCGCGCGATGATGCCATGGATCGGTAAAAACAAGCTGGTTGATCAAAGCAAGAACTAGGTTTTGTTCGGCGAGTGCCCGCAAGGTGCTCGCAATGGAATCCATGCTTTCGGGCATGGATTTTTTTTTGTCATCTGCCGGTATTCGCCGGATGACGCTATACAGTCAATATTATCAATACGCTCGCACTTTATGTTTTCATCCTCTTTGATTATCTGGCAGCGTGAACACGGTCGTCATGATCTGCCCTGGCAGGGCGCAGCAGCTTATTTTGTGTGGCTCTCCGAGGTCATGCTGCAACAGACTCAAGTTGTCACGGTCATCCCTTATTATCAGCGTTTTATCGCCTCCTTCCCGACGATTGCCGTCCTGGCAGCAGCCAGTGAGGAACAGGTGCTGGCGCACTGGAGCGGGCTGGGTTATTACGCAAGAGGCCGGAATCTGCATCGCGCCGCGCAACTCATCGTCACTTTGTATAACGGCGAGTTTCCGCGTGACTATGAACAGATACTGGCTTTGCCTGGTATCGGACGTTCTACTGCCGCTGCGATTTGCGCGCAGGCATTTGATGAACGGCGCGCGATACTGGATGGTAACGTCAAGCGTGTGCTGGCGCGGTATTGCGGTATCGAGGGTTCGCCTGCCATAAAGGCGGTAGAGATACGGTTCTGGCAGCAGGCCGAAGCCTTATTGCCGGATTCCGATATAGCAACTTATACTCAGGCGCTGATGGATATGGGCGCGACACTGTGCACCCGCAGCCGCCCGAAATGTACTAGATGTCCTGTGCAAAGCGATTGCGTGGCGCATCAGACCGGGCGTGTGGCCGAACTCCCTGCACGGCGTTCAAAAAGGCGTGTGCCTGAAAGACGCGCTACTTTTTTACTGGTGATGTCGGACGGCGATATACTTCTTGAAAAACGCGCACCTGCCGGTATCTGGGGAGGTCTGTGGTGTTTGCCGCAGCTCGATGGCGGAACCGATGCCAAAGATGATGCTAGCGACGAGGAACTTGCAGAATATTTACAGTACAAGGGCTGGCAGGTTGACGAACAAATCGCCTTGCCGGCATTCACGCATACTTTTACCCATTTCAAATTGCATATTGCACCGCTGCTGCTGAAGCTGGCGCACAAACCGTTACAGGTGCAACAAGCAGGTTCAGTGTGGATGACTGTGACTGAAGCGTTGAATGCGGCGATTCCAACGCCGGTCAGACAGCTGCTGGAACGGTTATAGCCGAAGCGGGAATGCTTAGCTGACGGACTTGATGCTGACCACATCGCTCCATTGCCCCACCTGTTCGTCGTGTGGCAGGTATGAAGTTTTCGACATAAACGCTACTCCTTTGATTAAGTTGATGTTTTATGAATTTTTTGGCAAATTACGGGTTGCAAAGAGCACTTTTTCAATTACTTTTACAGGGTGCAAACTTACTTTTGATCC
>Ga0316217_10000239_pt1 | contig 82173 bp, 56 predicted proteins | sample 1anoAmetaG_FD_203633 | JGI IMG/M metagenome (GOLD analysis project Ga0316217, IMG submission 203633) | Freshwater microbial communities from Trout Bog Lake, Wisconsin, USA - 1anoA | ecosystem: Environmental > Aquatic > Freshwater > Lake > Hypolimnion/Profundal zone | place: USA: Wisconsin...
GTAGCCCGTGCCGAAATCATCGATAGCCAACTCGACACCCATCTCCTTGAAACGCCGCAGGTGAAGGATCGTTTCCTCGGGGTTGTCCATGGCAACGCTTTCGGTGATCTCCAGCTCCAGCAGATGGGGTGCAATCCCTGTCTCGGCAATGACGTCCGCCACAAGGGCGGGGAGATTGTCCTGCCTGAACTGCCGCGCAGAGAGGTTGACGGCCATTCTCAGCGGTGGCAGGCCGGCGGCTATCCAACTGGCTAATTGTCGGCAGGCTGTTTTAAGAACCCAGTTGCCAATGGGAAGAATCAATCCGGTGTCTTCGGCAACGGTTATAAACATGTCCGGCTGGACGAGTCCGCGAAAAGGATGCTGCCAGCGTATGAGTGCTTCTACTCCAACCGCCAGGCCGGTCGTCATGTCGATCTGCGGCTGGTAGTGCAACAGGAACTCTTCCCGATCTACGGCAGACCGAAGATCGCTCTCCAGCAAATGCTTTTCCTGTGCTACCGAGTTCATCTCCTTCTTGAAAAACTGGTAGTTGTTGCGCCCCCTGGCTTTGGCGTCGTACATGGCAAGATCGGCATTTTGCATCAGTTCCTTGATCGTCGCGCCGTCATGGGGGAAAACGCTGATCCCGATGCTGGGGGTGATATGCAGATCATTACCCTCTATCGAATAGGTTTGCGACAAGATTTTGCGGATATTATCCGCGACACTTATGGCGGCAATCCCGGATTGGATCTGCGGCAGTACAACTACGAATTCATCACCGCCTAATCGGGAAACGATGTCGGTACTACGCACCGATTCCAGCAGGCGCAATGCCACCTGAGACAACAGAATATCGCCTGTTTGATGCCCCAGGGAGTCATTGATGTTTTTGAAACGGTCAAGGTCGATGAACATGACCGCCAGATGGTTACTGGACTGCTTTGCATGCTCCAGGGCATGGGTAAGCCTTCCCATGAGACTGAAGCGGTTGGGCAGGTTGGTCAGGGGATCATGATGCGTCAGATGATCGATTCTCTGGGCTGACATCTTTTGGTTGGTGATGTCGGTGAAACTGCCGATGTAGTTGGTGATGACTCCCTTATCGTTGCGTACTACGGAAATTGTCAGCCATTTGGGATAGAGACTGCCGTCCTTCCTGCGGTCCCATATTTCCCCTTGCCAGTAATTATTCAGCAACAGTGTTTCCCACATCGATTCGTAAAACTCTTTAGTCTCGTTTCCGGATTTAAGAAGTCTGGGATTTTGTCCCAGTGCATCCTCCTGGCTGTATCCGGTCAGACGGGTGAATGTATCGTTGACGGCAATGATACTGTTGTCCGATCCGGTAATGATGATCGCCTCAGAGCTCTGGTTGATTGCCCTGGTCATAAGATGCAGCTTGTTTTCCGAATCCTTGAGCCCTGCCAGGTCGCGCCAGACCGTATAGATATAATTCCGACCCCCTTCTTCAAGGAGCGTAAGGGAAACATCGACATAGAAAGGCTCCCCGTTTAGTCTTTGGTGCATCCATTCGAAACGGAAAGAGCCGGCGGCATTTGTTTGAGCCAGCATTTCTTCCGCCTTTTCATAAGAGCTACGTCCGTCAGGTTGGATGGCGGGGGATATTTCGGAAGGATGGGTATTCAGTATCTCTTCTTTGGAATCGGCATAAAGCATGGCAATCGCTGCCTGGTTGCACTTGATAATGCGATTGTTCTCAATCAGAAGACAGGCGTCGGGACTGTTTTCCAACAGCGCTTCTAATATGAGGTTATTTGAATGATTTATCATTATCGTCATTGTCCGAAATATACTGATTACACTATCTTTAACAAACTATTTACACGATTTTTAGCGGCAAATCAAGACCAATCTGACCTTTTTTACCACTAATAATGCGGGATAACGATTCTGGCTTGAAATCAGATATTAAATTAGACTTCACGGCCCTCATGATAAACCTTAAATGCGGTATAGGCTGGAGTTTATGAGGCAGCTATCAGCGATGGGCAAATAGGGTAATAAAATTAGTTTCAATAAATCAGCAGGTTAGCATTTATCAGGAATTGGCACCGTTAATGCTATTTAAAAGAACAAGAAGCAATTCAAAATATTTATGGAGGCATTACCAAATGAAAAAAGTTCTTTCCACCATCGTAGCCGCTATCGTTGCCCTGTCCTTCTCCGCCGTTGTTTTCGCTGCTGACGCTGCCGCTCCGGCTGCCGGCACTGCCGCTCCTGCTGCAACAGAGAAAAAAGAAGTGAAGAAACCTGCTAAGAAAGCCAAAAAAGCAAAGAAAGCCAAAAAAGAAGCCGCTCCGGCTGCTGATACTGCTGCTCCGGCTGCAAAGTAATTCTTCCCTTAATGGAAGAGAAAAGGCCGCATCTTTCGATGCGGCCTTTTCTTATGGAAATCGGTAGTCAGAAAATACTTTCGTTTAAGGCGACCTCACACGATTGGTGGTAGATGCTGCTGCAACAGCTTCATGATCTCCTCTGATGACCGGAGCTGACCGGCGATCATGACAACACCGTTTACAACAAGTGCCGGCGTCGCCCTGATTCCATACTTCAAGATAGTCTGTAGATCATTGACCAAATCGACCTTGCCGTTAATGCCGCATGCCTTGATTGCTTCCAGTACGTTGATAAATAACCCCTTATTTACTGACCCTTTCGTCTCTACGACCTCGATTTTCATGCTAAATCCTCCATCGGTGAACTTAAATCAAGCGGATGTCCCTGTCGCGAGGAGGCCTTCAAAAACGGAACTCAACAAGAATGTGAAATCCTGCCTCCACGCAATCAACATCCATAAACGATATCATCCTTTGGTTGATTTACAAGGGGGGGAGCTCATTTGACCATCTGCACATTGATCTGGCAGGAACAAAGGATGAAAGTGAGGAAATTTATGACAGAAAAATTGGAGGGTTACTTCTCAATTCGTTGCATCAACTGATGCGCCGGCAGAAGCGTTTTTGTTCAGCAAAAGCGATTTAAGCTCCCCCGCGCTCTTCATCCCGAGAACAACACGTCCGTCGGGAATTACAATTGTCGGTGTAATGTTGATACCCAGGTCCTTCGACTGCTGTTGGGCAGATGTCGCGTAAGTCTTGCCGCAGGATATACTATCGATGTTTTCCCTGCGATAGCTCTGTTCAAGCATCCTTACTGCGTTGGCCATATTGATTTTTGAAGCGCATATTATTGAATCTGTCTTCCTGGCGGCATCAGGATGGATGTCGAGCGGTGTCAAAATGACATAAACAAGCAATTGCGGGTCCTGCGCTATCATTTTTGTTATTTCGCCATGCAGTTTTGCGCAATAGGGACATTCCGGATCGGTAAATATATAGAGCTTAGTGCGGCCTTTCGGGTTTCCAAGCACAAGTGCATTCTCGAGATGAATGGCTGATACATCAATCCGTTTGCGTGAAATAAGTTCGTTTTCGGTAATGTTCTTCCTTTGACCTGCGTCGATGACTACCCCATTAATGAGATACTTTTTCCCAAAGTCAATATATACGATCCCCTCGTCCTTTCCCTTGCGAAAGATTGCCTCGTAAAGGCCTCTGACGATGGACGGCTTCACATCGAGCACTTCGATATCCTGACCGAAAGGCCTCATCAACTCCAAAGCCTCACCCTTGCTGATTGAATGGCAGGCGGTACAGTTACCGCTGCATCCTTCCATACCGGCACCAAAGCCGAAAACAAAGGACACACTCGCAAAAAGAAATGCTACAGCAACAAAAACGATCCTTCCCATATTCCGCTCCAGCAAGATACTTCGCATTCTACAGCCTACCTTATTGGTAGACATACGTTTTGGGATTCTTGACCGGGCGGGCATCAATTTTATGTCTGTTCAACATAACACCCAGCAATTTGCCTTCCGGCAACATCTCCACGCTCCGCTTGATCTCGCTGACCGGCGTTTTTCCCTCCTGAACCACCATGATTATGTGATCAACGAGCTGCGCAAAAACCAGGGCATCAGCTCCAGCCGAAATGGACTGCATATCAAAGATCACGAACCGGTCCGGATAGCGCAGCTTCATGTCGGAAACCAACTCTTTCATGCGCGGGGAACCGAGGAGTTCGCTGCTTTCGCGTATCAGTCTGCCACCCGAGACAACCGATATTTTTTCGATACCCGGCCAGGTAAACAGTTCGGACACCGGACAATCATCCAGGAGATAATCGATCAGCCCCCGATCGCTTTTGTATCCCAACTGCTTATGGACATCCTGCTGCTGCAGGTCGCAATCGACCAGCAACACCGTCTGCTGAAACTCCTTGGCCATGGTAAAAGCAAGATTTATCGCTGTTGTCGTCTTACCGTCTCCCGGCAGCGCACTGGTTACCATCAGGCTATTTCCACCCAAAAGTTGCATTTTTTGCAGAATCTGCGTGCGCAGGACCTTATATGCATCCACCACCTGATGCTGATCGGCAAATGCTATACAGCGGTTGGCAGACGTAATCTCCGGCACAAGCGTAACTGTTCTGGACTGATGATAGGTGGGTGAATACCAACCCGCCGGTTTGGGCCTTATCTTTTCAATTATCTGGTCGGCGGCATTCGAGTTAACGATTTCCAGTTCCGGGGCCGCTTCCGGGTGTATGTCTTCCATAGGGGATGCTGTAGTCTCCTCATCCGCCGCTTTTTTTCTGAATTTAGCCAATCGATCCAAATTTGCCATTGTTTTCCCCCGGCAGTCGAAATAATCGTATGAACATAACTAAACCAGTTCCGTCCGGAGTTCGGATGGAAACCAACTATCAACTGAAGCGCCTGCCCAATCTTGCCCATAAGACATCGAGATCCATGATAAAGAAATGGAAAATGGCCACTGCAACAATCAAGAAGATAATCAAACTAGCCAGTACCATCTGCAAGCGGAAGCGCTGTCTGGTACGCTGTTTGGGAGTGTCGATCTCAGGGATGACGCCTAGCACCTGCAGGCCGGTTGCCCTAAATAAATCTTCACTGCTGTAAACAGACTGATCGCTCATATCCTTGAGCGCAGCTGCCGCGCAACCGCCGCCGACTCCAAAAACCAAACCGATCAGGATTATTGCCGGTATGTTGGGACTAATCGGCTTTTCCGGCAGGCGGGCGGCATCGATCAGGGTAAAACGTTCTCCCATCTGCTCCTTCTCCAAACCATGAGCAACGCGGGCTTCCATGAATTTCTTGGAAAGGTCGTCAAACTTTAACTGGAGATTGTTCCGCTCCATCAAAAGGCGCTTGTAGCCCTCCTCCACACGCGGGCTTGCGCCGATCCGTTTATGCATGTTGTCGCGCTTCTGGAACAGGTCCGTCTGCATGCGTTTCGTTGATTCGATTTCAGTGCGTGTTCCTGCAAGTTGCGAAGCTATGTTGGTATAAGAAGGGTTATCCGGCTTGCCGTCCGGGGTATCGCGGTCAGACCCCCGCAGTTGCTTGGTTATTTCCGCGATATCAACCTTGGTCTTAATCACATCCGGATGCTTGTCGGAAAAGCGGCTCCTCAGGTCGACAAGTTTCATCCGCAACTCACTTAGACGTGTTTTATCCTGATTGGCCGCATCGGTCGGAATGGTGCTGAGCTCTGATTGCAGATAGCTCTCCTTCTCCCGCAAGGTGCGCAGTTGCTCGCTTTGTTGCTTGATATCGCGATCAATGCTGTCGGCCATCTGTATGTTGAGTTGGGCAAGTTCCGGCAGGGTATTGATGTTTTGCTGCTTGTAGCTGGCCATCTGCGAATCGACCTTTTCCAGTTCGGCCTGGACGCTCTTCATCTCCTCTTCCATAAAACGGGTAGTACCAAGAGACTGTTTTTCACGTGTTTTAAGGTTTTCATTGAGATAAAGAGAGGCAAGCTCATTGGCAACCTTTTGGACGACCCCCGGGTTTTTTCCGTCGTATGAAACGGCAAATGCGATAGTAGCCTGACCTGTACGGCCTGAACGAGGGTCAACCACATCGGCGCTGATAGTATTGAACTTAATATCCTTACGCATCTTGGCGACGATTTCTTCGACAGTTTTGCTCTTTTTGAGATCACCATACAAATTGAATCTGTTGATGATTTCCAGGAGACGCGAACTGCCCATGATCTGCTGATTGATGGTCTGTAACCTTTGATCGGCAAAGGTTGTCACATTGGTAGAGACATACTCGCGCGGGATTTCCTGCTCCTCTATCAGAATTGTCGAGGTAGACCGGAATTTCGGCGGAATCAGGAAGGCAATTGCTATGCTTAAAAAAAAGATCGTCAACAGCGGTATGATGATGAACCATTTTCTCCTTTTAGCAATAGCCCATATATCTTGCGGATTTTTGTCATCTTGTTCCATGCAGAACCTCATTTGTTAATGTATTTGTACCGATAATACGAAACCTGTCGTGATATGAGAGAGTCAGCACGACTCTGTTCTGGTATATTTGGGTACCGCTGATTCGATTATGGTCGTTATAATACGAATCCTGAACTGCGAGATCAAAATAATCGGAGAGTTTGTATTGCGCGCCGCCGCCAAGAGAAGTTACCCAGTCGTCTGAACCTAAATAATAAGATTGATTATTAGACAAACGGTTTTCGTTATATGCGGCAGATAACTGCCAACTAAATCTGTTGGTTTCGTTGCGCCCCACAGCGAGGCTGACCCCGGTGTTCTCCGTAACGCCGACTTGGCCAGACGCGGCAACGACATTGCGGGATATTGAGAATGAACCATGCACCTTTTCGCCGGTATATATCAGGCCGGCCGAACCTATCCATCCCCAATTGTCACTGCTTCCAGATGTTGACGGCTGTAACGGCTGGCCGGAAGTCAAAAAATTCGAGTACGTATAGTTTCCGCCGGCTGACAGGCTCCAGGCGATTTTTTCATTGATGTTCCTGCTCGCCCCGATCGAAAAGGAATAGTAATCACTGGCTGAAGTGCTGTAAATTGCTCGAAAATAAGAAGCACTGACTGTTCCCTTGAGCATCGGCAGCAAATAGCTGAGATCCCTTGAATACCCTAGCCCTACGTTATGGCTTATGCTGTCGGACTGCGGTGAAATGTCATATTCCTGGCTCTGGTACGAGTAATTAGCTGTTACCGATGAGACTTCATCGAGAATTCTCCCGGCGTTGGCCGATAAGCTATATGCTCTCATCCCTGAACTGTATGCAAGTCCCGTGGCCGGATTTATACTGTCCGGGCGGGAGGTTTCCGTATATACCCCACTCAAACCGATATTGTCCCGAGGCGAAAGCTGGTAAGCGGCCTGGCCTTGGTACGAATAGTCCAGTGATCCCAGGTCATCGTTATTTGCATACGTATACCAGCTTAAAGCACCAAGCAGGCTCGCTTTAAGACCTTCGGTATTGCGTGATATCCCTAAACCGGGCGCTACTGTCGTGATGAAATCGCTCTTCCTCAATGAGGATCCCAAGAAGATATTATCGTTATATTCCTCACGCAGATCGCATGTCGGGGTAACGATTATCTCGGCGCCCAATGCTTTCCGGCATGCAGCGCCCTGGTAGGCCATAGTGGGTAAAAGCATCGCCGCGATCAAGAGAATTGTGGAGGCCATGCTCCGATGCATACCGAACGATAATGTCATTTTTGGCATATCGATCAAGGGACAACGATCACATCACCGCGTTTCAGCAAAATATTATCCTCAAGATGTTTGCCGATCGACACGTAAGAATATCTGAATTTATAAACGAGAGTTTTGTCTTTCTGCTGGCGGAATATTTTGATCTTGTCTTCGGAAGCGAATGTATTGAGGCCACCGGCCATGGCAAGCGCCTGCAGGATGGTTGTATCGGCCACCAGCATCTGCCTTCCTGGAGCATTGACCTTGCCGATGATATAGATGAAGAGACTGCTCGACTGCTTGACTTCCACGGAAATATCCGCATCCACTACATACGTGGCAAGCTTCTCCACCAGTTCTTTTTTCACCTCGCCAACGGTTTTCCCGCCCACGGCAAGTTCGCCGATCAGAGGAAACTGTATCTTGCCGTCCGGCAGCACCAGAACAGTCCTCGTGAGCATGTCGTCTCTCCAGACGTTGATGCCTAACTGATCGCCGGGTCCGATAACATAATCCTGCCCGAAATGTTCCTGCGCACCATTGAGTTCCTGAGGCGGAGGGGCGGGTAAATCGTTATCAAGGCCGATGGCCGCCAGAAATCCTCCCCAAAAGGATGGCGCTGGTGCCTGAGTAGCGGAACCGGCGCTGGGCGGGAGCTCGCCGATACTGGCGGCACCGGCACTTGGGGAGGGGTCGCTGGTCACGACTGGTTCCTTTGATTCGGCATCTTGCTCGGCAGATACAATACAGGGTGTAATCAGCACGTATACTGCAAAGATGCCGACCAGCAAAAAAGAGAGCATTAAACGAGGTTTGATCATATTTTACCCACCAATGTTGAAATCATACATACTTAGCTGAATAACGTTACATTCTCATGGCTGACATCTGAATTTATTGTGAACAATGCAGCACCGGTCTACAGGTGCGGCAAATTAGTGCCGTTATAGGACCTTCAGAGTTTTTTCAGCCTCTTCCCTGCCTGGAAACCTCTCGTTGCCTGCAAGCGATTTTTTAAGAGATTCTTTGGCTTTATCGCGATTGCCCGCCTTGTATTGTGCCATGCCGACATGGAAATTAATCACCGGGTCTCCCGGAGCGTTATTCTGCACTTTTCCTAGTAATTCCAGTGCCTGCTTAAAGTCGCCTTTTTTGTAATAGATCCATCCCAGAGTATCCTCCACCGTGTGATCCGAGGGATGAAGCGTGAGCGCCTTTTGGGCCAGCGAAAGAGCCCGGTCGAGTTCCGATACGCTCTTCGCCTTCTCGCTCAACAGATAGGCAAGATCATTGGCAACGCGCCATGCTTGGGGATTACGCCTGTAAGCCAGCTCAAGCTCACCTTCGGCCTTGTCCACTCTCCCCTGCTTTACATAAAGTTCGCTGAATTTGACATAGCCTATCGGCAGCTGTGGCGCCTTGCGCTTCAGCTCGGAGTACTGGCTTTCCGCTCGCTTCAAATCGCCCGAGCGAAGAAAAAGATCCCCCAGTTCGCTTATTACTTCCAAGTCAGCGGGATTTCTAGCGATGATTTTATTGAGCAATTCCTTTGACTGTTCATAATCTTTCTGTCCTATAAGCACGCGTGCCAGGGCTATTGACAATTCCCGCGAATTGGGGTCAGCCTTCAATGCGGTCTTCAAAACATCAACCGCGAGACTGGGTTCTTTATTCAATAGATGCGCCTCCGCGAGCCGAATCTGAGCCTGAGGATTCTTCGGTGCGTCGTTGACCACGGTGCGGAACTCGGATACTGCGTTTGCTCCGTCGCCTTTCAACAGGAAAATATTCCCTTTGGTAAAATGAGCCTCGGAATTTTTCGGGCTTTCCTTGATTACGTCATCGGCATATTGAGTCGCGGTCGCGAGATCGCGGCGTATAAGATAGATCTTGGCTAACGTGGTCTTTGCTTGGACGAGATCCGGTTTTTCAAGATCATTCCCCTTGGTCAGGGCTTCTTTCAAGGTATTGATTGCCAGATCCGGCTTGTTGGTGTTGGCGTACAGCTCACTCAGGGCAAAACGGAGCTTGAAATTTTTGGCAACCGAAGCTATGCCATCCTTGAGTTCCCGCTCGGCATCATCGAGCCGGCTTTTGGAGATGTAAAATCCGGCAACCTGCAAACGCCTGTCCTGGTCTTGGGGGGCGGCAGCCACAAGCTCTTTGAGCGTATCAACCGCCTTCTTCTGATCGCTGTTCCAATAAAGTCCGGCCAGCATGATTTTGTGCCTGGGCTCGTTCGGCTCCACGGAAATGATCTGCCTGATCAGTGCGGCTGCCTCTTCGATCCTGCCTCCACGCACCTTAAGTTCAGCCAGGGGATAGATTGTGCTGACTGATTTGGGATTTGCCGCAACGCCCTTGGTCAAAACCAACTCGGCATTTTTAAGGTCGTTCTTTTGCATGAAAACCGATGCCAGCAACTGGTATGCGTCAGGTTTGGTATTCCCTTTAGATATTATCCCTTCCAGGTACGGAATGGCCGTATCGTACTCTTTTTTTGCGACGTAGACCGCCCCCTTCAGCAGGATACCATCGATGTTATTACCATCTCTCTTCAAGATCAGATCGGCCTTTTCCATTGCCTTGTCAAAAGCCCCGCTGCCAAGCAAAAGTTTTCCCATTTGGTACTGGGCTTCAAGATCGGCCGGATTCAACTCGGCAGCCTTGTTGAAGTCGCCATAAGCATTTCGGAAATTCCCCTCTTTTAACTCAAGCAGTCCGAGCATCCGATAGGCATCGGCAAATTTCGGATCGATCTGCACGGCATTCTTGAATTCCAGCTTGGCCTTGACAAAATCACCCTTGTCATAGAGGGTCTTGCCCTTGTTGAAAAATTTGGCCTTCTTCGCTTCAGGCCCGCCGCATGCCGTAACCAGCAGAAGCGCCACCATTATCAAGCTCAATCGGGTTGCGAACTTTTGCATAAGTACCTCCCTTTACAAAATTGTTTGTCTGTTCAAATCGAGTGGGACGCCAACAACAGCAACGACATCATGGTAGATGCGGCAATAAGAGTGTACTTGCCTCGCTGTTCTGCCAGCAACACCTCAAAACTGAAATAGAGCATGATAATTTTGGCGGCCACCAGTCCGATCTGATACTCCTGGATACGCTGGTCTGGAAGATTCGGAACCGCAACCGCCAAAATGATGATTAAAAAATCCATCGGCGAGCTTTTGAAACCATTATTGCGCCGCGAAAACTTGGATATGATCAGTATCAGGATACTGAATACCGCGAACAGGATATTAAATCCGCCATGCACCACACTGCCGCTTAACCATGACGCCGGATAGGTTTCGCTCAGGTAAACGGCAAAGGGAATCAACAGGTACAGGGTGCCCCGTAACACCCAACCAAGCCATTTTTTAGCTATTATCCAGGTTAGACCAATGACTATCAATAAAACCAACGCCGCAATACTTAAATAGGGGGGAACGTCAGTTGCAGCCAGGCAACTGATCACTACTAAAAGCGGTATACCAACTACGAAAACAGGGAAAATTCTCCTGATCATAATGCCTTCCCGTTTCAGGATCCTGAGACGGCCGGCAATCCGGGTTTCAAAGATATCGAGCCGCCATGGCTGCCGACCCTTCTTGCGGTAACGATCGAAGAAAAAAAGAACCGCACTTGAAAAGCCAAGATAGCCGATCAATATAAACCAGTCGGAGAAATAGCGGAGAAGCAGCGCCGCAACTACCAAAACAGCCTGAAGCACATAGATAACCAGGACCGATTCCGCATGGTGAAGTCCCAGCCCCAGGAGGTGATGATGGAAATGGTTCTTATCGGCAGCGAATGGCGATCTCCGTTGGACCATGCGAGTGACCATGACCGTCAGCGTGTCAAGAATGGGAAAACCCAACAAAATCAGAGGAAGCACCGGGCTCAAGGTGGGTGTCCCCTGTGTAAGCGCTATCGACAGGGTGGCAGCGGAAAATCCCAGGAACTGACTTCCGGCGTCTCCCATAAATACCGATGCCGGATGAGTATTAAAACGGAGAAAACCGAACAGCGCCCCAACCAGGGCCAGGGAAATCAACCCGATGGTCTGACACCCCACAAGGTAAGCCAGATAACCGAGTGTTGCAAAGATCAGCATGGAGATGCCGCCGGCAAGACCGTCCAACCCATCGGAAAGGTTGATGGCATTGGTGGCGCCCACGATGGCCAGAAGTGTCAGTGGCAGTGAAATCACTTCGCTAAGCTGAGTATTATCCGGAACAAGCGACCCCAGAGTCCTGATCTGAACACCGCCGCCGATAATTACAATGAGGGCAGCGAGAACGTGTCCGACAAGCTTGGTCTTCGGGGAAAGATCGTAAATATCGTCGAGGAGGCCGAAAATGACAAGCGTAGTAGCGCCGGTCAAAAACACGATGACAAAACGGTCGGCGTGAAACCAGTACAAAAGCGGCATAATAACACCGCATGCCATGGCCACTCCTCCGATCCGTGGAACCGCACGTGTATGGACCTTGCGCTCCCCGGGCAGATCCACTGCTATATTACAATGGATGGCAAGCGTACTGAGTGCAGGCATCATCGAGATCGTAATAAGTACCGCCAGAAGCAGGATCGAAAGAAAGATCATCGTACTGTTTTTCCCGGGAGATATTGATCTAGGACCGGCAGCATCGCCCTGATGAACCCTTGCAAACGGGATTCTGATTCAATGAGATTGCCACTATCCCTGACCGATGTGATAATTCGCACCAAAGCACCATCCGTACGGCGGGCAGTAATGGCATCCCAGAAGGCAAAGAGCTTCAACTCGAAAAGATTGTGGAGTATCCGTCCCCGTTGCGGAAACCAATAATATGCCAGAAGCTGTTCGCCGTTTTTATCCATGAATGCCCGCTGAACCTTGATGACCTTTCCTCCTGGAAGCTCTACCGAAGTAATTCCCGAATCCTTGAAATTCCATCCGTTTCCAGGAAGGCACGATGCTGGGGAATGAGATGATTTGCCCCCGCGCTGGGACTCATTGTAGGCAACATAGAAGTTGACCGTTTGTTGTCGGCCGTTTTGATAATCAATCAGGAGGTAATCACTCAAATCAAGCACATCCAGGTACGTCTTCTCCATAACCTGCCGCTTGCCCTGCCATTCTCCGACATGAACGGGAAACGAGGAGAAAGGCTGCCGTAACGGGACCTTCTCGCGGAAATCCACATTTTTCGCAAGAAGGGTCGTTCCCCCCAGCAACAGCAACACAGGTAGGGCAAGCACAATGGCATACCGCACGCCTACTACGCGTCTCATTACACCGGTCCGGACAGAGTCATTCTCCACCGCGTAACTGGCAGCCGTTTCAGGGGCCGGAAAAATGAGTTTCAAACACCACATAAATGCAAGCATCATCGCCAGGCTGGCCATGAAAATAAACCATCCGGAAAAATCGTGGAAAAAACCGTCGACAACCACAGGTCCCCAGTATCTGTAGAGGATACCGACCGAAGCTATTCGCAGGCTGTTGGTGATCACCGAGAGCGGAATTGCGAACAGGACCAATGCTATACGTTTCCACATGGCGGCACGGAAATAGTAGGCGAGGAGAATGCCGAGTACGATAAGAGGCAGGAAATAACGCAGCCCGCTGCAGGCATCCACGACCTGAAGCTTGGTAAAACCGACATCGATGACGTTTCCTTCCCGGTAGGCGCTCATGCCGTAGACACGGAGCATGGCGACGCCCAGCTCGGATGAAAGGAGTTTGAGCCTGAGGGTCAGATTGTTGTTGATAAAGTTGGGAAACGGAAACATGGTGATCAGAAAGCAGAGGGGAAAGCCAATTACCTTCAGTTTGTTCCATCCCAGATAGGTCCATAGTATCCCTACCAATACCAGCCAGGAAGAGATATAGAGTGTATAGAACTCGCCACCAAGTTCTCCAAGCCAGAACAAGGCGACGCCGATGCCCAAGGAGACGAGTCCAAACCAGGACGGGGTCGTGGAGGCTGTCCGAAAAGCTGTCCGTTTCTCCCATAACAGGTAAAGAACAACCACCGGAATCAAATAACAGTGATTATAATCTTCCGCTTCCCAAGACCCCCACATGTGTTGGTACGTCGGGAAGTACATGAATGCGAAAAGTATTGAACAAATTCCGGAAAAGATGACAGCCGGAAGGGAAAATATTCCAGACTCAAGGATGCTTTTGTTCTCGACCGTGGAGCCGGTACTGCCCATGTAAACACCTCTTTTTGATGAATAGCCTGCTATGGCCGGACACGCGCCTTTGGCACAAGGGCCGGTTTGCGATGCTTCATAATCCATCAGCAAGTTCCGACTTCATTAAACGGTCGTGAAGTTTTTCATCATAATTGCTACATGTTGCAGTAATGTGAAGATAGGGTGAATATGCATAAACAAAGAAAATAATTTCTGTGTGCTACGTTTGTAGTAAGGCGTGAATGGGTGGGAAGATCGAGAGGTTAGACGTAAAACTGCGTAATCTTGGAAAGCGGTTTAAAGATGGTTGTCCATGGATACAGCTTCAGCCCGTTAGCCTTCCATGCCTTACGGTCCATCCTGTTTGCCTCGATTCGATTTTTAATGGAAGAATTGCTTATCCCTCCAACACGCATCTTTACCAGAACTTCAGGGATGTAGGCTGTGGTGATTTTGTGCTTTACCAGAAAGCGCAGCATCAGTTCGTAATCAGCAGAAGAACCAAGGGTCAAATCGAATTTTCCATATTTCTCGTATACTGAACGGCGCACGAAGAAAGTTGGATGTGGCGGCATCCACCCCCAATAAAAGTTGTTTCGGTTGAAGGTTCGTGACTTCCAGCGGCGAATGATTCTGGAGGTATCGGCAGGATCTACATAATTAAGATCGCCATAGCAGGAATCTATTCTTCTGTCGGCGAACACCTGGGCGACCCTTGTCAAGACATCGGGGTGCGCGTAGAAATCGTCGGAATTCAGAATGCCGACCACATCACCGGAAGCCATTGTTATTCCCTTATTCATCGCATCATAAATGCCGTTATCCGCTTCGGAGACGATTTTAGAGACATAAGAAAAGGAGTTGACGATTTCAAGAGTGCCGTCAGTCGAGCCTCCGTCAATAATGATGTGCTCCGAATCAACCGTCTGGGATCTGACACTCTCCATGCAGTCGCGGATCGTGGCGGCACTGTTATAGCTTGCTGTTATGACCGAAATACCTATCATTTGTCGCCACATGTTGTCAGTAAACGGAATTTTTTTGAAATCTCTCTCTCGTAACGGGTCATGAACAAACACATATCAAGACCAGCCGCACCATCAAGAAAGCCACTCTTCAGAAGATACATATAGAAGAACCTCAAGAGCCAGCGACCAGGCAAATAAGGCCAGATGCGCTCTTTAACCGCCCTGCGCCTTTCGAGTGCATTGCCGAAGAACGACGGCTTCAAGCCGGCGGTTTCGGTGCCAGTTACAATTTTGAACATTTCACGAGCTTCAAGTTCCGCATATTTTAAATGCTTTTCCCAAAGATAGTTCCTTCCGCGCCGGTCTTCATGGCGCATCTCGCCTTCGAGATACCCGACCGGACCGTCAACGATCATGTGCTCGTGAACGTCGCGTTCTTCGTACCGCGCCTTGCCATGCCTGAAAAATCTCATGTTCCAGGAAGGATAATATCCGCAGTGACGTATATCCTTGCCTTCCCAGACAAAATAACGATTGACGTAAAAACCGGCGCATGTCGTAGGGCATGCTCCAGAGGCTATGGCCAGCAGTTCATTGCGTAATGCCGGCGTGATCATCTCATCAGCGTCCAGGATAAAGACCCAATCAGTCCGTATCGGCAGATTGTCCAGACCCCAGTTTTTCTGGCGGGCATACCCTTCCCATGCATGCAGATGAAAATGCGCCCCAAAATTGGCCGCAACTTCTCCGGTAGCATCTTTTGATCCGGAATCGAGGACGAACACTTCATCTGCGAAGCGGCAACTCTCCAGCGCATGCGGAAGATTGCTTTCCTCATTCAACGTCGGGATGAGCATCGTAATATTGGTTTTCATTTATTTGCCATAATGCGCTTTTTAATGGTTTTCGCCGGATTGCCGGCAACAATGGCCCATGGATCTACATCTTTTACAGCTACCCCCCGTGCCGCGACTATAGCCCCCTCGCCTATCACTATGCCGGGCCCGATAAAGGCATCTGCACAAATCCACGCCTGATCGCCAATGGTTATGGACGGCTTTAAAAGCGGAAGATCGGGACTGGTATAATCATGGGTGCCTGCACACAGATGAGCCCGCTGAGATATGGTGGTCTTAGAGCCAATAGTAATCTTTCCCAGATTGTATATGTACGCATGTTCTCCAATGCCCGACCATTCTCCTATTTCGAGATTCCATGGCATGTAAATTGTTGCAGAATTATAAATATGCACATTATTACCGATCCTGCCGCCGAAGAGTCTCAGCAGAAAGGCTCTCCAGCCGAAAAAAATACGGGGGCTAAAACGAAACAACGGCTGCACTAATCCCCACAAAATGCGCAACATCTGTTCCTGCCTGGAATATTTGATCGCACTGCGGTTTGCAGAAATTTTTAGAGATTCAGTTGTCATAGGCCAATCGCTTAAAAGTATTCTAGATTAAGTATTATATCTTCTGACTCACAACAATCATTCTTTTCCAAAAATATGGAAAACGCCCGACACCTTTAAAAGCAATAAATTTAAAACCATTTTTGTGCAACAACTGTGTTAGTATCTCTCTGCTCCAAAATTTTATATGGCCACCATGCCATAAAGTTGTGTGGGACTGTCCCACTTATTTAATATTGAAAGAACAAGATTTTTTATATAACCATGATATGGAGTTAAAATAGTTAGATAACCTTTATCTTTCAATAATCCATGGGCATAGATTGGAAGCAAGTGAGGAGAAAACAGGTGTTCAACTACCTCAGTAGAAACAACAGCGTCAAACTTATTCTCTTTGTCCAGAATCAGAGTAGGATCGTCCAGTACACCATGGTTGTAAAAATTAATTGACGGGTAACTGGCACTGGCAATCTCAAAACCTTTTTTATCATATTCAACCCCAACAACGCGGTAACCTGCTTGAAACAACTCAAAGCAAAGCCTTCCATTTCCCGCACCGACATCAATAATGTTCTGTATCTTAAGTTGTTTAACGATAAAAAGAATTGTTGGTAAAATGTACCCACAAGATGGCGAACCTTCAGCGGACTCCCAGCCATAACTTCTACTATATTTGACATGATTATTTCCTTGGGTGAATTGATTAGGATATTGATACAAAATCGGGAATCTCCCGGCGCTGTAAAAGCCATTCGTATAATTCGATCGTCAGCCGGGCCGACTGGTCCCATGTATATCTGGTAGCCACCAGTTCCTTACCCCTCTGCCCCATGCATTGCAATTCGTTCGGCGCACAACTCATGGCACATTTCAATGCTTCCGCGATTGCATCTGTATCGACATCAGCCCACCATCCGCATTTAGCTGTTACCAGTGTTTCCCATGGTGCACCTTTGGTGGTGAGAACGGGAACTCCAACTCCTAATGCTTCAGCGACAACCAGGCCGTAGTTTTCTCTTTTTGTCGGAAGGACAAAAAAGTCTGCCGCAGCAAAAGCATCACGCTTTTCCTGACCCAAAAGAAGCCCGGTGAAACAGATGTGCTTTTCGAGGCATAAATGCCTTATAACCTCCTGCAATTCCTTCTGATGCCCGGCTTCATCGGAACCTGCTATCACTAGTATCCAATCATCCATTAAATTACGGATCGTTTGTAAAGCTTCCAAAAGCATCAGGAGGCCTTTGACTGGGGTAACCCTGGAGAGGAAAAACATGATCCGTTTGTCTGAAGGGATGTTGAACCTCTGTCGAAAAGCTTCGGCATTGCCTGTGCTTTGCAACCAGGCACTACTGACTCCATTCGGAATTACTGCAATAGGATTGGTTAAGCCATATTCCCTAAAACCCTCTTTTTCCTGCTCAGAACAAGCTTGCAAACAAGAAGCTTGATGCAGATTATTTTTTTCATAGAGTGCAAGAGCTATTTTCTTCTTCAAACGTGATTTCAAAAGCGCCCACCCCTCCAACGCACCATGAGGCGTCACGACAGCTGGAATCCCATGCCTTTCCCTCAACATTGAAGTAACACGCGACAAGCCTGTCCAGATCGCATGCTGATGCACAACAGATATTTGTGCAGCTTCTTGGTTCGCCGTGCACTCCATCTCCCGGCTCCACTTCAAGACCCCAGGCGAAGATGCCGTAAACCTTCGGAACGAATGGCTCGGCAGTCCGCTTGATGCAATAGACCATTGGCGGTCTGCTTCGCTGTCCAGACTCCAAAGTTCGGCAGGACATCCGGCAGCATTCTGTTCACTGACAAGGTTCAGAGCAACCGGACCGACACCGAACGAACTAGGTCCTGCTCCAGGAATTACATGGACTACGTTCATTGACATTCCGATCCGAATTTCAAACCTGGGCGACCAAATGCTTCACTTCCCCAACATTCAGCAGATACGGGGTTAGATCTGTCACTTTTCTACCCATGAGTCTTTTCATTACCTTTATCGGGAATAGTGAAAGTAATCTCAAAAACTGAAGTATCCCACGTATTTTATTTCCGTTATAAAAGAGAATCTTGATTTCGGTCAGGCGGCGTAAAGCCATCGACTCGGCAAAAAGTTGCGGCAAGTCGGCTCTCCTTTGCAATTCATGAACTATTATGTCCCGGTGCGCGTGCCAGATACTTTCAACGCCGGCATCGATCAATATTTTTTTCTGCCTGGAAAGTAGCTGCATGTAATTGCCAATACGGATTTCATCGGAAATATGTCGAATAGCCATGGCAGTATCGGATTGGGGTTGGAACCTGTACCTCAATAGCCTTTGCGCCGAATTGCCGAAACGAAAACGTGCAGCCATCCTTATCCAGAGATCAAAATCCTGGCCGTTTAAAAAAAATGGATCATAGCCCCCACTCGCAAGAACCGCCTCCTTACGCATGACAACCGTGGGATGCATGACCGCCATGACACCATCAGGCGCCAGAATGGCAGCCTTGATATCGGCATCTTCCGTGGGGACTGAAACACTCCAGAGATAATTGCCATTCTCGTCTATGTAGTCTGCTCCCGAGCCGAAAACATCTGGACATCCAGCCTTTTCCCAGTCAGCTAGTAAGGCCGCAAACCGGTGGGGATAGGCAACATCGTCGGCATCCATTCTCATCACTAGCTCAGAGGAGCAATGATTTAGACCGTAGTTCAAGGCAGCAGGCAAGCCCTGGTTCTCGATGGTGAAGGTCTTCAGTCGAGAATCGTTATAAGATGAGAGTATTTCGGCAGACGTATCCTTTGAACCGTCATTGATAATTACAAATTCAAAATCCGTGAAAGTCTGAGCAAGGATGCTGTCAACGGATTCCTTAAGGAACTTTTCACCGTCATACACGCTCATCAAAACAGATATTTTCGGTTTCATGGTTCCTCACTATCTTAGTAACTACGATTATGAACCTTGTATTCCTATAATATCAGTCAGGCGTCAAATGACACCAACGACCATCTATTTGGTATCAATCCATCAAAACACCAAGAATTCTCATTGCCTCTAGGGGTAAAATCCGGAACCAATACCACTGAATTGTCAGATTCGCCCAGCCACGCGCCCCACCAACTGAAGGTACTGTTGGCAGTGATAAAATGGCTGCAGAGGGTCATCAACCAGAGGTCGGCATAGGCATGTTCATCCCCCTGATTATGAGTGATAAAACTGACCCGGTCCACAGGCAATGCAAGCTTGGTGCGAGCAGCATCGGCATTATCTGAAAAAAGGAAATATCGAGGCGACTCTACTCTTTTCTCCATCATGTCTATGGCACGCTGGTAATAACCCGATGCCACATTGTTAAGGGATGTGCTGCCCGGTGCGTCGAACCAGCGAACATGCAACGCCACAGCCATCGGACAGTTTCGGATCTCATCGGCAACTTGAAGATTCAGCGCATCCTTTGGCGGAATAATCGCCAAATCTTCACGAATGGTACTTTCTACGTCCTTGAAGTAGCCCTCGCTTTGCCATAAACCGTCAAGATACATGCTTCCTGCTGGCCTTAACTCGATCAATCGCGGGTCAAAGCCGGTAAACTCCTGTTCGATGTACGTACGCTTCAGAAAAGGCCGCTGCCGGGAAATGAATTTCACCATGCCGCGCCGATAACGCTCAAAAGGCTCCATTCGCTCCGAAGGGGTTGCCTTCCGCACAGGGATCGCAAAGTGGTCAAGCATATATTGTCGCCGGTAAAAGCGATCACGGGCAAAGCCGGTTACATGATCGATAACCAGTTCGGCCTGATTGACAAGTGCCAACCGCCTTGCAGCCGCATAGCAAAATAGCTGATTACCCAAACCTCCCTTGATGCGCACTATCACCTTAGCCATGTATCCTCATTCCTTATAACGGCAGCAAACGGTTGCAGCATGCCGTTTAATAGCCGGTTACTCCCAGAACTAAGCCGCTGCCCGTAAAACCAGCTGAAACATACACAACATTGGCAACAATGAAACATACGGCTGATATCACAAGGTATTTCCATATATTAGCCCCGGTATCCAATACAGGTGGAAGCATGAATGGCGCAGCCACCGCCAGATACGCGGTATGCACCCCTCCCGCGATAAAAGCGCTTACCCAGAAAAAAACTGCTGAATATGTCAGAATATTCAGGCGGGCTACTATAACCTTCCACTTTTTTACAATAATGAGAAACATGGCGAATTGGAACACATGATACAGGTAATCACATAAGAGATAAGAACTGTAATTGCCTCCGAAAAACCAGGGGAAAGGTCCTGCCAGGGCGCGCAGAACAAGTAAAGGGGAGGTTAGAAGTCTGAATGACAGGCCATTCAAATGATTTTCATGTCTTTCCATGGCTACCAATGCAATGTTTCTTTGAAGCAGATATACGCCGCATACCAATATTGTCGCAACTATTAGAAACCTTGATATTTTTGTAATACTTGATTTAAGAAATTTTTGCTGATCATAGACAATGGACAAAAATGTTACGACAACAACTACAATGAGGTAGGGTGAACGGTCCGCCCACGCGAGAAATGCAGCTGGAATAGCCGAGAGCAAGCTTCCAAGCAGGCCGAATTCCCTCCCGATACAGAGAAAAACCATGGCCAGAACCACCCAGGCAAATCCGACACTATCCCGCCACATGATACTAGAGGCAAACGCCCAGGGAATCCACGCAATCAAGGCACCGGAAAACATTGCCACCCTCTGCTGATAGCCACAGGCAAGGGCCAAGCCAACAACAAAAATTCCGGCAATAATGTGGTGAAAAGCGTTGAATGGCGCCAGATCAAGGCAGTGCCGGCTCTGGCCCGCAGCCATGAAATAGCCTATCCATGTATGTATATAGGCGTTTTTGTCCTCGTTAGTGGGGAATATTTTTTTTGTGCGCCATTCCCCCTTTTTGAGCACACTGTCCGAGGCAGTCATGATATTTTCGTAGGTCCAGCGAAATTCCCAGTTTTTATTGAGATATCTTCCGTCTCCATCGAAATAGTTCGGGTTCATAACCTGCAGGCAAAGGAACATACCGACAAGCACCCTCAGCAGGTATGCTGTCACAATAACCGCCAGGAACTGTTTGAACCCGGCACACTTCCGTAGACTCAACGCACTGACAAAAACGCCGACGGCGCCGGCAAAAAAAGCACTGCAAAACGTTCCAGCCGGGCTCTGGTCTCCTGCCAACAGCGCATGCAGCAGGAAAAATAAAGACGTTCCCAGCAACGACCAGCTGATGCAGGAAATCATCTGGGTTACGCCACTTCTGCCGGCGGCATTTGTACAATACTGTCTTTCGTAAAACTCTTGCCCTTGAACTGTGGCCAGTTCTCCGGCTGAAGTGCTTAGGTTCATTGAGGCCTCTGGTTTGCAATGTGCTCGACTTTCATCGACATCTCACGCAGGGGATAAATAGGATTTCTGGCCTTTTCTCTTCCAAGCCACCATCCTTTTAGAAAGCCTAGCCATGCAACGGGCCAGCGCCAGGGACTGTACACAACCTCCCTACGTAATGGCCCTCCCCTAAGAGCTGATACAATCACCTCTTTCCACGACTTTTCAGCAGGGTACCGATATTTGTAGAGAAAAAAATTAGCGGTCTTTGTCCATTCAGAAAACGACTTGTTTCCTGGGATGCGACACCCTCCGAACGGTGCTCGCAAATGAATAAGAAATATATCGGGGTCCCAGACAAATTCATAACCCTTGGCTCGCATGCGATTCATAAGATCGCCTTCTTGCCAGTTGGCACTTCCGACAAAAGATTCATCCCACCCACCCAGAGCTAACACAACTTCTCTTCTCACAGACCAGTTGCCCCCGAACAACGGACCATCGGGCATCAGTACCGAAGAGTCCTGCCCTATTATTGTACCCACATGCGGAGCATCCAGAGATAATTGTTCAATGGCAACATCTGGAAGACGGTGCCATACCTGTCCACCCACCGCTGCCCATCCATGACCGTCTTGATGCCTTTCCAAATGCTTGCGCACCAGATCCTCGGGGGGAATAATGTCATCATCTAGAATCAGGCAAACTTCAGATTTTGCAGCATATATTGCTTCGTTTTGGGCAGCCATCACATTTGGCGTCTTACGGTTAATCCAAATTAAATCCAATCCTTTATCCTGGAATGCTTGCAGAGTCTCGGGGGCGGCGGCATCAACTCCCGGGGTCTGATTGACAACAATGACCCTTTTGGGTTGGGTATCTTGGTTTAACAACATGCGCAGGGTATTATTTACAACCACCGGGCGCCCAAAGGTCGGTATAATGACATCCACATCAATCATGGTTTCCGCCATTCCTCATCTCAACAGCGAACTCGCGCACGGCTTCGAGCCAGCCTCTACCATAGATTAAATCAGGTTCCAGGTAATTACCTTCGGCCCATTCATTCCAGGACTTAATGAAAAGGATTCGGTCTCTTCCGTTTTCAGTATTATTGAAACCAGCTACGCTCCGGCGCAGATGAACAGCAAATTTGTCGGGAGAACTGTTGGAGAACACCAGTCCCCGGCGGCCTATGCGGGGAGTATTGTCCCAGTTAGGCATTGCCGTAGGCAACATGGTCAAACCATCGCACTTATAATTTTCAAAATATTGATCAAGGCGGGAGTAATCGATTACCCAGCGTGGATACCTCGCTACATAACGACGCAGGGCATGGTAAGATTTCCTGTGTCCCTTGAGATATGCGGCCAAAGCGTTATTCAGGCTGTGTGGGGCCAAGGCGTCAAATCCCTTGTTCAAAAGTCCGGGAGTATGGTCGAGCCCGATAAAAAAGATTTCACCCAAGCCATCCTCACAAGCCCACCGTTGCATCAGATCAACATATTTTGCTATTTCCGGTATATCATTAGGCCTGAATATGACCAGTACAGGTCTGCTGTCAACTTTAAAGTAACGGCTATCGGTAAAAAACTGCCGCAGATACAGATAATGGCTCCGGTGGTCTTCCTCGCCAGGATATGTCTGTTCTACCAGGATATCGTTTGAGACCCCCGCCCAGTGATTTGTCCAGCTATGATTGGCCCAGCAAAGGCAAAAAGGAAGTTCAGGGGTGGCTCGGGCAAGAAGACGCTCCAACGGCCGCTCCAGCAAAAGACGCCCGGCAAACCAGTAATGGTAGTAACAAAAGGCGTCTATTCCCGCCCACGCCGCCAGCTCTCCCTGCTGTTCCTGGGTCTCGTCAAGACGCATGTCATAAAAACCAAGCTCTCCCGGTAAATTCGGCTGTCTGTGCCCAGGAAAAAGCGGACGCGCTTTAGCGACATTGCGCCATTCCGTAAAGCCAGCCCCCCACCATTCATCATTTTCCGGAGTCGGGTGAAATTGTGGAAGATTGAATGCTATTATTTTGGTTGTGGCCATTTTTTACTCTCCAAGCGAATGTTCTAACAGTCCGTATTCGTTTGCTACACAGGCTGGGCATGCCGGAACACGCGAGCAATAAGCCATGCCCGTTCGACTTCAGTCAAACTCATCCTGTAGGAAATAACGCCGTACATCATGAGCAAAATGCTTGTTTGAGCGATAAAAGAAAACCAGCCTTGGCTCTGGACTAATCTTCCTAAAAACAAGGCAGCAGCGCAGGCAAGGGCAATCGGCAGCAGTGGGGGAAAAACGCATGTGCGCAGGTATTCCGTGAGGCTGATCTTCATGCTGCGCATGGGGACAATCATAAGAAATATCGTTGTTGGGATATGTGTTATGACACTGGCCCACATGACGCCGGCCAAACCGATATACTTGCCAAGCACTATGGATAAGGCAAGATTTGAAATCCCCTCCAGCAAAACTACAAGGCTGTAAGTTCTTATTTTACCTGAGGCAAAAACAAAGGTGTTGCTGACGTGACTTACCGTAATCAGCAAGGCGAAGGCAGCCAGAGCTGCCGTCATGGAGTCACCGCCGTACTGTTTGGAGCCAACCCATAGCGTAATCAGGCGGCTATTGAACAGCAAAAGCCCGCCCACCAAGGGTAAAACAAGTATCACGTTCAAACGGTGCAACCGGAGAAAATTCTCCCTTACCTTAGCATCCTCTCCACGGGCATAAAGCTCGTTTACAGCAGGAGAGGCATTATCGGACACGCGATTTAAAATATTGAAACCGATCGTAGTCGGCATCTGCGTGGTATAATAAATGCTCGCTGCCGCCGCCCCATAGATGGAACCAATGACAATGTTATCGGTGTAATAAACCAGGCGCCAAGCTACATTGATCATCAGGGCCTGGCAGCTGAACCTGAGCATTTCCCGAAAAAGAGATTTATCAGGGAGTCCCCAGACCGGACAATGCAATGGATAAAGCTTGCGGAATTTCAGTGCTGAAAAGGCAGTCGAGAGGACTTCCGCCAGAACGTTGGCAAGCATCAAGCCAACTAACCCAGCTCCGGCAAATACCAAGCCCAATGAGAATATCAGCCTGGCAGCATTACCGATGATTCCGATAAAATTCGCAGCCACGAGATTCTGAGTCGCATTCAAACCAATGCCATAAACCGTCCATGGAGTCCTTATCAAAGCCCATGCCGCCATAATGCCCAGCCCCAGGCGCGCCTGTTCCGCAACGTGCGGAGACAGGGAAAACAATACTTCAGCCTTGAGACTCAACAAAAATGTAAAAATGGCAAACAGGACATTACTGCCAAAAAGAAACGTGCGGGCCGTGGACATGACGTCCCGAAATCTTTTCCCCCCGTCATCATAACCGTTTGCATGTGCAAGATAACGGTTCAGGGTCACTGAAAAACCCAGATCCGTCATCGCCAGGTAACCCACAACCTGCATCAACAGAGCATACGCGCCAAGGCTCTCCTGACCTGCCATGCGCAGGACAAGCGGGGCAAGAAACAGCTGCAGAAGCATCTGCGTGCCGTATTGCAGAAAACTGACCAGTGTGCCCTTTACCGCACGCTCGGTCCTGTTTGTCGCTTTTTCCGCCATCTATTCAACCAGCCTTGATCCATCCGTTGCCACGGATTGCACTGACAATTTGGCGGCATACGTAATATTGGTGAAAAGATCGGTGAATTCCACCCGATACTCCCCAAGCGGGTCGTTGTACGCCACCGGCATCCTGATACTTAACGGCTTGGAACCGACAAGAAACGACCTATCATGCCATTCGAGCTGCCGGTCGCCGGCGTGGACCGTCATCTTCACGGCATGCATTCCCTCCGCACCCGGAATGGAAATATCGGCTTTAGCCGTCATGCCCGGCTGAACCGCCTGGCTGTCAAGAATGATGCGCAGCTCAGGCGCCGGTTTATTGGTGAAAACGAAAAAGCTGGCACGGTTCGGCAGCAGGGTGGTCGTAAACCAGTTGCAGGGGCCATGGGATTTACGGGAGCGCAGGTCGTAGACATATTTCGTTCCGGTGAATGATACCGCCAATTCCTGTTTGGCGCCATCCTTGCGCAGCAGAGAGACGATCTCAATGCCCCCATTCAACCAGCGGGTCACCTCTACATTTTCCGCTTTGCTACCATCAAGCCCCTTGACCGCGTAAACCGGTGCAACGCCACGAAAGGAGTCTTTATGTATGCCGGCCAACTCAGGCCGCGAAAGATTATTCATCTGGCTGTTAAGCAGGATTGCCAGCCCTTTTCCGACAGAGTGCTTCAGCATGAGCGGTATTCCATCAATTGTTCTGCCTGCCACGGCGCCGTCAAGGCTGAATGCGGCATCCGCCAAACTATTGCTTTTACCGAGATTGACTGTTCTCGCTCTGCCGGCGGCATTTTGTCTTATTCCGAACAGTTCGTCGAGAACGCCGCGTGCGCGCCTTTTGCAGTGATCGTCATACAGTCCCGGCCTGAAATCCGCGACCACTGTTCCGCCACGCTCGACAAACGTTCGTATTGCCTGGGCTTCCTTATCGCCCATGGCTTCGGTGCGCGGCAGGAAAAGGGTTCTGTATTTCGCAAGGTCAACCTCCCCCTGGCGCAGCATCCGGTCCGTCACGTAGCGGAACTGCAAGCCAGCAGCGCGTATATGCTGGATTAAAGCACTGTGCGCATCCTCATACCCGCCGAAGGAACCCCCTTCTTCCAATTTATGCGCAAAAACAGAGGGATACGAGTAAAGGATAGCGATGCCGTCATCCTGCATGGTTGAATGCAGCAGCAGGTCACCAAGGCCGTCCCTGACCATCCGGGTATCCTTGACGACCTCGACAACTTCGGGAAACGGCCGTAAATCCGGGGCCAGAAAGCCGTGCAGGTCGCCGATGCAACTCCACATCCACCACCAGACCGAGTCCGCGCCCAATGTAACCAGACGCCAGTACCTTTGCAAGAGTGGGTCGGCGGTCTTGAAACGCCCGCCCAACCAGTTGGAACGGATGAAGTTCCTGGGGGCAATAGACCGAATGACTTCCTCGGCCGGGCCTTGATATGGGACCCAGGAATCAAGGCTGCGGGCAATAAGATCCAGATCGTCGCCCGTCGCGAACCCGCCTGCTCCGTCAAAACCGGTCTTGGCCTGCGGATCAAGCATCTTGTATGATTTGGCGTATTTTAAGCAGTAATGCACATAATTCCAGGACTTGTAGGCCTGCCGGTCAAACCAGCGCGGGTAATTCCTGTTGTTTTTGGAAATCAGTTCATCATCGTCGTCGGTTTTCGCGAGCCCGACATCCTTCCAATCCCTGAAATCGGTCTGCCATGAGCGGTTGAGAGCGTCCAGGGTGCCGTACGATTCTTGAAGGAAATCCCGATATGCATGTGCACAGAATGGTGACAGGCAGGAGCCAAGGGTCTTGTTTTCATCGCCAAGTGAATAGACGAATGCGCCATGCTCCCGCGATGCCCGGTGACCTGATGCCAGAATTGAGATTTGCTTCCTGGCCGCTAATCGATCATTCCAGCAAAAAGGCTTCATTATGCCGTTATGGTCTTTTTCCACAGAAAAATGCGTTGTGTAGGGCACCCAGGAGACATCGAAAGCGCCCACATAGGGGGGAGGATTCTCCCAGTCCAGTTGGAGCGTTACCCCCTGTTTGGCCAGACTCTCTTCGGCATACGGCGCCAATGTCCCTTTCGGTATTCCCCAAATGAGAAAATTGAACTGCCCATGCTTGCGCTCGGTAACATGAAAATATTTATAACTCCTGGAAATTTCGGTATCACCGGAGATCAGTCGCGCTTCCACGGTAACCAGCATCGGTAGCCATTCCGCTATATCAAACGAAAAATCAATCGTATCTCCCGAGACTTGAACATCCTTGCGTGCCAGCTCCCGCCGACGCCGATCCAACAATTGTATCCGCATGGTCTCTCTGGGTAACCGGTTGCCGGAAACCAGGACTTTCCCTGAGATGACTCCGCCCGGTTCACCCCAGTTCGGCTTGAGCGTCACTCCTGAAACAGCACGCTCTGATCTCACTTCGAAAGGAAGGCTGTACCAGGTTTCAACCCCGGCAGAGCTGATAATCCTGGCATCGGCATGCCAGGTGCCAGCAGCGAGTTTCGGGATTGAAATCTTTATTTCTTCTCCCGGCGCTATCCCCTTCTCGGGCAGTACTACATCAGCATGTCCAGGCTGGCGCGCCGTGACCTTGATGCGAAGATCACTGCCCCGCGGCTTTCCTGATATTTTAGCCAGGAGACGAGCAGTGCTGCCGGATTGCACAATGTTCTTCCCAGCCGGGTTTTTGCTTGAAGGAGATAAGACCAGATCCAGATGCACGGCAGGTTCTTTACGCGTTGACCAAAGTACTGCCCGACCGAGACTCTCCTGCCAATAGTCGAATTCTATCTCCCAGCCCTCGTGGTAACCGATCTTCGGACGACCCAACAGGCGAATGCCCCTACCTTTTCCAACCGTATAGGCCTCGCTTACATTCTCGTCGGCGACAAATGCCGGAAGAGGCAAAATCTGTTTTTTGCTCAGAAAAGAGGCCGTATCATTCGACCCGACAAAAACTATTCCGGCCCCCTGTGCCACGGCTTTGAGAATCAACGATTTCTGAGCTACCGGGAAATGAGTCATGGGCAACCCGAAAAAAACGAAACAATCCCATTTTTGTTGCAGCAGGCTCAACATTCTTTGTTCGCCGACAGTACCGCCTTCCCAGTACTTTTTATCGGTTTCACCGACATTTGCCCAAAATACGGCCTGGGCATCGATATCGAATCGTTGCATCAGTTCAACGCATTCCCTGGGGTCGGTGTCGGTGCCATCGGCAAAAAACAAAACCTTTGCTTTTCCGTTAGCATAGGGCTTTGCCCATTTGGTGTGAGGGGTTTGAAAATCGAACGTAAGGGCGTGATCAATCTCAAGCTCTTTCAAATCCGGGCTTTGCGCGCCCGCGGATGAGACACAGAGATAAAGATAACAGACTGTTAGTGCTAGTATCCATCTACCCATATAGTGCTTGATTGTGCGACTCCTGTCAGGATTGGTTTCAGCCCATCCTTTTTGAGGCCAGATGGCGCTCCCAATCCCAAGCTGTTTTAACGATGAAATCAAGGTCGTCGTAACGGGGCGCCCAAGCCATGAGTCCCCTGATTTTACTGCTGTCTGCAATCAATGCATGTGAATCTCCGGCCCGGCGTTCCGATGCCTCGACCGGAAAATCAATGGCCGTCACCTTTTTGATGGCGGCGACAACCTCGCGGACAGAAAAACCATGACCGTAGCCGCAGTTCACGGTTGTGCAGGAACCGGTCTCCGCAAGGTAATTCAAAGCCTGAACATGTGCCTGGGCCAGGTCGCTCACGTGAATATAATCCCGGATGCAGGTGCCGTCAGGGGTATCGTAATCAGTCCCAAACATATGCAGCTTCGGGTATTCCCCGTTGGCAGTCTTCAGCCCCCGGGTAATGAGGTGGGTGGGAAAGCGATATGCCTGACCCAATTGGCCGTCGGGATCCGCACCGGAGACATTGAAATAGCGTATCGCCACGTATCGGAAATCGCCCGCCAGGGCCAGATCCCGCATCATCGCCTCACCCATTACCTTGGAAGTACCATAAGGATTAATGGGAAGCAACTGCGCTGTTTCGTTAACCGGGATTTTGTCAGGGATACCATAGACTGCCGCGGTCGAAGAATAGATCAGTTTTTTGATGCGGTTTTTGTCCATGGCCTGCAGAAGGCGCAGGGTGTTGACCACATTGTTGTCATAGTACATAAGCGGCTTCCGGACCGACTCCTCCACCTGGATCGATGCGGCGAAGTGCAGGACGGCATCGGGCTTAAATTCAGCCAAGATCGTGTCCAGCAGGACCGTGTCCGCCAGACCGCCGACAACCAGCCTGCCGTGAAGGACTGCCCAGGCATGGCCGAAGGACAGATTGTCGTAGACCACGACATCGTGCCCGGCCAAGCCAAGGGCCTTTACCACATGGCTGCCGATATACCCGGCGCCCCCACTAACAAATAACTTCATGGACTCTCCATTGATTATCAATAACAAAACATGTGTTTTTCAGCTACTCCCGTTTCGTGGCCATAAAAGCCGGCCTCAGCACCGTCCGGGGAGTTTACGATCCATCAACGGCTGAACCTTATGATGAACCGATTGAGCCAAGAGCATTTGACAATAACAGGCAATTGTTACAGCCATTGGGCATATTTATGAAAGTTAGCTGAATTTTGGAGGTTTTTTGAGTGGTGTGGTGTAAGAAACTTATGGGTTAGCGATGGTGGGAATTTGGTCCTATTCGCTTTACCTCAGGCAACAGCCTTTTTCACAACCGTGCATTATTCCCCGCTGGTTAGCTTCATTCTATCGAAAACCTCACCATATTTGGCTGAACTAGCGGCGATACTTGGAGCTAAGAGGACAGCTTTCTGGAAAATTGTCGTCTGAGTCGAAAATACTGACACAAGTCATTTAGCGACCGGATGCCGGCGGAACTTCTCTTTGATCACCATGATTATGAATTTGGGGGTCGAGACAAGATTCCTTTCCCACAGCCGCGACGGCTCCCTGACAAACCGGTAAAGCCATTCCAACCCCATTTTCTGCCAAACCTTTGGTGCCCGTTCCGTGGTACCCGCGTAAAATTCAAAAACCGCCCCTATCCCGCTGGTGAATGAGACCAGAAGTTTATGACGGTTCTCGAATATCCATTTTTCCTGTTTCGGGGCGGTCATCCCAACCCACAGCACGTCGGGTCCGGCCGCATTTACCGCAGCCACCATCCTTTCGTTCTCGTCTTCTGAAAAAGCGTCGCTAAAGGGGGGGGTATAGGTGCCGCATACATTGATGGAAGGGAACTCACGGTTCAAACGTTCGACAATAAGTTTTAGCACGCGGTCCGAGGATCCGAGGAAAAAGATGCGGGTTCCCCCTTTTGCCGCCATCTTTTTGGTCAAAGCCATGAAAAAATCATACCCTACAACCCGCTGGTGTAACGGCAGGTTGAGAAAACCCGTTGCCAGAACGATGCCTACCCCGTCAGGAGTCAGGAGATCGGCCTCCTGCAGCGCTTTCCTGAAAAGCTCGTCCGGGCTTGCAACCACCAGGGAGTGAGGGTTTGCGCAGGCCATGTAGCGACAGCCCTGCCGCTCCTCAACCCAACGCATGGCCTGGGCTACGTCAGTTTCCAGTCCCTCGGCGCTGATCTTGAAATCGAACAGCTCAACTGTTTTCATATATGGGTTACCTTCAGCAGTCCTGTACGCTTCATCATTTTCCGCCATGCAGGCAGGTTCCTTGAAGATCTGCGTCGCGGTTTCAATACCTTGACGGTACACTCGTTCCATGCCCAACCGCCTTTTTCTTCATTTCTAGAATAACGTCCCTGTATATTTCGACAAGTTGTGCGACATGGCCTGACGGGGCATATTTGCGTTCAAAATGGTCGCGGGCGCTTATGCGCATGGAAGCTAGTTTCTCCGGCTCATTGACAAGACCTTTCACCGCAGCGGCAAGATCACCGGCATTGCCGGGAGAAAACTTTATTCCCGTTATGCCGTCAAGAACTATCTCGTCAAGACTGCCGATGCGCGAAGCGACGACCGGCGTGCCGCATGCCATAGCCTCAAGCAACACGTTCGGGAAGCCTTCATACCATTCTGAAGGAACGACTTGAATAAGTGCTCGCTGAATGGCCTTAAAAACATCCTGTTTGCCTAAACAGCCCCAAAATTCAATATTCAAATTATTTTCATGAACAATTTGCTCAAGCTTTTTGCGCAACGGGCCATCTCCGACAATCTTCAATGGAATATTATTAAGGCTACTCCAGGCATTTAACATGGTCAGCACTCCCTTTTCGTGCGACAAGCGACCCACGTAAAGCACATAGTCACCATCATTGCCATTGCCGGCCGGAGGAGAGTCAAGAAGTGTATTTGACAATACAGACATCTGCCGGCTAGGATATCCGGCATGCATAAATTTTTTGGCTGCAAAATTTGTTAAAACGATAAAGCGCGACACGTTATTACGATAGGTGCCGCGATACCTGTTGTAAAGCTGTGTCCAGACTTGCGCCAGCGTTGCAGCAAATGATGAACGGTAGCAGCGGTACAGAAGTGCGTTACCCAGTGTGCCCCGCAAACAACGCTCACATGGGCGACCTTCCCGCAACAGCATCGCCTGAGGACAGATCAGACGGAAATTATGGAGCGTCTGCACAACCGGGATTCCGGCATTTCGGCAGGCTGTAATGGCACTTGGTGAAATAAGTGGAAACGTATTGTGAAAGTGAGCCACGTCGGGTTTGAATTTTCCGACAAGGGCGGTCAGATCATCGTAGGACTGACGGGACCAAGCCCCATCACGGGCAAGTCGTACACGGTTTGACACGATAGAATCGTCGATATCGTCATTGTACCGTTCATAAGGGATTATTTCATAACCCTGTTCCTCCAGCAACCTCCGCTCGGTCCGGTAAACAGTATCTTCCCCGCTGGGTGCGGAGGAGCGGTAAAAATTATGGGCAAGGAGGATTTTCATTTTTTGTGGGGCAACACATCTCTTTAAACCAAATTCTCACAATACATCATATATGCAGTTACAATTGACTTGCTGAACTTCCCATTGTCACATCAATAAAATGCTGAATATATTTTGTTAACACGATTCAGTCACAAAATTGCGCCATTGTTATTACAATATTGTAAACAAGTGCTTATAATTATTTTTTTTACGGACAATCTGATAAATTACTCCGAACTGGGCGATAATATAAATCCGAAAGGATGAAAATCCATGAAGTACATAATAACATCATGTCTGATAAATATTTTAATTCTGACAATGCACTCCTCTGCTCTGGCTGATTTGCCATCAAAAGGTCAGTTAAATGATATTGAATTGAAAGCACCATGGTTGGACGTCAAGTCCTTTCCCTCTCTGAGCGCTGCCTTAGCGTCAAGTTCAACTGACAACAAAGAGCTTTTGATTGCCGAGAAGATACCGGTCAACACGTCTTTAACCATACCCAATAGCAGAACCCTTCGCTTTGCGAGAGGAGGCAAGCTAATAGTAGCGGCAGGCAAGACACTCACCATTGACTGTCCAATTGTGGCGGACTGGAAACAACAGATATTTGACGGCCCGGGAACTGTAAAATTCGGTTGGAATTCGGATCAAAGAGTTTCAATTTGCTGGAAAGGAGCAATAAGCAAGAATAGCAATAATGCTCCTTTTATCCAATGGGCGCTCGACCAAATGAGTGCACTTCAAGGAACCGTTATAATCCCTTTTGGCGATTATAAATACACAACTGCTTTAAAGATCCATTCAAACACCAGCATTGAAGGCCAAGGGCGGAAATTTACCTGTACTCTGCACCCTATCGACTGCCCCGCTGTCATCACTGACGGTTCACAAGTTGATGGAGGGTGGATATTCAGGATCAAGATCAAAAATCTCACCATCTATGGTGATGGAACATCTGATGCCTTTGGCGACAAACTTTTCTCACTGCGCAAAGCCTACAATGTCGAAATGGAGGATGTCTGGGTTTATAACCAGAAAACCTCCATAGGGCTTTCGATTGAGGATTGTAACGATATTGTCCTCTCCAATATTGTCGTTTACGGGCAAGATACCGGATCCTCCCGTAAAGGCATTTTCTTGAAAAACAGCTCCGTAAAAATGTACTCGCCGGATGTGGAAAATCTCTATACGGGTATATACGCTGCTGGTGAAGGGACTGTAGACATTTTTAGTCCGTATATGGAAAGATGCATTGTAGGCTACAGGCATGCGGTCACAACAGGGACGACTCGTATCTATGGCGGATTGATTTCTTCAATAAACGGTTATTGTGTAGATGTCCAGGGCGACCATCTTTATGTTTATGGAACCGATATGACACCTTATCGGGGAGAGAATCCAGGAGGACTGGGCATTAACTCGGCACCAGGAGGGGGATATGCGAACGTATTCTTTTATGATATTCCGAAGGTGACGCAGAATGGCTTCTTTGATCGTACCACCAATTGGCTCAACCTGCATGTTTCCGGAACCATGCCGGTTTCGGACTACAACAAGGGAACTATTGATTTCACGAAAGATTTAACAAATCACACAGCTGTCGATGTAATAGAGTTTGATGATGTTGAATATGCGAACTGTGAGTTACGCATATATGCACCACTGAATAAATCACAATATATCAGCAAGGTGTATACGTTTGCAGTGACGGAAAACTCATTTTCAACGGTCAAGGAAAGAGTCGAGGTAAATAGCAGCGATGAAGCAGTTTTGACAGTTACTCTCAAACAAACAAACTCAGGCCGTTGCAAGATTGTAGTCAAGGCAGACGTCATCGACCTCCCGAAACGGGATAATATACATCTTAACCTACAATTAAATTATCAAGCAAAAAAATCAAATAAAAGTAAATTAATGCAACTTTAATCAAGCCACAAACAAACATAGAAAATGCTACAGCCTGATGAAAGGGAACTCAGATTTAGGCGACCTGATGGAAAAAAAACAGAATTTAGAGATGCGTTTCCGCGGGAGGGTCAAAGATGAGATCAAAGTATTGTCTGCAGACAACATCCCAGTGAAATTGATCTCGGCTGTTGCGGGCATTCTTGGCAACCTGTTCACATAAGGTTCGGTCTGGAAGAATCCCGAGAAGAAGATCGAGCAAATCCTCCTCTCCATCAAATGAAAATCCGGTCTCACCATGGCGAATGATGTCATCCGCAACACCAACTCGACGGGTAATGACGGTTCTTCCGAGAATAAACGGCTCAACTATGCAATGTCCAAAGGTTTCCGCGTTTGAGGAAATCACTGCATATTGGCATTTGAGATAGAGTTCGAGCATTTTTTTGCGGTCAATAAATCCATGGAAGAATACCTTATCCGCAATTCCAAGTTTCCTGCACAGGTTTCTGCACTTTTCCAGTTTGTCTCCTAGTCCAGGCAGGTGAAGCTCAATATCCTTATCACCTGTCATTTCAATATATCGGCTTATGGCCCGAATCAGCATCTCTTGATTTTTCCCTATCCTAAACGCCCCTGGGAAGACAAAACGTTTGGTTCCCGAAAAAACGGGGAGAGGGTAATTATCAAATAAAACCGAATCTTCACCGAAAAATACAACTTTATTTTTTGGGCCGAGAAGTTTGAATTTTTTTTTGACGTACATGCATGGGGTTACAACATGACTGGCAAAGCATATAAGTGCTGCCAAAATCAGATATCTGGCGATGAGTGATCTAAATCGGTAGTTGGCGCGATACCCATGGACAACATAGACAATCCTGAATTTTGCATTTAACCGATATTTTGCAGCAACAGCAATCGCCAGTTGCCAATTTGTCTGAACAACAGCAAAAATCGGTTTCTCATTCTTTACGATTTCTCCAAATTCACTGACAAGCCTGAGAAAAGAAGAATGCCGGTCTAGTCCGTTTATAATATTGTAATTTATATTCCGTTCGTCAAGTTTGTTTAACAGCCCAGGATATTGCTCACCATCACCTGCAACAAAAGTAAACTTGTGATCGGAATAATTTGCAAAAGCTATAACTTGTTCCGCCAATTGGTTACTCAACCCAATTTTGTACATCGATGAAAAAAATAGTATGTTCATTGAGATATGACCTTCAGCACAAATATTTCAATTTTCTACTCACCGTAGTCGGCTACCTTTTCCATAAGCAGAAGGCATGATAATTGCCTGAAAAAGATCTGATTTTTTGAAGCAGTACATAAAACGTTTGATGCATCGTGGCCGGTAGTTTGCCAGGAAAACGGGAGAGTAGCCGAAGAAGGAGCAGCCTCGGTGTCATGCCTGCATATTTGGCAGAAAGCTTGATCTCTTGCCGCGTTTCTGCCGTCATGTTAAATTTCAGGAATACTCCTGCCCTCATACGGTGCCACATTGCCAAATATTGCCGCAAGCCAGCCGAATGTTCGGACGTGGCCTCAGACAGCAGGTTAGCAAGACCTGTTGCCACAAGGTCCGGCGTCATGGGGAGACGGGGGGGTCTGTCGGTACAAGAAAGCGGCGCCCAGATAACGGCCAACCGGGTTCTACTATAGGCTATATCAAATCTTGCCGCTAACCGGGCCCAGGTAAGAAGGTCTTCCCCGACATCTATGCCCATGGGAAAACCGCCGATTGAGGTGATGGCATCTTTGCGTACTGCTATTGCGGAAGAACACAATGGAGGATCAGATTGAGCCGCCACGCTGAAATAATTTCCAATTACCCCATCGGACAAACCATTGTCTAGACCCCTTATAATTGCAGATCTATTACTACCATCCTGATAATGATAAAGATATCCGGTTGCAAAAACCTTGCAACCGCTAAACGTAACGGCCAAAAATATGATTTTTTCGAGATATTCCGGACACCATTCGTCATCGGCATCCAGAAATGTGACCAAATCAGCGCGAGCAGCACATATTCCGCTATTTCGTGCAGCGGACACCCCGAGATTTATCTGATCTATAAGACGTATGCGAGGGTCATTACAAGCCCTTACAACTTCTCTTCCATTATCAGTGGAACCATCATTAACGATAATAAGCTCAAAATCTGATATTGTTTGAGAAAAGACTGATGTCAATGATCTAACTACCTCTTTTTCCTTATTATAAAGAGGCATAACTATCGAAATTGATGGAGTAGTCATAAACTTATACTTTAATCGAATTTCTACTTTGATTGAGTGTTTTTAGTGAACAGAACCTTAACAATATCAATTTCAATATATTTAATAACACAACCGACATAGCAGCACCTAATAAACCAAAGGTATATATCATTATCAAAGTGGTAAAGACTGTAATTACCGACATGAATGTATTTATTTTGAATATGACTACCGTTTTTTTGTACGCATATAATACGTTTTCATAAATAAAACTGATCGAATAGCAAGCATAACCCAAGGCAAGCCAAGGCAACAGATCAACAATGGAGCGGTATTTTGGGGCCAGCACAAGGTTCACTATCTGGTGGCGTAGCCCAACAACAAGAAGAATCCCTGAAACACAGATACCTGAGGCAAACAGAATCCATTTGCGGAGGATAAATTTACTGTCGCTGCTTTCTGAAGCAACACTATCAAAGTAGATTGGCCGCACGCTTTGCTCTATAACTCCACACGCAATTATAAATGGACGGATCATCAAGCTCGATGCGGCAGCATAAATTCCGAGCTGCTCAAACCCAAGCGCCCCTCCGATTATATAACGATCACTGAGCGAGTTAACTCCACTGACTAGTGCCGAGGGCACGAGGGGTAGCGCATATTGGTATATATCCTTCACCAATACCCTATGCCGTTGTCGTTCCATGTCGCCCATCGATGCCTCGCCTTTTGTTGGCCTCCCTTTCGGGCGGAAATACAAGAAAACGAGGGCTGAGGCGCAAAAGTAACCAAAGATGATCATACCGGCACTCGCCTGGAAATGGTTAATCAAAATAATGGCACAGACCGGCCTTCCCCAGGTTTCTGAAATATTCCAGAATGCGAATTCGCGTTGTTTACGTGCGGCATTCAATAAACCTGTTTCCAACATCTTTAATACATCCACGACGAGAATCGCCGATAAAAGCAAACCAAACCACCTTGGGTTCCCAGTCAAAGAACCAAAGGCAGCACCTCCCATAATGATCAAAACAGAGGTGTAGACCATAGCTTTTTTTGCTAGTTCCAATACCGTAAAACGAAGCAGTTCCTCTTCGCCGGATATCTGAACATTTGGATATAAACGTAGTGCTGCCTGAAACAGCGGTACGCTGAACAAACTGTATGCAAAGGTGGTAAGACTCATCAGAAATGTAACATTGCCATAAGTTGACGGTGGAACGTATTCGGTCATAAGCCTTATACCGACAAGGAGTCCGACCGCAGTGGCTATCTGGCCAAATGCCGCCCACGACAGTTGTTGGAGAAATTGGCGATTTTTCCCTGTGCTTATAAGCAACTGGCCATCTCCCATCTGCTGCATGGTTACAATAACATGAGGACTTCAGTCAACTTACGCGAATTGACATTTCAATGAGTGGCTTAAAATCAGTGATCTGGGATATAATGTGAGCTGCTTTTCATGGGAAGAAACGGTAAGCTTGCCGAATCAGAGATCTTATCAAATTTTATTCTAGGGATAAAAGCAAAAGCCATAAAGGTAAATACGTAGAGACTAAACTCAGAAATGTAATTAAGGGAATTGTCGGTTGCCAAGGTAAATAAATAGAAAGTTAACCCTGCAAGCGCCCTTGCCGAGTAGACTCTAACAGTATTATCATTACTTCTGTAATAATTCCTTATTAACAATATATAAAACTGAAAAATAGCACCCAAATATAAAAATAATCCGACTATTCCCGTATCACAGAGTATCCTGAGATACTCGGAATGCAGCCTTCCTTTTCCTCTCATTTCCAGCCATGAATCGGTTGAACCGATCCCTTTCCCTACTAGAGGCGATTGTTGTACAAACTCCCTGTAAACTTCACGCCATAGAGTGGAACGTCCTGAAGTGTAAATCAATTTATCGATATTATTCTCGTTGGCCGAGAATACCATCTCTAAGGTCACTTTATCTGTTTTGAACATCCTGGATCTAAATTTATCAAGAGTAAAAAAACATGTGATAAAGACCATGATTATTACGACTGGAACCGTAACTCTTATGATAATATTTTTGGAAAGTAAGACAAATATTAACGCAAATGCCGCTATTAACCCAAACATCGATATTCGAACAAATGACCAAAACAGAAAAGAAGACAACAGAATTGTGAGAAAAAAATATATGCGTTTTTTTGTATTGAATATATTAGAAAGGGAAAGAATAGCTCCTGAGCCAATAAAAAATGAAAAATTAGCCGGACTCATATAAGGTGCGGTCAGATAATTATGGCGAACATTAAACATATCTTCATTTGGGGTAAGCACACCATTGTCAAGAGTATTTATAACAGCCAGCATTGAAACAATTAGACATGCAATAATTATAAACCGTTCAGCAACTACAAAATCCTGATCCTTTTTAAGAAATGCTTGCATTGCAATAAAAAACACAAATGGAGCAGCTAATTTTATTAGCATTCTTAGCCCCCATTCAATATCGGTCGTCCATAATAAACTCGAAAGGCAATATAGTAGAAATAACATATAGCCGTTGTAACGGAGGCTATTGATTAAAATGGTAGGAATGGCGCGAACTAACGCAATGGCAACAGCAAAAAGTATAATAAAAAGAAAGACTCCATTGGCATATAAACCGTAAAACCGTTCCTGCGCGGCAAACACGCCCATAGGAAATCCCCCAACAAGCAATATTCCAAACATCAGCCAGCGTCGGTTCACTACCGACAAGACCATTAAGGCTGAAAATACTGTTATTAGGACTAATGTTCCGGTCATTTAGATTCCGATCGATTTATATCAAACGAAGGGTTATAAGAAAATACCGCGCACGTATCCTGCGCAAGCAGGGTTCATGTATTTTGTAAGCAATTAGATGACAGAAATGGTAGAAATCCAGAAACGTTTCAATAGATTTGGTAATGATAGTTCAGCTCGCTAAAGATTATTTACATCATGATATAGAAGCACAATATCACCTCACTTATCATCCCCATTCAGCAGTATCTCCACCTTAGCCGCATCGCGCAGTTTACTGATAAAAGGCTGCAATTGCATGAGCCCCTTTTCCTGTTTGATCATGCCGCGGATCTTTCCCTTAAGCTCATCGAGCGAAGGCGAAATGGCCGCTTTGCGCTCAACTACCTTTATGATCTGAAAACCGAACCGGTCCTCAACAACCGGAGAGATTTCTCCTTCCTTGAGGTTTTCGATCTTCTTCTCCAACTCAGAAACCAACTGCCCCGGACTGAACCAGCCGATGTCACCACCCTGTTCCCTGCTATGCTTGTCATCGGAATGCTTGGCTGCAAGGCGGCCAAAATCCTCGCCTTCCGTAAGCCGTTCCCGCAACTTGGCCGTCTTGTCGGCAGCAGCTTTTTTCTGTTTGCTGTCCCAGGCAGGGTCAACCGCAATCAAGATGTGGCTGAGATGAACCTGCGGCGGCCGGGTAAAGGTCTCCTTGTGACGCTCATAGTAAGTTCTGATATCGTCATCGGAAACAGAAATCTTCGAACCGACATCCTCGTTGACGAGGGCGCGGATGGCCAGCCCCTGCGCCAACTGTGCACGTATCAGCGATTCGTTAAGCTTCAAGCCCGCCATGGTCTCGGTAAACTGTCCTTCATTGGCGAACTGTGCCCTGAGTTGCCCGAACTCCCTGTCTATATCCTTATTGGCAACCTTGATGTCCCGTCGGCGGCTCTCCTGGAGGAGAAGCTCACGGGTGACCAGGTTCTCAAGCGCTTCTCTCTTCATTTCGGCCAGCTTTGATTCATCGGCAAGCTTCGACTTCGCACCTTTCGAACGCCAGACGCGATCAAACTCCCTATGGAAATCACCACGGCTTATAACAGTTCCGTTTACCATGGCAGCAGCGGATGATTCATCCGACGTCCCGCCGGCGTAAGCAGCCCCTGTGATAAAAGAGGTGCACACCAACAGCATCAGGCAGAACATCAGGCCGGCATGGGCAATCATCCTCTGGTTTTCAATATATCCGGACATCAGAACCTCGCGTTGAGATCGAGTTGAAACACGTCAATAGACAGCGGCGGCCCGGAAATTTCATTGGCGGTCAGCCAGCGGGCAGTCAGCCAGGTATTCTTGGCAAGCCCGAAATTTACGGCGGTTTGCCACCCCTTGGCGTTGGTCCCTCCAAGGTGGAAATCGGGATCGGCGAACGCATCACACACGGCATCGGACTCCAGGTGTTTGTAGTAAAGGTATGTATTCCACTGGCCGAACGCAGTTATCACCGGATAGCCGACAGTAACGCCGAACTGGTATCCCTCGGTCTCCTTTTTTACGCTAGTGCCGGTCAAAGCATTCACGACGTTCTGGTTGAAACCCAGATTATTAACATAGTCGGCCAGCAGGATGACCCTCACCGGGTCCCAATACCCAAGGTCCAGCGTGCCGATGATATCCAGTTCGTGAAACTTGGACGCATAGGCGGTAAGGATGGTGGAGGTCGGACTGATATCGAACAGGGTATTGCCCTTCTCCTGGAACGCGGGAGCGGTCCAGTTATTAGCGGTTGGGTTCGACGTGGTGTTGGCAATGCCGTTCATGTTATCGAAAAAATAATAGGCTGCGGCCAGTTTGGCGGTCAGCTTCTCTTCATTTTGGTAACGCACCCCTAGTTGGCCGGCATAGAGCCACTTGTCGTGACTGGAAAGTTCGACTTCCTGGACGGGAAATGCCCCGCCGTTCAGGAACAGGTCGATGTGCGACGTTAACCGTGGGGTTAGCGAAAGGGCCATGCCGTCGAAATTGAGGTTCGGGCTCCATACCAGATCACTGAAAAAGAAGGGGTTTGGAAACCTGCCGCCCCACAACGTTACCGAAGGAGAAGGGGTCCATTTCAGATATCCCAAGTCCAGGAGAAATGTTTGCCTGTCGAAAAAATCTCCGAAAGTGGTGGTGGTTGACACCGGGTTGCTCGCGCTGCCGGTTGCGAGACCGATGCCGGCCTCCACTTGATCGTTGACCTGCGCCGTCACCCCCAGCCTGGCACGCATCTGGAAACGTTGGCGGTCTACCTGGCTGTTGAACAACGCAGACGTATTGGACGGGCTCAGGAAATCGGCGTTGTTGTTGCCGAAGAAATCCCCTTCATAGCGCAGCCGTATGTCGCCGCTCAACTTGAAACGCCGCGTCCATTCCGGGATCGGAACGATTTTCTCCTCGATCTGGCTGTGCAGGTCCTGGCGCAGGTTCGTCCCGATATCATCGGTTACACGCTCCAGGGAGAGCTTGCGCAGGAAGCGCGCCTTGACCCGCTCCGCCTCGTCCTTGGCCAGCAATCCCTCGGCAACCAGTTGGTCCACATCAGACAACAAACCCTCTCTTGGCAGGGTCGTGCGATGATACTCGATCTCTACGTCCGGAGCGGCAATGACATCACTCTCGTCGGACTTGGTCCATTTTTTGCCGAGCCGTTCGGAGATCTGCTCCGCCTCGTCGCTCCCCAACACACCCTGTTTCACCAAAATCATGTTAAGTGTAGCCTTAACCGTGTCTTCATCGTCCGGAGAAATGGCAGGGACCATATCGGGTTCAATCTTTTCTGGCGCCGGAGCAGCGGCTTGCTCCTCTTTAACGGGTTTGGCGGTCAGCTTCTGGAGAAAATTGACCGCTTCCTGGTCGCTGATGCTCCCCTTTGAGCGCAAAAGATCGATAACCGCCTTGATGTCCGACCGGGAGGCGGTCCCCCCTCCTGGCTGCTTCAGGATAGTGGCGCTATCCTCTGCTGTTATCAGCCCCTTGTCGCGCAACATGTTGACCAGCATATCCATTTCGCCTGTTTTAGAGCCGTCCGTGGACGCCGCAGAGGCTATACCGGTAATCAGCAGCAGAACGAACATCCAGGTCGAAGCGATCAAATAGCGCATGATTGTTATTTTCTCCATTGTAAAATGATAAAACTGATAAACAGCTATCTTCTCGACAAACCAGTCCCCTTTAACAAAGGGCGATTAGGCGATTTGCCTTTGGCCACTACATACGTTGCAGGTCACCCTTGGGAAGAGACCCGCAACGTCATCGACGGGGGCATTCCCTCCGGGGGAGGCTGGCTGACCTGCATGCCGGGCAAAGAAAGCTTGATGGCATCGTCTATCTTGTCGTTTCCCGACGAGGTCACAATCCTGTAGCTTAAGACAGCTCCATGTGGATTCAGCACGATATGGACCGTGGCGTAGTATTTGCCCCTGGGCGCCCCCCCATTCTGGTCGAGACGCTTTTTCATCTGCTTCTTGAGCTCATCCTGGATCTTGGAGGTATACCAGCCAAACTTGGTCAGGAGCGAAAGACGGTTTACGCCGTTGCCTCCACCTCCACCGCCGATGGTGGTCAGTTCATGCCCCCCCTTCTTTCCCACCAGGCCGAAGCCGTCTCCCCCTGCCCCGCCTTCGGCGTCCACACCCAGATCAGCCCCAGGGGGCGGCGAATCGTCGTTCTGATCCTGCTGAGGGGTCTCGTTGGGAGTAGCGATGTTCTCCTTGGGCTGCTCCTTGGGCGGTTCCGGTTCAGGCGGTTTATCCTTCTGTTCCGGCGGAGGCGGCGGCTTGAGGAGCGTCACGGCGACCACATCCTTCCGATGGGCGCTGTCCGGGGCCAGGAAGACCTTTACCAGGAACAGGATGCCGGTCAAAAGCACCGCGATTACCATTCCAGGTATCAGCCAGTTGCGAAAATTGCCTTTTTTCTTATGCTTGGCCATGCGACGCTCCCTGCATGATCGTCATTTTACGAGCTTCTGGGTGACGAGCCCCAACTGGGTGATCTCCAGCTTCTGAAGCAGGTCGAGCACCTCGATCACACTCTTGTAGGAGATCTTCTCGTCGCCCCGCACGATTACCGGCAGGTTCGGGTCGCCTGCCTTGCACTGGCGCAACCGGGCCTCCAGTTCCGCCATGCTGACCGGAAAGCTGTCCAGGTATATGGTCCCCTCGGCGGTGATGGTGATCGCCTTGGTGGTCGGCTTGATCTTGCTGACGGCAGCGCTGGCCTTGGGCAGATTGACGCTGATGCCCTGAACCGACGCGGTCACCACGATCATGAAGACCACCAGGAGGTTCCACGCCAGGTCGAGCATCGGAACTACATTTATTTCGACGATATCGTCGTGTTCTTCGGATGGCGCTTTCATGCCTCGTCCCCGTAAGCTTCCTCGACCTTTCCGGTAAACTCGTCAATGAACAGGCGAACATCGGCATTGACCTTTTTCATCCGGGTAACGAGGTAGCTGTAGGCGAAGAGCGAAGGGATGGCCACCAGCAGGCCGAACAGGGTACAGGCCAAGGCCGAGGCGACGCCGGGCGCGATGGCCGACAGGTTGGCTTCGCCGGCCTCGGCAAGGCTGCCGAATGTGTTCATAACCCCCCACACCGTGCCCAAAAGCCCCCAGAACGGTCCCCCCGAGATCCCGAGTGTCAGTACGATCATCCATGCGTTGAGCTCCTGGGTCTCCCTGACGCTGGCCCGGTCCAGCGCGGTTTCAAAGATGCTGATCGCGGCCCGGGACATCCCCTTTGTCGCATCCGGTTCCTGCTTGTTGGTCCAACGGGCGACCTCCTTGAAGCCGGCGCGATAGATCCTGAAGATACTCGAATCCTCAAACTCATCGGATTCGGCGTCCAGATCGAGAGGGTCGCTGATATTATCGAATGCCTCTGAAAATTCCTTGTTGGCCCGGACAAGATTCTGCAGCGCAATGAACTTGCGGATAAAGACGTAGGTTGCCAGGAAGAGCATGGAGGTGCACAGCCCGATGACCATCCAGCCGTCAAAGGTGACACTCTTGGCGATGACCTTCATCAGATGGACGGTCAGGTTTTCTCCGCCCCCCTTGCCCGACTCTTCCTGGGCAAAGGTCATCAGCTTGCCGTCCTGCCCCTGGCTGTTGTAGGTCGCGGACAGCCACCCTGCCGGCCGCACCAGGCTGGCGAGCTGCACCTCGTCCATGTCTCCGACAAAAGAGTTTTTTCCGTCAAGAGAGGAGCCGAAGGCAAGCTCCGCGGCAGGCGACGGAATGGAAGCCCCCATGGCCGCGGCCCCTGCTTCCTTGCCGTCCAGGTAGATGGTCAGCCGCTTGCCCGGCTCGGCGCTGACCGCCACCTGATGCCACGCCTGCGGCGCCATGTCCGCACCTGCCGCGACCCGTGCAGCGCCGACGCTTGCAAAGGCACGGCCGCCGTCAATCCCGACAACGATCCCCTGCCCCGCCTCCTCCCAGGAGAACAACTTGGCGTTAGCCTGAGCCTGGGCCGGCTTGACCCAGGCGGAGAAGGTAAAACCCTTGTCGAACTTCAGAGACGGCGCCCGCTTGACCACAAGCTTGCTGCCGTTGCCGGGAAAGGTCGCGCCGCCTCCTATAATCGCCACCGCGCCCAGCTTGCCGGTAAACTCGGCTGCGTGATTGGAGTAGCTGGTCGAATCCTTGGGCGTACCGTCAGCCTCGTTCATGTGCAGCACCAGGGCCTGGCCCGTGTCGTACGTCCCGCCGGCATCCTGTCCGGCAGCCACCGAGCTGTTGCCGTAGTAGAGCCAGACCGAGTCGGAGGCCGCTGCTCCGGCCAATTGGGGAATCCTCACCCATACCAGGGCGATCTGTTTCTTGGTGTCGTACGACTCGATGTGAAACTTGAGCGGCATCTTGTCGTCCGATGCGACTACCCGGATATCGGAACCGTCCGGCTTGGCGTTGTCGAAGACGAAGTTACCTGCGTGCAGGCGCAAAAGCACCGGCACATCGGTGACATTGTCCTTGATTGCTGCTCCCTTGTCGGTGGTGTCGAAGGATACCTTCCTGCGGAATTGCCATTTGGCATCCCACCATGCATGCGCGTCCGAAATACCGCCGGACAGAGACAACACCAGCGCCGTCAGCGCAACAGCCACCAATCTCAAACCGCTAGACTGTTTCATTAAATCAATCCTCCCAAAATCTGTTCTGTTGTAGCCATTTAGCAGGCCGGTTGACGGCGATTAATACCGAGTAAGATCAAGGATAAATTCCAATTCGACTGGAATTCAGGCAAAGAAGTCCTAAAGATAGTACTTTGAGGAGCCGATGACGACCACCGGTGACAGCGCCTTTATTTGTAATCGGTATAAGCTCAAAATTGGTAGCCCACCTTGAAATGATAATACATATCCCCCACGGCAACTCGACTTGTGGCCCGCAGAGCGGTCGCCACATCGGTCTGGAAATAGAAACCGCCGTACAGTTTCCCGCGCAAGCCGATGCCGGTCCCCTGGATGTCCGACCCGGCATCCTGCCCGGACAGAGGATCCTTTACCCAAAGCGCTGCGGCATCGTAGAACAGGTAGGCGTTCATGCTGAAGCCCGGCTTGGCGAACTTTTTGAGCAGGTCTGGCGAAGCAATCTCCAGCACCGAATGGATGGCGTTGTCGCCGCTCTCTTCGCTCTCCCAATAGCCGCGGACGCTCTCCATGCCACCAGCCATGTACTCATCGTACGATATGAGCGGCTGGTCGGCCAATTGCCCATCGAGCTTCACCAGCAGGGAGAAATCCGCCGGGAGTTTCTGGGTCCTTTCCACACCGGCCGTCATGTAGATATAATTGCCCCTAGCGTTGTAGCGATTGTTATCGAATTCGTGCGGGCTGGTAACCGCTCCACGGAAGACGGCATTGACCCCGGCATTGAAGGTGGTAAAGCCGTTCGAGTCGGACAGCGAAGAGGTATAGGAAACAGTGAAGGGAAAATACTCGACCGGGGTCGTGACCCCGGTCGATCCGGTTGATCCAACAGTTGCCTTGAAATTCTTGTAATCGAAGCCAAACACCAAGGTGTGGTTATAGTCGCCCACCGGTCGCAAGGGGAGGATAGCACGTGCGCCGACGATCGTCCCCTTGCCCAGATTGTTGAAGCCGGCCGCAGATGCCGTATCGTTGTTGGACCAGACCCCGTACATGACCAGGCGATCTTCCGCGCTCCACGGCGCTGGGAGCGAGTAGGTTCCGGAAGCGACCTGGATATCGTCAGGATTTTCCGGCGCAACCTGGTACTGGACCGAAAGCGAGTGTTCACGCTGCCAGAGGTTGTCGTAACGCAGGGCCGCGTTCAGCCTCAGATCGGTGGTATCGTGGGTGGCGCGGTTGTTGAGTTCCAGGCTGCCGTGCAGGGGCATGGTTTCCTGAACCTTCAGGGCCACGTCCACCGACCCCGTGCCCGGCAGCATCTCCGGGATAACCTTGAAATCAGGGTTCTTGTTGAGCCTGTTGACCTCATCGCGCACCTGATTGATCCGGATGACCGAGCCGGGTGCCAGGGAAGGGAGTTCACGTATGATCTTTTCCGTCGAGAACCAGTGGTTGCCGGTAATGGTCACCGTCCCGATCCGGTTCTCGATTATTTCCAGCCGGATTTTCCGGCTCTGGACCGATTGCTCGGGGATGTTGACCACCAGCGTCGGATAGCCCTGCTCGTGAAAGAAACGCTCCAGTGCGTCACGGGCGCCTTCGACGTCCGCGGAAGTCTTGCCGCGGCCGATAAACCTTCGCACCTGGTCTTGCAGCTCTTCCTGAGTAAACAGGTTGCTCCCATCGATTTCGAACGCCTTGATGGTGAAGGTCACCTCTTTCGGCTGGGCCGGTTCCGCCTGCGCCGCAGGTTGTTCCTTCCCGGACGCCGCAGCAGCGTTTTCGCCGTGGCCTGCCACCTCCTCCGCCGCTGCCGGCCGGGAAAGGAGAAACGCGTTACAGAGCGCTACCAGGAATATGCACCTGAATAAAGAACGGAAAACCATCTTTTCCATCAAAACGGTTCCTGCAAGGATGAACATTGAATCGCGTGTTCCAGACAAAAGATGGACGAATATTCAATCGTCATATCGGCGCGGAAGAGGATGACAAAATTGCTTACCTGGCTGTCATATAGCAGCATTATCGTTTACTTTCTTGGCACATGGTTTTATTCGAGCTGTGAACATTAACACCACATTGTTACAACCAATCGACAATTCCCCAACTATTTGATTAAATCTTGCCCAACCTTCAGGGCGCCCTATACCTGTAAGTTAAGATCATCCCTGTTGCCACGCATTTTTATACGAATATTTGAAGATACTGCGACACGGTCGCAACATCCCTTCGATCTGGTGGTATTAAAAAACCGAAAGGTGGCTTTAGGGCGGAGTGACGATCTATTGAACAAATGTATTTCTGGCGATTATGCAGATTTTCTAAAATCGGCTCAATTTGCACAAAAGTTTGAAACATGAACTTTGAATGTAACAAACATCTGATACCGTTCCACACCGTCAAATAAAGATAAATCCGGGATTTATTGCATGTCTGAATTCAAGTCCATACCAATCAAGAACAACACTCCCAACACCGTGGCGCAGAGCTCTAAGTTCAAGCGTCTGGTGGAGGTGCTGCAGGATATGATGAATAAGGAGTTCACCGGCCACATCAAGATCAACTTCAGCCAGGGAGGCATCGGCAGGATCGAGAAGTTCGAGGAGATCCTCAGGGGTAGTCAGTCCCCTGATTAAAAAGTGTTTCCCATTCGAAAAACTCAGGATGAGACATTTTTATCGGGTAGTGGATTGCTCTCGTTTACCTCATTCTCTTCCAGGGGGCTTTCTCGGTTGCGCTGAAGGAACCGGACTCTACTGGCGCACGCAGACGGGTCGATAGAAATGAGTCCGATCCGAACTCGGTCTGTACCCCGCATCACCTTCCGCCGACAATTATCCATCGCTGCCCTGGAATTCAACCCGCATCTATCCTCACCATTGAAATATGATGGAAACACCAAAGATACTCATCGATATTTCGGCATCATTGTATTCCAATATGAGTGAGAAAAGGCCGGCCACTGGAGCAACGACATATTCGCCGTCCGTCCGCTCATCCCGGCAATTGTTGTCCATTCGTTACAGCGCCTTAGCCTTTCTGTAACGAAACGGTGCTATATAATTTCTTTGCATTATGAACCTCGTTCCGGTGCGGTTTTCATACTGTACCCGTTTAATGATAGCAACCACAGGGAAGCAAGGGAGCGCGTAATGAATTTCACACAAAAAATCGGCCTATCCCTGCTGCTGGTCGCCTTGGGCGCACCTTCGGCCTTCGCGGCCTTGTCCGGCAATGCCGGCAGTGATGCGGGCGGCAATGGGGCAGGGATCGAGGTAAGCGGGGACGATACTCCAGCACAGCGCCGCTTCGACCAAACGCTTGCCGTGAAAGTCCTGGATGAAACGGTCCTGCAGCGCCATGCCAGATCGGCTTTGCCGGCCTCGGCCCCCATGGAGGGACACTATGGTCGCGATGGTGCCCAGGCACCGGAGCTGTTCGGACGGCAGGACCTCTCCCAGTTCGTTTCGCACAATGTGGCACCGGAAGTGGCCGGGGACTCCGCGGGGCTTGTCCAGATGGCCGCCGTGCATATGGTCGGCAGCGGTTCCGTGACCGGAGAAGCGCCGGTAGCGTCTCCCGGGGTCACCACCGCCGCAACGCAGTATGTTGCAACAACTTCGACCGGCAGCCAAAACAGCATACCTCTGCCGCCGGCACTCTTGCTCATGGCTTCCGGCCTGTTCTTTTTCCCGACGATCCGCCATCGGATCAATCGGACCTGTTGAGCAGGTGCATATTCGACCCATGCCTGTTACCGCTTTCAAATCAAGGATAGAATCAAGACCGCGAGTATTGAGGCAACGAAGGTGTACAGAGTGTGCGTCTAGAAGCCAAAAAAGAGCCGACGCAGATCGCGGCTTGATTTGGAATTGGTATGCGCGCTGCTTGATGTTGCTCTTGATCCTCCTGCCCGCGTGCCTGGTACTGCCGGTAGAACGGGCCACGTGCGCCGAAGCGCCCGAGATCAAGCTCGCCTTTGTAAAGGGCGGCTGCTTCAAAATGGGCGACCAGTTTGGCGACGGCGGCATGGACGAAAAACCGGTGCACGAGGTCTGCGTAGGCAGCTTCTATATGGGCGCCTATCTGGTAACCGAAGCGCAATGGCAGGCGGTGATGGGGAAAACGCCACTTGGGCGCCCGCAGGCAAATGGCCCTGATTTTCCGGTCACCGGCGTCAGTTGGCAGGATACCCAGGATTTTCTCGCTAAACTGAACAAACTGAGCGGTCTCGATTATCGCCTGCCGACCGAGGCAGAGTGGGAATACGCCGCCCGCGACGGCGGGAAAAGGCAAAAATACGCCGGGACCAACGATGAGCTGTTGTTGGGTGATTATGCCTGCTACGAGGCAACCTGTGATGGAACGATGCAGCCGGTGGGCAGCAGACGCTCCAATGAACTTGATCTGTACGACATGGGCGGCAATGCCTGGGAGTGGGTGCAGGACCGTTACGACGCTTACTATTACCGGCAGAGTCCACGGCAAAACCCCCAGGGGGATCCGTTCGGGGTCAACCGCGTGGTCAGGGGCGGCTCCAGCGCAAGCGCAAGCGGCAACCTGAGATGCTCATACCGTGACTACGTCGCCCCCGACGTTCGCAGGAGCGGTATAGGTTTCCGGGCACTGCTGCCTGCGCGGTGAGATAATATCGATTTAATCAATACAATTTATTGCAAATATCGCTAGCAAAGGAACAGACATCATGAACAAGCTAAGATCCGCCGCCACTGCAATCCTTCTATGTTTTCTGCTCGCATTGACCCTTTCGGCCTGCGGCACGTCGAGTTCGACCACGGCACAGGACCCCACGAATACTGTCGTCGCCAATCTGGCGGTAACAGCGGCCAACCAGCAGGTCACGATCTCGTGGAATACGCCTGCCACCAACCCGCCGACCTACAATCTTTACTGGTCCACCGACAGCACCAAGGCGAACAAGAAGAACGGCAACAAGATCGCCAACGTTACCAGCCCATATGTGCATACCGGGCTCGAAAACAATCAAACATATTATTATGTGGTAACCCAGGTAGTCGGCGGGGTTGAAAGCTCCGAAAGCCTGATGATTTCCGCCACCCCGCAGCAAGCTACCCCCGCCGCGCCGGACGGTTTGTCGATCTCCGCCACGGACGGCAAGATTACCCTCTCGTTTGATTCGACGGCATCCCAGCCTTCAAGCGCCGGCCAAGACTGTACGTACAATATTTACTACAGCACTTCCAGCCCTGTTACAAAGACCAGCTATAAAAACGAGATCGCCAATGCGACCTTTGATCCTGTAAAAAACACCTCAATCACCATCCCTAACCTGTCCGACGGCACCCCATACTACTTCGTGGTCACCGTTGCCGTGAACGGCGTGGAAAGCAGCGAAAGCGATATGCTGACGGCAACCCCCATGGCGGTTACGGCAGCACAAAATGCTAATGGAACAACACTTGGTTCGTTCACCTCTCCCGACAACCTGTCCGTGGACCCCGGCAATCAGAAGGCAATAATCAGCTGGAGCGCCGTTTCAGGTTCCGGCGGAATTGCCGGGACCAATTCCGTGTACTCCACCAGCCCGGTTTACACGATCTATGCCGCCACTGATACAGGTTTCACAACGAATTCCATAAAAATTCAAAATGTAGCGTCGCCCTATACACTGACTGGCCTCACAAATGGAGCACCATACTTTTTCAAGGTGACATCAGGGGTTCAACCATCGACGACATCAACGCCCACCAGCATCGTCAATGAAGTTCCCAGTACCATAATCTCCGTATCTCCCGACACCAAGAAACCAGACGTGCCAAGCGGGGTTGCGGCAAGCCATAACGGCCAGCAATCGGTGGCCTTGAGTTGGTCACAGGACACCTCCGGGATACTGTCGAGCGTAGCGCCAAGCGTAAGCTATAAGATTTACTATTATCCGATTACCTCCTCGTCGTCTGCAACGCCTCCTCCCAGCTCCGCTGCCTTGGAAGCCGCAGCGAAAGCCAACAACTACGTCATCAGCAACGTTACGACCAATTCGTATGTTCACACGGGACTGATGCCAAACACCACTTATTGTTATGTCATAACCTCCATGGGTGAAGGAGAAAGCGCTCCCAGTTCGATCGTTTCGGTATCGCTATAGATATAAAAGTTTTCGACTCTCACCTTGACGAGGGGAGGCGTTTTCCCGCCTCCCCTTTTTTAATAGCCCGAGGAGCCGTATATGAGCAGCACACACAAATCTTTGATCATTCTCCTTCTCACCGCGGCACCCATGCTCCTTTCAGCCTGCGGCGGCTCGGGCGGCAGCCCGGACCCGACCACGCAACCGGCTGCCGATGTGCTGCAAGGTGTGGCCGCGACCGGCGGGCCGCTGAGCGGGACCATATCTGTCAGCGATTGTTCCTTCCCCAACCGCAGCACCAGTGTTTCCAACAATCAGGACGGTACCTTTTCGGTCAGTACGACCGGCATGTCCCCGCCCTTCATCATCAGGGCCACCGGCACTACCACCTCCGGCGCCCCCCTGACACTTTACTCGTTCGCATCTTCTGCCGGAACGGTCAACATAAACCCGCTCACGAACCTGCTGGTGGCCGCGGCGGCCGGCGCATCCAACAGCACCGGTCTCACGGGCCTCTACGCCAGCCACAACCTCTCTTCGGGGCTGTCCATTGCCGCCGCCCTGCCCGGAGCGATCAGCGCCCTGCAGACCGCGCTTCAGCAACTCTCCACCCTCTACGGCCTGACCTCCCTGGACCCGTTCTCCTATCCCTACCAGATGAACCATCAGGGGCTGGACGGCATGTTCGACGATGTGGTTGTGGCCTTTTCAAACGGGACTATGACCTTTACGAACAATAACACCGGCGTAGCCTTTTACAGCGCCCTCCTCGCCAATCCGGGTAACGGCACCCTGCAAACCGCGTCCCTGCCGGTGCCGACGCAGTACTCCATGCCGGGCAACGCCCGCCTGACCCTGACGCTGAGCGGGCTCCCCTCACCAAGTACCATGGTAAAGAACCTTAAGACCACCATTCAGCTGCCGCTTGGCGTGACCGTAAATACCGACTCGACCGGGGTATCGGCAGTGGTCAATACCGCAATCCCTTCCGGCAACGGGATTGGGGCCATTGTCTACCCCTCCCCGGCTTTATCGACCACGAACAACCAACTATCCATCCAGCTTACTTCCCTGAACGGCATAAATGCCGGCGAATTCCTCACCCTGCGCTGCACAGTCTCCTTTTCCCAGCTCTCTATTATCAATGCTGCCGACTTCACGGCCATCACGACGCAGATCTACGGCGATATCTACAAACAGCAACTACTGCACGGCGGAACCGTGACCCTGACCAACCTGGTCTTTCCGGTCACCGCGGGAGGCTCGACCTACAACAGCCTCTGTGCCGGCTGCCACACCCTGAGCGCCAACGGTACCGTCGCCACGCCGTCCCTGTTGAACAAGTCCAGCCAGGTCCCGGCCGCCTTCGCAACGGCCCACCACGGCATTACGCTTACGCAGTTGCAGATCGAGGACTTGCAGGCGTTTTTGGAGGCTCAGTAGCTGAACCAGCATCATGGAAACAAAATGTTTCGGAATCTCTCATCCGGAGTTTCCATATGGAACTGATTAGTACCTGTTGAAATAGATAGATCATGTTTGAAAGGAGCTGAGGAATGCGTATCTTGTTATTCGGAGTTCTATTGTTGGCATTTGTAGGAACAGCCTACGCCGCCCCCGACATCGACATGGTATTTGTTAAGGGTGGCTGCTACCAGATGGGGGATACTTTTGGAGATGGAGACCCTTCAGAGAAACCAGCACACAATGTCTGTGTTTCCGACTTCTACATGGGAAAGTACGATGTAACCCAGGCCCAGTGGCAGGCGGTTATGGGTAGCAATAAGTCATTTTTTAAAAAATGCGGCGAAAATTGCCCTGTAGAAAACGTGTCGTGGGAAGATGCTCAATCGTTCATTCGGCAATTGAATAGCCGGACCGGCAAAAACTACCGATTGCCCTATGAGGCAGAGTGGGAATACGCGGCTCGAAGCGGGGGCAAACAGGAAAAGTGGGCAGGCACCAGCAACCCGGATGAACTTGGCGCATACGCCTGGTTTGTGGAAAACTCGGGAAAAACAACACATGCTGTTGGTACCCGCAAACCGAACGGTCTGGGGTTGTATGACATGAGCGGTAATGTCTGGGAAATGTGCAATGACTGGTATGACGCTGAATATTATAAAAAGAGCCCGGAGAAGAATCCCGGTGGTGCGTTGTCGGGTTCCCTCCGTGTCATACGCGGCGGCGGTTGGGGCAGCACAGCCGGTTACGTCCGGGCGGCTGCCCGTAACCCCATCGCCCCGTCCGGCCGCGGCGGCCGCGCCGGCTTCCGTCTTGTTCATCCGTCAAAACAATAATTTGATCGGATTCAGCAAAGTCCGGTTTGGTATTTGGTAAATCCGTTAGACCCTAAAGGTTTTTAAAACCTTTAGGGTCTTCATCATCAACCCTGCCTTTTCCCCTCACCGGCCTTCGGCCACCCTCTCCCTAAGGCAATATCCCTTCTCCCTGCGGGAGAAGGTGCCCCGAAGGGGCGAATTAGGGGAACTTTGACTTGTTCAACCTGCCATTATTACTCCGCAATTAAACATCACAAACCGTTGTAGGGGCGCATTGCTGCGCCCGAATCGGGCGCACAGCAAATCGGGTGCACAGCAGTGCGCCCCTACACGAACCGGACAACCCGGAATAAAAAACCCCCGGAGCCAATGGCGCATTATTGCAGCGCCATGAAACCGGGGGCCTTTGTTATTAAGTTAAACCCGCAAGGCTATTTCTTCTTTCTCTCTTTCTCAACCTGGCTGCCGTTGTCCGAACTGCCCTCATCCGTATCGAAGTTTATGACCTTGACATCAAGAAAATTGGACATGAACTGATCTACGAGGCCGGCCTGTTGATTCAGAGTATTCTTTGGACCGCCGAGAGACGAGTTCTGGGCGATCATCTTGGTAGAATCGGCAACGCTGCCGGCCCCGGCCAGGGAGCCGATACTGATGCCCGCCTCGGATGATGCCGGCACGCCCACTGAGCCGCTCGAGAAGGTAATGTTCTGGGCATTCAGCACTTGAGTGGCGCCCAGGATCACCTTGCCCCCGGAGATCCCGGCCTCGCCTGCGTCAATGACCCCCTGGGGGGCGAAGAGATAGATATTTCCCGGCGCGGGGATCGGCAAGGGTCCACCGGGAACCGAGTTGGGATCGTAGGTCGTCGCCCGGATGCCGCTGCCGGTCGCTGGCGGCGTGAAGGTAAGCACATTATCAACTACATGGGGAGCCGCTGCGCTTACGGCAGTCTTCGAACCCCTGCCGGCGTTGATGCTCCCCTGATCGCTCCATACGGCGATGTCGCCCCCCTCGAAGGTCATCATCCGGGACTCGTTAACGTTGACATCTCCGCCGCTGAAGATGTTGACCGCTCCGCCGCCGGCGGTGTAGATCCCCGTAGCGCCAAGACTCTGGTTGTTTGACAGAACGCTCACGCCGACATTCAAATCACCGCTTGTCATTATGTAGATATTGGAATTACCGCTTAGGGTGCAGATCTGCGACTGGGTCATTGAGAGCGTGCCGCTGCCGTCCAAAGGGGGGGAGCCGAATAACTTGCTTATAATATTGGTTCTTTCTTGAACAATAACCTGCTGGGCCGCCGCCGTATTCCCCTGCGCCTGCAGGTTGGAATAATCGATGCCCGCCTGTTCGATGCTGCTGAAGAATGTCTGCGCATCCGCGAGATGAAGCTGATTATCCTTTGCGCCGGCCGCAACGATAACGTCGCATCCCGTGCTGCTGAGCTGAGGACTGTAGAAATTACCCACCGATTGTATCCCGCCTGAATTCCCCAGGTCGATATTACGCCCTGCCTGCACCACCAGGGTACCCGGTCCGCCCTGCTCTATTCCGTAATTATCCGTCGAACTTAATATCGGCAAAGATTGTGCTGAACTCGTATTATAGATGTAATCGATATCCCTTCCGGCTGTTATGCTCGTAACATCGGTCGGAGCAATGTTCTCGCCCACGTAAACGAGCTGTTTGATATCCCGGCCGGCTCTGATATCCGCTTCCTTGGTGAGGTAAAGACTCAGGTCCACTATATCCTGGCCGGCAACGATCTGAACCGGGTTGTTGTCCCCCGTGTGGACAAGGGTCTCTTCCGTACCGGCATCATCACCATTGTAACCTGATGCCAAATTTGGCGTATTTTTTTTGCTTTCGTATCCGTAAAAACCCGACGGCGCCTGATCGTACATGTAAACCTGCGGGAAGAAACTACCAGGTATCTGACCGACTATCGAGCCTCCGGCGAAAAGTTGGATGTTCCCGGTCGGCGACGGCGATAGATCTATGTTGTTAAACAGGTTGATATTCCCGGCGGCAAGCAGGGATACCGAAGGAGGAAGGATGTTTTGATACGTGCTGAATGCTATTCTACTCGTATCGCCCCCTGAATATCCATCGAAATTGCTCACGCCGTAATAGTTCAAATTTCCCGTCAAGGAGGATATCGACACACTGGTGTTAAAGCTGTCCGTATAGGCGGGATCTCCCGAGTAATCGTACGTCAGGTTCCAAATACTGTTCTTATTACCTTTAAAGAGGTTTTGGTTGTTGATGTCGGGGTTCAGGGCCGCGCCGAGATAGGCATCACCCTGGGCCGAGACTGAGAATTGGGCATTAGCCAGTTCCAAGACCTGCTGGTCGGCGGCAGCACCGAAATTGCCGCCGCTGATCAGGTTTGCCTGGCCGTTCATGACGCGGAAGCGTCCCGTGAGGTTGCCCCCCGAGACGAGATCGAGATTGCCCGCACTCAAGGTTCCGAAGTCGCCGATCTGGCAGGTGAACGACCCGCCGGTTCTCACCGATATGTCGCCTCCTCCCATGGTGGCAATGCCCTGGGTGGCATTGGCGCCTTGGAAACTGGCGGCGAGTTGGTAGTCCTGCGGCTGAGCCGGCGTCCCTCCGCCATAAAAATAGTCCCACGAGTTGGCCAGGCCGGTGCCGGTCTTGGTGGATATGGTATTCACATTGCCGATAACCGACCCTGCCACGTTGAGTTGGATATTGCCCCCGTTCTCGTAGGTCCAGTAATCGTTTATCTGCGCAGGGGTCGTGACTATCGCGCCGGGATACTGCTGCACTTGAGTACCCTGTGCATACTCGCCGGTAGTGCGGATGGCGCCAAGCACTTTATTAGCGCTATCATAGAGCTCAAGATTGCCACCGATGGCAAGGGTGATGTTACCCGTTGCGGTCTGGATGGCGCCGCCATTGGTGAATGTGAGATTATTCCCCACGTCTCCCCGGATGTTTCCGCCATAGCCGGCCAGACTGTAGGATATGGGATCATCGTTATTAGAACCGTCGGCATCGGTGATCATGTAGCCTGGCGCAACCCCCGTGCTGATGCTGGTGTTGTTTGCGGAAGCAAAATTGATCGGGGCATCCTCAGTGTAGACAAGTTCACCGGTGGCAATGGTCAGGTTGCCCGTTGTCGAGGGCAATCCTTTTAAAACAGCAAGGGGGTTGGCGGCGGCCAGATCGGCGCCGGCGGTCAGGTTGAAACCCCAGGAATTCTGAATGTTGTTGTACTTGTCGTTACTGCTGTACAGAGAATCGTATGCAGTCGGATGATCCACAAGATTCGCACTGAGGTTCAGGTTCTCGGCGGCCCGCAAGGTCAGGACACCCGGCTCGTTAGTTGAGCCAAAGCGGTCGGAGGTGAGATCCAGGTCGGACGACAGGGTGATATCACCCGTGTTGTTCTGAATCTCTATGCCGGGGCGCAAGTGGTACAGGGGGTTCTGGGAGTTCCAGCCGACAGGCAAATTCGGATTCGAACTGCTTTCAACATTGTTAATGTATTTGGAGGCGGCACTCAACCAGCTGTTCATATCCGTAGAATTCATCGTGTAGCCTGATACGGAGTTTTCCTGTTCAACAACGAACGCTTCGGCCACAACCTGGGAAGCCCCGTTTATCGTGCCGGGCATCGCGATATTTACGCCGGCCCCGTTCGAGCCGCTCGTATTCTGCTGCGCCCGCAGGTATACCGTCCCGCCCGTGCCCGAATCAGGTCCGCCGTTGACATTTATCACGGCGGAGGGAGCAATGGTCACTATTCCGCTGCTGCTTTCGCTGTTGAGGTACACATAGCCGCCCGTGGCGCTTGAAGCTGGGTTCGTTGAGGCATTTGCGCTGATCGTGCCGTTAATGTTGAGATTATTCTGGGCATACAGATACACCTGCCCCCCGTTGCCGCTACTATCCTGCAAGGCTGTTATGGCGCCGTTTATGGCGATATTGCCGGTGCCGTCGGTCCCATCCGCTTCCAGCACGACTCCCTGCGCGGTCATGGTCTGCCCCTGGGCAAGGGTTAAATCCCCCTGGCGGGCACGGATATTGAGCTGGTTGGTGAAGCCGCCGCTCTGCAGCATGCCGTTCAGGGCATTCAGGTCCAGGGAGGGGGCGTTCGTATCCAGGGCAAAGGATCCTCCCGCACCGGCCGTTGAGTTGCCGCTAAGCGTTCCGGCCAACGTAACCGTCCCTTTCGGGGCGGCCAGACTGACGGCTCCGGCATCCCCCTGGGCCGCGGCGGAGACGTCGAGCAAGCTCCCGCTCGCCATGTTGATATTGCCATTGGTGCTGCTGAGATAAATCTCTCCACCGGGTGAGTAGCTCTCTTCGCCGGTCGTTGCCGTGCCTGCCGTCTGCTGCGCGCTCCCCCGCGCCTGGATCCGGGCGCCTTGGTCGAGCGTAATATTGCCGCTGTTTGCGGTCATCTGCACCTGGCCGGAGGGCACCTCTATGAAAGCCGATTGGTTGAGGGTGATATTGTTACCCGTGATCGCCAGGCTGCCGCCGGGGGTCTGGGTGGTCCCGGCCGTGCCGCCGCTGCTGTTGATGGTAATATCGCCGGAAGGTACGTTAATGGCAAAATCAGCCGCATTGTAGGTGTTGCTTGCGTTACGGTAGTATGAAGTGGTCACCCTGGCAGCGGTCAGGTTCAGGTTGCCGTTGGTCGCCAGAGAGCCTGCGCCCATGAGGGTCATGTCGTTTAGGCTGGAAAGGTTGACGGCGCCGAATCCGTCGAAGGCCACCTGACCTGTCGCTTGCAGCGTATTGCCGGCATTGAGCGTCAGGCTGCCGCCGGTGCTCGTTGTTTGGTTCGGCGCAATGGTTGAGCCGGAATTCCGCAGATTGATGTTCCCGGCGTTGAAGACAACCGAGGTTGCGCCGTAGTTGGTAAACTTGGCGGCATCGAGCGTCAGGGTGTTCCCGGCTGTAATGCTCACGTTAGTCATGAAATTCAGGTTTGAGGAACTGGTCAGTGTGACCTGGTCATAGTCGGCAAAGCTTTCCCAGAGCTTATCGGTCAGGTAGAGGCCGGGTTGCCCGTTCTTTACATAAGAATCGGGCTCAAAGTAGATTTCACTCGATGCAAGGTTCATAGTGCCGTGGGGGGCTGCACTCAGGCTTCCGTCAAGATTCACGTAATTGGCGTTCAGCGCAATCGTGCCCGCGGCATAGACTTGGGCGCCGCTTTGGATATTCACCGTTCCGGTTGGGGATGATAGCGAGACCGTACCGCCGCCGGAAGAGGCAGTGACCTGCGCCCCCCCTTCCACGGTGATGGTGTTGGTTGCCGACAGGGTGATGTTCGGCGCATTAAGAACGCTCCCCGATTTAATGTCTATCTGGTTCGTTGAAGCGTTACCGAGGTTCAGCGTCCCAAACCCGGAATTTGTCAGCGTTGCCGCAGCTAACTGGAGTTGACCGCTCAATGCGGCGGAGAGCGGTGTGTTGAAATCGAAACCTGCCGGAAGGGTGTTGACCGATTCCTGGACCGTGATCGACGAGCCGCTCAGACTGAGTGCGCCCGACGTGTATCCCGGCAGAGGGGCCGCATTGATAGTACCGGCCAGCACGGTGGAGGCGCCCGAGATCGTCAGGTTGCCTGCATTCCCGGCTGTCAAGGTGGTTGTGGTGAAATTCCCCTGCTTCAGCACGTTCGCGGCACTCTGGATCTCATACCCTTCGAACACATTCGAGGTGATCCCGGTGCCGAGGACTGTGGAATATCCAGCATCGATCTGATATCCGTCGGAGGTGCGCAGACTGGAGCCCTGGGCAACCCTTGTCCCTGTGTCGGAAATGATCAGGGCGCCGGGGAGAAACGCGTACTGCTCCGGGAGGAGCGAATAGTAGCCTGCCTTCAGCGTGGTGCCGTTGTCAAGCTTCATTGCATTCAGGTAGACAGCGCCCGCGACCTGGATCGTGCCGTTGGCGCCCGTATAGGTGAAGCCGGGGATTTGCACCGAATTGTCCGGCAGGATGACGTATCTGTTGGGCCGGGTCTGCAGGCCCGTCAGCGCCGAAATCCCCACGGTGGAGATCGGGTTGGTAGTCCCCTGGGTATCGGGCTGATACAGGTAGGCAAACGCCGTCCCCCCGCCGCTTACGTCCAGTTTGGCGCCGGACTGCACCACTACCTCATTACCGTTGATCGTGATCGACTTGGCCGGCGCCGCGGTTACCAGCGGGTCCGAGCTTCCCACTTTGCCGTACCAGTTTGCACCGTCGTAGGTTCCGTAATCGACTACTGTACCGGAGCTGGTCGTGACCAGGCTCCCCGAGGCGAGATAGACCCGGCCGGTCGGGCCGGTCGCATTGAGAGCGATAGTCCCCATGGGGGCGGCCAGGACGCTTCCGGAGGAAACGTCTATTCCCTGTACGGCATTGATCGCCAGGTTGCCGCCGGCAGAGTATATCGGTGCGCTGTTGCCGGTTGCGCCGGGAAGGATGGTGACTGTTCCGCCGGCGGAGATTGCAAAAGGGTTGGCCGGCGTGCCGGTCAGGGTCGTGGGATAGATACGGGCCGCTTGCAGAGTAAGATTAGCGTCCGTATTCAGGTTGCCAAAATAGTTGTAGGTCCCTGGGTTTCCCTCTGTATAATTACTATCGGTCAGGCGGATATCCTGTTGGGCGCTTACAAGGACATTGGAAAAACCGGAAAGTTGCACGCTGCCGTTAACGTCCACCCAGCCGCCGGAGAGGGTTAGCTTTGCCGTATCCGTAACCGCGGCGGATTGCGTTGACGTGGGATAGGCGCTGGAGTTGTTCAACTGTAGCCAAGGCGAGCTGAGGTTTATATTGTTGCCGGGGCCTCCCGTGATCAATGGGGTGTCGAGGGTGAGGCTCCTGGCTACCGTGGCGGTAATGGAACCTTGAAAATCCAGGGAAACGGGACTCCTGAACGTCATCGCATCAAAACCGCTATTCTGGAAAAGCTGGATATCCGCGGCAGAGACGGCCAGACCGCTACTAGCATTAGTATCATTGACCGTCACTGTTCCCCCCTGTACACCCGACAATCGAGGGTTGGCAACGATCACTCCGGATAGGGACGGGGAGGAGGCGCCGGCAAAATTCAATACCAGGCTCCCCGGATTGCCCGCCGCCATAACCGGCAGGGGTGTCCCGTTGGCGGCAGCGGTGAGAATCTGGACGGCAGGGGAACCGGAGACATCAATTAGAGAGCCATGTTCCAGATCGATGTCCCCGGATGCTGTCAGGGTTACCGTCCCTCCCGGCTCGGGGGTCGGACCGGCAGGCAGGCCAGCAACCGTCGCTGTGCCCGGTTTGTTATACCCCCCGGCCAGAATCGTCCCGGTGCTGCCTATGATCAGATTCGACATGCCGGAGGTGGTGGCGTTCTGCACGGTCGTTATGCCGACGTTACCCCCGAGGGCATCCAGTGTGCCAGCCATGCCTATGTTCGGGGCTGTGAGCGCGATGCTGCCTCCCGGAACCACTTTTATGGCCGCTCCATAGGGAATGGAAATCTGTGCGTTCAAATCCTTGGCCAGAGTGGCGCCAGTGATGTCGGAACTAGTGTAAATGTTCGTACCAGCCGTTACTTTGACAGATGTCGGGCCGACGTAATCCGGCGACGACGTGCCGTCGACAGTCTCCGGGGTAACGGAATTGGTCAACGTCGTGTTCGTGCTGCCGGGAACCGGGGTTGCGCTCTTTGCCACGGACGGTGAAAGGGTCGTTCCACCCTCGAAGACCACGTCATGGATGGCTTCCAGCCCGATCTGGGCGAAACCGGTCGATGCCAAACGGTTTTCACCCAAGGTGAGCTTGCCCAGCAACTGCGCAGGGACCGGATCGTCTATCGAAAAATTATCCGGCAGGTCGGCGGCCTGAGGAGCAACGACCACTTCGCCGGCATGGAGGATGATCGTCCCCCCCGTAGCGCCCGGCAATGAGAAACCGCGCAGGTCGCCTCCCAGGCTCAGGGTCGCGCCCGCCAGGGTCAGGGTGCCGGCGTTACCCCCGGTGACCGTGCCGCTCGTGTTGATCGAGTATCCGCCGCTAACATCCAGTACGGCGCCATTACGGACTATTACGCTGTCTCCATTAGTCGTTCCCTGGATCGTATTGTCCGCGATCGTGATGGTCCCTCCGTTAACGTGGACAAAATCCGCCCCCTGCCCCCCCGGGTTGTTGCCGGCCATGGTATAATCCGCCGTTTGCCCGGCGACATTCACCTTGCTGCCATTATCGAGCAGGATCGCGCTGGGCAGGGAGGAGGATGAGATATAGAGGGGATTCGCTTCATTCGACGAATCCGTTGTCCATGTCGTTGTATTATCCTGCAAGGTGAGGCTGACGCTGCCGCCGGGCGCGTCTATTTCCCCCTGATCGATGATTCTCCGGGCCTTGGCGGTGAATCCATACGTTTGTGAACCTCCCTCGGGCGTGTATGTGCCGCAGGGGGCAAGCGAGATGCGGGCGCCAGGATCTATGGTTATGGAGGTGTTGGCGAACAGGTTCAGATAGCTCAATCCCGCGCTGTTCAACAAGGAAGCGGAAAGGACCGACTGTTGGCTGGTCAAGGGGGCATTGGGCCCGAAACTTGCCGGCAACGGGGTGGTCGTGGGACGGATTTCAATGGCATTGGTGATAAAATCTTGTTGAAGAACAGATCCCGACGGGTTGCCGGGATTATTACCAATGGTGAGAGTGCCGCCAACCGGCTCTTCCAACCCCTGGGCCACGGCAGTGGCATAATCGGTCGCATTGTTTGTGGTCAGGGTCTGGTTTGCCCCCTGGGTTACCGAACCGCTCAGCGTGCTGTCTAGCACCACCTGCCGGGCCTGGATGGAAAGCGAACCGGCGTTGCTCCCCACGATATGCGCCGGGACGTAGCCATTGAGCGGCGTGCCGCCTCCCAGATAGATCCCCTGGTAGTCGGAGGTGATGCCGAATTTGGCGTTGGTGAACTGCTGGTCGTTGAGAATCGACTGATACGAGAGGTTCTGGGGAGCATTGCTGATGTCATATACCGAGTTGCCGGAGACGAGTTTGGTCGTCCCCGCGATCCCGGCCGCGTAATTGTACCCGCCACCTGAGAAATCGAGCGTCGCGCCCTGTTTGGCAATGAACTCGGCGAGCGGGAAGGAAGCGCTTCCGATCATTATGCTTCCCCCCGTGGTGCTCCTTTCCTGGGCGGTTTCGTCGGTTCCCGTATACGAGCCGCTGATATTGCCGATGCTTGAGCCGTTCTGTAGCGTGGTGGTGATGTTCTGTCCCAGCAGCACACCGTTTTTCTGGGTGTAGCTATCCGCCAACTGGACGCTGTTGAGCTGTGCATCCACCAGGTTGGCCGAAGCCGGTTCGTTTACCCATAGCCCTGAAACGTTTATGCTGCTTCCGGATTCAAGATAAATCCTGTTCACCGCATCGAGAGTGACCGTGCCTGTTGGGGCCTCGATATCGCCGTTATGAACAATATTGTTAAGTAGCTGTTTCGAGGGGTTCGCCCCCGATGTCCACGCCGTGCCGGAATAGGTATAGACACCGCCCAGGGTGATAGCACCGCCATCATACGAAAATGTCTGGCTCACCTTGTCGGTTGAGTCGCTGACTGGGGCTAAAGTCTGGCTCGTCGGCCCGGTGGTGACCGTGTCGGTGGCGAGCAGATAGATCTCGCCCCCCAGCTTCACCGTCGAAACCGCGCGGATCAACCCATTTTGGGTCACCTGCGATCCTTGCATTTCGACCCGCCCGGTGTCGGCGATCAGGCTGCCGGTTTCGGTGTTGAGCGCAATCCCCGGCGTTGCTTTCGAGTTATATACAATGTCATAAGGTATGACGGAAAGGATTGCATCCGGTAAGAATTCCACGTCGGTCTGACTCTGACCCGCATCCGCCACGCCGATGAGCGCGATTTTACCGGACGGGCTTGATATCGTCCCGCCGTTCACGGCCTGGGGCCCCACCAGGGCCGCAAAACCGCCGCTGCCGGTTGTGATGGTCCCGTAGTTCGCCACCGTCACGTCCGAACCGATCGGGCCGCTTTGATTGGAGTCGCCATTGGTGTCGGCTTTGGTGTCGGAGGCGGTGGTGAAGCTGAGCAGCCCATTCAGGAAGTCCTGCTTATTCATATTAAGGGCGGAAGCTGCCAGACCATACACATTTGTCTGGGAGCCTGGGCCGAACAGGATGCCGTTGCGGTTGATGAGATAGACCTTGCCGTCTGCCATGAGATTGCCATAGATCAGGCTCGGGTTGGCGTCATAGATCCTGTTGAGGGCCGCATAGCTCGTATTGGGGGTCCAGGTCGAGGTGCCGGGCGTCCCGGTTCCCTGGTAGAAGCGCACCGTAGACGCGCTGCCGATATTGAACGAACTCCAGTCGATGACTACATTGGCATTACCCTGGTTCTGGGTGATGGTCATCTGAGCGCCGGACTGGCTGATGGTGGCGCCGCCACCGGGGTTGCTCATGTATACCGGCACGGTATTGGAGGCCGGCGGCAGTATCTTGCCGAAATAACCGGGTATGGTAGGAGCGCCGGCCAAAGCCGGCGCATTATATCTCAGCATCTCAAACGCCAATAACAGGGCAACAGTCTTCTTCATTCAAAACTCCAAAATTTCCAACGTTGTCCTATTGGAAAATGCATTTACTGAATCATGTTCTAAAGTCACCCTTCCCTTGCGGGAGGGAGGACTGGAGTTTGGATTTTACTCCCCCGCCCCTTGCGGGAGGGGGGCTATGGGGTGGTGGAAGTCACTTCAAGCACTACTGCCTGTTCGCATTCCAGCCCCCTCCAGTCAAAGGAAGAGGGAGCTAATGCAAATGCCAAGTTCTGCAAAATTTCATTACATTGTTCAGTTCATCGTAGATGTCTTCGCGTCCTTTGCCTTGCTCAAAGAGACCACTTCGAAGTCAATGACGATATCCTTGCCTGCCAGGGGATGGTTGGCATCCACGGTAAAATTTACACCGTCCGTTGCGGTTATTATCCCGGTCTGGTCCTGGAGCGGGAACTCGGCGCCGATGGTCGGCACGAGCGTCGTCGTTACCTGGTCACCTTTCACACTGACCTTGACTGTGCCATACTCTTCGGTGACTATTTGTCCGTCCCGGGCAAGGAACTGGAGCGCCACATCCCCCTTGGTCACCTCTGTCACCTTTGTCTTAAAGTAAGGGATGAGATCAACCTCGCTGTTCAGCACGGGATCGGAAGAAAGCTGTTTGACATACACTACTTTAGGCATGCGTATGATGAGCGGTAACGTCCGGACGCAGGGAAACTTTATCTTTTTCTCCGGATCGGGCTGCCCGAAGGCCTTGTCCGCCGTCAGCCTGAGCTCTTTCTTAGCACCGGCCCCCAGCCCCAGGACCGCCTCGCCCAGTCCGGGCAACAACTCCTCCTTGCCAGCAACAAGCACACCGGCCTCATAGCGGCCTGGCGCCTTGAACCAGGAGACCTTTTTCCGTTGCGGGTCTTTCGCCACGCTTTCCCTGGTGGTGGCGAAGACCGTGCCGTCATTCAGCGTCGCCGTGTAATTCACCTTTACCAGGTCGCCCTGCTCGACCGAGCCAAACTCTGAAAACGATGTATTCTCCACCGCGGCCTTTGCCGGGGCGCCGTTCAAGTCCTGCGTAACGGCCTTATCGCTGCTAGCGGCCGTGCCCTTTTCACCCGGCTTGACCGACTCCGTCAAGACATCGCACCTCAACGCCTCACCTGCCAAGGGTTGCCCGTAATCAAGCGTGATAAACTCCTCATCAGCGTCAGCGATGCGTCCCACCAGGTTGCTCGTCCTGACCAGGGTCCCTTTCACTGCATTAATCTCGATATCGTAATGGTCTTCTTTCTCTATGATCTTCCCTTTCCCAAAGGCGACTTCGACTTCCTGCGCCGCGGGGGCAAAGCGGATGAGGACTTCATCACCGGAAATGCTTGCCACCTTCCCCGGGATCGCGGGGTAAACCGCGTACTGCTGACCTACGGCAGGTTCCATCTTAGTCCTTGCCTTGTATTCCGATAGCAGCATCCTCACTTCCTTGGGCTGCGACCAGATGCGCCTGATCTTTACAAACTGCTCTTCCTGGGGCAGATTTGCGAGACGATCACCGGTTATCTCGACACTCTTCCGGTCCCCCTCCCTCATGCCCACCAGAGTTCCAGCGAGCCGATCCATAATCTCTTCCTCGAACGATTTTCTCTTTGCCGCCGAGGCGGGCAAAAGCTCGCTGCCTGCCTGTATGACAACCGGGTCGCCCACGCTTCTTTTTAAGAACAGCGCTGATTTGGGCAGGGAGGAATTGTTGATGTCACTGTACGTGCTCGCGGCTATTTCGCCGGTTTTCTGCCGGCAGGTAAAGTGGACGCCGACCTCGTCTCCCGCCTTGATCTCCTGGCTGGGGACGACGGTCGCACAACCTGCCGTAAACACTGCAATGAGAGGGATTCCGAAGATTTTGGCAGAATGAATAGCGCGATTCATGTTCACAATGGCTCCTGACTTTAAAAATGTTAGTGTTATGTATGTGGGCTCGGTATAGCCATCCGGCAATAATTAGTCGATATTTATTACACCATCTTTGTTACATCCGCATTGCAACCGCTTTAAGTTCGAAAAACATTTCATTCTGGAAAAGCATTTGCGACAGAGCGACAATAGACATAGAGATAAACATTTCAGAGAGTTAGGCAATAGATCCTCAATATTTGGGATTTGAGTATTGAAAAAACTCCGTGTCTCCATGCCTCTGTGGCGGAAGGGCCGTTCTCAGCTTCTTTGATCAGCCGACATCGTGATCAAAATCAATCTCAGACTTCATTCTACATGCTTATTCACGAAATATTTTTCTGCCTGCAATACAGTTGTAATAATTACATGGTTCACTTAACGCAGAAACATTTTCTGCCTTGAGGTCAAAACTGACACTCGATTTTTCTCCAGATGTTTTCCAATTTGTCATTTGGATGTAATAGAAGCCATGTATGTTGCAATCACCTGATCAAGGTGCGCTCGAAGGAGACATTAACGGAGGCAGTTTTAAACACATCGGTAGGGCGCGGCAAACAGCGCCCGAAATCACTGGATGTGAAGTACAATTGCCGGAGTAAATAAAAGTATTATTCTCCAAACCTTTTCCGTTTCGCTATTTGGATGTAACAAAAGCAGTGTAAGGTTAAAGCGCTGAAAAATGAGTGGGACCTTTGCCGACCCTGGGATACGCCCTGGGCACCGGAAAGCCTGATTCGAACATGCGGTAGGTAACGCGGATGGATTTTTATGTCCTCCTGCGTGGTGCATGATTTGGATCGGGTTTTTTATTACGGCCTGTCAACAGACATGGAGTGCAGCATATCGATAACTTCTCAATTAAGGAAAGGAGGGCAAGGAAGCGCAGCGCCTCAAAGTCGGTACCGCAGCATACAATTGAATAAGTAAGCAGCAAGCACAAAACAGAGTGGAGGCTGATCGCCTCCAGATGTCCACCGGATTCATGCGCGCCACAGAGTGGTCCGCTGACAGGTAACGACATCACCAGCTAGCAAAGCAGATTAAAGCAATCGCGAACATTATGAAACAACAACAGGAAGAAAAGGAGAAACACCAGATGAAAAAGAAATCCATCGCTCTTCTGGCCGGCGCCCTGCTGGTCGCCGGTACGGCAGGCAACGCACTCGCAGCCAATTTCGCTGACGGCGACCTGATCGAAGTCGTCTACAACGGCACCGCCAACGAGTACGCCACCGACCTCGGCTCCATCGCCAGCCTCGCCGCCGCCACTAACGGCACCGTTATTGCCGGAGGCACCCTGCCGACTGCTACAGCCGGTTACAACGTTGCATATTTTGCTTTCACAGCCACATCAAACAGCGACGCCACCAACCAACTGTGGGTATCCAACACAGCCACCAGCGTCAAAAACAACTACAAGCAATGGTCTACATCTGTTTCCGGACTTGACGCCGCAATTAGTGGTTACCAAATACTTACCCCCAACGCAAACGGAACGGTTTCCCAAGCAGCAGCTCAACCCGGCGGCTCCTACTTCACAAGCCTCGATGCCGGCGGCACCAATCCAGGTTCATTGGGTGGAATTGTTGCTACTTCATCTACAACTGAAACCACCCTCGCTGGTGCAGCTACGCAGGGTATCTACTATTTCGCGAACCCCGCTTCCTCCACTACGTCTAATCATACAGCCACGCTGGCCTTCGACGTAACGACCAATGCCGACGGCACCATCACCCTCGGCACAAGCAACGCTCCCGCTGCAACCCCGATCCCGCCGGCATTCTTCCTGATGGGTTCGGGCCTGCTGGGCATGTTCGGCCTGCGCCGCAAAAAAGCCTAAGCGACTTCATCGCTGTAAACCGGAAAATATCTAACCATTAAACTTTAACCAACAACAAAGGAGCTCAACAATGAAGAAGCAGAAACTCGCAGTACTGCTCGCCGGCGCCGCCATCCTGGCCACCGCCGGGATCGCTTCCGCCGACGGCACCATCAACATGTACGGTTCTTCCGCCCAGGCCAAATTCTGGAATGGACAGGCCGGAGCCTGGCTCTCAAGCATGGGCTGCACCGGTATCACCACCTCCAGTTCTTACGCTATTTCCGAAACCTCTTCCGCTTCCAACGCCGGCAACACCAACTACCAGGTTTACGGCAGCGGCTGCACCAACGCTGATGCAACAGCCTTGGCCGGCTCCGGCAAACTGATCGTCAATTACACCGCAAACGACTCCGTTACCGGTATTCAATCCGTCAGCGGTACGGGCGGCGACCCCGACTCCTGCGGGTCTGCTTTCCAGCGCCTCATGTATGGCACCTCCTCTTCCTCCGTCTGCCAGACCGTCCACGTAGGTGTCTCCGACGTTAAAGCCTCCAGCATCACCCAGGCCTCCAAAGGCCACAAGCTTGGCCCCTTCGGCGGAACCGTGCTTAATCGGAATTTCGTCGGCGGCGTCCCCGCAACCGGCTTAACCGCTGTTAACCCCGGTGGCAATGGGACATTGGTCACCCCCTTCGGGTTTTTCGTTAATGGAACGGCCGGCGTCAGCTCCGTCACGGCTACCCAGTGCACAGCCGGCCTTGTTGGTTCTTACTGTGCAGCCCCCTCCGATCCCAACTTCCCGGGCGACGCCATCCTGTCCACCGACAACGCCACCGCCAATCAGAAGTCGGCTAACGCTCAGTGCGATACCTCCAACAATAAAGGCGACGGCGTTTGCGGTGCTACTGCGGCACCCGTCACCAACATTTCCCATCTCCAGGCCGTTCTTCTCTTTTCCGGCCAGATTCAGGACTGGAGCAACTTCGGCTCTTCATTCACCGCCCAGCCTGTTGCCCTGTGCCTGCGTCACGCCGGTTCCGGCACCCATGCCACACTTGATTTAGCCGTCATGAGATCCGGCGGAACAGGTTGGGGCGCCAATCTGGTAAACGCTGAAGCGGCCACCGGCTCGCCGGTAGTCTGGTTCAACTTTTCCTCCAGCGACGAGTACGCCTGTATCAACTCCATTCCCGGCGCTATCGGTTATGCCGATGCCGATGCCCTTCCGCAGTCATCTTATCCGAACATCGCCAGACTTGCTTACAATGGCGTATACCCGACCCGTACCGCCATCCGTAACGGTCTGTACGATTTCTATGCCACGGCATGGTTCTACACCCTTCCGGCCAACGGCGCCCTGGTCAACAATCTTGTCACCGACATGATCACCTGGGCCCAGGATCCGAACAACATCTGGTCTTCCAAGGCCAACTACTGGAACACTGTGCAGGAAATGCAATTCTGGAAGACCACTGACCAGGCATTCCCTTCTGCCGTCAACGCCAACTGGCCGCTGCTCCCGTAGTCATTGTTACATGTTGATATGAAGTTTTCAGGGCCTCTTTCGGGAGGCCCTGTTTTTTTACCCTCATTCTGTTCTTGCCGCTTGCCCGCTCCTTTGCATCAGTTAAGCCGATCAACATCGATCTGCCGATAACGATCAGGTCCCTCTTTAACAGCAAATACCCCCTAGCCTCCTTTTTGAGGTTTATCGGGAGATTCCGAGGAAAGCTGATCTGACCGTAATCTGTGGAGGCGCATTGTATGCACCCTGATGGGTTTTTATAGGGACGCCGCTTGCTGCGACCTGATTTTGCGTCAGAAAAGCGGGCGCGTTGAACCTTCAATGCCGACACAAAATCGTTTCTTGATGTGCGGATACGATTCACGTAGAACCGAAAAGCAAAGGATATGAAAGGGGGTGTTTTGTGAAGGAGACGGAATCGGACCGAAACAGGGCAACTGAAAAGACTCATCCGCCCGCCGACAAAATTTCTTTTTATTCCTCATCGGAAAAGAACGTACAGAACAGGTACGCATGCTTACTTGGCGTTGGGCTCATTATTGTGATCTTAACGGTGTATATGCGGGTGAGCGACCACCAGTTCCTGAATTATGATGATAATGTCTACGTTACGAATAACCCCCATGTAGCAAGCGGCTTTACAGGCAAAAATATTATTTGGGCCTTTACCTCCACTGGTGAGGAAACGAGCAACTGGCACCCGGTCACCTGGCTCTCGCACATGGCGGACGTCGAGTTTTTCGGCATGAACCCGCGTGGCCATCATCTTACAAACGTCGCTGTTCATGCCTTATCCTCCGTACTCCTTTTACTCCTCCTTTTCCGGTTAACCGGTTCATTGTGGCAGAGCTCATTTGTCGCCTTCTTATTCGCGCTCCATCCTTTACATGTGGAATCGGTTGCCTGGGTAGCGGAACGAAAAGATGTCCTCAGCGCGTTTTTTGGCTTCCTCGCACTGCTTTTTTATGCGGAATATACGGAAAAACGGAAGACCATGCCGTACCTTCTTTCACTTATTTTCTTCGTGCTTGGCCTTATGTCCAAACCGATGCTCGTAACCTTTCCCATAATCATGCTGTTGTTGGATTTCTGGCCTATCGACCGTTATCTGCATGATGAAGGGGAGCAAGGCCTACGTTATTTTACAGGTAGTGCAATTACCCTGATAAAAGAAAAGATCCCCTTCCTTGCCTGCTCGCTCCTGTCAGGTATCATGACGATCTACGCCCAGAAAGAGGAGATTCGCAGTCTCCATGAGAGCTCCTTTCAGCTCCGCGTGGAAAACGCCCTGATAGTGTATATAAGGTACATCGGCAAAACATTCTGGCCACACGACCTCGCTATTTTGTATCCCATGACCTGGTCTTTCCCGCTCTGGGAGGTCATAGGATCGCTGATCATCCTGCTTATAGTCTCCTTAGTTGCTATGCGGGCTGGACGTCAACACCCCTACCTTGCGGTAGGATGGTTCTGGTTTCTAGTTGCCCTTCTACCGGTTATCGGGTTGATCCGGGTTGGTGATCAGTCCATGGCTGACCGTTATACATACATCCCCTCAATAGGGTTATTCATAATGGCAGCATGGGGAATTCCGGATCTGGCAAGAACATTTAAATATCGAAAAAGCCTTCTCATTCTACTGGCCGGCACGGTCTTGATCGCATCAGCCGTACTAACGAGGCAACAGCTGGGCTTTTGGCGGGATGACATATCCATCTACCGGCATGCCCTTCAAATTACGGCTGACAACTATATAATTCATAACAATCTGGGAACTGCTCTTGACGATAAAGGGGATCCGGATGGCGCATTGAAGGAATATCGGGAAGCACTTCGAATAAAACCTGATTACATTAATGCGCTTAACAATTTGGGACTTGCCCTTGCTCATAGAGGTGACATGGATGGCGCTATCAAGGAATACCAGAAAGCGCTTCGAATAAAGCCTGATAACATAAATGCGCTTAACAATCTGGGACTTGCTCTAGCTAATAAAGGGGATCTGGATGGCGCTATCAAGGAATATCAAAAAGCGCTTCTGATAAAACCTGAATATATAAACGCACTTAACAATCTGGGAGCTGTTTTTGCAAATAAAGGGGATCTGGATGGCGCGATCAAGCAATATCAGGAAGCTCTACGCATAGAGCCATGTTATAGGGATGCATATAACAATCTGGGACTTGTACTTGTCAGTAAGGGGGATCTGGATGGTGCGATTGAGCAATATCAAAAGTCTCTGCGTATAAATCCAAATTACTCGGATACGCATACCAATCTAGGATGTGCCCTTTTAAGTAAAGGGGATTCGGATGGTGCAATCAAGGAATTTCAGGAGGCGCTTCGCATCGAGCCTAATTATTTGAATGCGCATGTCAGTTTAGGACTCGCTCTTGCCGGTAAAGGGAATCTGGACGCCGCTATCCGGAGCTTCCAACAGGCATTGAGTATAGATCCAAATCACGCAAAGACGCAAAATTTTCTGAAACTTGCACTCGCCCAGAAGAAGATGCGGGATGATGTCAGGAAATAGTATGCAGGCTGTTTAAAAATGTCATGAGGAAGGCCGTATGCCGGGCGCCCGGAACGGGGTAGCCGAGGCATAACAGGCAGATAGCCGAGGTTGCGAGTACCGCGCAACGCCGCAGACGGCTCTCCGCAATAGTTTTTTAACAGCCTGCTAAAGGTAGGGGGTGCAAGCTCAGACAGCTTGACGGAAGCCACCACCTGCCCCATCCAAAACTAGGAGGGGAGGAAAACGCCCAGTCGCCTTCGTCGCCACGATCCTCGCCGCCTTGATGTCATCTTTGATTTGAAACCGAAATCAATTCGCATTCTTCCCCCTCTTCGACGCCGCCCCGTCCACCCCGGATGACCACCAGCCAGAGCAGGACCGGCAGGAGATACTGGTTGACCACATGCAAGGCGCCGTAAAACGGGAGCACCGACTCCATATGCAGGGCCGTCCACATGACATGGGTCACACGGTAGAGGATATGCACCAGCACCAGCACAAAGAGCCCGGTCGCCAGGCCATGGACTTTGCGCCGCGCGCCGATGCCGCGCGAAGCCAGGACCAGCGAGGCAAAGACAACCAGACTCAGGGTATGATGATAGATTTCAGGACGTGGCGGGATAAACAGCGCGAAATGGATCAGGTGTAAGAACAGATAAATGACCAGACGGTCTAGCAGCGCCACATATTCCCGGTGAACTGGGAGCCAGAGCATGAACAGGATGCTGGCCACCCCGACAAACCGGACCAGGAAACCCAGCGGCGAATCGCCTGCCCGGACGGCAGACGCCCACCTGAGCCAGGCGAGGCACGCCGCACAGACCATGACCACCATCATGATCTGCCCCAGGTAGACATGCAGGACTTCGAACAGGCTCGGATTCCCGGCTCCGACCGCGGTCACGGCGATAATCCGCAGTGCGTTGGCGCAGATAAGGAACGCGGCTCCGATTACCAACCCGGCCAGCCTGGCGCGAAAAGAAGCGGGTATCGCCAAGAGAAAGGCGCTGAACAGGACAATGCAGTACAGGGCCGTACATTCCGTTATGATCTCTACCCGAAACCCGTTCAGGGAGATCACGGTGCCTGCGACCTTTGCATCCATGCCGAAAAAGGTGAGGCAGGAACCGGACAGATATGCGGTGGCTCTGTTGAGGGGTGAAAAGACTTCATCCGGAAAAAAACTTAACACCACGATCACCAGGAGGCCGATCCCTAAAAAGCGAAGGGGTGTGATCAGGGAGGAATCATGCCTCATGGATAATCCCACGCCGGATGGCTCACTGACTCTGGGCGCGCTTGTTGGCAATCATAACATACTTGCGAACATAGGGAGGGCCTTCCTTGTCCGTCCCGGCAAGGAAGAGCGCCTCGGGCGGCGCAACGGTCAAGGGGTACACCACCGCCTCCCGCGAGCCCTGGACTGTAACACTGGTCGCGAGAGCCCCCTTTTCCGGCACCAGGTGCAGAATCCATTCGCCAGCGCCGCTCCCTTTCTGCAACCCGTCGCTATGCCCACCGTTGATGATGAAACAGCGTATCTCCCTATCTTCGCCGGAGGGCCGGATCGTCAGGCGCATCTCCGAGCTGCCGTCGGAAAGGAGCACCGCAGGCTCTTGTTTAAGTTCAGCGCCGCCGACCTGGGCAAAGAGCCGGTCGATTGCCGCGGAAGTCAGTTCGCCTTTAAAATCGCGAAAACGGTCCAGGACCCCTGCCAGCCTGCGGTAGGAGAGTGGGCCGCTCTGCGGCGGAAGCGCATCCGGGGATGCAATGCCCGGCATTGAGGTTTCCACGGGGAGAGCACCGGTCGCAGGAGTTGACAGTACCCCAGGCCTGATTTTGTTCCGCTTTTTGTCCGTCGCCGGCGTTTCCGGAGATTTCCCTCCATTTTCCGGTGGGTTCACGATCTCCGTAGCAGCACTATCCTCGACACCTTTATCGTTCTTCAGCACGGCGGAAAGCTTGGTTACAAGACCGGGACCGTCTCCCTGTCCGGCTAGTTGGACCATCGCCAGGTAACCGTTACCGCGGAGCGGCCGTTTGGAGGTCAAATTAATGATGACGATGCCGGACGAAACGGGTGTTACCTGCAACGTCGCATCGGCGCCCAGCCCGACGGCGCTCACTACAGGGACCGAGTCGCTGGTCGTCTGATAATCGATCTGTATCTCGCCGGAGATGACGCCGTCCAACTCTCGCGCCAACAGGGTAAACCCGCCCTGCCCGTTTGGCTGGAGGGCCACCGTTGCATCGGCGAAAGCCGTTGTCGGACAGGCAACGGCAAAAATCAGAAGCAACAGCGGTGCGCACCAAACCTTCTTCATGAGGTATGAAGTATTCCCAAAGCTACTAGTAGTCATAATTTAAATTTTAAACCATATTTGCTACAGCTTAACTACAGTCTTATTAAAGTTGAAAAACGTATGACACCGTCTTATCGGCCGTTTTTTCAGAAATTGAATCTGCACTGCCGTCACGAAATTGTATCTTGAGGGGCAAGACGATTCATGGTACTTGGAAGAGAGGTTATGAGAAGGCAATTTAACGCATCAATGGTAGGGGCGGCGCTTGCTCCGTCCAATCGGGCGCGGCAAGCAGCGCCCCTACTGGATGCGATGTTTATTTGCCGGAGTAACAACTCTAAACAAAATCGAAAGGAACAACCATCATGTCCCACAAAAACGATTCATCCTTTTCCTTCAAGTACATCTTCACCTATGACTACAACCCGGTCTATGTGAACGGAGCTCACGGCGGCGTTTCGCCGCGAGGCGAACTGGTAGCTAACTTCTACCTTGAGCGGCAACCGCTTCCCAACGAGCTTACCCACACAATAACCAGCGCAGGGGCTATCGGCGACATCACGGATGTGGAGCCGAAAGACCTGAACAGCAGTCTGGTTCGCTACGTACCATGCGGGATTGTAATGAACTACGCCAGTGCGCGCAACATGCACCAATGGCTCGGCGACAAAATTGCCGAGATGGAGCGGATGGCGCAAGCGGCAAGCGAGATGGCCCAATCAACGCCTGAATAAAAAGCATCCAGTAAAACAACAAAAAAACCGGTGCTCGCCAAGGGCTTCCGGTTTTTTTTTGAGCTATGGATCCTGCCGGTCAAGCGAAAGCAAGACCGTCCTTTCTCCTGCTACGCAATCCGGCAAGGCCAACCAATCCCGATCCCAACAACCAGGCGGCCGCCGGGATCGGGGTGGGAAGCGGCGGGTCCGTAAGGCCGCCGTTTATCGAGGCCGGCGTATCAAGAATATAACCGTTGATAAAATTGTTGGGTCCATTAGGAATCGATCCGGAGGCTGCCAGGAAAGCCAGACTTATGTTGCTGGAACCCGATAAGCCGGGGGCTATGCCAAGGCTATTGTATAGCAACTGAGAGTCAGTGCTGGGAAAAGAGGCTTCAAAGTTAAAGACCTCGCCTCCCATTGTTTTAGTGAGTGAAGCGCCGGCGCCAAATCCGCCATTCAGCAAAAGAGTTGAAGCGGTGATAGACAAGGCAGGTATGCCGCCGCTCACCGTAATCGTGCCGCCTGGTGCAAATGTTCCTGTTTGTCCGTTATACTGGCCCGTAACGAAATTCAGGATTCCGCCGGAAAGGACATAGGGGTTATAACTATTCTGGGACGGATCAATGACGGTAATTGTGGAAACAGGAATTGCGCCGACAAGTGTGCCTGCGGCTTGATTGTAAGAAATGGATGGCACAGGATTACTGAAACCTAAAGTGTAATCCAACGATATAGCCGCGGAGGCATTATCGTTCGCAGATAATGCCGCAGAGGCCTTATCGCCCATAGACAGCAATATTCCTCCAACCAGTGCCGCAGCTATAAAACTCGTCTTGATCGAAATTTTATTTTTCATGTTCATGCCTTCCCTAAATAGTTAACAAGCAATATTTCTGACAATTATAAATTATTTATAATATCAAGCAGTTATTACAATTAAAGATTACAACTAGTTCCTACTGTAAAATCAACCAACTGAATACTTATTATTTATCCTGTATTTATCCTGTACTTCCAGTATTTAGATATTATCATATATCAAAATACTATTACAGCCAGGTAACAACAATGTTAGTTTTCGGTAACATTCATAATTTGACCGAACCAGAGGAGCAGGTCGAGCAACGCAAATGTCACGGTCTGAACCGTGTAGGAGGTGGGAAGGTATTTGGGAACCGTATACGAGGTATGGGCGCCGTTGTCGCTGGTGATCTTGTAGATCAGTTCGGCAAAACGGTCGATGATGCGGTAGCGCTCAACCACGCCTTTCTCGGCCAGGTTCTTGTAACAGGCCACGAGGTTGATCTCGCCGGCCACATACTGGCTGGGGACCAGGTTCTCATCGGCACGGCTTATTGCGATATATATTCGTTCCAGAAGCCGGCGCAGGCAGCCCAGGTTGTTTTTTATGACCGTGGGATCATCGCTTTTCATGCCGCGCAGACAGCTCAAAAGCTCCTGCTCGGCTTCGCTGTCGAGATGTTTCCTGACAATGGCAAAAACGTCGTGATAATCGCCAATTATTTTCACATTCTCAAGACGACCGGCGGCGTCACGGAGAAAGGCCAGCATGACCTCCTCATCCCTACCTTTTGAATAGACCTGCAAAGTGCCGGCATACAGTTCCCGCATGTTGTGATATTGATCCGGCTCGCCGGTCAGGACAACCACCGGCAGATGAGGAGCTTTTTCACTGAAATAACGCACGGCAGCAGTGAGGAAACTGTTGTCGGGGACTTGCTGGGTTCGTTCTTTGAGACACTTCACGTCGAGTATGACCCCAGTCAGAGACCAGCCGTCCTGACGTTCGAAACAGTCGCGGCCGTCCTCCAGATTCCCGGCGTGGACCAGCATGATGCCGTAACGCTGCGCGTCACGATACAGGGCCTCCACATAAGGCAGGTTGTCATCGATAATCAACATCCGCACCAGCGGCTGCGCGTACGGTTCCATCAGTTCCCCCTTTTTGACAATCTGATCCGGAAATGGACCGGGTGGGCGTCGCGAATAATCTCGAACACACCGCAATGCGCTTCGATCACCTTTCCTATCCATGCGCCTCCCAACCCTTCGCCAGGGCTGTCGGCGCTGCGCCTGCCAAAGGCGAGGAAGTCGCCGGCGGTCAGGTTGGGGGGAAACGGACGGCCGTTATTGGTATAGTCGATCACGATCCATTTGCGGGTCTGGCGCAGATGGAAGCGCACCTCGGAATCGGCCGCATACACGGGAAAACCGTGAACATCCGCGTTACGGAGCAGATTATTGAAGGCCTCGACGATCGATTCCCTGTGCAGAGGAGCCCAAGTTGCCCCTCCATCGACAACGGTAATAAACTTCCCGGCATGAAGCGGGAAGACGTCCTTTTCCAAAAGCTCCCGCAATTCGATTTCCTTGAAGTCTTCCCTGTTGATCTCGCGGGTCACAAGCTGTCGCGTGTTATCAATAATATCGTTTATCTGTCCGAGAGTGGCGATTGTCTTGCTCAACGCCTCCCCGACCGTCTCGGCAGAACCGTCAAGCCTGCGGGAAATCTCGGCGGTGAGAAGCCCGTGATCGCCCAGAAAAGCCTGGATCGCAACCAGAGGGGAACGGGCGATCTGCAGACCCGGTTTTACATTGTGAGCCAAGTGACGGATAACGCTATACTCCGCTTCCTGTTTTTCTTCGGCAATTCGCCGGCGCAAAAGCTTCCTGCTTAGATCGGCCGAGGCATCCAGGACTATGGCGGCAATAATGCCCAAAACGATCGGCATTCCGCTGATGAGAATGCCATGTTCCGACATGACGATCGTGAGAGGAATTATGGCGACGAAAAGAACCAGATTGGCAAGGATCCGCGCGGAAGCTGAACGTAAAAGCGTCCAGAGCGCCGCTGCAACCACGACCGTGACGGCATCAAAAAAAATGCCTGTGAAGCTAAAGAGTCGCAATTCGCTATAACTAAAGAGCATACCGATCACGGAAAGCAGAACGTAGAGCACTCTATTGAGAAGATGTTCAACGAGACCGGTTTGTTCTACAAAGTAAACCAGCAGGGTAATGGCGCCCCCGATAAGCAGGTTGCCCAAAAATGGAATTTTTCCACCCTTTGATGTAAATAAGCGGCGATATCTTGCCATTATGATTTCGGAACTTTTCTTCGACAAAAATGGACCTCTTTATGGTTTTTATGGCAGAGTTTCATTATACGTAATAAAGCTCAGATCCTACAATCAATTTTATAAACCGTCCATTTCAACATGGTCACGTCACGCAATTATTTCATTTCGTTAACTTACCTGCAATAAAGGCGTGTTATAAATAAAAAAGTTGGTACGCATGACAAAACTAAAGCAGTAGGGTACTTTGCTGACTATAAGCTCGCTTTTAGTATCAGAAAGCCCGAAATAAGATTATTTGTTGATCTTGTTTCGGGCTTTTTGCTTTAGCCAAGACAAAATAAACAACTCCATAATTTGGTTTCTCTGGACGATCAAAACCCGCCAAAAAAATATACGGGGCATACGATCTGCTTCAGGGATTTACCCGGGCCGGGAAGGAATTCCGGTCCGGGTATTATTCAATCTCTTGGTTTCCATGCGGAAACTCCGGGTGAGAAGCGAGAAAGTTATCATCCCGAAAACAGATAAACAGGTAATGAATTCTGATGACGGCAATCATGGGCTTCCATTCAAATCGTTTCACTAGCTATCCAATCAAACCACTTTTATTTGTCAGAATGATAGTCATGGGGACGCTGTTGTTCGCTTTTTCAACCTCTGCCCATGCAAGCCAGCCTCGCGTCATCGACGACAACGACACCGTAATCCTCCCCAAAAACGTTCATCCCCTTGCCCGCCCGGAGTTCGATAAGGGGGCCGCGGATGCGTCGCTGCCCATGGAGCGGATGATACTGTCGTTACGCCTGCCCGACAAAAAAAACGCCGACCTGAAGAATTTTCTTGCCGAACTGCACGACCCTGCCTCTCCCAATTTCCACCGGTGGCTCACCCCTGATGAATTCAGAGAGCGCTTCGCCCCCGGCCCCGATGACATACTTGCCGTGACCGGCTGGCTCAAGTCCCATGGATTCGGCATCGACGAAGTCGCCAAGGGGGGTGCCTGGATCAATTTTTCCGGTACTGCTGCCAACATCGAAGGCGCTTTCCATACCCCGATTCATAACTATTATGTGGGAGGCAAGCTTCACCACGCCAACTCGCAGGACCCGTCGATCCCCAGGGTATTGGCGGATCTGGTGGCGGGGATTGTTTCATTGCACGACTTTCCGCGCAAGATGATGCATAAAGCCGATATTCGGAACGTGTCGGTATCAGGAGCCGAACCTATTTTCACTTCCGGCTCAAACCATTATCTGGCGCCGGCTGATTTTGCAACCATCTACGACGTGAATCCGCTTTATAGCGCAGGGATCAACGGCAACGGACAGAGTATCGCCATTGTCGGCCGTACCAACCCCTCCACCGCCAGCAGCGACTGGAGTACATTTAGGAGCACGATGGGGCTTGGTGCAAATCCGCCGCGGATTATCGTCAACGGCTCCAACCCCGGCGATCAAGGCGTAGACGAGGATTTTGAAGCCGATCTAGACGTCGAATGGTCGGGAGCAGTGGCCAGAAACTCTGCGATATTGTTTGTCACCTCCAAATCCACATCATCCACTGACGGCGTTGACCTCTCCGCCCAATACATCGTCAACAACAATCTGGCGCCGGTCATGAGCACTAGCTTCGGTTCTTGCGAGGCGGATATGGGGTCATCCGAGCAAGCCTTCTACAACAATCTCTGGTTTCAGGCCACTTTACAGGGCATTACCCCCTTTGTCTCATCCGGTGACTCCGGCGCCGCGGGCTGCGATAGCGGTAGCGACACCAGCGGCTCCGGTCAGGCGGTCAACGGCCTGGCCTCCACGCCCTACAACGTGGCTGTGGGAGGAACCGAGTTCAGCGAAGGTACCGGTACCTATTGGAGCACCGGCAATGGCTCCGGTTATGGCTCCGCCCTCGGCTATATCCCTGAAACAGCCTGGAACGAGAGCGGCGCCGTGTCCGGCGGCTCCGACCTCTGGGCAACGGGCGGCGGCGTATCGTCCATATATCCAAAGCCTGCCTGGCAGGCATCTCCAGGGGTCCCCAGCGACGGACAACGCGATGTCCCCGATGTTGCCCTCACAGCCGCCAGTCACGACGCATATCTGGTTGCGCTCCAAGGGGGTTTCTATGCCATCAGCGGCACATCGGCAGCCTCTCCATCTTTTGCCGGCCTGATGGCGCTCGTAGTACAGAATACCGGGCAACGCCAGGGCAATGCCAACACCCGCTTCTACCCAATAGCCAACGCCCAGTACGGTTCAGGCGGCGTCGCTGTATTCCACGATATCACCTCGGGCAACAACAGCGTTCCCGGCGTTACTGGCTATTCATGCACAACCGGCTACGATCTCGCCTCAGGCCTCGGTTCGGTGGACGCCACTACGCTCGTCAACAATTGGGTGGCCCCGAACTTTTCCCTTTCGGTCGCCCCTCTCTCCCTATCGGTGGCACAAGGGGCCTCGGGTACGGTCGGCATCACAACAACGCTCTCCGGCAGCTTCAACAGCAGCATCCAGCTATCCGTCTCCGGCCTTCCGGCCGGGGCCACAGCAAGCTTCAGCCCTTCGTCGATCCCTGCTCCGGGTAACGGCGCCTCGGTCATGACGGTCACAGCCGGAACTGGGGCAGCAGTCGGCACGTTCCCCCTGACGATCACTGCCGCAGGCGGAAACATGACCAATACGACAGTAGTGAACCTCACGATAATTCAGGTTTTCAACATAACAGCATCAGTTGCAAACGGCATCGGGGGCGCCATCACCCCAGCCGCGTCCTCGGTTGTTTCCGGCGGCAGCACGGTTTTTACCATTGCCCCTGCCCCAGGCTATTACCTGTCGTCTTTGACCGACAACGGCACTGATGTTACCTCAAGTATCACAGGCGGAAGCTACACCATCTCGAATGTCACGGCAGCCCATACGGTTGTCGCCACCTTCACCGTAACCACCTTCAGCATCGCCGCCTCGGTCAATAACGGCAACGGAACCATCTCGCCGGCAAACAGCACCGTTAATTACGGCGGAAGCATCACCCTGACGATTTCCCCTTCTGCTGGCTACAACCTGGCAACACTAACCGATAACGGCATCGACGTTACTTCCAGCGTCAGCGGCAACAGCTATGCCATCGCCAATGTGACGGCGAATCATTCAATTGCGGCTACCTTCTCCCAGAGCGCACCACCGGTCCCGGCCCTCGGCCCGTGGGGATTGATGTCCGCCGTGGGTGGAATTGGTCTGCTCATTATCCTGAAAAGAAGATACGAGTGTTGATTGTTACCTGTAACACCCGCCGTACGGCATATCAAATTTTTTTCTGAGGAGGATTCCAATGACCTGTCCCAAATGCCACTCGAAAATGCTTACGCACATCGTAGTCGATCACAATTCGCCAAGCGCCCATGGGTTATCCTGCTTTCTCTGCGGTTACTGGCTGAACGGCGTAGATAGCTTGAAAACCTCCGGGAAAAGTAAAAAAAGAAAAAGATAGCAGCCTCCACGGTTCTGCCGCAAGTACAACGTCAGGCGCGAGCAAACTCCTGCACGAGCAGGTTGTTGAAAAACAACATGGGGAATGCCGGATGCCGGGCGCACGGAACGGAGCAGCCGAGGCATGACAGGCAGCCAGCCTCTGTTGCGAGTACCGCGCAACGCAGCAGACAGATCTCCGCAATAAATTTTTCAACAGCCTGTCGAGGAAAATCCCGGGTTGAATATCCCCGTTTTCGTCCGGCCGGCGATCTGCAAAAGGCGCCATCCCACTGAAAAAGGCTCCGAAACTCGGAGCCTTTTTCGGTAAGGCAAGGGTTTTGTTACTGTGTCATGGCGCTGTCGCGCTCGGCTGGGGCTGGGTGGCCGAGGGGGGGTTCGAGGCCGTTGATTCGCGCGAGGTAACGGTATTGCTGGCACTGGTGGTTGTTATAACGTCGGTCACCGTAAAGAAGTAGGTTGTCCCGCTCGTCAGCCCCGTAATGGTGTAGGGAGGGGTGGTGACGCCGGTTATCTTTATGCCGTTCAACGGGGTCACGCCTGCATACGGAGACAGGTAAATGTTGTAAGAAACAGTGTTGTTCGCCGCCGGCAGCGTCGCAGGCAACGTCACCGGCGACCAGGCAATGGTAATCTGCCCCGTGCCGGGGCCGGCGGTGGCGCTGACCCCTTGCGGCACCGGCTGCATCGGTGTGCACGACGCCTCCGGTGATGGGGCTGATTCAC